>OGEW01000001.1_pt1 | contig 371484 bp, 298 predicted proteins | sample 1570781 | NCBI WGS metagenome assembly OGEW01 (sample SAMEA2582047, study PRJEB24529) | metagenome | biome: Human gut stool | place: China | collected 2011 | reverse complement strand
AAGTTTTGAGAACTAATACATTTTTGGCAAAAAAAATAGGAATTTATATAAAAAAATAGTTCTCTCATTTATTTATATTCTTCTTTATTTCGTTTCAACAGCTCTGTAATATGTTGATATAATGTGTGTTAATACATTTTGTAGATCTCTTATCAAGAGATCTACAAAAATGTCGTTTTTAAGACCTTTTTATATATGGAATATATCTGGTCTTTGAAGCGGTATAATTAAATGAAAACAACATAAAGCAGATGGAATATCTATTTCTGAGACGTAAACGCACGACCGCTACTTCCGAGCGACAGAAGACTTTGCTTTTCAAGGCTGCCGAGCGGCAATGGAAAGAGGAGTTTGCCGGAAAGGAAACAGACATTCGCAAGGTGGATTGTAATATATATAAAGGTATATTGTACCAGCTTGAGATACGTCAGGTATTTCTTGACACCTCGCTTTCTCTGAAGAAACTGAGTGCACTGCTTGAAACAAACCAGACCTATCTGAGCAATGTGGTGAACAAATACTTCGGTTGTAATTTGAAGGAACTTGTGAACACGTATCGTGTGGAATATGCCAAAGAACTTCTCTGTTCCCGACGTTGTGCGCTGACTGAGCTGCCTTGCAGTTGTGGCTTTGCTTCGAAAAGTGCTTTCTACTCTGCTTTCAGCCGTATTGTCGGGGTATCACCTTTGTCATATCAGACTCAAGAAAGGAGGAGGCATCATTTGCAGGCAGTAAACTAGCTAAGCTATTAATAATGAAATTAATATGTATAACCAATTTTAGTTTTTTAAATTTATAAATTTAAAGTTTTTCTATTATGAACAAAAAGTTTTTAAGTGCAATCCTGTTCGGAGCCTTAATGGTGACCTCGACAGGAACATTTGTGTCTTGTAAGGACTATGATGATGACATTGACCGCATCGACAAGGAATTGAGCGAAGTCAAGGAAACCATTGCAAGTCTTGACTCGGCAATTAAGGCAGGTAAATTCGTTCAGTCATGTAATGAGGTTACCGGTGGATATGAACTGGTTTTCACTGACGGTTCCAAAATTACTATCAAGAATGGTACGAATGGAACAAATGGAGCAGCCGGTACTACTGTTATCCCTGAATTCCGTGTGGAAGGCAATTACTGGCAGGTCAGCACAGACAAAGGTGCTACTTGGGTGGATGTGAAAGATACCGAAGGTAACAAAGTTCCGGCCAGAGGTCAGGATGGTGAAGCTGCCGGTTCAAACGTGTCTTGGGTGACAGTGGATGGTGTGGAATACATCAAGATCGGTGACAAAGTTACTGATTTGAAGCAGAACAATGAATTTCCTAACATTGCTGTAGATGCTGAAAGCAAGACTGTAATCGTGACTATCGACGGACAGAACTATACTTTGCTGCAGGAAGGTTCTGCATTCAAAGGGTTGCAGACTGTAGTTTACAGAAAACAGGCTGTTGATGATGCCTATGATGTTTGTTATGCTTATAATGTGTATAATACAGATAATGAATTGTTTGCAGCTGTCCCTGCTTATGCTTCTTTCAAGGTTTATCCGGGTGATTTCTCATTGGACAATGCTAAATTCTCGTTCGTTGATACATACAAATTGAGTCGTAGTGTAGAACCGGCTTTGGTATATATGGATGGTTCGGCTACTTTAGCAAACGGAGTATTGAAACTTGCCATGATACCTAATGAAGGAATAAGTGAAGGAACAGTAGTTGCAACTTCTTTAGATGTAACTATGTATGGTCAATACACTTCTGCTTCTGATTACTTTACAGTAGGAAGAACAAATGTTACTACTGATAATATCAAGAACGCATTCACTTCCACTACCGTAACAGGTAACAATTATCCGAAGATTATTACTGAAGGATGGAATGCTTATGATGGATATGATTTTGGTAAATTCAACTATCAAGGTACTTACAATGTAAATGATTCTATTGATGTTTATATTCAAAGTGCTAAGGTTTGGGTAAAAGAAACAGGTATTGTTTATGAAAAGGCTTTCAGACTGTTGGATCAGAATGAAGAATACACTTTTAAGGGTCAAACTATCAAGACTCATCAAGGTATCTTTGAACTGAAAGATAATGTCTTGTCTGTGAAATCAACTAACCAAGCTTCTGCTATTGATGAATATGCAGCTATTGAAGTAACTACTACTGTTAAGGCTCAAGAAGAAGGAATTAAAGATTATGAGATAAAGAATGTAGTATTTATCAAAGCAGTTCGTCCTGCTGTTAATCCTAACTTCTCAACTGTTGCTTTGAAACCGTTGAACGCTACAGACAACTTCACATTTACTTACAATAGTGCAAAATCTCAAGTTATCACTTTGGATGTTCGTGACTTTGAAAATGCTATCGAAGGACGTGATGTTGTTTCATATAACAATACGGTGTATTCTACTTTTGTTCAATTGTATATACCTGAATATGACACAGCCAACAAGTTGGTAGGTTATACTAACAAGTCTAGTCAATGTTTCAATTCCTTCTGGAATGTACGAAATCAAGATGTAACTGAAGTTGCTAAATATTTTGAAGATAATGCCATTGTAAATGAAGCTGTTCTCTACTATAAGAATGGTGGAAATAATGCAGATAAAGATTCTTTATTCTTAATTTTGACACCAGGTGCTGGTCAGAAACAAATCAAGAAGGCTAATTTGTTGATGGGGTCAATCTATTCATATAATAACTATGATTGGAACAGTGACTATGATATGGTGATGACCGATGGTATCAACACTCCTTACGGTGTTTACAACAAGTATGAGAATAAACTGTTCAAGGTTACAATCAACGACTTCTCTGTAACTTATACATTCGATTGTCCGATTAAGGATCAGTATAAGAACCGCATTATCATGGGTGAATGGGTTAAGAGTGGAGCAAATTACACAGACTTCATTATGCAATCTCAGGTATTTGACGAAATGTATGATGTTGTTCCTGAAGATGCTATAGTGAAATTTGATATGGCTTCAAAGAACCAGAACGCTTATGTTCAGGAAATGATGAAGAGTGGTGATATCAAGTGGGCTACTACTAACCAGATTGTATTTACTCCACGTGTAGATTTGGCTAAGGTTGGCAAACTGAAAGTTGATATTTACGATATTACAGCAGGTGATACTGATTCTAAACGTGTACTCTTCGATACAGAAGAATGGACTGTGCAAACACCGATCTTGGCATTCTCTGATGTTGTTGACTTGAAGTATAACAATCCTGCATTAGCAACTGGTGAACAAATTAATCTCTTTGATTTGATTAATGGCTTGAAAGTTGCTGCTGACAAGAAGAAATGGACAGATTTGACTTTGAAAGATGCTGTTGGTAATAAGTTGGTAGTATATGATGGAGCCAATGATCTTGCTAAAGCAGAACCTATTGCAGCTACATTGTATCAGAAGGACTCTGAATCTACAGGTGTTAAAGTTGATATCTCTGAAGCAGACAAGGCTGAATACAGCTATGCTAACGGTATCCTTACTTGGAATGGCGAACCTACAGGTACTGTTTATGAGCATGATGTTCAATTCATCATCACTTATACTCACGACTGGGGTGTTGTAACCAAGACATTCAAGGTAACTGTAACAAGAAAAGTACAGTAAACATTCGGGCTAAGATAGAAAGTATAGTTTAAATTTGATATGCTTTCTTCTTGATAACTTCAAGCGAGGAGGGGATATGAATCTGATTACAGAAGAATATCCTCTCCTTTTTTATTATAAAAATATATTCTTGATATAATGACGAAATTAGTTCGATGCGGTATAAACTTTTATGCGGATGTAGATAATAAAAAAGCGGTAAATGATAGGGATGCCTTGCAGAACACTAAATTAATGGAACATTATACTCACCTTCTTGGTCAATTACAGTATGAAGGAGCTGGTATCTGGAGCCGTTTTAATATTATGTTCGGAATAAATGTTTCTTTATTCGGATTGGAAACCGTCTTGTTTAACTCTATATGTCAAACTTCTGAATATCTGACATTTATTATTGCATTTGGCGGATTGTCATTTTCAATATGGTCTATTTACGTAATGCAGAGATTATGGAGTTATCATGAGCACTGGAAGAATATGTTATGTGAAGCGGAAAAGGCTTTTCCGGATGAGTATGTGAAACTTTTCACAAAGATTCCTTCTAATTTGAAAAGAGAGAAAAAGTCTTGGGAGTTATGGCTGAAATCATACACCCAACCTTTTTTTGCCATATTGTCTCTTATTTGGTTGCTTATTATGGTGTTAAACCATGCTATTTATACTGATATGCTGAATAAGGAAAATATTATTCATCACGTGGGTGTGGTGAAAATACAACAGAATGAAAATTTAAAAAATAATGAAGATGAAAAAGATGATGGATTCGACTACTGTGATTATTACTACAACAGATAATAGAGTATTGTTGCAAAAAAGAGATGAGAACCCGGATATAGAGTACTCCGGATATTATTCTCTTGTTTCTGGCTACCTTGAGGAGGAGGAAACCCCTCTAGATGGCATTATCAGAGAACTGAAGGAAGAATTTGAACACAAGAAATCCCAAAAGGTGCATTTTAGTTCTATAACCTATTTGGGGTCTGAGTATAGAGCAGACTATGATAGATGGGAATATATTCATCATACTTATTTGATGGACGATGCAGCGGATATCCGTATTTTGGAAGGTGAATCTTTTGTCTTGCTGGATATGGATGAGTGTTTGAGATTGGAGAACCTTGCTCCTCATCATAAGTTGTTTTTATTAAAATATCGTGCCGGATTATGTAAAATTGACGTGCGTGAGCAATCAAAAAAAATGTTTGATGAAATAACTGTCAGGGATTTGATAAAAGTGGAATCCGTAGGGGATGTGAAAAATTATAGCTTGCTGGAGGCGGGAACTGGTTTTGTAATTGGCGAGGATACTACTTTGAGTGCTTCAATTCCAGCGGTGGAAGCCGCTAAATATATAGGATTCTTGCAATTCGTCCCAAAGGTTCTTAGAGGCAATCATTATCATTTTAGAAAGGTGGAATATATGCTTATTTTACAGGGGCGTATGCATGCCACTTTTCAGAAACATGATGATAGTGAGGCTGTAATAGAAGAGATTTGGGAAAAGGGGGATTTGGTACGGACTTTACCGGGGTGCGTCCATACATTAACAGCTTTAGGAGAGTCGAATGTGTTGACTATTGAGTTTTCTCCACAGCCTTATGTTGCGAGGGATGTGTTGATGAATGATAAAAAATAGCTTGAATATGGGAACCATTGCAGTAACGGGGGCTACCGGTTATTTGGCTGAGAAATTGATAGAACGGTTGATTACCCAAGGACATACTATTCATGCGATAGCCAGGAATGAAGGAAAACTGATTGCTCTGAGGGGGAAATTTAAAAGCGTTCAAATCTTTCCATGCCCCGTTGAAGATTATCTTTTATTGAAAAAGGCATTGAATGGTTGTGATGGGATATTTCATTTGGCTGCGTTTAAAGATGTCATTTTGGCAAAAGAACATCCTCTGAAAGCTGTTCAGACTAATATTCTTGGTACGTTGAATCTTCTTAAAATAACTGTTGAGGAACAGAACATAAAATTTATTCTGGCAACAAGCACTGATAAAGCTGTTCAAGTTTCAGGAACGTATGGGGCTACTAAATTGCTTATGGAGAATCTTTTTGGGGATTTTGAGCAAATAAACGGATCGAATTGCGCTTATAGGATAGTTCGTTATGGAAATGTATTGCATTCTACAGGGTCTGTTTTGGTAAAATGGAAGTATGCATTAGAAAATAGGAAGGAGCTTATATTGACAGATCCTGAAGCTACCCGGTTTTTTATTACGTGGGAACAGGCAATAGATGTTATTTTTTCCTGTTTAAATGACGCTCAAAGTGCGGAACCGTTTTATCCGCCTAATATGAAATCGATAAGCTTAGGAATTTTATTGGAACTCACAATAAGAAAGTATGCTAAAACTGTTCCTGACATCAGAGTTATCGGTTTACAAAAAGGGGAAAATATGCACGAATGTATCACGGCAGACTTAAGCAGTGAATATGCTGAAAGATGGAATAATGAGGAATTATTAAACCTTATCTAGAAAATACTATGAATGATAGATAGTTAAATCTTTCTTTTAAGACGGGGAATTGCAGTATATTGATTACTTTTGTCCTGTATCATAACTTATTAAACCTCGGATAGATATGGGAACAGAAGGCATACAGGATAAATACATCAACCCTTATGCCGATTTCGGCTTCAAGCTGCTTTTCGGCACGGCAATGAACAAGGAACTTTTCGAGGCTGCCGAGATAGCTAAGTTCAATCCTAAGGAATTAGGCGAGTATTGGGAAAGTTTGAAGAATTTCCGCGACTGGTACAGCGTGATGTCCACCCAGTTGAAAAAAGGGCATGAGGAAGGTCTTAAAGAGGGTATTGAAAAAGGTCTTAAAGAAGGTCTTGAGCAAGGTCGTAAGGAAGAATGCTTCAAGAATGCAAAAAAAATGAAACAGGCCGGTATTGCATTTGATGTAATTGCACAGGTTACCGGTCTGTCTATAGGGGAAATAGCGTCTTTGTAAGTCGTTTACAGCACCAGTCCGTCCAGCATCTCGATATAAAGCCTTATCGCTTCCTCAATTTCCGAAACCATGATATATTCATCAGCCGTGTGTGAACGGGAGGACTTTCCCGGACCGATTTTGACAGACGGGAACTTCATCAACGCCTGATCGGACAAAGTAGGAGAACCGAAAGGTACACGTCCTAGTTTTACCGCGCGTTTCACAAAGGGATGCTCGGCACTGATATGAGATGAGTTCAAGCGGAAAGAACGAGCTTTCGCCTCGCTTTTTAGATGGGCACTTATTTCTTTGAATAGTTCTTCGTTAGAGTAACATTCATTACTGCGGATATCCACAACGAAAGTACAAGTATCGGGGATGACATTATGCTGCGTGCCGGCATTTATTTGTGTCACGCTCATTTTGACGGGGCCTAGCAGGGAGGATTCCTTCGGGAATTTATAATCACGGAACCACTGAATGTCTTCCAGTACTTTGTAAATAGCATTCACTCCTTCATTGCGTGCGGCATGTCCGGCTTTTCCGTATGCGGTAACATCCAGCACCATCAATCCCTTTTCGGCAATGGCAGGCTGCATTTCTGTCGGTTCACCCACTATGCCCAAAGTGATGGGAGGTAGTTGGGGCAATACGCTTTCTATTCCGTTTTTTCCGGAAACTTCTTCTTCACATGAGGCAAGAAAGATCAGATTGTATGCCTGCTCGGTTGTAGAGAGATGGCGGTACACCTGAAATAAGGATACTACACTGGCGCCGGCGTCATTACTTCCCAAACCGTAAATCTTTCCGTTTTCGGCTTTCGGAGTGAAAGGATGTTTCCGCCATCCGTTTACCGGTTTTACGGTATCGATGTGGGAATTTAGTAAAATAGTCGGTTTGTTGAGGTCGAACATCGGACTGATACACCAAATGTTGTTGCCCGAACGACCGGTCATGATACCTGTTTCTTCAATATAGTTCTGCAGAAAGTCGGCGGCAGCTTCTTCTTCCCGGCTCAATGAGGGGATACCGATTAACGAATTCAGCAATGTGGTTGCTTCGGAAGTGTAATATTCTATATCAATCATCTTGATTTTAATAATTTAATGTGTTGCAAAGATACTATTTTTGCGTGGTAAACGGTGATGAAAAAAGTAGGTAATTAAGTTAGATATGCAACTAAAACTTTCGGCTGATTTCTTCTAACTCTTTGACTGGTTGGGAAAATTAATGCCTGTTTATAGAGGATAATTCCAAATTAAACGATAACTTTGCCGATGAATTAAAAATAAATCTTTGGAATGAGTAGTTCTTTCTTATCTGTCCTGATACAACGTCAGGCAGGGAAATATGGTGATCGTGTAGCGTTGCGTTACCGCGATTATAAAACAGAAACATGGATTCCGGTTTCTTGGAACCAGTTTGCCGCAACTGTAAAAACAGTTTCGAATGCATTGATAGAATTAGGTATAGGCATACAGGAAAATATAGCAGTTTTTTCTCAAAATAAACCGGAATGTCTGTATGTGGACTTTGGAGCTTTTGGGGTACGGGCTGTTACTGTACCATTTTATGCTACCAGTTCCGAGGCGCAGGTACATTATATGGTAGGTGATGCCGAAATACGTTATATCTTTGTAGGTGAACAGTTGCAATATGATGTGGCGTTCCGGGTTATGCAACTGGGAAGCCAACTGAAACAGATTATAATTTTCGACAAGGAGGTAAAACGTGATGAGCGGGACCAGACTTCCATTTATTTTGATGACTTTCTGAAATTGGGCGAGGCGCATCCGCATCAAGCTGAGGTAGACAAGCGTACTTCAGAGTCGGGTAATGGTGATCTTGCCAATATTCTTTATACCAGTGGAACAACCGGAGACAGCAAGGGGGTGATGTTGCATCATTCTTGCTATGAGGCGGCCATTCCGGCACACGATGAACGTTTCCCTCAATTGGGTGATCAGGATGTGATTATGAATTTCCTTCCTTTTACTCATGTGTTTGAGCGTGCATGGACTTGCTGGTGTCTTTCGATGGGGTGTACTTTGTCTATCAACTTGCGTCCTGCTGATATCCAGAAGACAATAAAGGAGATCCGTCCTACGGCTATGTGCAGTGTTCCCCGTTTCTGGGAGAAAGTGTATGCCGGCGTGCAAGAAAAAATCAATGAGACAACCGGATTGAAAAAGAAGTTGATGCTGGATGCTATTAAAGTGGGACGTGAACATAATTTGGAATATGTGTACAAAGGGCTGACTCCTCCGCCTGTATTGCACATGAAATATAAATTTTATGAGAAAACGATCTATAGCTTGTTGAAAAAGACTATTGGCATTGAAAACGGGCGTTTCTTCCCTACTGCCGGTGCGGCTATTCCGCCGGCTGTACAGGAGTTTGTTTTGTCGGTGGGAATTAATATGGTAGCGGGTTATGGATTGACGGAATCTACTGCAACGGTTGCTTGTGAGAATGATAATGACCATGTGGTTGGTTCGGTGGGGCGTATCATGCCTCATGTGCAGGTCAGAATAGGGGAGAATAACGAAATAATGCTACGTGGTGAGGGAATCACTCATGGCTATTATAAAAAGGAAGCTGCTACGAAAGCAGCGTTTACTGAAGACGGATGGTTCCATACCGGTGATGCGGGTTATATAAAAGATGGGCATTTGTTCCTTACAGAGCGTATCAAGGACTTGTTTAAAACTTCAAACGGGAAGTATATCGCTCCTCAAGCCATTGAAGCCAAATTGGTGGTAGACCGTTATATCGATCAGATTTCTATTATTGCCGATGAACGTAAATTTGTTTCTGCTTTGATAATTCCTGAATATAAACTGGTGAAAGAGTATGCCGCAAAAAAAGGTATTCGCTATGAAAGTATGGAGGAACTGTTGCAGAAACCGGAAATTATCGATTTGTTTAAAGAGCGGATTGATACACTGCAGCAGCAGTTTGCACATTATGAACAGATCAAGAGGTTTACCTTGTTGCCCCATCCTTTCAGTATGGAACGTGGTGAGCTGACCAATACGTTGAAAATAAAACGTAATGTGCTGAACAAGAACTATGCTGCCGAAATAGAAAAGATGTACGAAGAATAATGGGAAAATGAATAGATTTCCACTATCTTTGCACCTTGAAATGCAAAAATTCTCAAGATGATAACAATAGAGCAACTGAAAGACGTAAAAGAACGTACTGCGGCACTTGAAAGATATCTGGACATAGAAAATAAACTGGTTCAGGTGGAAGAAGAACAACTGCGTACGCAGGCGCCCGGTTTTTGGGATGATGCCAAGAAAGCAGAAGCACAAATGAGGAAGGTGAAAGATCTGCAAAAATGGATCGACGGTTACCGTGAGGTAAAGACGATGGCAGATGAACTGGAATTGGCTTTTGACTTTTGTAAAGATGATTTGGTTACCGAAGAAGAAGTGGATGCAGCGTATCAAAAGGCTGTCACTGCGGTGGAGGCATTGGAACTGAAGAATATGCTTCGCCAGGAGGCCGACCAAATGGATTGTGTATTGAAAATTAATTGCGGTGCCGGTGGTACTGAAAGTCAGGATTGGGCTTCCATGCTGATGCGTATGTATATGCGTTGGGCGGAGACCAATGGCTATAAAGTGAGCGTGGCTAACCTTCAGGATGGGGATGAGGCCGGAATCAAGACGGTGACTATGAATATTGAGGGCAGTTTTGCATATGGTTATCTGAAAGGTGAGAATGGAGTCCACCGCTTGGTGCGCGTGTCTCCTTATAATGCTCAGGGGAAACGGATGACTTCTTTTGCTTCTGTGTTTGTAACGCCGTTGGTGGATGATAGTATTGAAGTGACAATTGAACCTGCCCGTATGTCTTGGGATACTTTCCGTTCGGGAGGGGCCGGCGGACAGAATGTGAACAAGGTGGAATCAGGAGTACGTCTGCGTTATCAATATAAAGATCCGTATACCGGTGAGGAAGAGGAAATCTTGATTGAGAATACTGAAACCCGTGACCAGCCGAAGAATAAGGAAAATGCGATGAGACAGTTGCGTTCAATTTTATATGATAAGGAATTGCAGCACCGCATGGAAGAACAGGCCAAGGTGGAGGCTGGCAAGAAGAAGATTGAATGGGGATCACAGATACGCAGTTATGTCTTTGATGACCGTCGTGTGAAGGATCATCGTACTAATTTTCAAACTTCGGATGTGAACGGAGTGATGGATGGAAAGATTGATGGCTTTATCAAGGCATACTTGATGGAGTTTTCCGGTTCGGAGAATTAGTAAATTCTTCGTAATTTATTTGTTTTCTTCTAGAAACTTTGTACTTTTGGGATATTCAAAAGAGATGGTTTAATCTTAAAAATGAAATACTTATGGGAAAGAATAAGAAAGCTGCTTATAGTAAGCGGGAAGAAGAGAAAGCAAATAGGATTGTAAAAGGTCTGTTCATCGGATTAATTGTATTAGCCCTTGTTATTATGGTAGGCTATGCCATGTATGGATAAAAACGGAAAATAAATAGTGAAGTCCTGCTGAGGTTATTCTCTGCGGGGCTTTTTTATATATTAAAACGCTATGGGACAAGAAATAGAACGAAAATTTTTAGTAAAGGACGACAGTTATAAACTAGAGGCTTATGCACATAGTCATATTGTGCAAGGTTATATCTGTAGTGCTCGTGGAAGAACTGTCCGGGTGCGTATTCGGGATAATAAAGGGTATCTTACTATCAAAGGGGCTTCCAATGACTCCGGTACAAGTCGTTATGAGTGGGAGAAGGAGATCAGTTTGCAAGAGGCCGAAGAGTTGATGAAACTGTGTGAGCCTGGGGTGATTGATAAAATCCGGTATTTGGTGAAAAGTGGAGAGCATATCTTTGAAGTGGATGAGTTTTATGGTGAGAATGAAGGCTTGACTGTAGCGGAAGTGGAATTGAATAGTGAGGACGAATTGTTCAAAAAGCCCCATTTCATCGAAAAAGAGGTAACGGGAGATATTCGTTATTATAATTCTTTTTTGATGAAGAATCCTTATACTCGCTGGTAGATAATATATAGGCTTCTTTAACGTCTGAAAATAAACTACTTGCTATCGTTTACCTACCTTTGCAACAAACACAAACTCATTATTGATATATGAAACACAACATTTTATGGGGCATTATCTTGCTTGTGGCAAGTTTGTCATTTACGGCGAAGGCGCAAAAGGCTGTCCAAGGCCAGTTCTCAGTCAAGGGAGTCTTATTAGATTCTTTGTCTAATGAAGGGGAACCGTATTCTACAATCCGTATTTCATTGAAGAACAATCCTGCAAAGCCGGTGAAACTGGCTGTGACAGGAGCGGACGGCAGGTTTGACGAACGGCTTGCCGTGCCGGGGACTTATCTCATTCATTTTACTTCTGTAGGAAAGTCTCCTGTACAGAAGGAGTTCTCGATATCGGCAAATCGTAGGAATGTTGATTTGGGTAAGATTCTGATAGCAGAAGCGACTGAAATGTTGAAAGGAGTGGAGGTGGTAGCGCAGAAACCTTTGGTAAAGGCGGAAATAGACAAAGTGACGTATAGTATAGAGGATGATCCGGATTCTAAAACCAATACGACTCTTGAAATGCTCCGTAAAGTTCCGCTGGTGACTGTAGATGGAGAGGATAAAATTCAAGTAAACGGTAGCAGTAAGTTTAAAGTGCATGTTAATGGCAAGCCGAATAACATGATGAGCAATAATCCTACCGAGGTATTGCGGAGTATGCCGGCCAATTCCATTAAATCTATAGAGGTTATCACCGAGCCTGGGGCTAAATATGACGCGGAAGGGGTGGCGGGCATCTTGAATATTATCACTGTAGGAGCAGGAATGGAAGGATATACGGTGACATTGAATGGTGGTGCAAGCAATATGCGTGTGTATGGTGGCGGTTATGGTACGGTGCAGTCGGGCAAGTTCACTGTTACCGGTAATTATTCTTATAACTACCAGGGATCTCAAAAGGGATTTGAAGATTCATATCGTGAGGATTTCACGTCTCAGGAAAATAAATTTTTGGAGTCGCATCGAAGAAGCAAGAGCTATGGCAATTTTCAATTTGGCAGTCTGGAAGGAAGTTATGAGATTGACACTTTGAATCTGATTAGTTTTTCTATGAATCTGATGACTGGCAATTTTACGAATAAGAGGATTGGAAATACCCAGATGACGAATCATGCCGGTAATCCGGTTTACGGTTACGGTTCTTTGGGAAATAATGAATCGGGCTTTGGCGAAGTGGGGGGCAACATGGATTATCAGCATTCGTTTAAAAAGAAAGGGGAACTTCTTACTTTCTCTTATCGTTTTAGCCATTCCCCCAATAACAGTGAAGCGAATACGGATTATGAGGATACGTTGAATGTTCCTTATCTTTTGCAAAACCAATATTTTAAAAATGATGCCAGCACACAAGAGCATACGGCTCAATTGGACTATACCAATCCGATAAATTCGATACACAGCATTGAAACTGGTATAAAGTATATTTTTCGTAGAAGTAAAAGTGATGGTAAATATTATCTGGCCGATAAAACCGGAGAATATAAGTATGATCAGGATATGAGTACGCAATATGATCATAAGCAGGATATTCTGGCTGCTTATTTGGGCTATCAGCTGAAGTACAAAAAACTCGGTGGAAAGGCGGGAATTCGCTATGAGCATACATTTATGGATGCGGATTATAAAAATAAGGATGAGAAGTTTGATGCTCAGTTTGATGATTTGGTTCCATCCTTGATGTTCTCTTACCAATTGGCTCCTACTCAAAGTTTGAGGGCATCTTATAATATGCGTATCAGCCGGCCGGGTATTTGGTTTTTGAATCCGTTTACTGACACCAGCAACCCTACTGCGATCAGTTACGGTAATCCTGATTTGGAAAGTGAAAAGGCCCATTCGCTTAGTGTTACTTTCGGTAGTTTCTCGCAGAAATTTAATGTAAATGTCAGTGCTAATTATTCTTTTGTCAATAATGGTATAGAGCAATACTCTTTTATAAAAGATGGTGTGATGAATTCTACCTATGATAATATAGGAAAAAGTAAGAATATTAATTTGTCTTTGTTCTTGAACTGGAATATGTCTCCTAAAACCCGCTTTAATATCAATGGACGGGGAGCTTATGTGGATTATAGAAGTTCAGGGCTTGATTTAAAGAATCATGGCTGGGAAGGAAATGTCTTCGGAAGCTTCCAGCAGACTCTGCCTTGGGATCTGCGTCTGAGTCTGAACGGAGGGGGTGGTACTCCGCATATCTCTTTGCAAGGTAAAAGTTCCTCTTTCTATTATTATGCGATAGGGCTCAGTCGTTCTTTCTTGAAGGAAAAGAGGCTGACTATATCTCTTAACTCGTCCAATTTATTTAATAAATATATTACTTTTAAGAATAACATCAATACTCCTACTTTCTGCTCTTCTACTGCTACCAGAATTCCGATGCGTTATTATGGATTTAATATCAGTTGGCGTTTTGGGGAGTTGAAGGCTCAGGTAAAAAAAGCTGCGCGAAGCATTAATAATGATGATTTGAAAAGTGGAGGAGGTAATGCTGGAACCGGTGGAGGGATACCGGCTAATTAAAAGTTAAAACGAAACCACCTGTTAACTGTTAATTTAGGGGGTAAAAACTGTTATTTGATAGTTTATACCCCCTTTGTTGTTAGTTTTTCTGTCGTGACTTTTGCGAGAAGTCGTTAATATTGCAGCAGAAAGCAAAAACAGAAAATAACAATTTAAAAATAGATTAATATGAAGACAGTCGACTTTACACAGCATTTACTAAGTATACAAACCGAATTATTTCGCTTTGCATTTAAATTGACAGCTGACAGAGAAGAGGCTAATGATTTGTTGCAGGAAACTTCACTTAAAGCTTTGGACAACGAAGAGAAGTTTACTCCAGATACGAATTTTAAAGGATGGATGTACACCATCATGCGTAATATATTTATAAATAATTATCGTAAAACAGTGCGTGATCAGACTTTCGTCGATCAGACAGATAACTTGTTCCATTTGAATCTTCCACAGGACTCAGGATTCGATTCTACAGAAGGTGCTTATGATTTGAAAGAGATACATCGTATCGTGAATGCGTTGCCTAAAGATTACCGTGTGCCGTTTGCTATGTATGTATCAGGATTTAAATATAGGGAAATTGCCGAAAAACTGGGACTTCCGTTGGGAACAGTGAAAAGCCGTATCTTTTTCACTCGTCAGAGGTTGCAGAATGATCTGAAAGATTTCCGTTAAGTTGACTCTCTATCTTTATTATATAACTTTGACTTTTATCATCACGCCGACTGTTCGCGAAGAATCGTCGGCGTTTCTTTTTAGGATTTACGCCATATAAGGGGGCGAAGTAAGTAATATCCTATTAAGGCGGCTAGTCCGACTCCAATGCTGTTTGCCAGAAAATCCAGCCAGTCACCGCTGCGGGTATCTGTGCAATAAGCTTGCATCAGTTCGATACACCCGCTCATAGCTACAGGAGCTATGATGCCTCCCCATATTACATGATTCCAATTGATGGCCTTATGATTCCTCAGGTATTCTATCCATAAAATGAAACAGAGTCCTCCATACATGCATATATGCACTATTTTGTCTATGTAGGGGATTTCTTCCACATCTGTTTTAGGAGGAGTGAAAAAGGAAAGATAAAAGATGATAGCTACAATGATCAAGGATACTGGATATTTTCTAAAATAATATAGCATACTTTAATTTTTTTGTGATTCGTCGCAAAAGTACGATTAATTTTATACTTTTGCAGGCTAACCAGTGTTGATTTATAATAATTTGATAGTTTTTTATGCAAAAAAGCGAAAGAGTAAATTTCGGAAGTAAGATTGGGGCTGTTCTGGCGGCGGCAGGTTCGGCTGTAGGACTTGGTAATATATGGAGGTTTCCCTATGAAACGGGAAATCATGGAGGTGCGGCATTTATCTTAGTATACTTGGCGTGTGTTTTTATGTTGGGAATGCCTATTATGATTGCCGAATTCACAGTAGGTCGTCATTCAAAAGCAAGTACGGGACGTGCTTATAAGGTTTTGGCACCCGGAACTCATTGGAAGTGGTTGGGATATTTGGGGGTTTTGGCCGGTTTTCTTATTCTAGGATATTATTCGGTAGTGGCAGGATGGACTTTGGAATATATATTGGAAGCGGGAATGAATGGTTTTGCAGATAAGAAGCCGGAAGATTTTGTGGTTGCTTTCCAGAGTTTTTCGAAGGACCCTGTTCGTCCGCTTATCTGGCTGGTCATCTTTTTATTGGCCACCCATTTTGTTATAGTAAAGGGAGTGAAAGATGGAATAGAGAAATCTTCGAAGGTGCTGATGCCTGTTTTGTTTGTACTGATAGTAGTTTTGGTGGGGTGCTCATTGTCGCTTCCCAATGCGGAAAAAGGTTTGGAGTTTCTGCTGAAGCCTGATTTCAGTAAAGTGAACGGAGATGTTTTCTTAGGGGCTATGGGGCAGGCGTTCTTTTCCTTGAGTTTGGGAATGGGATGTCTTTCAACCTATGCTTCTTATTTTGGGAAAGAAACCAAACTGGGAAATACGGCTCTGAGTGTCGGTGTGATTGATACTTTTGTGGCTGTCTTGGCCGGATTGATTATTTTTCCGGCGGCCTTTTCTGTAGGTATCCAGCCGGATGCGGGACCATCATTAATTTTTATTACATTGCCTAATGTTTTTCAGCAAGCTTTTAGCGGTGTGCCGATATTAGCTTATATTTTCTCGGTGATGTTCTATGTCTTGTTGGCTTTGGCTGCATTGACTTCTACTATTTCTCTACATGAAGTGGTGACGGCTTTTCTGCACGAGGAATTCAATTTAACTCGTGGCCGTGCTGCTAGATTGGTCACTTTCGGGTGCATTATAATTGGAATCATTTCTTCCTTGTCATTGGGAGTTATGCAGAAATATACGCTGTTTGATAAGGGATTCTTTGACTTACTTGATTTTGTCACTGCAAAAATAATGCTTCCTTTGGGTGGCTTGCTGGTATGTATCTTTGTAGGATGGTATTTGAAACGTTCCGTTTCTTATGAAGAATTGACCAATGGGGGAAAACTGAAAGCAGGTCTTTTCAATTTGTATATCTTCTTGTTGAGATACGTGGCACCTGTGGCTATCATTTTGATTTTTATCAATGAATTAGGGCTAATTTAGAATTGTAATGTGGAAAGACTTCTTCTATTTTTCGAAAAGCGAACGCAGAGCTATACTTTTTTTGTTGACTTTGCTTTTCATATTTATGTGTATATGGGTTCTGTTTCCAGTAAAGGAAGAGTCTTTGGAACAGGATCAAGAGGGGATAGAAGAAATAAAAAACTTTCTGGCCGGAGTACATGAGATGGAGGAGAAGGAATCTCTGCGATATTCCTATGATAAGCCTAAAAGAAGAGAGGTGGTATTGGCTGCTTTTGATCCAAATTCAGCCGATTCCATCGAATTTTTGCAACGTGGATTGCCTCCTTTTATTGCACATACTATTTTGCAATACCGGAGAGCCGGCGGTAAATTCAGGACAGCGGATGATTTCTCTCGTGTTTATGGCTTGTCGTCCGAGAAATTTAATATGTTAAAACCTTATATCCAGATATCAGAGGCTTTTCGGCGGAAACAGGATACATTGCACTTTATCAAAAAGGCGGAGAAAGATACGTTGGCGGTTTATAAATATCCGGAAGGAACTTTAGTCGATTTGAATGAAGCGGACACTACCGAGTTGAAAAAGATTCCGGGAATAGGCAGTGGCATTGCACGCATGATTGTGGCTTACCGGAAACGTTTGGGAGGTTTTTATGATATGGCTCAATTGAAGGAAGTGAACTATGTAGATGAGGATATGTTGAGATGGTTTAAACTCGGAAATGCACCAATTCATCGGATAAATGCCAATAAGGCCGGGCTTGACAAACTTCGCTCTCATCCTTATATGAATTTTTATCAGGCAAAGGTAATTATAGAATATAGGAGGAAAAAGGGAAAATTAAAAAGTCTTTCCCAGTTATCCTTGTATGAGGAATTCACTGAGAAAGACTTGGAACGTTTGTCGCACTATCTTGCTTTTGATTAATTGTTGGGATAACCAGCAGCTTCTGCTATTTTTACCGGAATTTCGGTATTGTCAATGCGACCTTGGAATAGTTGGGCGCCGGCTCCGATAGCGAATACGGGTACATAACCTCCAGAGTGCCCACCACTGGTCCAACCTACCAGAGCGATGTCATCCAGAATTCTTTTGGCCTCAGCTGCCAAAGGTTCGTCTTGTTGATATTCACTTTTGGTTAAATCTATCTCTTTACCGCTAAATGATTCATCATATACTTTCTTCAGGGATGCTTCTTGCTTTTCATTCAATTGAATACTATCCCAAAATCCGAAATTATCCTTCAATGATTGCTTGATAACTTCCCAAGGTACTTGATTCTTGTATTTTTTTCTTAATTCGTTTACAATTTTAGTATATCCGCTTTCACTTACTTTTTGTGATTTTAAAGCTTGCAGGTTCAAAGTATACGGACCTTTTCCTAAAACGATTCCTCCGGTTTCGTGGTCGGCTGTTACTACAATCAGGGTTTCATCAGGATGTTGTTCATAGAATTCGTAAGCAACTTTTATGGCATTGTCCATATCCATCACTTCGTGGAATACGGTAGCGGCGTCGTTGCTGTGGCAAGCCCAGTCTATTTTACCTCCTTCAACCATCAGGAAGAACCCTTTTGATAGATCTTTAGACAGGAAATTGATTCCGGCACGGGTGATTTCAGTTAAAGTCATATCGCCTTTTTTTCGATCGATAGCATAGGGGATAGCACTATTGTCTGTTGCTGTTGCAGGTTGTAAGAGAATCAGTTTGTCCGATTTTTTTGCTTTTTTCTGATAGTCCTTGTAGCCACGGGCTATGGTATATCCGGCTTTGTCCACCAGTGTGTACAGACTTTCTGAATTTGAACCGGCGGCTTTTTTGTTGGTGGGATCTAAAAAGTCTGATCCTGCATAGAAATCGAAGTTGGCATCAATCAAATCCAGACCCACGTTGTAATAGCTGCTTCTTTGTCCTTGGTGTGCGTAAAAAGCAGCCGGTGTGGCATGGTCTACGCTGACACTGGTACTGATACCTACACGGCAACCTTTATTTTTTGCCCAAGAAGCAACACTGTTAACTTTGGTTTCCAGATCCTTTTTCACACCTAATGCGCCATTTTTTGTTTTGTTTCCCGTAGCAAGTGCTGTTCCTGCAGCGGCCGAATCTGTCACTCCGTTGGTTGCCGAGAAAGTAGTGGCTATGGTTGCATAAGGAAATTGGGTGAATAATAACGGAGTCACACCAATTTTGCCTTCCAACTCTCCACGATACATCTCTGTTCCTAAAACTTGGTTAACACCCATTCCATCTCCGATGAAATAAAATACATACTTTGCTTGCTGTGCCTGTACAAAAAGAATGGACAGGAATACAAATACAATAATAAACGATAGTTTTTTCATATTAATTGAGTTAATGACATTTTTTTCAGCCTAGCAAATATAGGGAAAAAAGACTTTTTATCGGTACTTCTTTCTTGAATAATTGAGATTTAATGGCCAAATACTTTTTTTGCAATAAGTTTGTAAATGAAATGTTTTTGGGGTGTAATATAAAAAATCTGTTTGGGAGTAGGGAATCCCGTGCTTTATACTATGCATCTGTTTGCTTTCGACATGGATATTGCATACAGATAATTGCTTTAATATTAGTGATTATTAATTATAAATCTTATATTTGTCTAATCTAGAGTCAGTAAATAAAGTATGGGAGAATTTATAAATGTATTAGTGTCAAAAGGGAAAAGCAATTTGATACCGGAAAAAGATAACCTGTATGGACAGTTTGTCGGTGAATGGGATTTTGAATGGGTTGATAACCAAGGTACAACAGGCGAAAGACATGTTCAGGGAGAGTGGATATTCGCTTGGGTGCTGGAAGGGACTGCAATTCAAGATGTGTTTATTTGCCCTTCGCGTAAGGCACGGATTAAAGATTATCAACCGGATGCAGCTTATGCGACTGCGGTACGTATGTATAATCCTAATACAGAGGCATGGGATATTTTATATACGGAATTAGGAGGGGCTACACAACTGGAAGGAAAAAGAGAAGGAAACAGGATTGTTCAGACGGAAATTAATGAGAAGAATATACAGTGGGTGTTTTCAGAAATTACAACGACTTCATTCCGTTGGCAACGTATGGTAAAACGTCCGGATGGTACTTGGGAAACTGAAGCTGAACTTTTTGCCGTTCGTCGATGATTAAGATGTATATTATATAAGTTTGAGAATATTGCAGCCTAAAATAGACTTGTTGTAGTAGAAGCTTAGAGGTGATTTGACGAGTTTATAAAGAAAGAATGTGTGAATGATAAACAACTTCAGAACCGCTTTCTTGCATTTAGCGGAGAAAATGTATTCAAACTAAATCCTGCTAGCTATACGCAGGAAAAGATGTGGGCAGGTATATGGAATCTTTGCGTAAGAATCTTTCTGCTTATACTCTTGATGATGCTCCCGAAGATGTTCGGGAACTCTATAAAGATGAATTCATCCAGCTTTATGCTTCAAGTATAAAGTGTTTTTTTAATATGCATCAAATTGGGATTTATATCGGGAAGGAGTAGTTTTGCTCCAAGACTTAATCAAATATGGAGGCAGGCCAGAAGCGGATAAAGTTACAATTGAGCGGAAAGCTCGTATACCTCGTCATCCAGTCTATATTGCCGTATTTTGCGTTTTGTGAGAAAATAAAAAATCCTGATTCCGGAAATCAGGATTTTACTGTCTTTTTTTCTTCAAGGTGGTGCCACCAGGAATCGAACCTTTTGCTTCGGTTTATTCTAACTCCTTGAGTGACTGTACCTTTTTGCTTTATCTTTTATGAAAACCATTGAATTGGCCTTACGCTAAATTCATTGTTTTTCTTTACTAATCTGACAAAATTTGTCTCTTTGACACTGCAAATATAATACACAGGTTCGATTTCTGCAAATATTTTCATTCCTTTTAATTATAGTTTTCAACAAGAGAAAAAAATAAAAATATGTGCTTAATTAAATGCATTAAGAATTTATTTATTGTTTGGGGTGTTGACTTTAAAGTTGGAAATTTTGCTTCGCAAATCATTAGAAAGATATACCCCTTGAATCTTTATTTTGCATGAATAAACCAAAAGCACTAAAAGAGCAAAAATACAAATGACGACTATTTCACTAGGTGCCAAAAAGTTTGGAACTGACTTGGGCATGAAGGCACCTGCAAAGAGATCTACTAAACATAAGATTATGGCTCCCACCTTTCCTAAAGCACTCTTTACCTTTCTTGATTTTTGTATCTCTATATCGCTTACAATTTGTGCAATCACAGTATTATTGGTTTTCATTGCATATTCTTTCAACGTAAATATCGAAACTTCTTCATTCTTAAATAGAAAAATATAATTCCCAATTAAGGGTACTGCTAGTGTACATAATGCAAAGAGGATACAAGTAAAAAATTTCACAGTCCAAATACAGACAATACCTAATATTACGAATGGAATCAGGTTTATTAGAGTTAAATCCTGAAACGTAATTCCAGGTTCTTTTTGGGGACAACACACACCTAAATACAAATCTGTAAACACCAATAGAATAAGGACATTTGTCCATATATCCGTATCATAAATCTTGTGGTTGTCAAATAACGCAATCAAATCTTTCATGTTGTTCATAAATACTTTTTTAAATTAATAGTTTATAGTAAAGCGGCAGTCAACAGTTTTTAAATTTCCATTGTATTAAAATATAGAGTTTATACAGAAAAGAAACAGGGCTATTGGTTATCAATATCCTAAAACCTTATTCGATATAATGTCTACAGATTATACCATTCAAATATATTATGTGTTATTGGATTCTACAAATATACAGATACTATTCAGAATGTCATAACTTCTCCATAAATATTATTTTGTACAGTTTTGTTTTACTTATAATTCATGCCTTTATCATACTTTGCGGCATTGCTGCATGAAGGAGGTGTGCATGCCAAAACAGAAAAGTTTTTTTGAGCCATTCATGTAAAAAGGATATACAGGATGTCATCTGATGACTTTTAATGACATCTGATGACATTGCTTTTTATGTTTCGGGTATAAAGCGGTTCTTTGTCGTGTATTAATAGTGAACTAACCCTTGAAAATGAGATGCCATGAACATACAAGAAGCAAAGAACATCAGGCTTGTTGATTTTTTAGCCGGATTCGGATACGAACCGGTAATACAGCGTGGGAACAGCGTATGGTACAAATCGCCCTTCAGGACGGAAAAGGAAGCCTCTTTCAAGGTTGACCTCCATAAGGAACTGTGGTATGATTTCGGTCTGGGGAAGGGAGGGGATATTATAACGTTGGCCAAGGAGATTTATCGGACACAAGATATAGGTTATGTATTACAGTGTATTGAGAATAAAAGAGCCGTACTGAAACCGGTTACTGTTTCCTGTCCGTTTGAAAAGGCATATCCCGCCTTTCAAGATCTGAAAATCATTCCTCTTGCCAACCGGATACTGCTTACTTATCTGAAGGAACGGTGCATCGATCTGGAAACTGCCCGAAAAATATGCAGGGAAGCCCATTTTAAACGGAATGGGAAGAATTATTTTGCCATCGCTTTCCCTAATATTTCCGGAGGGTACGAAATCAGGAACAGGTATTTCAAGGCTTGTATTGCTCCCAAGGACATCAGTCGCATCATTAGCACGCCGGAAAGCAGGATTTGCTATATTTTTGAGGGGTTTATGGATTTTCTGTCTTTCAGACTGGCTTTTCCATCTTTGGAAGAGGGGGATTATATAGTGTTGAATTCTGTCAGTAACTTACAGAAGGCTTTTTCTTTCCTTTCACAATATGACGGCATCCGTTGCTGTCTGGATAATGATACCGCCGGGAAAAATGCGGTGCAGGCATTAAAGGACAAATACGGAATCCGTATATGCGATCTTTCGCATGAATATTCCGGATATAAGGATCTGAATGAATATTTGTGCGGGAAGAACAATCTGCTCCATATCTAATAGAAGTTTTGAAAAGACTGCCTTATGATATGCCCTTGTTTCCTTCCTGTCATATGTGGCAGAAGAAAACAAGGGTGATTTTTCATGTGGTGATACTATGTTAATAGTAGAATGTGGTCAGATGCGTTTTATGGTCTTTTACAATCTTTACTTCCTGCATCTGTCCGTATATCTCACGCATGGATACCGGACAATCCATCTTTTCCCATTCTTCCGGGGAAATCCTCATGTCGGAATGCCTGAAACACAGCATGACCATTTCCTGAGAATCCTCTTCTGCGAATATGGTACCTTCATGATCGTTGACAAACTGTTTGAGTCCATCCTCATCCTTACAGGATATTTCTCCGACGTACATATCCTCGCCCGACCGGGTGTTTTTGCGGATATGGATTTTGAACCATTCCCGGCTTTCCGGCTGTTCAGGTGCGCCACACTCCCACAGGGCTATTTTCGCATCGTAGTAAACCTCCCCGTTTTCACATGCCCCGTAATGCCCCCAATGCTTGAAACGGCCGGTAGTCCATGCCTTGAACCTTACATCGCCTGCCTTTACCAACAGACACTCACCGCCATGCATATCGCATTTGATACCCTCTTTGTCACGGGACACGAATGGAACACGGGAAAAATCCCGGAGTATAATGTCATCTCCATATACGGCATCTATAAAGAACAGCCGGGAACGCTCACCATAACCGGAAACAAAGAACAGGTTGTCTCCTGTCCGTAGATACCGGTCGGAGCGTGTCTTTTCGATGTGTTCCACCATGGTATTCACTTTATCTATATCTTCCTGTACAAGTCCGTGTATCCGATCATACCAGTAGTTCAGGCGGATGAAAGTTTCTTTGCTATACTTGTTTGTTGTCTGAATCATAATTTTCTTATTTCGTGATTAAACATTTCCGGCTTTGGCAAAGCCGATATTTCTATCTCTTACATGTCAGACATTTGTCTTTTGCTCTGATAGTGCAAGGCTTGGCGAAAAAATACCGCAGCGAAGCGAGGATGATTTTTTCAGCCAACCAGTCCGAAGGACCGCCTTGCGCATCAGAAGCAAAAGGCTACCTTTACATGTAAGAAATAGAAATGCTGACTGATATATGATTCCAAAATAAAAAAGGTGAGTATTTACGATAATATCCCAAATAGGCTTATCTGATTTATAATAACTGAAATCTTAAACTTTGAAAAGGAATTGAACGTTTTCAGATACAATACGTTATATTTGCATTTTTATAAGAAAAAACTACCGTCATAGTACCCAAATGACGGCAGTTTTATAAAAATTGCAAAATCGTATTAGAGTACGACTTGATAAAAGCAATACAAAATTACTTTTCAGTATTGTGAGTTCCTGAAGCTGTAATTTTGCATACAAGACGGTCATTTTGGCGTGAAGCATTGTTATCCCATTGCAAGGGACGGAGGTTGGATAGATTATCAGTTCCACCTTTTGAAACAGGAACGATATGGTCTATTTCCCAACCATATTCACTATTTCTATTTCCGTAGAACCTTCTTCCAATCCAAGCCTTGCATTGGTCTTGACGCCAAACAGCCGGGTCATTTCCAGCAACTGGTGTTGCCTTTTCCCATACTTGTTGAATGGTTTCTTCTGAAAAAGCCATAATATGCAATTTAAATTCGGGGAATCTTTGTATACGATAAGTTTATGTCGCCCCTGCAACAAGATTGTATCGTATATGTCTCTTATTCTCAGTTTTCAGGGGAGAAGTCTATAAAAGCCTGTCGCATATCCTCACGGACTTTAAGAAAAGGCTTGCGATACCTTATGGAAAAGGTAAACAAAATGAGTGCCAATACCCTTTTCCTGACAAAATGTCATAGCAATCTATGCCCAAAGTTATCAGATATAGAATAAAGAAAATTTGTAGATATAAATAGAACAATTATTTCAATTGAAGTACAAGACCGCGGTGGTAAAGAAGCGAATATCATCGTCAAAGGGGAACGGAACAATCAGATTATGTTTGAGGAACAGTTTGATTATAAGGACGAAGAAAAGTACTCTTTACGTCTTCATCTTCTGAAAGGGCGATTTATGGAAAAATTTTCGAAACTTGGCGAGAGTGTAGGTATTCTTTGTATCCGTAAACTATTCAATGATATAACGATACGGAGTAAAATGAAAGCTAATCCCGATTATAGAACACTTGATAAATAAAACGTTATGGAAGCTCAAACAACATGGACTGCTTTAAGGCATAGTCTCAAGATAAATTATTGGAGTGACCAAAAACAATGCTGGGTTAAGAAAGTAAAGAAAACCGCAGAGCAAGCTCCCAAGGTTAAATTTAGATAAAGGCAGGATTATTAGAGCCTTCAAACATAGTTCCTATTCTGACGTTGAAGTTCTTGCCCGTATTCTTATAGCGGTACATTCCATCGCCACGGTTATATACTTTGGACGTAGGGGTCATAAGGAGAAACAGGAATACCGTTTGCCCAGCGTTGCTGTTCCAGATACTTGATGCAGCTTTCCTCTGTAGGAAATGCTTCCAAGAGGTCATATAAAGAAGTGAATTTACCAATATTCATCTTACTAAAGTTTATAGTTCTTGCTATATATAACTCTGGTGAGAAAAGTTGCTTGGGAAAACAGTTATCTGTGTATATAGAAATACCGCCCAAAACTCTTGTTCTGAACGGCATTATTGGCAAAGTTAGTTAGGGTATTGTCGTAAATACTCACCATAAAAAACTTATAATCTGCCGGTTCTGTAATAAGAAAGCCATGAAACCCTCTCTTTTTATCGTTTCCATGACTTTCTTATGTTTATGTCGTGATACTTGGAAACGGGTATTACCAATGATTAAATGTTTCCACCCTGTTTTTTTCCAACAGAACAAGAATGTCCTTTTCCTTATATAATAATTTGCCTCCTACTTTGTAATAGGGCAACCTGCCGTTCATTCTGTAATCAGCCAGCGTTCTTCGTGTCAGCTTTAATTTCTCCGCCAACTCGCTGTCGGTAATGTAACGCTCTCCGTTCAGGACCGGACGAAAGTTTTTCTCCTGGTCATCCAGCATTTTGGACAGGGTGCTTATGTTCCGAAAAAAACGTATAATCTCAGGGCTTTCTTTGGTCAGTATGAATTGAGTCATAAGGATTCGGGGGTTACATGGTGAATACTGTTTTCCAAATAACGTATAATCTCCTGACGCCTGTAATATACCTTGCGGTCTATATGGCTGTAAGGGATAATCCTGCTTCTCCGAAGTTGCAACAGCTTTCGGGGCGAGACATTCATAAGCATACACGCTTCCTGGTTATCAATCCAGTCATCCATACTACAGATGCCTCCTCCGCATGTTTCACGCATTTTCTTTTCAACGGCTTCCAAAGCCTCATTCATTTCCATGAATGCCTTAGCTTCGATACATACAAACTCCATAAACTCTGCTTTTTTTGTCCGGCACGAAAATACGGGAAGTAAAAGTCGTGGGCAAAAGGATGTCATCAAACGGCATCAGATGTCATCAGATGTCAGAGACCGCTCTGTTTGGGGCAGCAAATTAAAAGAATGGCTAAAAGTCTGTTTCTTTACCGGAAAAACAGTATTTTTATCCCGGGCAATCTGTCCGAAAATAAAAAAACAGGAAATATGGAACTGATAATCAATGCAACATTATTACTAGCGGCTATCGTTCTCTGGATATACGGACAATACTGGAGGAAAAAGTGCGGCAAGGTGCTATGCCAATATGCAGCAGCCTACGATGAGCGGGAAGACAGGGAGAAACCGCTACGTCAAGCCATCATAGCAGGAAATCCTCATGCACCGCTGTTATATGCGCTGACTTGTCCTGAGCTGTTTGATAAAGTCCGTCCGTTGCGATTGTTCTCATTCGGGAGCATTCGCTGCGTGTTTGCCGGCTATTATTTTCCCAAACGCTTTGAAAGCTGGCTTTGTGATGACCAGTTGGCATTCGTGCAAAAAGTATATGATTTCAAGGATGGAAAAGACAGCTGTACGGAATATTTTTCACAAGCATTCCTGCTTCTTTCCACTGATGAGGATATTACTGCCATGTTTATGCCGTGCAGCACATCAGACCGCTATTACAGACGTTTCTCAGGCATTGCCAGTTTTCTGGAAACGCATGGCTATGTCCGTTCAGGACTGGATTTAATATGCATTACGGAAAGCAGGGAGTGTAAACACGCCTCAGAAAAACGTTCCGAAATAAATACCGCCAACTATATGATGTCAAACGCCCTGTATGGGAAGAGGGTCGTGATTGTCGATGACTTGCTGACCAGCGGGACCAGCCTGCTGGAATACGCCCATAACCTGGAAAGGGCCGGTGCCAAAGTGGAGGGTGCCGTATTTCTTGCCAGAACCTTTCAGATGCCTTCGCCGGCAAGAGTAAAACGCCTGGTATGGAAACGCCATCTGCTTGCCCGAATTTGGCGAAAACAGGCGGGGTATTTTCTGTAAATTGTAAAGTTTACATTCGGATTTTACAGTTTTACACTTCAAAAATTTACACTTATTATCCTCCAACAATAATTTTGAGATTATACAAACTTGATTATCAAAATGATATGATATTCATATAAACAGAAGCGGACAGTACGGCATAGATTTTTCACTAAAGATGGCATATACTCTTGAGAGTGCGCACAAGAAAGGGTATTTCAGTAATAACCTTTAAAATACAGGAGATACATGCCATGATGTATATAGACAATGAAGTGCTCGAGAAAATGATAATGACCATAGTGGAAGGTTTTGACCGCATAGAGAAGAAACTGGACAGGATGGGACGTGTGAAAGAGTTCTTGAACGGTGACGAGCTTTTGGACAACTATGACATAGCCAGGCTGCTCAACGTGTCGCTGCGGACAGTCGCCCGTTACCGTGAAAAAGGACTGATCCGCTATTACCAGACGGATGAGAACGGCAAGAATTTCTACAGGAGTTCGGATATACAGGATTTTTTGCAGAAACGGGGAAAGAAAAACTGAACGGGGCAATGTGGATATGCGGAAGTTATGCTAACTTTGTCTTATAAACAGTTGTTATGAAGACAAATACCAATTCAAGATATGCCATCGCGGTCCTTATTGACGGGGATAACGCCTCCTTTGAGAAGATGGAGGATATAATGGGCTTTGTTTCCCGTTATGGGGATGCCGTCGTGAGACGAATTTATGGAGACTGGACGAGGAAAGCGCTTTCCGCGTGGAAGGAAACTGCCCGGGAGCATGGATTCAGGCTTGTACAGGCTTCCTCCCATGCTTCCGGAAAGAACACGACGGATATTGCGCTGGTCATAGACGCGATGGATATCCTTCGTGACGGGCGGGCGGACTGTTTCTGTCTGGTAGCCAGTGACGGTGACTACAGCCTGCTTGCCCAACGGATACGGGAAGCCGGATTGAAGGTGCTGGGATATGGGGAGGGCAAGACTCCCGTATCGCTGGTACGGTCCTGTTCCGTGTTCCTGTATGCCGACCGGAAGGAAAACAAGGTTTCGGACAATACTCCCGAATTCTTTATCCGAAGGGACATGGAGTATTTTGACAAGGCTTTTGAGCAAGCGGCTGACGGCAAAGAGGAGGTGTCCCTTTCGCTGATCGGCGGCGCATTGAAAAAAATGATGCCCAAATTCAAGGTCAGGAGATATGGATGCAAGACATTGGGCAAACTTTATGAAAGGCTGGACCGGTACGAGCTGGTCATGACAGACAAGGGAGTGGCAAGTGCCGTGCGGCTGAAAGGCTGAACCGCACGGCGGGAATAATCAGGAACCGTCAGTTTCCTTTTATGCATCCTTGCCATGGCATAAAGGAAACTGACGTTCGTTGTCTATACCGGGATGGGATTTATCCGTAGTGTATCGAGATTGAGATAGGCCCCCCGGTAGAATGTCCTTCCTTCCCTGAGCATGCGCCACAGGATGTCGCAACCGGTTTGTGCCAGTATGGAATTGATGAAAAGGTCCTGCTTCTGCAAGGCTTCCGCCAGCGAGCAGCTCGGCCCCGAATCCTTTTCCTTGATGGTGGAGTAGCGTACCTCTTCGGTAATGACATTCATGCGGGGAATGGCCAGGTATTCGTTGGATACGGGCTGGAGGATCTTGCTACGGATGTTCCCTATCAGGACCTGTCCGGTGGTCCGGGCATTGCCGAAGTCCATCCAATATATGGGTGATTGCTCGTTGTTGGAAGTGTGTTCCCGGTGTTTCTTCAGGAATCGCCAGAGGTTCATCCGGGAGCGGGTGTTGTCAGTACAGGTGACGATGATGTTCGCCAGGACGGGTTCTTCCCGGTCCGCAGAGGCTTTCAGCGGATAACGCTGCCCTTTTGCCTCCCACGAGAAGCCGAAAAAGCGGTTGATGCGGGTCACAAGTGCCACCGCCTTGTTCAATCCGAGTTCCGATCCGCTGAACAGCTGGCGTCCGATGTTCGCTTCCGTAACGGTATCGGGGTCGAAGACCGTCACGTGCAGCCCCGGATGTCCGAGTGCCTGCAATGCCACGCTCATCCGCGCCAGACCGGTGGCCACCTGTGAGCCTGTACCGCCCGCACCGATTACGAAGACGGTCACGGGATGGTAGGGGTTGAGCAGGTATTTGTCTGTATAATGAATCTTTTTCATGCCAGTAAGTCTTTAAGTCGTTTGTTCATGGGTTTCAGTTCGTTCTCGTCAAACGGATTGGTGCGTGCCTTTTCCGTTACCGAGACCAGGTTGCTTTCAGTCGGATTCCTGTTTCCTCCCAAATGGGAGAATTCGCTGAGCCAGAAACGCTTTTCCCAATATTCAAGGAGCTTTGAGAACGTCATTTCTTCCGGAGTTTCCAGCGAGGCGTTTCCCAGACAGACACTGCTGCCCGTGACATTGAAGAAAGGAGCGAGGAAAAGCGGGCTGTTTTCCGCCAGGGCTTCTCCCTTGTAGGAGAATATCTCCATCCTGTCGCCGGAAACCTTGTAGATGACGCCGGGCATATTGAATGTCCCGTCGGGAATATTCAGGCTTCCGGCAAAGAACATCTGCCGTTTTCCGGGCGGATTGTACCAGATATACCTCTCGTGCCCCTTGCGGACATCACACCACAGCATGTTGGCGGGGATTTTCCCGTGCGGCACATTCAGCCGGTCATCCATATAGGATTCCACCAGGGCGTTCATGAACTCATAGGTAACGGGAGCGGCAGCCTCCATCCTGCCCCTGTCGTTGATGGGATGCAGTTCGAGGTAATACGTCCCGCTCCTATAGTTGTTCTCACGGTATTCATATGCGATCAGTGCCGCCTTGGGCACCATTATCTGTTTAAGTTTGCCAGTCAATTCATTCATATCGTTCATTTTAGAAGTTATCAGCTATATGTTTTGTAAAACGGTCCAGCCATTTGGAAAGCCTTTCCGGGTAGTCGCCCATTTGTAGGAGACAGTCCGTTTCCGGTGTCAGTAGCTTGTATGTGACCGGGGTAAGGGCATAAGTCTCCTGGTAGTCCGAGTTCATATACCCCTTTATACACTCTGCCAGTGCATCGCAGGTGGAATAGACCAGCATGACCTGGCTTTCCATTCCCACCGGGTAAAAATCGCGCTCCTCCTCATACGCCCAATCGTACAGGTAGTCTGTGAGGTCCGGGCTTTCCGGGGTAATCAGTGCCATGCCCTCCCTTATCAGTTCCAGCAGTTTTTGCTCCTTCCCCTTTTTTGCCCGGTAATTCCGTACTGCCTCTTCCAGAGAGTTACAGAACGGTTTTCCCGACATCCGTTTGAGAGCTTCTGCCCGTTTCCCGGACTGGTAGGAATCCGCCAGCCGCCTGTTCGCCCTGATCTCTTTCGGGGAGGCGTCGGAATCCCGGTTTTCCCAGTCTTCCAGTTCCTCTATGGCAAAATCATAGCAAAACGCCTCGGTGACATTGCAGACTCCGTGATGCCGGACGAATTGCCGGACGAACTCCCTGACAATGTTCCTCAATGATACGGGAAGCCGTTCCGTAAAGTCGATGGGAATCCAGAACAATGCGGGTTCCGGCCAGTCGTGGTATCGGAACAGGCAGAAGTGGAGCCTTCCGTCTTTCTCTTCCAGATTGACACACTCCGGCACGTTCTCTTCCATAACCTTGTGCAGTTCGATGATTTTCAGACGGGGGCTGCCCCCTTTCCTGTATCGGAAAGGGAGCTTTATACCCATAAGTCCGGCATAGTTCAATGCCGATTGATAGAGATAATTGAAATTATCCGGTGTCGTGAGATTGACCAGGGAACCGTCATGTTCGTATTTATGCCAGAAATCCGGTGCGAAAGGAGTGATTCTGCCGGTCAGAAAAGCATTGTGCCTCCCGGTGGCGGCAGTATCCTTCTTTTTTGTCCCGAGATTCCTCTTCGGATGTCTGATGCGCCGATCGAGCGGATAATGAGTCCCGCCAGATTTTCCTTGGCTGATTCTGATAGCTGTCTGCATGGTTTGTCCTCCTTTTTCTTTCTCTTGCCCATACGCTTATCCTTTCACTCCGATGGTTGTCTTGAAGCGGTAGACCGCCTTGTCCTCCTCCCATTCCGGCCCGTGAACGGTCGCCGTTGTCAGTTCGGGATAGGTCATGGAGTAGAAGTCCATCACCTCGTTTACGGACAGGCTGCTGTCCGGATCGCTCAATACCAGTTCCTTGGAGTCCTTCTTGAATTTGAAAATTCTCTGTAATCCTTTGATTTCAAGTGCCATAATTTTTCTATTTTATAAGGTTCAACAATATACCATGTCCATTTGTGCCATGTCCGTCATGCGGCATTCCTTCGGGAAGTCCGGATATTCTGCGTACGGGTCTTCCCTGAGCATTTCCCGGTCATCCTCGCAGTCCTTGTCGAAGTTGTACATTACAGCCTCCTGCACCGGTGCATACTGTGACGGAGCCGGTTGCATCCATTGCTTTCCGTCTATCTGCGGTTGCGGCATCTGTACCGGTTGATGGAACTGGATACCTTGCGGTTGTGGAACCGGTTGCGGTTGTGGTGCAGGCTGCGCGTATTGTACGGGCTGCGTTTGCGGCTGTCCGGGATATACTGCCGGTTGAGGCGTTTGCGGTTGTGAGACGGGTTGCGGAACCGGAGACGGCTGCTCGGGCAAGAACATCGGGATTTGCTCTCCGCTCCGGTATTGCGGTGCCGGGGCTGCCGCCGGTTGCGATGCCGTTTGTTGTGGAGCCGGCTGCGGCTTGGGCATTGGCGGTTGTTCCATACCGAACAGGCTTCCCTCCGATGCCTTTTTCTGCACTTCCGCCATTTTATCGTCGATTTCCGCTTGCTTGTCCGGAAGTGCCAGCACCTTTGCCTGCTTGAGCCATGTCAACGCTTCGGAATAGCGTTTGCCGGTCATGGCATCCTCCGCCTTCTTAAGCAATTTTTCCATCTTTTCCCGTTTCTCGCGGACCTCTTTGGACTCTTTCTCCACCGCAGACCTGGCGGCTTTGCTTTGTGAGGCCGCCTGTTCCGCCTGCTTCTCGAACGTTTCCAGGTTGGTAAGGATGCCCTGCGCTTTCTGTAAAGGTGTGCCGACAGCCTGCAGGAAGCCTGCGTCCAGCTCTTCCGGCGTGCCGTTCAGGATGAGCGGAACGATGCGTTCCCCATCCTTTACTCCTGACCGTCTGGGAACAACGGCCACCGTCAGGTTGTTGTTTACTCGTCTGATGTTGATGCTCAGGTCTGTGCCTGCCGTAATCATTTGGTTGATTGCTTGAAAAAACATAATGGTAAAATTTAAAATGTTATACATGGGTTTCCTTGAAAAAATCCTTCAGGATTCTCTGCCTGTCCGGATTCGAGGCGATGCCTTTCAAGGGCTCCAGATAGTAGCCGATACGTTTCGGTCCGTCCGTCGTATCGGGAATCTGTCTTTTTACAGGTCTCACACGGTTTGTGGTGGGCCATGCAGCCGGCATGACCGGAGCCGACGGGGTAAATGTAAAAGTTCTCATATCTTCAGCATTTAATGATTATACAAGCATGCCCATGGCAATCAGGACAAGGATTGTTTTCAGGATGAAGGTGAATGTCCTGAAGATAAGACTGACCAGAGTTCCCGACAAAAGGAACAGGACGAGCAGATACACGGGAATGATACCTTTGCTGTAGAGCAGGCATATTCCTGCAAGCAGAACCAGTGAGACCACTTGTTTGCAGATGTTTTCGATGAGTTGCAGTTTCATGTCTTTAATTTTTTAAGAATGAATAAATAATCCCATCGGGATATGTTTTCCCGATTTTATAGGCCTCCGGCCCTTGGATTGCCTTTTTGCGCAAGGCTTGGCAAAAGAAAATACCGCAGCGAAGCGAGGATGATTTTCTTTTAGCCAACCAAGCCCCCAAGGGGGGCCGCCTTGTGGCAAAAACGAGGCAATCCAAGACCTTTGCCGCTTAAAAGCGGAAAACGTATCTTGCACATATAAAAAGAGAGGCACGGACCCTAGTCCGCACCTCTCTTGTACCCTGACATGCCGGCAACCGCTTACATGGAGCCATGTGGCCGGGCTTCTTCCGGATGGTTCCGGAATATCTCTCCGGTCACCTCATTTACCGTTTCCAGCACGCCGTCCAGAAACTCCTTCTGCGTGAGCTCCCCCCGCTCTATGCGTACCAGTTCCGTTTCCCAACCGGAGGTGAGGGAGGCTTCCGCCACTTTCATTCCACGTACCGTCTCATATAAAAGAAGGCCTTTGGGGGTCGGGATGATGTACCTGCCCGAATAGCGGATGTATTTGCGGTCCAGAAGCGTACGGATGATGTTCGTACGTGTGGATACGGTTCCCAGTCCGGCCTTGTCCATATAGTCCGTCAATTCCTCGTCCGTATAGGGGGAAACAGGCAGGGATTTCCTGTGTATGAGGCTGCATCCCGCCACCGGCAGCGTCTCCTCCCGCAAAAGTTCAGGTGGAACGGGGCAGAGGACACAGTTTTCTGAAACAAGGTGTTCCCTCTGGAAGACACCGAGCCATCCCGTTTCCAGGATACGGTATGTACGGATTCGGAACTTGCGTGCGGCGCATACCGTTTCAACCGTTGTGTATTCCACCTTACACGGTGGCATGAACGTTTCCAGCATCCTGCCGACAATGAGCGTGTAAACCAGCCTTTCCTCCCTGTCCAGCTCGCCGGGCTGTACGCCGGTGATGACAATGGCATGGTGCTCCGCCGTATCCTGTGTCCCGGTCATACCTTTCCTTGCCGTAAGGTTAACCATACCGGCATATTGGCGGAAATCCTTGCCGGACAGCAACTTTTCCATAACCGGAGGTAACATGTCATACACATCCCGGGGCAGCAGGCGGCTGGAAGTGCGCGGACAGGAGATCAGTTTTTTCTCGTACAGGCTCTGGGTGATTTCCTGTACCCGTATGGCCGTCAGGTTATGGTAACGGTTCGCATCTTTCTGAAGCTCGGTCAGGTTATAAAGGGCCGGCGCGCCGATTTCCTCTGTCCGGCTGCCGACAGCCGTGACACGTGCATACCCTGCCGCCTTGCAGTCCTCGTACAGTTCCAGGGCGTCCCGGCGGTTCCCCAAGTCTTCCACGTGGCGCATCTTCATTATTTTCCCGTTCTTGCAGAGGCTGATGAACACGGGCCAGCTGTCAGCGGGAATGTGGTTCTCCCTCTCCCGGTACCGTCCGCTTATGGCCGCCAGTACAGGGGTCTGCACCCTGCCCAGCGAATTGTTTCCGAAGCCTACCGCCTTGCAGACGGCATAGCTTGAATTGACCCCCAGAAGCCAGTCGGCCTTGTTGCGGCTGTCTGCCGCCAGGAACAAGTTGTCGAACAGGGCGCATGGGCGGAGGTTTTCCATGCCTCTGGTGATGGCCTCGTCCGTCAGGGATGAGATCCACAGGCGGAGGCAGGGTTGCTTGCATCCCAGAAAGCGGTAAAGATACCGGAACAGCATTTCCCCCTCACGGGAAGCGTCGGTTGCCGCAATGATGGTGTCGCACGCGTCGAACACCTTGGCTATCACCTTCAACTGGAGTACCGCATTGATATCGGGATTCCATCCCGTATCCGTCTTGACGTGCCTTACCGTCAGGAAAGGAGGGGGCAGCAGGGGGAAGTCCTCCCGCTCCACCCATGACGTACCGGAATCTTTCGGCATCGCCAGGGAAAGCATGTTGCCGTATGTCCATGTCACCATGTATCCGTTTCCGGTCATGTATCCGTTCTCTTTTCTGTCTGCTCCCAGAACTCTTGCTATCTCTCTGCCCACATTGGGCTTGTCAGTCACTATCGCTATCATATTCTTTTTCTTTTTGATGTTCCGTGCCGTTTCTGGCGGCACGGAACGTGGGTTAAACCTGTTGTTTCCCGGTTAAATTTCCGGTGTCTCCTTCTGACGGAGACCGTTTATTTCCATGACCGGTCTGCCGTTGCCGTCAGGTACCAGCTTCAGCGTGGCGTCCATCGTCAGGCTGATGACCGGTGTGCGGAGTTTCAACGGGGCGATTTCCGTTTCCTTGCCTTGCAGCAACAGTTCCATGTCACCGCTGGTTTCCAGTTGTTTTTTACTGATGCCGGCGGCCTCCAGACCGTTCCAGTCAATGTCTTCCGCCTTATAGATGTAGCGGACATTCTGATTCGTATTCATACGATTCGGGGATTTTAGGTTTGTGTAATTCGTTCTGTTTCCCTTTGGCCGGGTTATACCGCCTGTGAAGCGCCTTTCTTCTGTTCCTGCTGCTGCCCCTGTGCGGTCTCCGTCTGTGCGGCACGACGGGAAGTATCCCGGCGGATATCCGGATTCTCCTGGAAATATTGCAACTGTCCTGAATAGGGGTTGACTTTCAGGTAGGAGCTGAAGGACTGCCCGTTGTTTTTCAGCCCTTCGACAAGGATGGTCTTTCCATCCTGAAGGTTCGCCCTTTCCTGTGCCGTGAACACATGACCGTAAACCTCCGCCGGGATGCGTGGCGCCTGCTGCTCGTTGAACCCGTCCGGCGTGCGTGAATACATCGTCCTTCCGGTATTCATGTCCAGTTTGACAAACGAGGAGAATTCCTCTCCCGTACGTCCGATCATGTTTTCCAGATAGACCGCCTGTCCCTTGCGCAGGGTTTCCTTGTCCTCGGGTGTCAACTGCACATTGCATATTTCCTTGGGGATATAGATCTCCCCCGTTTCCGGGTTGTGGCGGGTGTAGTTCGGGCGTCCCGTTGTCTGGTCTATCGTGACAAATGAGGAGAATGTCCCGTTTCTGTTCTTGAACTTCATGTCCTCCACCAGGATGGTATGCCCCTCGCTGAGCATCTTTATCTGGGTGGGCGAGAGCGGCACGCCCCCGATGGAACGCTCGTTGAAAATCTGGTTTTTCGGGAAGATGAACTCCAGCCCCCTGCGCTCGGCGCTGTACTGGAGCGTGGCGTCGAACCCCTTTCCCGCCTTGGAGGTCATGCCCTCCACCTTGACGGGCTGTCCCTCCTTCAGCAACCTGATTTCCTCGTCCGTAAGCCTTACCCCGCTCACTTCCTGCGGGATGTAGACATGCTCCTGGCGGACAGCGACCAGCTCGTTGGTGTTCTTGTCGATGGAGATCAGGCAGGGGGTATATTCACTGCCACGCAGGTTGAGTTCCGCCACACGCCCCATGTTGCCGCTCTCACGCAGGTTCTTCTTGTCCTCCTCGCTGAAGTTGAATCCGAAATAAGGGCGTTCCAACTGCGGCTCCTTGCGTATGCCGTGAATGGCCAGTCCCACCTGTCCATCCTGTTGCGGGATGAGTGAGAGCCTTGCATCCAGTTTGGCTGTCAGCAAACCGGAAAGATGGATTGTCAGGGGCACCAGCTTGTTGGTCTTGTAGCCCTTCAGCATGGAATCAAGGAGTCCCTGCTGTTCCAGCGAAGCCTTTGAGATTCCGACCTTTTCCAACTCCTCCCAGTTGACCATGTTCTCATTATACCGGTAATGCGGTCCTTGCGACTCCTGCGCTGCCTGTTGAGCCTGGGGCTGCTGCTGTTGCTGTGCCGCCTGCTGTACCTCGCTCTGTTGCAGGGGTTCCTGCGGTTGTGTCTCTTTGTCTGCCATAGCTGTTTTTTCTTTTTGGTTTACACTTTGTTCCTTCTTGTTTTCTCTCGGACGGATTTCGTAGCGTTTGAGGAACTCCTTCACTGCGTCCGTCTTTTTCCCTTCCGCCAGGTCCTTGATGGCCTGCTTGTTCATCTTGTAGTCGTGGAAGGTCATGCGGAGCAGGCGGAAATGGGTAGGTTCCTTGAGCTGGCTCCAGAAATTCTTGATGAAGTTTTCGAGTATGCTCGAGTTCTTGTCGAATTTCAGGAATGAGTTCTCATTCTTCTCGTCCGCCGGAACCGTCTTGACCTTCCCGTCCTTGTCGATCTCGCTGACTACTTGTACACCGGCTTTCGGGTCGCTCTTGTTATGGACCAGCATCAGTTCGGTGATTTGTTCCACCGGAAGTGCATCATTCTTAGCCCTCGGTTTTCGGGTCCGTTTAGGCTTTTCGTTCAGGTTCTTTTCCTGTGCCATACATTTTCCTTTTAGGGGTTAATAAATTGCTTTGACGCTTCAAATGTATAGGCTAAATTTGAATAAAACGCTGATTTTCAAAAAGGTGTCATCAGATGTCATCAAATGTCATCATATGTCCGAAAAAGTGGTTTTCAGATGAGGGTGGAATGTCGGCGAACAGGGGGAAAGCCGGGCAAAAAGAAATATGCGACAAGAAAAAAGAGAAGCGGTATGTATGGCAGGAGAAGGAGCAGGCGGAACAAACAATGCGGAACCATGCAGAGCGGAGGGAGCTGAAGCCCCCTGTCTTCTCATGGCTTCTTTTATTTTTGCGAAAAGATTCTTGTGAGACCTATACCCCAGACGGTACATGTGGGATTTCGTGGGGTATGAGATATGCCTTCCTCAATATCCGATATTTTTTATCCATGCGTCACGTCGGTCGCAGTTTGCCCCTGTAATCGTTTCTCAAATCGAATTTGGATTGCCGCCGCATTCTTTTTCGTGAAAATTTTCCACGGCGAAGCCGCAAGGAAAATTTTCACGAAAAAAGTGTAGGAAATGCGGCTGGCAAGACTAATTCGATTTTCCTTTGATGAAGGGGGAAACTGTTCTGGCAATATCCATCCGCCTGTCCTTTTAACATATTATTTGCTAATACCATGTATGCTCATTTTTTTATAAAGGGTGGGGCGGCTTATTCCCAGCAACGCCGCCGCTTGTGTCAGGTTTCCTTTGGATATGGATATTGCCGTCTTGATTTGTTCAATGTTCCTTTTCTCGTCTTTCTGCAAACATTTGTCTATCTTTTTTTTCTTGGCAGAATTCGGAGCATCCGTTTCCGTCTGTTTCAACCGTAAAAAATCGGGAGTTATCAAATTTCCTTTGCATATCAATACCGCCGCATAAACAACCTGTTTCAACTGCCTGACATTTCCCGGCCAGCTATACCCCAACAGCATTTCTTTTGCCGGTCCGTCAAAACCCACCACCTCTTTCCGGAGTTCCGCACAAGACTGTTCCCTGAAAAAATCCGCCAGGGGAAGTATGTCTTCCAAACAATTTTGCAGCGCAGGTACGGTAATCGTAAAGTCATGGAAACGATACAACAAGTCTTTGCGGAAACGTTTCTCGGCCACCGCCTGGAACAAGTCCTCGTTGGTTGCCGCGATGATACGCACATCCATCCGCCTGTCCTGTTTCCCGCCCACCGGACGATAGCTCCGTTCCTCCATGGCACGCAACAACATCCGTTGTGTCTCTATTGAGAGATTCTCCACTTCGTCCATGAACAAGGTGCCTCCCTGCGCTTCCAGGAAATACCCCGCCTTTTCCTCGGTAGCCCCTGTGAAGGCTCCCTTGACATGGCCGAAAAAGGCGGAAGCGGCCAGATCTTTGGACAAACTGCCACAGTCAACCTTAATATACGGTTTGTTGGCTCTGAGACTCCTCCTGTGTATCTTATTTGCCAGATGTTCTTTTCCGGTTCCCGTGTTCCCCAGTATCAACACTGTCATGTCTGTTGGTGCAACCAGGTGGATATATTGGTTCAATTCGCAAAAAGAGGCACTCCTGCGTTCGTAAATCACTTTGGAAAAAGTATCGTTTGCCGCTTTTATCTTTCTTATGGCGGGTAACAGCTTGTCTTCAACCAGTGGTTTGAGGATAAAATCCTCCGCACCTAATTTCATGGCATGGACGGCAGAATGTATCTCCTCATAGTTGGTCATCATTATGAACGGATGCATGTACCCGTTATCCCTCATCCATTTCAACAAGGCGGTACTTTCCCCGTCCGGCAACCTTAAATCCGCCAATACCATATCATCCTCATGGATGGAACCCCTAATCATTTTTTTTGCCTGTGCCAGCCCGTGTGCCTTCATTGTCTTAAAGTCCGCCTTTTGCAAAAGATTACAGATATAGTCACAGAACAAGATATTATCCTCAATAACAATCACTTTCATAGATTTTCTTTGCCTGTTGTGCCAAATAAATTATTTCTTTTCCTTTATCCAATACTTTTTGAACAGTCCGTTTCAATTCTTCAACCGAAAGCTCCCCGGAACCCTGAAGCAGCGCAAACAATTCACGTAGCGGTTTACCGGCATGAATAATCTCCCATGAGCATGTCAGATGGTGTACCCACTCCTTCAGTGCCTCGTGATCATTCTTTTCCGCACTCTCAGCCACCGCCTCCATATCCTTTGCGGTTTCCTCAATCAAGGTATCAAGCATCGCCTTTTTGTCTCCATGCTCCAACAGAGTATGGAAATCAATTTGTTCCAACTGCCTTTCGTTTCCTAAGCATTCTGCGCATACCTGCAACAATTCCTCAGCCGAAAACGGTTTTTTCAAACAAGCCGAAAACCCCGCCTCACGCAGGTCTTCCGCCTTGCAGCTCCCCGAAGCGGTTGCCGCTATGACCGGAATGCTCCTTGAATTTCCCACTTTTGCCATGCGCAGGAGTTTCAGCACCTCAAACCCGTTCATCTGTGGCATTTTCAAATCCGTAATCAACAGGTCATAGCTTTGGCAACGTACATGTTCCATCAAGTCACGTGTATTCTCACATACCGTACAAGTGACTCCATGATGCGCGAACATTTCCCTGATCGCAGCCAACAAGACGGTGTCATTGTCCAATACCAGAACCGTAAACGGCTGTATGGGAATCCTGTCCTTGTCGTTGCCGTTCACACTTTCCTCTGCCACAGGCAAGGGCAAGTAGACAGTAAAACGGCTGCCTACACCTTTCCGGCTTGTCAGCTCTATCCTGCCTTCCAGCAACTCGACCAGGCTTTTGACTATTGAAAGCCCAAGGCCGACCCCTTCTTCCGCAATCGCGTTGGGAAGCCGTTCGAATGCCGTAAAAATACGCGCCTGCTCCTCGTCATCCATACCGGTTCCGGTATCTTCCACCGTAAGCGCCAATATCCCTTTTTCAAATCGCGTACGTAATGTCACCGTTCCCTGTTCTGTAAATTTAATCGCATTTGACAACAGGTTGCTCCCTATCTGGATTATTCTTTTTTTATCCCCGACAACAACCGCATCCCCGGCACTTTCCATGTTTAAGGACAAGTTCTTTCCTGCCGCCAACGGCAGGAAATCCGTTTCCAATACTTCAATGACAGAGCATAACCTGAACGGGGCGGGACTGGCTTTTTCCTTGCCGCTTTCCAAACGGAAAAATCCCAGCAGGGCATTCAGCATGGAAGCCATATATTCTGCCACCTGCCGTATATTTTGGTTATACTCCTTACGTTTCAACGTCCTCCTCTCCGTGGCAAGCAATTCCGCATAGCTGCTGATGGTGGCAAGCGGAGAACGTAAATCGTGTGTCACCGCCAGCATGATTTTTTTTCTTGCTTCAATCAGCTTCTTGTTTTCAACGACAGTCTGCCTCAACTGCCGGACCGTATCCTCCAATCTTCTTTTATAGCGGTTTATGCGTATCATATACCTGTGTATAACCAGATAAGACCCTACTAATAACAGTATCATGAATGCCGTCAAACCAATGACTACGGCAAATGATTGTTTTTCAGCCTTTGCAATCCTGTCTTCCCGTTTCTTCAGCTCTGTTCTTGCCGCCTTGTCCATGTGTACAATCATCTGCTGTAGCTGCCTGTTCAACATTCTGTTCTTTCCGGCTAAATAGTTCGTCTGCTCAGCCAGTTCCCGGGTATATGCCTGATGTTCGCCCACTACCTTTTGGTTGAGTGCATAAAGCATGGAAGCCGTGGAGGGGGAATCCGCCTTATCACGTTTTCTGAACAGCCTCTTCAGCAATCCCCCCTTTTTATTGGTTTCCCGTTCACTTTGTCTGGCAATAACCGGAATTTGTGCCGCAATTTCCTGACTGACCTCTTCCTGTTTATGCACCAGAGATATGATTTTTTGCATATACAGTTCCTTGTCTTTCCATAAAGTACGGATACTGTCCATGTGTGAGTTGGGATTGCTGTTGTTAAATTCATATAACAAGCTGTCAATATGCTGTTTCCGTTTGCGGAATGTAAGAAAATCCTGCTCGTTCCATTCCATGAAGGTTTCACACAATAAAGAAAGGCTAAGCATTTCCACATATATATCATTCATGTCATGTCTCTGACGGTTGATTCCCCGGACTTCCACTTCCCGGGCCTTCATCTCTTTCCATTCATGGATACCGGCGTATACAATACAGCTTATGATTATAATTTTGGTGATATACCCGGCCGCTATTGGGGCGAGAAGGGGTTGCGAACATAAAGATTGTCCCAACAATTTATTCCAGCTTTTCAATTATCTACTTCCTTTTCTGATTAGTTATACTCAATTAAAAATCCTTTGCAAAACAAACCGACCAGTCGGTTTGTTTTGCAAAGATAAGTTTTTTCCAAGAATAATGAAAGGAGAATTTGTTTCAGCAAATGATATTTAACAGCTTATCTGCCTAAAGACCAATGTCGTGGCTCAAAAAAAGGAAAGAAATACAAACGTTGAGATTACATTTTTAAGAACATACCCAAAAACGTCTTACCGATGGAGGTGTTCAATATCTGCCTGCTGAATTCCGCAGTATCGTTTACACACATCTTATGGTTGCAAGCCATATTTGAAAGGAAGTCCTGTTCCTTGGCAAAAAGTTCCTGGTACATTTGAGAAAAATCGTCCATATACTCGTGGGCGGAAGATACAAACTGCATATAATGCATCAAGCCATTACCATTCAATTGTTCAGGAAAACTGTTTATCACCCGTTCTATCGGATTCCGGTACAGCCTTAGAAACTCATCCCAATTCTTTTCTACTGCTGAGTCTATTTCGGTTGGAAGTTGAGATGCAGGAAAAAAACACATTTTTACAACCGCATCCACCAACAATCTTTTGGAAGGGAAATAATGAATGACGGCCCCCTTGGATTTATGCACGGCAAACGCCACATCACAAAATGAAGTTTGTTTCATACCTTTCGCGATGAATAACCTATATGCCTCCTTAATAATCCTTTGTTTCAAGTTCGGGTTCATCTTACAGCTATATTACAGAAGAAATAGCACAGATGCAATCAACAACCCAAACGTGGCAGTGGAATGCCTAGAGATGAAGCTGACGCACCTGTGCTATATATCTTAATATAGCGCAAGCTGTCATATTCCATCTTATCTCTTTGAAATTTTCCACTTTTCGTTTGAAAGATGATATATGATACTATACTATGTCGTTTTTATCTGCGCAAAAATACGCTATTTATCGTTTATTTCCAAACTTAAACCACACTTAATAATACAGTTCCATAAGAAAAACGCCCGCTTTCAGGAACAAGCAGCAATATTTTTTCTCCAGATGTAAGTTCGTGCGTCTTCCAGAACTCATCCAAAATTGCGAATATAGCTGCTGAAGCGATATTGCCGACCTTTGGTAAATTCGTGAACCATTTGCTCTCATCAATTCCGATTCCCGTTTGTTTCAACTCATTTATTATTTTGTCATAAAAGAACATGGAAGAAACATGAGGCAGTACATAAGAAATCGTATCCGGTGATACTTTGTGTTTCTCTAAACAATATTTGATATGTTTTGCCCAATATGGTACAGCATGGTTGCCCAACAGTTTTACATCTTGTTTTACTACAAAAAGAGAGCGATCAATTCTCTCTTGATTGCTGAATGATTTCCAACTTCTTAAATCTCCATTTTCTTCACTCTCTGCTCCCATAAACATACATGTCGGCAATTCATTCGCAAATGAGGTCATTTCCACCCATTCAACTTTTAGCGCTTTGCCATTCCCTGGATTATCTTGAAGCAATACTGCACTGGCACCATCGCTTAACATAAAGCGTAAGAAATCCTTCTCCAGTGCCATATAAGGCTGTGTGCCTAAATCTGCACATCTTTCATATTCAATATCGTAGTTTTTTGATAAGAGTGTTGCAGAAGTCAATTCGGAAGTACTGCATATCGCATTTCTTTTTTCACCAGTCAATACCCCCCAAAAAGCAGTCTTGAATGCTTGAAGGCATGAAAGACATATACCGGAAGCTGAAAAAATTTCCAATGGCTTGTTTTTCATCAGTCCATGAACCATAGAAGCATGTGATGGAAGCATCTGATCGGGACTTGATGTTGCACATGTTAACAATTCTATCTCCTGATTGGTGATGGCAGAGTGTTCCAATAGCCGTTGGATGGAACGAATTGCCATTTCCGCATTTGTATGCGTTATTTCTTGTTTTTTTGTTAAAGCATAATAACGCTGTTTGATACCATTTTGCTTAAGGATAATCGGTTTAACCCTTGAATGTTTTCCTGCAATCAATCCCAAAAAATCTTCCATGTCCTCATTAAGGATCGGTTCATTTGGGAAGAAACAGGATGTTCCCGTTATAAAAACATCATTCTTCATTCTTTCACTTGTTTTTAATTAGAAAATATATAAAATATAATTGCTCTCTCAAGCCATTAATATCCAATCCATTTTTTAATGCGTCTTGGTATGACTTGCCTAAGAAAACCAATCTGATTTGTTGAACGAGTAAATCGGCATTGCATGTACTGCGTATTTCGCCATTTTTTTGAGCATTAATAATGATCTGCTTCAGCTGCACCATTTCATTTTTTTCGATTTCGCATAGCAACTGGTGAAATCCCGGATAATATTTTTCTGCTTGTAAAATCAGAGTCATATACGCACGTGTTCCATTAATATTTTCTTCCGGTAGGATAAACTGAGATAATCTATCCATTGCTTTTGCGATATTGTCAACGTATTGATTAAAGTAATCAAACAAAGATATATCAACAATATTATCAGATGAGTGCTTTGTTCTTTGCACATCTAAAATATAGACATCTATAACATCCACCAACAATTCCTGTTTTGTTGGATAGTGATATGACATACATCCTCTCGACAAATTGAGGCTTTTCTCTATATCTTTTAAGGGGACCATGCTATAATCTTTTGTCAGAAACTGTTTGAAGGCAGTCTCCCTTATTAAAGCTTTTGTTTCTGAACCTTTTGTTCCTTTCATGATATTCTTTTTTTTGCATCATACAAAAGTAGTTCTTTTTAAAAGAATATGCATTTTGTTTTAGTATTATTAAATATGCCTTTTTCATATGAGCCAAAGCCTTTTATGCATTTACGACACACCGATTTGCAACACCTTTTTATTTTTTGTTTCCTATACGATATATTATTTTTCACTATATTTGTTTTCAAATAAGCCGATTAGTCGGTTTGTTTAACATAGGGGAACCCAAACAGAAAGTGGAATTTCAAACAGAGATGTTCCCCTGTGTTTTTCATTCCATATTCCGATAATTCATCCATATTCCATTTATTGCACTAAAAAAATACCGACTGGACGGTATTTTTTTAGTGCAAAAGTATAAATATCCCCAACAAAAACAAGGGGAAAAGCCAATTATGCATCCTATCGGAAAAAAAATACCGGTAAAATGTAGATTATTCGCTTTTCCCTATGAGGAACAATATGCGGTTGTCTTATCTCGAAACCATCTTTATATTAACCTGTACCCCCTGAGAGTTTAAAACACGAACCGGTGTCTTTTCTCCGGCTTTCAAATAGAACAAAAGATAATCTTTCGCACGCTGGGACTCGAAGAGACCTTTTTCACGGTATTCGGCAATCCACTTTTGAATCATCGGAATCTGCCAGCGGTTCATCAAGATATAGTAACCGAAATAATACTCCAAATCGCTCAAGAAAATATTGAGTTTCAGGTAATCCCACCAGAACTGCTCTTTTCTTTTACTTTTGGCGTTGAGTATGACAACCTGATGCCCATAAATGTCACGGGGATTTTCCCAATCCTGTTGGGAGACAAACACATCGGGAACCACATTGTCGGCATGGTCTTTTGCCGGAATGAAGTGAGACAAGGATTCAATGGAATCCTTTATCTTTTCATATAAGGATGGTTCGTACTCTTTGTTGTACAGTATAACATCCCGCAAACGGGTGGAAGTGAGATGGGTCACCACGGAACGTCCTATCATACAGTGATCTGGAACAGTCATTACCGATGCCAGCCTTTTCATGAATCTGATTTCCGCTTTTGCCTGTTCTTCCTTATCCGATTTTTTGAAAGGATAATCTGACCAAGCAATCTTCCGCATTCCCCGATGCAGGTCCGTAAGCTGCAAGCCCGCATAAGCGCAGAAAATAGAAGCACGAATAATCTTGAAGATAGGGGTACGGTCACTCTCGTGTGCCACGTAAGGCAGATTTTCCACTCCAAAAAGCATTTCATTTTCCGCTATCAAGTCGGCAGAGATTGTCTTGCCTTCTTCCAGCCGTCCCTTAATCTTGAAATTACGTTTTTGATATCCCCAGGTGTGAACAGGCCGCGTAGCTATCAGCGTCACACAATAATTGCCATTTTGCGGCGTGAAATCTACATTTTGCGGCGTTGCATTGAGCATCAGTTCGTTCAGCAACTTAATCTTTTGGGTATAGTCCATAAACAATTGGTTTTAAGTGAAACATTTTGTTAACAGTGCAAATGTAGGCATCAAGTTTCGTACCGGAGTTCCGTTTTTCGCCGAAAATCACTGCAACCTCAATAATATATTCTATTTTCATCCGAGCAAACACTTTCCGTTCGGCAACAAACCGATTAACGGGTCTGTTTTTGCAAATATATCTTTTTCCCTTTAAACAAGAGGAAAATACAGGATTTATTTTTCAGAAAACAATACATAAACAGGCTATGCAATCAATCCGCAATAAAAAGGGAGCATAAAAGAACGGTGGCAAAGGATACCAGAATCTGACGGGAGACTATAAGAACGAGATTTCCGTATCCGGCAATACATCGGAAATATTTTCAACCGGATTGATGGAAATTTTAGCGGCATGTAACCAAGACAACTTTTGCTTTAGTTTTTGCATCCAAATACTCATACGAACCTTATGTCCTTTTTCATCTGCCACATCCAGTTCTATACAGGCAATGATGACTATCTTTTTCTGCCCGTCAAGCAGCAACCGGTTAATCAAGGTAAAAAAATCTTCATCGTTGGTTGAGAAACGTGCCGCATTGGTTGCCGTGGCAATCGTGTCCCTGACTTTGACAGCAATCCTGCGCATCAATTCGTCGCCTTTTGCCTGAAGAACCTCTTGAGTCTCCGCATCGTGCGTATGCCCCCTGTAATTCTTTACCTCGACCAGAAACAGCTGTCTGTTATCGTGAATGCCCAAGAAGTCCACCGCCTTGGTAGGTTGCAAGGCATTGCTTACCTTTTTGTGTGCCAAATGTTCATCGTACTTGACAACAGCCCATTTGGGAGAGCTGAATTTGAAGCTTATACCGCTTTCCTGAAAATCACTCATATCTGCTGATGAATTGCTGTTCCAAATCGTAAAATGCCGCATATTCCTCCAATATCGGATTGTTCCGTATGCCTGCCAAGGTTTCGCTTTCCTCTACCATAATTCCCTTATCTTCTTTTTTCAAGCCGAAGAACTTGACGGATATGTTCGTGTGCTCCTTGTATTCGGAATAGAGAGAAAGCGTATGTGTAAGCAGGTAGTCGTGAGTGGCGACGAAAATCTGCAAGCCGCATTCCTGAAGCACGCGGATAAACTTTGCCACGACTTTCACAAGAGCCGGATTCAGGTTGGCTTCGGGCTCGTCCCAGAACAGGATGGTGTCCGCATTGATTTCCCCATTCAGTATGAGGTACAGGATGGAAGCCAGCTTGCGGAGTCCTTCCGCCACCAAGTGCGCTTCCATGTTCCCTTTTTCTGTCTGTATATAGAAACGTCCGTTCATCTGCAAAACCTTGAACTGCAATTCCTGCTCCAGCAACTCGATAGCCGGTTTCAACGGATTGTCTTCCGACTCACGCAATATGGGGAGTGACAACGCGTGCGCCAGATTGATATACGTTTGGTCAAATGAGATTTCACGTTTACTGCTCAAACCGATAAAGCCTTCGAACAAAGAGAACATCTCACGTGGGGGAATATAGATAAAGTGGCGGTCGTCCCACTTTTCGTCCGTTTCTAATTTTACAGTTGTTTTGGAAGCGGATGAGAAGCTGTATTGCAACAGTTTGCCGTCTATCGTGACTGTAATGTTCGCCCTGCCTGAAGGCACTCCCTTGTTGACCAGGTTGCCTATGACATCCGGCTTGAAATAAAATATCATGTCTTCCGCCAAGATATACTCAAACTGTTCCTTGGAAGCTGAGTTCTTGCCGAGGAAGTCATGGCGTGCCTGCAAAGTTGCCGCCAAGCATTTGAGAACGTGCGTCTTGCCCGTACCATTCTTGCCAATAAGGACGTTTATCCCTTTGGTGAAATCAAACCAGGTATTTGCAAAGCCTGTAAAATCAGTTAATAATATGCTGTTAATCATTGAATATGTTTCATTTATAACTAAGTAACTACAAAGGTAATTTAAAAAACGGAAGCGACAAACCCGGTTTTAAAAAAGTTATGATTATTAGGCTTATGTTTTAGAACTATCAATGATTTGCCGACAGCACCGGAAGCCCGTATCATAGACGAAGCGAAACGGTACAAGAGTACATTGGCACGTGCCATCTGTAATCCGTTTGGAGACGATGCACCCCAGCAGGAACCGAATGCGCATTACTTAGTAAATGAAGCGGATGTGTCCGGCAGTTCCGTTGCCGAAGCTACCGCCCGTGCGGTCTGCCTTCTGTCGTTTATACGCTCCTTGTATGAGAAGCATCCGGTTGTTGTAACCAAAGACGGAGTTGCTATTCCGGCTGGGAATATATGGAAGGAGAAGCAATTGTATTCCATCTTGTTTGAAAGAGGCGAATTGCCTTTCAAGAAGTATATCACGACCCGTTTCAGTGGGGGAAAATTTGATTTCAGCCTTGTTGATGACACTCATGGATTTGCCCTTATTGACGATGAGAACCAAAACGAGTTTATTGATTCATTCCGCAAATTTGAAGAATTGGATTGGAATGCCATTGCAACGGACAATGGGCTGGATTATAAAACGTATAATAAGAATAAGAAAAGCAAGCGTTATTTTTCAGATGACCTATGGAAGAAAGGCATTAAGAAGTTCAAAATCACTCAGCGGAACAGGTGTTTTGGTTATGTGGATAATGGTGTTTTTTATGTGTTGAGATTTGATTTGGACCATGAGTTGAGTGATGTGGGGTGATGCTTGTACAGCGTTATTTTTAATAAGGATAGTAGTAGGCTGTCCAAAAACTCATATCCTGTTATGTGCATTATGCTATGTTTTAGATAAGAATTCTTGGACAGTTTGATTGTTCCTTTTTCTATTTCAAAGCTCTTTTATTAATTCAACAACCAATAGCAGATTTATAAAGATTGGCATCTTGCTTATCTCCATATACTTTCAGTAGGAAATTCAAGGATTACAAATCCTAATATTCATAGCCGGCAGATTATTAATCCGCCGGGACGGGACAGTGTCTGTCAACTCATTTGATTTGCAAATTGCCGATTGATTATAGCACTTATTTTACAGATTACAAATAATCTTGAAGAAAAAAAATCGCTTCATCAACAATTTCTGGATTAGAATCTTTGGCAACAATTTCTTTTAGCAAATCTATCCCCTCTTTTTGTTCTTCTTCTGGAATAGAATTTAAATATCTATTAAGCATCCAAAGGGTATATTTAGTTGGCTTTCTTTTTAAAGAATCAAATAACAAAGGAGCATAGATGTTATTTTCATATCTTTCCATAAGATGTATAACTCTTCCAGGCTCTCCAAAATTAAAATTTGGATATCTTTCCAATAAATTAAAGAGTGCTATTAGTAACTCTTTATTCAATGGTAAAGTTGAAATATAATTTTCAAGGAGCACTAAATCTTCATCATTTTGAAGATTTATCTTTTCAATTTCGTTAATTTTATTATCCATATTATTTTCTTTTTAATGTAAACCATTGTTTTTCGCATGTGCGATTGCTTTATTCTCTAAATTGTCAACAATATCTAATGGAACGCCTGCATCTCTTAATATTTGAGCATTGGTTTTAATATTATCCATTGGAGACATATTTTTAGTATCTAAAGCAATTTGTTTTGCACTAACTTCTGTATGGATACTTTCTGGTAGTGCAATAACAGGGTTGTTTTTTGATGCATCTGTTGAAAATCTTGTAGAAGCAAGCCCTTCTTTTTCTAACACAATGTTTTGTAGAAGTTCATGTCCCTCTAATCCATCTCCTTTGACAGATTTTCGTCGAAATTCATTGTAAGTAGTAACTTCATAAGGCTGAATAGGTTGTTCTCCTTTTTTTAATAATCCGTATATATCAATTTGTGAGTTAATATTGCAAACGTAATTATATAGACATTTACCTCCTAATAAACGTATAGGATCTTGTGATATAAAACTTCCAATATTATTGTCATAATATCTAAATCGATTATAATATAATCCTGTTTCTTCGTCCTCATATTGTCCTTGAAACCTAAAAGGGCAATCACTCAAAGAACGCCCTTCAAAGGTCGTTGCTTTTCCATAAACATCCAATGTACACTCCCAAGTTTTCTTCCCCTGTTCATCGTACATCTGAATGGGCGTACCTAAATAGTCAGATACAATGGAATATTGCTTACCGTCCTGTATTTTCGCCGTTGGCACAAACGTGCCTGTCTCAAATACCCACGTGGTAATATCTTTTGTCGGTTCTTTGAGTGGAGCGCTTTTCTCCTCATTCGGTTGCATATCGGTAACTTTGTAGCCCCATTCATGGATAGGCACATTGCCGTCCCATACCCAACGTGTGACCTTCCCGAAGTATTGCTTTGCCGTGCGTCGTCCCAGCGCATCGTACCGGAATTCCACCGGCCTTCCGTCCGGGCGTATAACTTTCTTCAACATCCCGTTGGAACTCCACTCGTAAAGCCATCCCGTTCCCGTTGCCAGAAAATGGATACCCCGTTCCTTCTCCATGCGCTTGCGGTCGAACTTTACGCCCGTTTCCTGCAACTGCTTGAACTCACGGAAAATGAGGTTCCCCTCGTCATCGTAATGATAGAAATAATTCGGGTCTTCCAAGAGTTTTCCCCCGGCACCGTATTTGCGGTCTTTCTTGTCCGGTGTCTCAAAGAGGTTGCCCACGAAGTCCGGCACACGGTAAATCACATCCGTTTCCGAACCTTGTATGGTCTCCTGCCGGATAAGGAAGTCGAAACGGTCGTAGTCATACCGTGTGACAGTACCCGTCAGCTCGTTCTCCTTGGAGAGCAGGCGGTTGGCGATGCCCCATTGGTAGTGGTAAGCCCCTGTTTCCCTATTTCCTGACCGTACAGTCTTGCGTATCTCCCTGCCGAAGCAGTCACGTTCCGTCCTGACAGTCACCCCACCGGAAAAGGTGCGCTGCACCTCCAGCCCGGTATTGTCACGTACCCATGACGCCTGCCAGCTCTCGCCCGCCTGCATGGTCTGCAAGTTACCTTCATGGTCGTACGTATGGCGGATGTCCGCTCCCAGGCTGCTGGTGATGCGGGTACAGTTGCCCTCGCTGTCGTACGTGCGGTTGACGATATATTCTCCCTGTTTTTCCTCTATAATCTGTCCCGTCTTCCTGTCACGGGTGAACTCCAGCAGGTTCTCGCTGTTCTTCGCCTTGATGAGCATACCGTCCTTGTCGTACGTGTAAAGGGATACCTCGCCGTCGTATTGTTCTTCCTTCAGGATGTTGTCCAGCCCGTCATACAGATATTCCGTCCATTTGTCCCCGGGGCGGTTCACACGGGTAACACGTCCCGCACCATCGCGCTCGTACTCACGCCGCAACCCGTCGAAACCGATTTCCGTAACGACTTGCCCCAGCCCGTCCAGCTCGAAAAAATAGTTGTCGCCCGCCTCGTTGCCGATGCGGCGGAGCTGCAACTCACTGTTGTAGCCGAACGTAATCCAGTGCCTGTCCTGCTCACGGCTTTTCAATACCCCCAACGCCCCGTAGGTAAACTTTACCTCACGGATGTTGTCCTTGGCATGTACCATGTTCCCCATGGCATCGTACTCAAACCGGTGCACATTGCCGTCCGGCTCTTCCAGCCGTATCAGGTTGTCCGCCCGGTCGTAGGCATAACGGGTGGCATTGCCTTTGACATCCACCGCCTGTACGAGCCTGCCCCTGCCGTCGTATTCCCATTGACGGAACAGACCGTTGGGGAACTGTAGCAGCTCCAAATCGTAACGTCCGTTGAATGTGAGCGTATAGACACGCCCCTGTCCGTCCGTTATGGTACGCAACACGCCTCCCTCGTAGGCATATTTCACTGTTTCTCCGCCCAACGTGGTACGGCTGATGACCCGATCCTGTTCGTCATAGTCCCATGAAAGCCTTTTGCCTCCCGGTGTGCGGAGTGAAACCAAGTTGCGGTTTTTGTCATAGTCCAAGAAGGTGTCCTCCTCGTTTTCGTCCGTTATCCGCACCGGCTGGCCGAACTCGTTGTAGGCGGTCTTACGGGTATAGCCTTCGGGATTGACCGTGACCTCCAGCTCCTGAAAGCTGTTGTATTGGTGACGGGTAATTCCTCCGTTGGCATCCACTATCTTATAGATGAGTTTGTCCTCACCGTAATAATATTCGGTTTCGGCATTTTCCCCGTTACGGATATGGGTATATCCCTTGCCGTAACGGATGAAATATTCCATCACGCCTCCATCGCCCCATGTATGCACACAGCGGGCATTCTCCCTCTTACCTTCATATTCCCAATGGAAGGACATACCCCCTTGGTTGGTAAGCTGTACCAGCAGGTGCCCGCCGGAATAGACGAAATGCTTGCTGACATCCAGCGCGTCGATGGTTTCCACCATGTCGCCCCGGTCATCATAACGGTAGCGGACCAGCTTCACCTCCTCACCGTCCTGATTTACGGATACGCAGAGTACCCGTCCCGACTCGTCGGTTTCCACTTTCAGGAATTCTCCCCGTGAGGATATGATTCCTGCCAGCCTTCCCCCCGAAGCATATTCGAAGCGGACCCGGAACCCGTCCTTCGTGGAAATGCCTGACACCATGCGGTAGCCGAAACGGTTTTCAGGACCGTCAAAGCGGTATTGCAGTCCCCGGATGTCTGTAAGCTGATAACCCCGAGCGTCGAGCGTCCAGGACAACTGCTCCTTGCGGTCAAAATAGAAATCTCCGGGTTTCAGCACGGGCAGGAAAGACTCCCGTCCGTCAGCATGACGGAACAGAAAGGCTCCTTCCTCCAACTGCCGTATTCCCAGATTGTAGCTGTGGTGCCAGTTATACCCCAACGGACCGTCCACGGCGGCATCGCTGTAATAGGTACGTTCCCAGACGATAGGGATGGGGCCGGGCAGCTCGAAATCCACGTTGGTGTGATATACCCTGCCTGTGGCAGCATCCACCGGTTCGCCGAATGTCTTGCATTTTATGGGCTGGAGGATGTCCGCCAGTTTGTTCATACCGTTCTTTCTCAGTCTGTCAATCAGGTTCTGGAATTGGTCACCTATCTTCTTCCACATTTTACCCAAGCCCTTCAGCCCGAACTTCATTGCCAACGCGAATATGTCAATGGTAGGCGGTCCGCCCACAAGCACAGGCTTGCCTACCGATGTGATGGTAGAGAGCATGGAAGTGGGAGCAAGCAAAGCCTTGCTCACCTTCTTGGGCTTTCCCTTGCGGGGAATTGTGGGTACTCCTACGATATTGCAGGAGAGCGCCGGATGTGTGAGGGTGGAACAGGGCGCACCATCCGCCAGGACTGTGGAACTACCCATCCACATTTCCGACTCGGACATTCCGCTGACCAACGGAGCCGGATGCAGCACGAACGCAGGCAGGTGCACAATGCCGATACCCGCCTGCGCAATCCACTGGTTGTGTACCTTTACCGACGGGGCCATGCTCTTGAGGATGCTGCATGCCACTCCCGCCACTCCGCCGGTCACAGGCGGAATAGCCGCCGCTATGCCTGCCATGATGTCCGCCATAAGGTCGTACACCTTACCCACGTGAGGTACAGGCATGATGGGGGAGGGAGGGGTAACGGTAGGATGCATGTCTATCCCTATGGACAGATCGCCGAACTTGGCGACAGGCATACCCGGCATGGAAGGAAGCATTCCGCCCAAACCAGCCTGAATCTCGTCCAAAGCCGCCTTGGAGTCTGCAAAAAGGTCGGCAAAGCCCCGTCTGACACTACTATCGCCGGTAGCGTCAGCTATATTCTTGAACACATCTGACATGGTGAGAAATTTTTTAGAATGTAAAAAAGGAAACAGCCGGAGTCACCAACCGGAACACTCCGGCCGTCTAAGAAAGGACTTTATCTATGCATCCTGCGCATAATCGCTGTTCCAGTCGTTCTCGTCATCCCCTTTTGTACCTTCCAGCTTGATGACAAAACTCTTTGCCGGGAAATAAGGAGTCAGGTGAATGTCGAGGAAAATGCGGTCTTTCTGCTTCGGGTCACGCTCGAAACGAAGAATCTTGAACTTCTCAATCAAGCGTCCGGGTCCCTGTATGCTGTCCAGGAACTTGCTGATCTGACCACGCAAATCCCTTTCCGCCTTGCTGTTCCAGTTTTCAAAGGCACGGCGGTTGAGGAAGTCCATCAGCACTTTCGTCACCCAGTCGAACACACGTACCACGGAATAGGTCTGCAATCCCAGGTTATCCCCATTGAACAGAGTCTTGGCAGAGAAAGCCATCACCTTGCCGTACTCCTTCACCATCGGAATCAGGCCAATCTTCTCGATTTCAGAGATCTCACTCTTTTTCAGGTTGAATGCAACCCCGTCCACCTCACTCATGGAACCGTACTTCTTTCCGGCGGTAACCTGTGCCATTACCGTCTTGTACACACTGCCCGCCAACGCCGCAGAAGGAGGAATCAACAAATCTTCCGTTTCGCCCAGTTCCGCATAACGTCCGCGTCCCACCAGGTAATTGCAGGTCATACATACATTAGACTTGTACACATCGCCTCCCGAAAGGTTGGAGTCAAAGAACATTTCTATAACGTCATCCGGCTTTTCCAAATCAGCGAAATCGGTGTAAATCATTACCTTATTGTCATGTGCTATCTTTGCCCATTTTTCAATCACCTTGTTGGAACCCAAATACCCGGGAATAACCAAAAGAGAGTAGTTGGTACGCAAGTCCAACCGGTCATAGTTCGCACGAAGCTCGTTCGCAATGGCATCAATGAAGAAAGAATTGTCCAAATCGGTAAGCTGGTCCATCGAAGCGTTCACGATGGAGATGTTCTTGATCTTGTCGGAATCCGTATTCTTGTAGAAGAGCATGACCGTGCGGTACGACTTCTCCAACTGCTTGACCTCCTCTACCGCCTTCAACTGGTTTTGGGAAAGCAGACCGGATACCGCTGCCGATTTCTTCTGGCACAATTCCACCATCTCGCCGATGGATTTGTTACCCTCCAGCATATCCAGCCACATTTCCAGCCGTTTTTTCAGTTCCTTGCGCTCACCCGCCCGTTCAGGATCGGAAAGGAATATGTTCCGCCGCGCCTTACGTTCCGGGTTCAGGTTCTGTATGCCGTCCACGGAAGATTCCAGGACATTAAAACCTCCAAACTTAGCCAGAACCTGCAATTCTGCATTCAGATTTCTGGACTGCGCCACAGCCTGTTGCTGCTGTACGGCAGCTTCTCTTTGTGTATTCTGTTCGCTCATAACTATCATTCATTAGCAGGATTAGACTTCTCGTTGTTCTTCAAATCGTCCAAAATGGCGGAAATCGCATTGACGAAAGCCCCGCGTGTCTCCGGATTTTCCAGTACCCGCTGCAACACCTTGTTGGAGCGCAATGACTTCTCCATCCTGTCCGCAAACTGTTTCTCCGCATTCAGCCCGGACAAGAAAGGACTCTGTTCCGTCATCTTCTTGACAGAAAAATCGCCGACATTTTGAAAACGGAAATTTTCCTCTACGGGAGCCCCCTCCGCATCCGAGAACTCGATATCTATTTCCGGCCGGAAATGTGCAAACACTTCGTCGATGTTGGTCAAGCCTGCGATCACTTCGGGAGCCACCGGTTCGTCTTTTGTCAACTGTTCCACCAATAACGTTCGGTTTTGTGGAATTTCCGCAATACCTTCGGAAGCGTCAATCTTCACCTCGTTTCCGCCGATTCCATAATTTCCAAGGTCCATACTTATTCAATTTTAAATTAAAAATATATGTTAATTAAATCTCTGTCAATTGAAAATACCCCCTTTTCTTCTGGCCTTCGCCAGCTGCATGTCCGGATTGTCCACCAATTCCTTCCAGTCGTCCCCGAGCCACTCCCGGAGCTGTCCTTCCAAAATCGAGACATCAAGCGGGGAACGAACCTGTCTTCCTGTGTGAAGAGCCAGATGTGCCGCGTAAGTGAACGTGGAACTCCGCCTGATTTCCCCGGAAAGGTAACTCCCCCCGGACAGGGCGAGCAAAAAATACTCGAAAGCCTGTTCCATCTTCCCATCTTCGTAGCGCAGGAAACCGCACATGCGGTAGCCTTCCATGACATAATAAGGGTCTTTTTGCGTGATGGCTTTCCGTGCCATCCCTTCATACAAGGCAACCGCCTCCTCCCGTCTTTTCCCGGCTGTCAGAATCGCCGCTTTCATGGATACGGCCATTTTCCAATAACTGTATCCTGCCGCTTCGCCACTTTCCATCGCCTTCTCCGCCTCTTTGATGGTTGCGTCACTGTACTTCATGCTATGCCTGTATTCCCGGATCGCGTAACACGCCTCAGACGCTATGAACAGAGCGGAAGTCCGGATATTCGTATCCTTCATTTCTTTGGAAATATCCAATAGTTTTCGGATTTCCCTGTCCAATAATTTCCAATCCTGCTTTTGTGTACAATCCATGACAACCGTCACCTGCTGCTTGAACCGGTTTTCAGGCGCAATCAGGTCATTACCGCTATCCGACCGTGCCATCCGGTTATGCAATGCCGCCGCCATATCGAACCGGGGGCGTATGCAAACCACCTCCCGGGACTCGTCCAGCCTGACATTCCTGTTCCCTTTCAAATCAATGGTTGTCATCCGGATTCCCTGCGGGACGCCCTCTTTCAGCACATTGCCGAACCATCCTGTCCGGGAGCACCCCCTTTCCTGTTCCGGAGGAAAGTACAGACAGAAAAAGGCATCATCCAACCGGGAGATACATGCCTTGAAACGCAACATCTCTCTCCACAAGTTGCCCGCCGTATGTTCAACCGACACATCGGGGGTATATTCTTCCTTCAACAGCCCGTCGTGCCGCAGAGCCCTGAGAATATCATACTTCTCCTCAACCTTTTCCGAGAACCAGCCCGCATATTCCTGCCAGAGCTGTTCGGCGTATTCCTCGTCATCCCCCTTATACGGAGTATCAAAACGAAAGAATATATCGTCGAACCGTCCTACCGGAGAACGTTCTATTTCCAAAAACCTGTCCACCAGGTCCACATCATTCTGACCGACAATCCATACAGACAGTTTCCAGTCCCTGTTACCGGCTATGTCCGCCCAGTAATCGACCGCTTTGTAATATTCCTGTATAACAGATGCAGATGCTCCCATAACCAACCGGATTACGAATTGATTTTTACCATTCCTCCCGAAACCGCCACATCCGCCGTGCCTTCTATTACGAGGTTCGTACCGTTGAGCGTTCCAGTCCGGGTGGTCAGGTCATATTCTTTGGCCGCTTCCATTTTTATATTGGTACCGCTTCCACTGATTATATTCTTCTCGCTGCTGAGTACCATGTTCTCGTTGCCGGACAACAACGTCACGCTTTTCCTGCCTTCAATGGAAATGGTATCCGCCTGCAAGCCTATCGACTTTTCGTCCATTATGATGACCGATTCATCCTCGTTGGTAATGGTAACGCTTTTTTTCGCCATGACGGTAATGGCATCCGTGCCGTCCAGCAGAATCAGCTGCTTTCCCGTCCGGTCAGTAATGACGATACTTCCCGTCTCATCATCGAAAACGATGGCGTTACCGCTGCGTGTGATGATGCTTTTGGTCTTGTTGTTCTCATCGCCACCTTTTCCCGAAGCGGAATGGAACATGGCTCCCGTTACATAAGGGCGATCCGGATTGCCGTGCTCATAGCCGACCATGACCTGGTCTCCGACTTCCGGGACAAATACCCATCCGCGATTTTTGGGAACCGCATCGCTTACTCCCGCATTCGGACTCTGCACCCTGATCCAATTGGTTGTCTTATCATTCTTCTGCCAGTCGAAAGCCACTTTCACGCGTCCCTGCCCCTTCTCATCATCGTTCTTCCTTACCGTAGCCAGTTCCGGCAACGCCAGCGGAAGCCTCACATCGGGGACAGGGATATGTACCGTACCGTCCGGAATACCGACGAAGGAGTTCGTATAGTGTCCGTCACGGCGTACCTCGTGCACGACTTCGACAATGCGGAACTTTCCTAAAGGAGACAGACCCATCCTGTCAGGGAAAGAGACATCAATGATTTCGCCGATCCTGATCCGGCAAGTCTTCCCTATGCCCTTTATATTCAATAGATTGGCTCCGGATTCGTTTCTGACGACTTTCATCTGCTCGTCCAATCCTGCCTTGTCCGTTATATGAGGATTGGCTGCCGAGGTTGTTTTTGCGGCGTATGCCTTTTCGGAGCAACCGTGCGCAATGGACTGAAGATCGTTCATACCATCCGGTTTGGCGGGCGTATCTGCATTATGCTGTTTGTTCTCCTGCGCTACATAATCGTATCTTGCAGATTTTCCCGGTATCAGGTTGGCAACCAAACGCACTTCTTCCAGATCCATGTCGTAAACGATTTTCTCCGTATTGTCCTTCTCCGGCTTTCCGAAATACACTTTTGTCCCATCATAATAGAACCACTCCCCATAGAGTGCCGAGAGGCGGTTCATGAAGTCAAAGACACTCTCATTATACTGCGCCATATAAGGTATAGGCGTCGCATACTTGGGGTTGGAAACCAGGTTGACCTTTCCATATTCCTGTGTCGCTTCCTTTATTATGGTGGAAAGGGACTGGTCCATCCATGAGTCGAGTGTCCTGTTGTTCTCATAGAGTATCGTAGGGCTTGCTCCATGAATGGCCACTCCGCCTGTCTCACCCATGCTTCCAACCATTTCCACCCGAGTGATGACACCCTCGAAATCATAACTTTCACCCGTCTGCTTGTGGGCAAACGAAATGCTGGCGGTCTCCCCGATGTAACCGATGAATTTTTCCGGGGTTTGTTGGAACGTATTGTTAGGCGACAGATAATTCACCACCACGGTAAAGGTGTGATGCCGGTTAAAACCCTGACGGAGACACAATGAAACGAACTTCTGCTCTTCTCCTTTCACGGTCACTTTAGTAGCCACCAAATTCAGAAAACTTGCTCCCATACTATCTTAAACTATGAATTTCAATTATTAAACCGACCAGTCGGTATGTTTTTTGGTGCCGAAATAACCGGAATTGGTATATTCCGGCACCTTAAAACTTTGATTAGGAAACAACCGTTAGTTGTTTTCCGGCCAATCCTGTGTAAACGTAGCCTCGTCCATTTTCACGGTCTGTGCGGAAATGGCGAACTTGACTGTCATCGGATAGGCGTTAGCCACATTCAGTGCCTCCTCATACTCTACCACGTAACCGTTTTCGAACACCAGTTCCTTCATTTTGGCATCCTCATCCGCTTTCTTGAAGACGATGTTTCCGTTTACAGGCTGGTACTGCTTGAACATTTTATCCAGCACAATGGTATCGGGAGTCGATTCGACTTCCACATAGATTGTGCCACCATAAATGTCAGATGCCGGACGACCTTTGGGGTCCACATCACGATTGAACTTGACTCTCCAGTTCAATACATCAAACTCTCTTGAGTCCGAGAACTTAAATGACGCTTTAAATGCCATAGTCTCAAAGTTTTAAATTAAACAATAAATTGATTTTGAAATATCCGGTCAGAGGCGGTCTGTTGTTACCCTGTCTTTGTCATTCAATTTCTGCGCCCAATATATGGCATTTTCTGAAAACTACAAAGAACTTTCGAGGATTTTTTCTTGTTTTTGTTGGAAACATGCTCACAAGCATAAAAAAACAACGGTCAAAAATAGCTGGATTATTTTTTTTGCCTTATATTTGCAATGTTCTCCTGCGCAATTTTTAAATCTTAATGATTATGGATACAGGAGTTGGTTTCATTAATCTTGATGATTCTGTAAAAATTGCGCTTAACATAGCACTTGCAGTGGCTCGTGAAAATGCGAACGAGTGTTATACCCCCTCGCATTTGTTGAAGGCTCTACTTCATAAGGATGTAGGGCTACGAGATTTTATAATAAGTATAGGTAAGGATTTGGGTTATCTGGAGGAGTGGGCGGACGTGTACATCGAGCAATGCCCGAAATCCACCCGGTTGTCCGAGATCAAGCCATCGGAGCAGATCGACTCCGTTTTCCGAGCCGCCGATGACGCACGAATCCAGTTCGGGCTGTTCGACATCAATCCCATCTGCGTGCTATTGGCACTGACAAAGCCCGGTGTCGCTTTTTCCAGTGACCAGCTCAGATCTTTCCCCATTCTGGAAAAGGATATCCATTCCATATATATAGGAAACGGACAGCCGGTATGTTCTCCTGCCGCCACGGCGGATGCCTATGTTCCGGCTTCCGCCTCGTCCTCTTTCCTGGCAAAGTATTGCGTGGACCTTACCGCGGCTGCGGCAAACAGGCTGCATCCGGTCATCAACCGCGACCGTGAGAACCGTATGGTCATGGAGATACTGGGAAGCCGGAGCAAGTCCAATGTCCTGATAGTCGGCGATGCCGGTGTGGGAAAAACAGCACTGGTTTACGGGTTAGCCTGGGATATTGTCAACCATAAGGTGCCTTCGTTCCTGGCTGAAGCCCGTGTCTTCGAGTTAGACAACGCCTCCCTGATCGCCGGAGCCACCTATAAAGGAGAGATTGAGGACCGCCTGAAAAACATCCTGAAAGAATTGCGGAATATCGACAATGCCATCCTGTTTATTGACGAAATCCACGTACTGCTGGACAACCGGCAAGGAAATTCCGGTGCGGGAAATGTCTTGAAACCCGAACTGTCGCACGGCGACCTGACCGTCATCGGCGCCACCACCATTGACGAATACCGCAAGATCATTGAGCCGGACCATGCTTTCAGCCGCCGTTTCGAAACCGTGCAGATAAGCGAGCCGGACATAAAGTCCGCCATCCAAATGCTGCACTCCGTGCAGAAACAATATGTGGACTACCATCAGGTAAGGATCTGCGACGATGCCGTAGCCGAATGTGTACGTCTTGCCAAGCGGTACGTGAAAGACCGCCGTCTGCCGGACTCCGCCATCGGTCTGCTGGATATGACGCTTTCCGCCATCAAGATGGTCAATGAAACAGGGAAAAAGGACACAGAGACTTTGCTGTCCGGATTGGATGAGATAGAAAAGGGAGAGAAAGAGCCCCATGAAAAGACGGAAGAGCTGAAAACGCTGCTTTTCCTAATGCACAACAAATTAAGCCCTATCCTTTTAGGTGTCATCCCTGACGAGGCGGATATCCATGAATTACAGGAGTATGAAGAACTCGCCGCTTATCTGCGAAACGCATTGAACGCCATCCTTCAATTTGCCGAAAAGAAAATAGAGGAGGTAGGCATCTACGAGGTGGCCGCCGTTGTCGCCAGCAAGACAGGCATTCCTATCGGCAAGATACAATCACAGGAGAAAGAACGGCTACTCAATATGGAAGAGTATCTGCGGCGACGCGTCGTCGGACAGGACCAGGCTTTGAAAACGCTGACGGACGCCATCCTTGAATCCCGTAGCGGCATGAACAAGCCGGGACAGCCCATCGGCTCCTTCTTCCTGTTGGGACCGACCGGTACCGGCAAGACCGAACTCGCCAAAGCACTGGCGGAAGCCCTGTTCAATGACGAGAAATCCATGATCCGCTTTGACATGTCCGAATTCAAGGAGGAACATTCCGCAGCCCTGCTTTACGGAGCACCTCCGGGATATGTGGGCTATGAGGAAGGCGGTATGTTAGTCAATAAAATACGCCAACAGCCATACGCCGTAGTCCTCTTTGACGAGATAGAGAAAGCGCATCCGTCCGTATATGACATTTTCCTGCAAATCATGGACGAGGGGAAGCTGCATGACCGTTTAGGCAAAGAGGGGGATTTTTCCAACTCCATCGTGCTGTTTACCTCCAATGTGGGCAGTGAATGGCTGACCAGGCAACTTGAATCCGGGAATGTTCCGCCCACCACCCAGATCATGGAGGTAATGGGGCAGTATTTCCGACCGGAGTTTCTGGCACGCCTGTCTGAAATCGTTCCGTTCTCCCCCATCCGTGAAGAGATACTCCTGAAAATATTCGATATACAGTTCAACGGAGTCAGAAAACTTCTGGACAAGCAGGGTATCGGCATCACCATCAGCGATGATGCCCGGAAAATGCTCGCCCACAAAGGCTTCACTCCCAAATACGGTGCCCGCCAAGTTGCCGGGGTCATCCGTAACTACCTACGCAGACCAATTTCACGGCTTATCATCAACGAGGAGTTGAGCAAAGGAAAAAGTCTGGAGGTAGGTCTGGACGAACAGAATGAATTAACCTGGAATATTCACCAATAATCAAGTACACTATGTTTGGATATACCATATTCTTAAAGATCGGCAATCTTGCCGCTTCCTCACTGACCGACATGTACAAGGACAGCTACCAGCTCATCGGCTGCGAATTCGGATTTGCCCAAGGGATAGATATCAAAGGACAGGCACAGACCGAGGTAAAAGGCGGCACGTTTTATGTAACCTACCCTCATCTTCCCAACCGTGACATGATCCAGTGGATGCTGGATGCCCGTAAATACCAGAGCGGAGCCATCGTAGTTCATGACAACCAAGGCTCCACACTCGAAAAGATACTCTTTGAGAAAGCGACTTGTGTGGATATGGAAATCAGCTATATCCGGCAGGGAAAAAGCTATATTGCGACCAAACTGACCGTACAGGCACAGAAGCTGGCATTCGGTACAGAAGAATTTGAAAATCAGTGGGTGTTTTAAAAACAGCAGCGTTATGGGACTTTTTAATTTTCCGCAAGTGGACAGCAACGTGAATGTCATATTCAGCGTTGACGGCGACGAATATGCAGTGGAACAGTTCAAGATAGGTTTTCACCAGCCAGTAGATAACCTAAAGAACCAACCGGAAGGCGAAGTGCGTGGAGGACGAATCATGATAACCCTTTCGCAGACGGTGAAAAGCAACATCTACGGATGGGCTGTGAAACCGTGGGTGAAAAAGAACGGGGCAGTTCTGTTCAAGACCGGAACGTCCGGGGTGATATTTGAGGTGGCATTTACGAATGCGTACTGTGTCAATCTGAAACGGGTTGTCGAAGCTTTGGGGCAAGGATTGTCAACTACTTTGATTCTCTCTCCTGAGAGTGTAAGCGTGAATGGTATTGAATTTGATAATCGGTGGGTGAAATAATATGGCAAATTATGTTGAATCATATATTACTTTAGATGAATTTAAAGTAATGCAACTTTTGAAAGTTCCATATACAGGATTTGTTCGTGGTATAGGTTATACTTATCCAGAATATTTTCCTTTGGAAATACCTATGGATAAATCTGTTTCCAATTACTCTTGTTGGAGTTGCAAGCCTATGTTTGTACAAGCTATGGATACTTCATCTGAGGCTGTTATTAGAAGTTTGCAAATATCTACAGATAAACTTGCTTCTTTATTAATATATACGCAGGGAGGAGAATGCTATTTCAATATGGGGGATGGAAATATTATCGCTATACCTAAAAATGCTCAAACTAATTTTTCAGTCAATATTGATTATACTTCTTTTCAGTTATGTGTATCATTGAATGCAAAGTTAGAGGATGGTAGTGAAATTAATCAAATGACAAATTGTTCTATAAATGATATTTTCTTGAAATTTAATATTGATCCATTATTGTTATGTTGGGATAAAAATGAAACAAGTTCATTCAACAAAGATGAAAAATTGGAAGAACCTGGTTTTTGGGAAGGTCTTATACCTATATGGGGATCAGGAAAATCTGCGTATGTAAATTTTAAAAATGGGAATTATGGTTGGGGCATATTTTATGTAGTAGTGGCTGTTTCTGATATATTTTTAGTAAAATCAATAGGTCAAGGAATATTAAAAGGTGCATGGAAGATGGGATCGCATAAGTGGCCTGCAACTAGACAGTGGTTATTAAAACATGGATATGCTAAGAAAGGGCAACCTGTACATCATTGGGCGGTTCATCAAGAGGTTGGAAAAAAATATGATATTGAATGGTTGGTTAATCAACCTTGGAATTGTAAAGCATTTCCAGATGCTGCTTCACATATGCGTTATGGACATGGAACTTCATGGAAAGGGCTTCCTCCTGGTGCATGGTGGGAACAGGCATTGTATGGTACTCCATTATGGTTTAAGCTAAGTATTTTTTCATCCAGTGATCAATTGATTGATGGAGGAGAATTAATTTATGAACAAATAATAGATGAAGATAATGAAAACTCAACTGGTATTCCCGATATTTATCTTCGTCCCTAAGGATAATATGCCTTATATCTTTTGGGAAGAAAAACTTTATAAAACAACAAATACTCTTCTTATAAAGAAATGGAAGAAAAATAGCATTATTATTGATTCGTCAGGTCTGAAATACATTGAGAAAGGTATATTCATGACAGGTTGGAGAGGTATATATGGATATTTTACAAGTATGAAAGGACGAGTAATTGCGGTTGATTATGAATATGATGAAAATATTGAAAAAGTTTCACTAAGAAATCTTCAAGAAATAATTTTAGAAAGATTTCCAAAATCAAGATGGTTTCATTCACATTGTTGGAAAAATATTGAAGATTTTAAGGAAACATTATTTAGCTGTACATCTTTTGAAGAAATTGCTCAATTATTTGTACGAAAACCTTCAAATAATTTTCTTACAAGAATTTTTAAAGGGTATTAATATGAAGCAGTATAAAGTGATAATTATTTATGTGATTTTTGATGATATATCAAGAAAATCATTTGAAGAAGAACTGGAGAAATACGGTCTGGAACGGGTCGGGACGCAAGACATCTTTGCCCTTCCCTTAGAGGAATACCGGACAAAGGTACAGGCATTCAAAGCCTACCTGCGAGCCTATGTACGCAAGCATCTGGACAGCCAAGATACGGTACTGTTCGTTGAATCACGCATGAACGAGGAACGGACCCTGACAACCATGCTGCAAACCAATCTGACGAGTGAAGAAGAATAAAAAAACATAAGGATATGAGTGCACAATCGTATATCAAGTTCTGGACAGCCGAACCCTCGGAGCATGAAGAAGTGCAGGCATACGACCTGCTGGGCTACGAGTATGACTTCCGGAAAGAAACCACTCCTAGCGGAAAGGTAACCGGAAAGACCTACGGCGGTAAAATACGGGTAAGTATTGCCGGATTTCCAACGGAGGAACTCTTGGAATGGATGTTCAATTCAAGAATCCTGAAGGACGGAGAGGTGATGAACACTTCCGGCCTGCCCGGTACTCCCAAAGAGATCATCCGTTTCAAAGGCGCACAGTGCCTTGATTTCAATGTGCATTCAACAACCAAAGAGAGCCGTATATCACTATTCATCCACTTCCGGGAAATGGAGACCGGCGATTCGTGTCACTTAAACTTATAATCATGAACTGGTTCACTTCATTGTTCAAAAACAAAAAATCCTCAATGCCGGATGACCGCTACGTGATGCGGCTGTCCGTCTGCCATGAGACATACAGCATTGAAGAGTTCGACTTGCAATTCAAGCGGAATACAGACCGTGACGGATTGCCAGAAGGTGAGGCATACGGCGGATTCATTACCTGTACCCTTACCGGTATGCCGGGTAACGAACTGTTGAGATGGGCCGCATACAGCGACTCCCGTGAGGACGGCGAAATACGGATTTATCAGAAGGACCAACCTGACCAACAGGCGGCATTTGCCTTGCGCTTTGTGGAAGGGAATTGCATCCGCCTGCAACGCAAGGTTGACCGTATATCCCATTCCGGCAGCATCGTCCTTCTGTTTGCGGCAAGGACGATGAGATTTACGAACGAAGAATTTGAAAACGAATGGCACTGACAAGTATGGAAACAAAGTTTTGCAAATTGCCCCTGGATTTTGGTGCCTTGCTCAGCGAGGATGTGGAAAACAGCCGTCTCGTATCCTGTTCGGAAATCGAGTCCATCGACCAGTTTATCGAGCTACTTATCAGCACGGCTCCCGGCGAACATGCCTTTGACAAGGAGTTCGGCTGTGAGATCTTTTTCCTCGACTTTGAGAGCATCGTTTCACACACCCGCTGGGAAGGGCAATTCTCGGAATACATAACCAAGGCGATCACCCAGCATGAGAAGCGGCTTACGGGTGTGAATGTCCGGGTCATCATTGATGACACCACCCGACAGGACAATGTATTTGACGCTCCCGCCGTAAAGAAACGTGTACAGGTATATGTATATGGAACCCTGGTACATACCGGAGAAAAACGCTGTTTCTATTATGTGATTTATTTAGGACCCATTTCAACCCGATAAGAGGCGTATGAGTACAGAAAAATACAATAAAGAGCAAATCAGAAACCGTATGCTGAAATACGCCGCGGCTTTCTGGGGAATAAAAAAGGCGGAGAACTTCGACCCGGTTGTCAAGCTCCTGCTGGAAGCCTTGTCCAACGAGGTATATATGCTGGGAGAGGATTTTACCGCCATCGAGACCAGGCTGCTGGAAAAGACCGCCCGAATCCTTACTCCGGGCATACTGACCTCACCTTTTCCCGCACACGGCATCGTACACGCCTATCCCATAGAGCCATGCTATCAGATAACCAGGGAGTCAGGCATGTATTACGAGAGCGATTCCCTTACCCGGAAACTATCGACCGGAAGCGTGTCGTTTTATCCTGCCTGCGATACCCTTCTGCACAAAGCCGATGTGAAATATATGGTCTGCGACGACCTTCTCTACCGGATAGCCCCAACCTTGGAAAAGACCATGATTGCCCGTACGGAAACAAGGATGCCTCCACGTACCGTCTGGTTAGGGGTGGCGGTGGATGAATCCATTTCCGACCTTGAGTACTTTTCCTTCTATCTGGATTTCCCAAACCTCATGGAGAGCTATGAATATCTGCTCCTGCTCCCCTGTACGGAATGGTCCGTAGAGGGGAAGCCGGTTGTGATGGAACGAGGCATCCATGAAAGGACAACCATACCGGAAGAGCCGACCCGTGCCTTTTTCCAAAACTACGATGTGATGTCCGTCATAGACAGGGAAGTCATGGATATTTACAGCAAACATTTCTTGAAGGTATCGCAATCCTTTCCATTTGACAGTTCCTGGAAGAAAAACCTTCCGGACATCCTGCGCTCCTACTTCAAAGAAGCCGTCCTGGAGAAAATGCAGGACAAGCTGGTCTGGGTGAAGATACAGTTTCCCGCCCATTTCACACCGGAAGTTCTGGAAGAACTGCATGCCGGCATCAATATCGTACCTGTCGAGAACAAGACACTGCATGAACAAACAACTCCCCTTGAGGACACCTTCAGGGTGGTGCCATTACGCACAGGCAACCATGAGTCCCTGCTGTCCGTACACAGCGTGAAAGACTCCGACGGGAAGACTTATCATGAACTTCTCTATCCCGAAAAGGATTCCACGGAAAGCAATGGAACCTACTCCATCCGCAAAGGCGGATGCGAACGTTTCGATTCCCGTTCCGCCAAGGAACTGCTCGGCTACCTGTCAGACCTGCTCGATGACGAGACCCATGCCTTCCATGCCGTTTCAAGCATCAAGCTACAGGCACTTACCACCCAGATGGAGCAACTGATGGCACAAATGAAGCAGACAGCCGACAGCATGAACGAGTCCAGGGAGACTCCCTATTATCTGATGATCGACCAGTTGTCCGGCAAGGGACAGATTACCGTCAAATACTGGACCACCAACTGCGAGGTGGGCAACCGGATACAGGCCGGTGTGAACCTGTCACCCAATGCCACCACTTATCTGGACTCGAAGACACTCGCACTGGTCAGCACCACCTACGGTGGAAAACAAGCCCCCAAAAACAGGGAACAGATCGACATCTACAAATACGGTTTCATCTCGCACGGCCGAATCCTGACACAAAACGACATAGCCAGTTTCTGCAAGAAGGAACTCGGTGAGCTATTGGTGCGGACAGAAATCCGGAACGGAGTGGAGATCAGCCCGATGCCCCATGAAGGGCTGGTGCGGACCAAAGAGGTCCATCTGATTCTTGGAACGAAACTGGATGAGCCTTCGCAGGAAAAACAGATAAAAGACAACCTGCGTACCAAACTCTCGGCCTGTTCGCCGGACACATTCAACTACCGGATATTCATAGAATACAATAAAGCATAAATATCATACTTATGAACCCAGTTACCCAACATCTCATTTCATCGTACCTGCTGATGCCGCTGCTAACCGTGATTTTCGGAGTCGCGGCCTATTTTATCGCACGCAAGAACAAACTGCTCAACAATAGAAAACTGATCGTGTATCTGCTGTTGTGCGGCATGATTCTTGCCCTGCCCGCCCTGTGCGGGTTTATGGACTATAGCTTCATGCCCTATGTCTATATCCTGCTGGTTGTCCTGTACTGGACTGCCGGACATTATAACCGGTTCATCCTGCGCAAGGTATTCGCCTCGGGCAAGGAGATGCCATCATTCGGCATCCAATGCCTGCTGACGGTTACGGTCACGCTATTGGGAGCCGGACTGTTCTCCGTGGTCTTCAACCTCTGCAACGAACTCCAGTATGGAGTCTGGGCCTCCACCTGCCTGCTGCCTTTTGTATTCCCGCTCCTGTATACCCAAACGGTGAACAGCTATTTTGACATACCCATTGAAATCTATAAAGTCTGGAAGTATTCAGAGGAATATGACTCGGACACCCTGCGCATCAACCGCAAACGGAGCATCGTGATGGATGTGGAGATATTCCGCAAGGTGGACGATCCGGCATCGGAACGTATTACCGGCAAGGCATCCGAGGATGTTATCTTCGGACAATGGTTCCAGCGCATGATCGACGACTGCAACCTCAAATCGCCATCCTCTCCCATCGTGTACAAGAACGAGGGCGGTGCATATTACGAATGGGTATTCTATACCAAACCCTCCTTTTTCAAAAGGCGGTTCTATATAGACCCGGACCTCACGCTTGCCGACAACAGGCTGAAACAGCACGATGTAATCATTGCCAAGCGTGTGGCGAACGAACTTGTAAAGTATAATGAATTTTAAATAGAGACGTCATGATAGGAAAACAGAGCCAGAAGAAAAAATACCCGCTGGTAAACTGGGCGGACGGAATGCCTGTCAACAAAGGGCATTTCACGCAACAGGAAGACCACTTTACGGACCGGTTGTGCGAATACCAGTCATTTTATCTGAACCGCAACACCTACGGACTCCTGCCGTTCAGAAAAGGAGAATCCGTTTCCGGTGATTTCAGCATTACGGAACTTGTTACCGGCACTTTGGAAGTCCGTCTGAAACGTTGCCATGCCCTTACGGCCGGAGGCTACCTGATAGATTACGATGCCGGTGACGATGACGAGCTGACCGCCAGTTTCCATATCTCCACGGATGAAACGGAAGAAAAGGACCGGCGCTGGGATGTCATACTGATGGCAGACCCTTTCGAGCATCTGCCATCGGGCGTTCCGGACGAGAAAGAGATAAGCCCCCGCCAGCCCAATGCCCTGCCCAAATACGCATTGAGCGTGTTACCGACCGGACAGACAGACGGAAGCGAGTTAGGAAGACACTTCCTGCTGATCGGCCGCCTGCGTAAGAACGGGAACCGTTGCGAGGTGGACGGAAACTTCATCCCTCCATGCACGAGCATGTCCAGTCATCCGGACCTGAAAGGCTATTATACCAAATTCGGCCAGCTTGTCGATTCCATCGAGAAAGCCTCGTTTGACATCCTTGCCAAGGTGGAGAATGCGGAGAAACAAACCGACCTTGCCACCAACATCGGTATGCTGTGCCGCCATGTCATGCTGTTCATATCCGACATCTATTTCTCTTTCCGCAATGAGGGGCAGTATTACTCGCCGCTGCGCTTTTTGAACGTGTTCTCCACGTTGGCGCATCATCTGTATGTATGCCTGAGTTTTATGGACAAGGAAGAGAAAGAGGACTTGCTGAAATATTTCAACGAGTGGAACGGCATCACCCCAGGCGCTTACGAAGGTCTGCTGAGGGAAAACAGCGGTCTGCTGTACAACCACCACAATATCCGCCAGCTGATGGTTACGGCAGAACGTTTCCTATACCTGTTCAATGACTTGTGGACCACTCTCAGCCGTCTGGAGTATATCGGCAAGCACAAAGAGAACATCGTGGTCGCCGAACGTTCCAGACAACCGAAAGAGTCCAGCGAATCACGCTGGAACATCTTGGATTAATCCCTCATAAACGAACAGCCATGACAGAAGAAACAGATAAAATCGTATGTTTTGACGAACATCCCCATTCGTTCAACCTGCCGGATACGGACTTCAAGGCGGAAGTGGTTGCCAGCGGGCTGAAAGAAGCCGGATATGACGCGGAACGTACCCTCATTTCCAGAAAGGGGGATATACGGCGCGGATTCTCGAAAGACATTCATGACATCCACTCTGAATATTCCCATTACGACCTGACGGACTACCTGTATCTTTATGTGAACAGGCGGAGTCTTTATGACGCACTGCCCGAAGGCATATTCCACAAGAACCTTTACCAGTCCGAAAAGATATCGAAGGAGCAGGTGCTGGATGAAATCCGTGTCCACCGGGAAGAGGAGTTCTTCGCCCGCCGTTTCTTCAAGCCTTTTGAAATCTCCCTGGACCATATGCTGGTCACTTTCCAAAACAAGGAACGCCGCATAGACGAGATGAACGTGCATCCGGATTTCGTGAGTATCTTTTCCGGACAATGGCCCGTGCTGGAACTGCTGCCAACCCATTTGGCGGTCATGCTTGTCCATATGCTTGCCTATATGGAGCAGATTACGGCCAGTCCCTCCAAGATCGGCGAGTGCATGACCATCCTGACGGGTGTGCCCGTCCATCTCAGGAAAGGAGACAAGTGCGTGGTGGAAGCGGATACCGGCCTTATTCCCAAATTGGGAAGCTGTATCCTGGGAGACAATATGGTTCTGGGAAACAGTTTTGCCGACGGTACTTTCCGGATGCTGATGGAAATCGGCCCCCTGCCCGCCCGGCGGATGGAAAGTTTCTTCCCCGGTGCCATCGACTGCCAAATATTGAATGCGCTGGCGGAGCTGTTCCTCCCTTCGGACAAGGAGATACAGATCCGCTACATCATCCAACAGGAAGATGCCCGGTTCAGACTGGGGACCCCAGACGAACAAGGCGCCTATCTGGGCATCAGCACTTATTTATAAACACAAAAATTATTCTATATGAAACCGAAAAACAACACAGAAGTAAGGAAAGCCTATTTGAGGTTCGCAGGCTATCTGACGTGCTGCATCATCCTTGCGGTAACCATCTTTGCCTGTTTCCTGAAGACCTCCGGCATAGAAGTAAAGCGGATTACGGAACAGGCACTGGAGTATGACCACATCTATGCCAAGGAGCTGTCCCTGTCGAACAGCGTGGATTCCGTCTACCAGTACATGAAACTGATGAACACTTCCCCCCAGATCAACGACATGCTCCTACAAAGCGTTGTCAGTACACGCAAGATGAACCTGCTCAAATATGTCCAGGGCATGGATGCCAAGGATTGCAGGCTCTACAGGCAACTTTTGGGAAACATCAACATCTTCCTCGGAGTAAAGGACTCCATCCGTCTGCTGAATATCCAGGAAGAGATGGTGAAGAAAGACCTGATGCAATGTATTCAGGATAACTGGAAGACACGGCGTAACCTGAATGTCGGTCCCAACAACAATCATAAATAAAACTGTAAATTTATGGATAACAACAGAAAGACAATGAACAAACGGGAAATCTTCATGGGGCATGCCTATGTATTCCTGTTCTTTTTCCTGACGACCGTAGCGTGTTGTCTGGCGATATTCATGTGGAATTCGGATTTTAAGATATTTGAACAGAAAGAGTTCGTGAAAATCAAAATGAACCGCATTAAGGAATTCCAACAGGAGCAGGCGGAATGCCAGCTTCCGACAGACTCCCTGTTCCGTAAGATCGAGGCGTTTGAACCGGGCGTTTATGCCCAATATGAGGAGGACGATATCCATTATCTGATAAACAACTTGCGGAACACATACGAAAGAAACAACTGGGACAAGCGTTACAAGCTGTTCATGCATATTGCCGACTTTTATGCCATGTGGCTGTCCGACAAGAAACAGCTATGGAGCATCGAACAAAACATAAGCCTGTTCAAAGCCAATCTGGAAGAGTGCGAGATCGGCTTGCGGAAAAAAGAGGAAGACCTGCGCTCGGGCACTAAAAATGGAAAATGACATGGGAAAAATCTATACCAGAAAGATTCTGTTCGTAATCGCAGCCATGCTGCTATGCGTTCTTGTCGCCATACTGATCCGGCTGTTCTTTTCCAACCGTACCATACGGATGACACTGACCCCCATAGAGGTGGAAACCGGAGAAGCCGTCCATTACGCGGACAGCACCCGCAACGCACGTTCCTGGCTTTGGGAGTTCGGCAACGGGGACATATCACACGAACGAAGCGGAGAATATGTGTTCAAGGAACCCGGCCGCTACCAAGTACGCCTTCAGGTGGACGGAGGACTGGAAAGGAAACAGATCATCACAGTACACAAGAGCCGGGATGACTACGGAAGCGACGAACTTGTCAGGATGAAAGCACCTGCAACCGCCTTCCAGGGAGAAATCGTATCTTTCAAAGGATACGGTCCGTCGAAAGAATGGCGCTGGCAGTTCGGAGAGTCCGGAATTGTCGATTCGCGGGAGCAGAACCCGCTCTACGCCTATACAGAACCTGGCATATACGAGGTTCTGCTGACTACGGAGAATACCCAATATCCGGTCAGGCACACCATTGAAATCCTTCCCCAATATACGGAGAACGACTCGACGGACGTGCTTGTCATTATCGGTAATGACATCCGTGAACACTTGCAGGCCATCGTGGACGGCAAGCCGTTCAATACCCATTACAATTATATCCTGAAAAAATACCTTTGCGGAAATCCGGACATAGCGGTAACTGTCAACAACAGCAAGAAGAATGATTTCTATTCCTATTGCCAAGGACTGAAAATCATAGCACGCAGGAAAACCCTTATAGACGAGGTGTTCGTCGATATGGGAAACAACCTGAACAACGAATGTGTGATGCAGCTGATGGTAACTCAGCACGAACGCTTTTCCGAATCAAAAAAATAGAATGAGGCATGAAAAAGAACTATATATCGGCACTTGTTAAAGGAGGATGGATTTGCGGATGTATCGCCTGTATGATATCCTGCGGACCTGTATACCGTTTTACCCGGATAAAGAATGTCCCCCGTGAGTATATGCGGAACTATTCCGTGGAGGGAGTGAAGGTTCCACGCAGCCAGACACTGTTCAGGCATACCCCGTGGATCGTTTTTGCCCGTGAAGCCGGAACGACCTATCTGAGTCCGAGCGGAAAGAACGAGATGCAGGCGGTGGAATATATGGACGCGTTTTTAGTCATCAAACGAAAAGGTGACTGGCTCCGGCTGATCCGGTACGACCCCGCCATCCTGAAAAACGGGAGGCTGAAAGAGTGGAAGCAGGCCAAGTATTGCGGGTGGATCAACCAGAACGACCTGTTGCTGACCCGGAGCGGCTTTACCGATGTCGTTACAGGATTCAAGAACAAGCAGGTGGTCATGCTGACCGACACCCTGGCGTTTGCCGATCCCGATGCCTATTTTGCCAACGATTCCGTAAAGCTGTTTAAAAATCCCGACCTGACGCAAGAAGCGGGCAAAATCCCATTCTACGGTATCGTGTATCCTTATCAAACAGCTGCGGACAAAGGATGTGTCCTCGTGGCGAACAAACCGCAACTTGACGCAGACAGTATCGGGCAGACCGCCATCGGATGGATGGACGGGAGGTTGTTGACCGCTCCCGAACAGCAGCTCCATATAGACATAGCCTCGCTGCCGGACAGCACGCTTGTTTTCAAAGACCGGGAACGGAAGGACACCCTACACTTGTCATCCGATGAGATGCGACAAAAACTGCAATTCGCCGATAACCAACCCACCATCCGGTACAGCCCGGTGTTGTCCTACCGGCACAATGATACGGCGTTCTGTTTCAGAACGCATGTGCCGATGCCGGTCATAGACAAACGGGAGAGCTATGTGCTGAACGTCAACGGGCATCCGATATATTACGGCACATTCAAACACAAGATTGAGGAGGACCTGCGAAAAATAAATCTCATGTTCGTCCTGGAAGGGAAAGAGAGCACCATCCAGCGGTTTCCTGCCGTGGTGAATGCCATCCAGGGATTACAGTCGCAACTGGCAAATGACGAGAGCTTTTCTTTCAAGTTCGGCGCCGTGCTTACCTTCAACGAACCGGACAACCGGGAGGACCCTATCTGCAAGCTGACTCCCGACTACATGGAATTGCTTGACTTCCTTTCCGCCAAGGCACGCAATGCCGGGCAACTGAAACCCACATACGGGCGGTTCGGCAGCTGGTCCGGCCTTCAAATCGGGGTGGAACAATTCAACAAATGTCCGGATGAGACCAATATTCTGGTTGTTATCGGAGACAAAGGATTCAACAGCGAGTGGGCGGACTCCACCTTGGTGAACAAATTGGTAAAGAACAACTGCCGTCTGCTTGGTTTCCAGCTCTATGGAGGAGAGCCGGACAACTTCAACAACTTCGTGCTGCAAATCGGGAACATGATAGACTGCTCGGCACCACGCATCAGCCGGAAGAAACGGGAGCTGATTGTATATCCCGAGCAAATCAGGAATGAAAGCGAATACGCGGAGGTGAACCATAATATCTATTGCCTGGATTTTCCCAACCGGAGCATGACGCAGGGATGGCTGGTGTTTCCGCAAAAGAACGAATCGCTGGAATTGGAAGGACTGACCGCCGCCGTGGACTCCATGCTGCTGCAAGTGAAGTTTGACAATACCCTGTTGAGCAACAGCCTGGCAAGGGCATTCGACGAAGTGGGTACACACCGATATAGGACGGACTCGACAATGACAGATTATTACCATATCCGCCAGTCGGGTGTGCAACCCATACTGTCCGTACTTCCGGGTATCGAACCCGCCTGGAGCCTGCCTGCGCAACCTGTCGCATTGCCGGACTCGCTGTCCTCCACACTGGACTATTACCTGCTTGCCAATGAAGAGGAGTTCAAACGGTTGAGAAAATATGTGGAAGCACCCGCCAAACTGATTGTGGACTACAAATACGAGGCGGTCAAAAAGAAAAAGCGGGCGAAAGCGGATATTTGCAACTGTCCGGACGACTATCTACAGACAGACACCGAAGAATCGACCGTGCGCATCAAGACGGACAGCCTGAACGTGCCGGAATATGCCTCAACCCGACATGTAAGAAGGAAGCTGGTCAGACATTTCCTTTCAGAGCGCAACAGGGACAGGTATTGCAGGGTGGGGAGAAAGACTTTCCTGAAAATGCCCCTGTCAGAGGTCTTGCAAAGGTTTACCTCCTGTCCGGCTGACTATCCTTTCTTTGAGGTTTACCGTGTCAAGGACTTGCGGAAAAAGAAAATGATTACGGACGTGGAACTGGACATGCTGATTGAATATTTCAAGGAAAAGAAAAAACTGCTGGACGAAGCCGCCGGCAAGTCATTCCAATCCAACGGGCAGACGTACTACTGGATCAGCCGTGATTTATTACCTTAGTCATTCACCAGAAACTGTATTATCATGATTTATGAAACTATTCTGAAAATAAGAGGAAGGGAGGTACCGATACTCTATTATAACTATCGGTGCCACGTCCGGCACTATGATGACCCGAATCTGAGAAAAATCATGCAACTCCACATCCAGGTCTGCGAGGAAATCGGCAATAGGGAATGTCTGCCGGTTGAGGGAGACCTGATCACGCTCGCGTTTGAGTGCAAGGGCGACGAACAGTTCTTCTATGACTGGCTGAACGAAGGAGCCATGCACAACGGGGAAATCCATTTCATCTACAACGAAGTGGAGATTGCGGACATTTTCCAGTTTTGGGACTGCTTCTGCGTGAAAATAGAGGAGTATATGAGTGCCGGAAACTCTCCGATGATGATGGTGCTGTATCTGTCACCGGGGATTATCAAAAGGAATAATCTGGAGGTTAGGGAGAAGGTGTGGAAAGAGAGCGACCCCGCAGTCCAAAGTAGTGCAGAAAATTTTGTCAAAAACGAAATAGAAAAGAATGAAGTTTTTCAAGAGAATACTAACTTTACAGCAAATTCTTCTTTAAAAATATCAGATGCAGAACTGGCTGTTGTCAATGCCCAAGTGAAGCAGATGAAACAAATATTAGAAAAAGAGGAAGAACGGTTTAAATCTTTGTTGCAAAGTGGTAACAAAGACGAACCGAGCAATAAGCAAAAGGGTAATTATGGAGAGATGAAATCCTGCCTTAATTTGTTGACTAGTGAGAGTTTAAAGAAAGGTGTAAATGGCAGACGATATAATTTGAAGAGAATCGGTGATGATGCACCTAACAGCTTGGATTCTAAAATTAGGAAAGGCATCGATGGAATTTATGAGAATTTGACACCTATTCCTGATTTCGTCATTGATGAAACTAAGTATGGAACTTCAATGCTTAGTGAAACAAAAGGTACTGGTCCACAAATGGGAATGGATTGGATTGCATATAGAATTGACACACTATTTAGAAAAGGTATACTATCAAAAGAACAATATAAAAAAATACTTGATGCTTTTAAGAGAAATACTGTTGATACGATTATTTCACATGTGTTTCAAAATGGTAAAACTATAAAAACTCAAAGAATTGCATTGAGGAGTAATTGCTCTAAAGCTGAAACAACTAATGATTTTGTTTTTCCAGATTGGCCATGAGAATTAACATAATTTGGTTTAATAATAATATATATAATTAATAATTATGCTAAGAGATAAACTTTTTACAGAAGAGCAATATCTGATACAATTATCAGAATATGTCAATGACATAAAAGAACAAGAAAGTGAAATAAAAAGAATATCTAATGACAGATATAAACTAGGGGGATTAAATCCTTATATATATTTATTAAAATATAGAGTCTGTTCTATAGTAACTAAATATTCTATGGGAAAGGATATGGAATGTTTAAGAATAGACTATCTTCAAGCCATAAATGCGATGAAAGAATATTGGACACCACACGGTTATTATATTCAAATGTTATGGCTTTTATCTATTGGCATCATGTTAGATTATGAAGATGATATTCTTCAAGAGTTGCTTTATTTAATAGATAGTGACGGAGTAGAAGATCGAATTTATGATGTCTTACTAAACTATAGGTTTCCAAAACGAAAGAAAATGTCCGATTGCGTTTTTGATGATATACCATATCATGCGATTTTGGATATTACTGATTTGGCAGAGAAGGATAAGTATATAGCAGTAAAACGATTAGAAAAATATCTCAAAAAAGAGTGGTATAGAGGTCATTCTACTTATCCTTGGTATAATGATCACAAATATGGTATTGTTCATGATGGTTACTGGAGTTTTGAAAGCGGTGCCTTGGTCAAGGTATTGGGACTTGATGACAGTATTTTGAAAGGACAGCCATATTATCCATACGATATGGTTCATTGGGCAGATGGTCAAAAGTAAGTAACAACTAAAAACAAGACTGATATGAGTTATTATGTTCATGCTTATTTGGTAGATGCAAATAAAGTAAAAGCCGTTTACGGTTCGCATGATATGGATTTGTTGAACCAATTGTCTTCTTCGCTGAAGGAGAAGTTAGACTGCTTAAATAATTACTTTGGAAGTGAAATGAGTCCGTCAGAAGATGCTTACAGTGTACTTGCTGACATTGTAAACGGAGAGAAACGTTCTCCCCACATGGCGTTCATGTATGGATATGTATATGAAAAAGTCTGTGAATATTATGGACGAATCATCTATAATGCCGAGAACTTGTGGCAACTGGACGAACAGAGTAGCTTCATACCTATTCCACTCAGTGATGATTTTCCTTATATCATAAGCATTCCGATGTCAGAATTGGAAATCAAGAAACAGCAATATACTGCATTGGAAGCAGGAAACGGCATTGGTGATTATGATTATGAAGAAGAAATGGATGATTTGAATTTTATTTTTGATGAAGCCATTGAAGCCCGGAAAGATTTGATAATTACTGTTTATTGAAAAATGTATGAATGATTTTCAAACATCCAACCTGTTTAGTCTATCCGTTGTATTTTTCCTGACTATTGATCGTAACTATGATTATACAATGGACTATATGGAAAACGTAGCCCGGAACTTCACGAAGAAGTATCCCAGCTACCTTATCCATAAGAAAAGCGAAGACAAGATAAAAGCCTTTCTGACCGATATGGTCAAGACCAAAGTGGAAACCTTTGCCAATGCAGAGGCAAAGAATGTGGCAGTAACTGAAGTGTGCGAAATAGCAGACCTGATAGCGGAATATGAGGGTGCAGAAAGTTCTTCATCTTTTGGAACCCATCCTACAGATGCCCCCTCTTTAGGAAACACCGGAATGGAGCTTGCCATGAGCATGGATAACGGAGCATCGGACATCCGTCCCATCAATGTCGCCAAGCCCGCAGGCGCATCGGGGAAACCCAAGATAATGAAACGCAGTGTCATCCGCGTAACCGTGGAGCTGGAAGTGCTGATGGAAACCAAACAATACCTGCATTTCTTACAGGAACTGCCGGAACTGTTCAGTCTGCATGAGTTCTCGAACCTACGTTGCAGAGTAACATGGAAACAGAAACGGGTGAGCTATCAGGAATCTCCATTGCCTATTGAAGTGAAGGTTGTGGAAGACCATAAATACCAACGCTGGTTTGTGACCTTTACGGTATTGATGGTGCTGTGCTTTATCGGGATAATCACTTTGTTCTTTTCCATTCCGAACCTGTACAAGCAGGACATCCACTTCCTGCGGAATGATACGATTCATCAGGAGTTCTCCATCTCCAACAGCCGCATTGACTTGAAGGATGTAAGCCTGACGAATCATGGCGGGAAAGACACACTTGTCATCAAGGATAAAAAGATAATCATAGCCAAATAAAAAGCAATGGAAAATTCGATTCAGATACAAGGGATAAGAAACATGCTATTCCATAGCGGATGCCCGGAAGACCTGCTGGAGAGCTACCTGCAATTCCTACAAACCGGAGGCCAACAGGTGCAGATTGTCAGAGGAGAAGTCTTTATGATGTTTGAAAAGGAGGCGCAATACCGCAAGAGAAGGAATGAGGAGATGAAAGGAACCGTAACCTTCTGCAAAAATGACGGAGATAATGTCGGGGAATACAATACAGGAGTGTTTATCGGGATGGAGTTTATCCAATGCTGTTTCAACCATGGGATTCCGGCACGGGTGCTGAATGTGCAGAGGGTGCATGGGGAAGTGGCGGAGATTGTTGTGGGGTTTGGGAAGTAGGTGAAAGAACTGACGATGCTGCATATAATAGCAATATTGCTTAAAAGTTTTGTCTTAAATATTGTTATGATAGTGAATTGATTGTTGCTATTGGTACTAAAAGTGATGACTTTAGCCATATCAATAGAATAAATTAGTATATTTGCAATAGTATATATTTAATAGAATGATTGAGATGAAACGTTTATCAGAAGAACTTTTGGAATATTTTAGCAACACCCCAGAAGAACAATTACAAAAAGATTGGGAGGCTATACACAGCAAGTATGCTTATGGACCGGAAATCAATCAATTTATTGAAGAATGTGAAAAGAATGCCTTGCACAATGAAATTGTAGCCGGCATCTACGGAAGCCATCCAACATCCAGAGTGAATGTAGAATCCCCTATATCCCAGGATTTCGGGTCTGACTCATATTTGCCTATGGCAGTATAAAACACTAAAATACATCATAATGAAGCAAGCCGTTTTTTCGTTAAAAAATTACTCCGTAGTCAACGTAATGCTTGACTTGGAGAATATTCCACCCCAATGTATCTTCGATTTGAAAATAGAACCATCCGGCATCTATTTTCAGAGAGAAAGACAGTATGTATTGACTCTGGTATTCAAGGCTTCATATAAGAAAGAAAATACTGACTTTGAAGTTATAAACATCAAACTTAAAGCCGTCTTTTCTTTTGGGGACATGGTAGAGGCTGACAACATCCCTCCTTATTTTTATGCGAACAGCATTGCTATCATTTTCCCTTATGTACGTGCCTTTGTAAGTACTATAACATTACAGGCAAACGTAGCTCCGATAATGATACCCACACTGAATGTATCGTTGTTGGAACATGAACTAAGGAGAAACACGGTCTTAAAGTAAGAAGCCTTCAATGAACAGAATCATATACCAGACCGTTGAAGACAGAGGGAACCCCGACTATGTGGAACAACATGGTCCGTTCATTTGTACGAATAAAAACGCATGGCTTGGAGAAGGCTATTATTTCTGGGATACAATTATAGAACTTGCCCATTGGTGGGGAAATCTTTGCTATAAGGACAGCGGATATATAATCAGCCAGTCAGCTTGTGATGACAAATTAGAAAAGGTATTTGATTTGGTTGGAAGACCAGAGCATCTGACAGAGATGAAAAGATGTTCGGAAATCATCACTGAAAAGTGGCACAAGACGACTGTTTACGTTCCTGAAATTATTGCGTACCTGAAACAATATACCCAGTTCTCGACTCGCTACAAAGCCATCAGAGCCAATCCTTTGAGTACTTTGCCGAATTCGTACAGCCAATCTTTTCTGTTCAAATTCAACAACCGGAACAAGGCATTCATAGATGTATGTCCTGCTATTCAATTTTGCTTTTTCGATAAAAGCCTGTTTACGGAAGACTACCTGATTGTCTATCCTGAAATGTATTGTCAAAATCCTGTCATATAGGCATTATCATACAAAGAAATGATAGTGTGAGGGAAGCTTTTATATCATTTCCCGCACACTTCATGGAGATTTAAGGGAAGATGAATCATTCTTTTTTCTTTGATGATTTTTCATCATCCAACCCCAATCGCTTGCATAACTCCGGATCTCTTTTGATACGGTCCATCTCTTCGTTGATGATAGCCTGTGCATCCGCCTTGATCTGGTCGTAGTTGCGCTGTATCTGCTGCATCATGATGTCATTGCCCTCCTTGTCCTTGAATTCGTTGATGATGGGGATTTTTTTGTAAGCCTTTTCCTCCGCACTTACCTTTGCATGATCCACGACGATTTCGGCATGGAAAATCTTTTGGTCTATCCTCTCACCGAAATTGTCGGACACGGCACCGACAAACATGCCCTGCGAGAGGGTGGCTATCTTGGAAGCCGGGATGAGGGAGTCCATCTGTGTATTGATGGATGTGGAGACATCCTGCCGGTTGATGGAAACCGACTGGCGCTGTTGCAATATCTTCCCGAAACGTTCGGAAAGCGTCTTTGCCGTTTCCCCAACCACCTGTCCGCTGAATATGTTCCCCACCGTGTTCTGCACCACTTTCGACTCCTTTTCACCATAGTCCCGGTTGAGCTGGGAGAAATCCTGAAATCCCAGGCAGACCGCCACCTTGTTGGAACGCGCCGTTGCAATCAGGTTGTCGAGTCCCCGGAAATAAATGGTGGGCAGCTCGTCTATGATGACCGCACTTTTGAGCTTTCCTTTCTTGTTGATCAGCTTCACGATGCGGGAGTTGTAGAGGCCGAGTGCCGCCGAATAGATGTTCTGCCTGTCGGGATTGTTGCCCACACACAGGATTTTAGGCTCCTCCGGATTGTTGATGTCCAAAGAGAAATCATTGCCTGTCATCACCCAGTAAAGTTGTGGGGAAATCATGCGTGTAAGGGGGATTTTTGCGGAAGCGATCTGGCCCTGGAGCTGGTCCTGAGCTCCTGATTTCCAGGCATCCATAAAGGGGGAAAGGTAATTTTCCAGCTCCGGATAGGAGGTCAGAACGGTAAACAAGTCCGAATAAGGCTTGTTGAGCAGCTCCACCGCATGAGGGAAAGTACAGTACATTCCGTTCTTGTATATTTTGAGGTACCACACGATTGCCGCCAGCAGGATAATCGGCGACTCCACGAAGAAATCCCCCTGCTTTTCAATCCAAGTCTTGTTCAGGTTCAATAAGATGGTATAGCTTGCCTCGTACGCGTCGGAGATGTCCGTCATGAACTCCGGCGTGATGGGGTTGCAGCGGTGCGAGCGGCGGGGGTCATCGAAATTGATGACATAGAACCGGGGTCTGACCTTGTACTTGTCCATATTGTTCAGCAATGTGTTGTAGGCGATGGTGGAAAGGTCGTCGAACTTATAGTCGTAAAGGTAACAACTATACCCTTTGCCAATCATCTGGCGAATATAATTGTTCACCACCGCGTATGACTTGCCGGACCCCGGCGTACCCAGTACAATCGTGGCACGGAACGGGTTCACCACGTTGATCCATCCGTCATTGGCCCTTCCACGATATTGGAATCTGGTCGGCAGATTGACAGAATACTCATTTTCCATCAGCTGTGTTTCCTGCCCGAAAGACTCGTTCTCATTGTTGAACACATCGGTCATCAGGTTGTTCTTGTAGAGCCGGCTCATCCATAACCCCGCCATCAGCAGACCGAGATAACCGGTGGTAAGCGTGCTTACATACATTATGGTACTTGCCGTATGTGGCAGCGGCAAATCCAGCAGCCACCAGTTCAGAAAAAAGAACGTACATCCGGCAACCAGTGCCGCATAGATTTTGGGCCAGGTGATTTTCTCTCCCTTGACCCCGTGCGTGCCCATACAGGAGATGGCCAGCAAAAGCACCGCCAGCAACTTACTCCAGAGGATGTTGTCGAAAATGCCCGTGTGAACGTTGAAGTTTACCAGAATCTTGTCTATGACCGCAAGATTCAGATGCCATGCGGTCATGCTCGGATAGCAGTACACATAGACGTGCACCACCAAAAGAAAAATACTCACAGCCCTGCCGAATTCCATTATCTTAGCGAGGGCCCTCAAATCGTCTTCCTGTTGCATAAGGATTGTATATAAATGGGTTGATACTTGTTTTGTCTAAATGCCACGCTTGCGTCCGGCCTTCTTCTTTTTCTTCATGCGGCGTGCAAAGGCTTCCTCCTCGTAATCCCGCGGATTGGTTTCCATAGAAAGAATGCCTGCCGCCAGTTCGAGCGTGCTAGAGGATTCGTGACGGTGATGCTGCCAAAGCTCTGTAGCGGAATGTCCACCCCGTTCCTTTTCGGGTATGTTTTCCAGCCATTTGAAATAGTCGTTGAACACATTGGCGGAAAACTCCTTGCCCATGCGTGAGCCGTTGAACACCTCCCGACGGTTGTGGTCAATAAAGGTGACACCATAGATACGTCCCCGCTCATTCTCGCGGAAAACCACATCAATACGCCTTTGCCCGAGCAGTTCCACAAACCGTTTCCGTGAATCCGCCTGCCGCAAGGCACGAACGATGTCCGCCTGTATGGAGGGTGCCCATTTCCCGTCCTTGAGGTCTTTCAGGTTCATCAGCATCCGCTTTTCCAACTGTTCATTTCCGAAGCGTTTCCCAAATCGGGAGCTCTTGAACGGCGGGCTGACCACCTTGCCTGTATCATCCGTGGCCGAATAGACAATACCGGTATATGGTGTACCGTTGTATTCTCCCCTGACCTGTTTCGCCTCGATGTTGAGCGTGGAAAGCAGCGCATTGTATTCCCCGAAGGTTTGGAAACGGTAGCTTTCCAATACGGCTTTAAGGGTATTGCCTACCTGATGGCGGACATCCCCCAAGGAAGCGTCCACCTTCCTCAGCTCCGCTTTCGGATTCCGCCTTTCCGTGTCCGCCCCGTTGCGCAGGCCGAAATCCGCTTCCAGTTCCCGGCAGGCGGTCATGGAACGGCGGTACTCGTAGGCATCGCTGATCTTTTTCCCCTGTCCGTCCACACAGACACTGACGATATGGATGTGTGCATTGTGGGTATCGGCATGTTTGTAGACAATGTATGGCTGGTCGCCATACCCCATCTTTTCCATATACCTTGCCGCCAGTTCTTCCAGCTGTGTGTGGCTCAGACGGTCTTCCGGTGCGGGGGAAAGGGAGATATGCAGGACGGGCTTCTCCGTGTTGCGGTTTGCCAGCAGGTAGTTCTCGAAAGAGAGTAACGCCAGGCGTATGTCCTCGCTTGGTAATCCAAGTCTGTCGGAAATCATACGGTTGCCCGAAAGAATCTCGGCGGTACCCGCCGCCACCTTGTCGTGGTTGTAGGCGAGTGCCCCGTAAAGGTTCATGCCGTGACTTATTTTTGCAACCATTTCCGCTCGTATTCCTGGGTCAGCGCCATGACTTTTTTACAGACAAGCATCAGTTCGATGCTCAGTTTCTCCAGCCTGTAGAGCAATGCCATCGCCCGTTTCTCCCCGAAATTGTTCTTCAAGGCGCGGACGACCTGGTTGTAGTTGTTTCCGACAGCCTGAAACTGTTTGTGAAACTCGGTCAGTTTGATGTAATAGTCCATTGTAGCCTTGTCGATTCTCACGACTTTAATCTGTCCCGAAAAGATGGATTTCTTGATGAACAGCGTGCGGTCCCCGGCTCCCGAATCCGCCAGCAACTTTTCAAATCTTGTGTTCTCCTCGGCGTTCAGGCGGAAGCTGTACTTGCGGTCCGCCGGATCACTCTTGGGCTTTCTGCCCGTCCTTGTCCCTGTTGTTCTCTCCATGCACATGAGATTTTTGGTTTGTACTTTTTTCTCTTCCGGAATCCGCGACTTTGGAGCGGATTCCCCCGCCCCGGGAAGGGGCGGGCAAGTTGGTTCTTGTCGGACAAAAGACTTTTTGTCGGACAAGGACACAACTTGCTCTGTTCGCTTGAACAGAGAATCCTCCTTCGTCGGATTGCTGCGCGACGTTCACGGCGTGCTGTGGTCCGGCGAAGTCAGTTCCTTTCCATTGTCTGATTCCGATTTTGCAAAATTAGACAGTGATAACCGATTGGTAAACAGCGCTTGATATGACATTTGATGACATCTGACGACATCTGATGTCAGGTAGGGGAAATGTTGGCGGAAGTTTCAAGAATAGCCGCTACTTTTGGCACAGTGCATGAGGGCATACATTGGAACATTGTCCTGTAAGGTGTATTGCTTGCCTGCCACAGGTGGTGCATGATGCGAATGCGGTATCATTCATGTATGTGCAATGCCATATATGCCGCATGGCAGTCCTGCATGACGGGACACATTGCATCCGTGCAATGCAGTATGGGGTACATTGAACTCCATATTGCATGAATGCAATGCACCTTATACGGCAACACCCTCCGGCAACCGGCATTACACTGATGCGATATGGTATGCAATGTATTCATGCAAACAGGCAAGCAATGCGTCATTGCCATATACCAACGGATGCATTGCCGTGTGATGAAACGAAAAAATCCAGACAGATATGAAACAAGTCATACACTCTAAATTCAAGCCTATGAAGAGAGAACCTTTATTTGTCGCTTTGAGCAATCAGAAAGGCGGTGTGGGAAAATCCACGTTCACCGTGTTGCTCGCCAGTTATTTCCATTACCTGAACGGATATAACGTACTTGTGGTGGATTGTGATTATCCACAGCACAGCATCAGTGCCATGCGGGACTGGGAAGTGGGGAACATTGAAAAGAACGTGCATCTGCAAAACCTGCTGGTGGAACAGTTCGGAACAAGCGGCAGGAAAGCCTACAGCATCCTGAACTCCACCCCGGAGGAAGCCCGGGAAACGGCCGGACGTTTTCTCGAAAAGTCGGAGCTGGACTATGACCTTGTCCTTTTTGACCTCCCCGGTACCGTGAATGTGCCCGGTGTCTTCCAGTCCGTAATCAATATGGACTATGTATTCACTCCGATTACACAGGAAAGGATGGTAATGCGGAGCAGCATGTCTTTTGTCCTTGCCATCAGGGAATATATGCACCGGCATGCGGACGTACCCTTGCGTGGCATCCATATGTTCTGGAACCGGATGGATAAGCGGGTGTCCAAAGGGCTGTATAACGGCTATACCGAAATTTTCCGCTCTCTGAAACTGCCGGTGCTGGAGACCGTCATTCCCAGTGCGGAACGCTACAACAAAGATTCCGGGATGAAGGGGCCCCTGTTCCGCAGCACCTTGTTCCCTCCATCTGCCGCCGCACTGAAAGGCAGCAATCTGGATCTGCTGGTTGCGGAGATGGAAACCATACTGAAACTTAAATAGGAATCATCATGGCTACCAAGAGAAGAACGGATTACCGGGTGGACGAGGATGCCCTGAAGCGTATGATGGCGGGGGATGTCACGGCATTGGAGGAAACAGCAGCTCCGGCTGAGACTCCGGAAATAAAGCCCTCCCTTTCCCGGGAGAGACAGGAGAAGAAAACCTCTGCCGGTTCCCCAAAACAGCAAACAAGAAAATTTCCGGATGAGGCATCAGGTGCCGATGAATACCGGCTGCGTTTTCTGGAAGCAAAGCTGACGGGTACCAGAAGGCAGACCTATATCCACGATTCCCTGTATAGGGCGGTCGCCAGGGTGCTGCCGGTCATTGCGCCGGACATGTCCGTCCCGATGTTTCTAAGCAGCGTCCTGTCAGACCATCTGGAAAGGTATCAGGACATCATCAATGAGATATATAATCAGGAAGCCACACAAAAACCGATAGAATGGAAGAAATAGTTTATTTGTCAATACGGCTCGGCTGTACCGCTTATCTATTATATAAGGTATGGGAGCAGAAAAAGAGAGTAGGTAAGATATGTGACCTGCTTTATACTCCCCGTAAGAAACCGGAAATGGAGAAGGACCACCACCGGAATCCGGAAAATGCGGCAGATGTGATGGGGGCCACCCGTTTTGTCTATCTGGATGAGAATGCCGGAAAGACCGTTGCCCCTTACATGAGCCAGCAACTGGAAATGGGAAGCGACCTTATCGGCAAGGATGAGGATATTCCGGAAGATGAAGTGGAATGCAAACTGCCTTTGGAGGAGATGAGAATGCTGAAAGACGAACAGGAGGAGCTGGACAGCCGTTCTCCCGAGGCGGAAGCCATTGTTCCGGCAGTCACTCCTGCCGACCTGCTCAATGTAGGTGACGTGCTGCTTAATCTGGACGGTGCCGGTTCGGATGAGGACAAATCATACCGGGCCGCCATGACACTGCGTGCCATCCGGGAAACGGACATGTTCGAGCTGTTCTCCTCCCAGGTGGAGAACAAGAAACTGATAGAGGAGCTGATGGAAAGGTATGTGGATGAGGAAGGGAATGCTCTGCCTTTAAAAAAAGAGAGGAACGTTTCCAAACCTGTCGCAGACTGGAGGAAGCTGGTCTGAAAGTAATATGCTATTATGCCACAAAATTCCATATTGTTGAATATTATATATAGGATATTCATTATGTACCCAACTTTGTATTTTTCTATAATCTATGAAAAAGGTTGAAGTTTGTCTTTTGTTAAGGGTAATAGAAAGGAACAAACACTCAAAACATAGAAATCACGGGGACAACTCAGAAAATCGGATACTTCCTCACTGTTGCTTACGATTCAAAAGTAAAAGAATGAAATTATCCTGATTTGCTGACAGGAAAAACTATAACTCAATTTATTAAATGAAATTTCTTTATAAGAGACCTATAAACGACTATAAAAAAGTAAGGAGCTGCTTACCAAGCCAGCTCCTTACTTTTTCTAATGGATGAAAATCCGTTTCCCTGCTTCCTTTTGCACAATATTTTTGTCGTACTTTATGTGCATAACAAGATATCATAGAAAAAATCACATTTAAATTTAGTGTTCCATTACATGGTTTTGCATTGCTCCTTGTTCACAACTCTATCTCTGAATAACTTCATATTAGTAAAGTTTCGGGAAATATTTTGAACAAGTTCCAAGTAATTATCTCTGCCATCTTCCCATTTATGATAAAACGGCTTTATGGAAACACAGTTTTCATGTTCAAAGACGGTATTTAGTAATGTTCGGTCTGAATTTCCGCAAGAATGCCCCATTATCAAAACTTGAAAAGGTGCAGCTAAAAGAAATTCGAGCAAATCATGATAATGTCTTGTTTCTAAATATTTAACGGATTTGACATATCTAAGTAACTCATTGTCATTCATATCAAGAATAGACTGGTAACTTTTGTCAAGTTCATCCCCATAGCCAAAAATTATATTTTCAGGTTTTTCTAATTCGCCATGAATATAATTGTGGGTAATATTAAAGTTACCATACATCTTAGCTGTTTTTGTATAGTTGAAACTCAGCAACATGATACGTTTAGGGATAAGTTTATCGCGTTCTCCATAATTGTATTCAACATCTGCAAGGCTGGATATATTCAGCCCAATGTTATCCAGAGCTTTCTTTTTTCCTTCTGTTGAGAAATCAGCAGGATCAAAGAAGTCAATTATTGCATTTTGAAGGTCATTCCTTACATTGTCTGTTTCTATTGTATGGAGGTATTCAATTAATTTTTCTTGAAGGAATGCAAATTGTTCATTCAACTCACTGATTGTATAATTACAACCAGGGCTATCCATGCCAACTTTCAACAGTTGGTAATAGTCGTTTTCAATATCCACCCATCCTTTGGTTTCTATTGATTGCAGAATAGTTTTAAAAAAAGGGCAACATTCAATAGAGAAAATGTTTGGTTGGTCCTTGATATACTGAATAACTTCGCTTCCTGAGTATCTTTCTTTACGATAGATATCCTTAAAAAAACATGAGTTGTTGAAGACAAAAACATTCCAGCAATTAATGCCTACATTATCTTTGATAACCAAACGGCAAAGGCAATCTTCTGATACATTTGTAGTATTACCGGAAAAAGTATACACTCGTTGGTCCCAATACCAGTTGATAAAATCCATATAACTTGTTTTAAAGCCATGTGCCATGTCAAATCCGTTTCCTATGATAACAAGTCTATTCATTCGGTTGTAATGATGATGTTAGTGTTATTGACTTAAATTATAGAATAATCTCCTTGCTCTTCATTTACAAGAAGTGGCTTTAAAAGCGTTTCCACCGACTCAAAAGTATCTTGTTTTGAGAAGTGTATCTTTGGTTGTCCCCACCATCCTCTAATGAATTGCTGGTATTGGTATTGCAAGGTACGGCGAGGTGCCTGCGCCAAGCAGCTATTATAAAAGGAGTCCACAATGTCAGAATGGTAATTGGTCAATGAAAAGAAATACTGCCAAGTTTCTGATATTTCATTCGCGTTGAATCCGGGACGTTCAATTATTTCCACTGCATCCAATCTATGAGCACCATCATGTTTAGAGAATGCAGCTTTAAGTATTTCACTTGCCTCCTTATCAGAAGAAGGTGCGCTATACCCAAAGATTGTTACCTTGCCTGCTTTCGATATGTAGTACTTTGCAACACTCCATTGGTCACGGATAAAGCTGTCGCTGTTGTAATCCTTTTGTTCTACAGGATACAGCAAAGGAACAGCGTTGTATGGTTTGCCACACTTTCTGCAATAGTTTTGTATAAGACCAAAGGTCATACAGTCTTTGCACACACCAGCCCCCACATTTCCATGCAAGAACAGAATCTCTGGTCTGTTCCAGGTAATCTTTGCCACTCTGTTATATGCTTGGATAAGCAGACTATCCCAGTTGAAGGATACAATGCAGTCTTTTTCTGTGAGCGAAAGAATCAAAAGGTCGTAGATGGTCAAGAAAGATGGAAGCTGCACATTTGAAAAATATTCATAAAGTTTTTTTCCCATTGCTATCCGTGCGTTTTTACACTCATCACCACGTCTAAACAGCTCACTATATATATCTTCAAGATTCTTGCTTTTCGTTTCTAACATAAATCCTTCAAGGATTCTATCTAATCCGACCTGTTCAATGGCTTCATTCATCGTCGGGCAAGATTTTCCCATGACCGCTCTTGAAGCACCAGCTCCAACTATCACGACATGAGGGCGTTGGCAATACAAATCTTTAAGGTTTTTCTTCATACACTAACTGATTAAATATTTTGCCCATAAGCAATTGTTGCATCATGCTTTATTTTACGGCCTCATATTTTGTTCGCTTTGTTTCAGGCACAATAATTTCATTGTTCATACTTATAAGTATGAAAGTTATTGTTCTCTGTTTGGCTGTTCTTGAATATAAACAGATATATTACTTAAAAATGCCTTATCAAGGTGTGATATTGTTACTCTCTTTATACACTACTACATGATACACTATTTTTAACCTGTTTACATTGGCCATAAAACTGCGTTTGATATGCAAATATAGCTATTTTAATCCAATATCAATAATAGTCGTTTTTGACAAGAAATCAACTTTATGGAATTTGCTGGCTTTTGTATGGCAATTATATAAATGGTACAGAAAAACATGTAACCGTTTGAACAATCCATGTTTGTGCCAAAATCATCAATTAATCATGTATTATGCTTGAGGTAAGCGTCTCCGCAATGACGTAAAACAATGTTGAAAATCTCTGTAGAGACGCGCAAAAGCACTTGTTGGATGACATCTGATGACATCTGGTGACATCTGATGACACCTCTGAATCACAGCGTATTATCCCTTTTTATCTTCGCCGTCGAATTCAAATTTATGTCTTACCCAAACGATTCGACAATGAAGAGAAGAATCCTTTTTTCAGTGATGTGCGCGGCGATTGCCGCCGGTGCTTTCGCGCAGGGCCAAGGGCAGGGCCTTGCCGGTATCAACGAGGCGACCAGCCTCATGACCTCGTATTTCGATCCCGCCACCAAACTGTGCTATGCCATCGGTGCGGTGCTCGGCCTGGTGGGCGGCATCAAGACCTACGGCAAGTTCTCCAGCGGTGATCCCGACACCTCGAAAACCGCCGCCAGCTGGTTCTTTGCCTGCATCTTTCTGATTGTAGCCGCCACCATCCTGCGTTCCTTCTTCCTCTAAGCGGTATGGAGTATCCTGTAAACAAGGGGGCGGGCAATCCCGTCGAGTTCAAGGGGCTCAAGTCACAATACCTGTTCGTCTTCGCGGGCGGTCTGGTGACGGTGCTCCTGGCGGTGGTCATCCTTTACCTGGCAGGCGTGGACCAATGGATATGCATCCCTTTCGGGACCGTATCCGGCGGTCTGCTGGCATGGGCGGTGTTCCGGCTGAACGCCCGCTACGGCGAACACGGTCTTATGAAGCTGCTGGCGGAGAAACGCCATCCGCGCTACCTGATCCACCGCAAGAGAGTTTTCAGATTATTTGCAAAAAGAAAAAAACGACAATCATGAGAAATGTATTGAAAGCGGAAACGCTGGAACGCAAGTTCCCCCTGCTCTCGGTGGAGAACGGCTGCATCGTGAGCAAGGACGCCGACCTGACCGTGGCCTTCGAGGTGGAGCTTCCCGAGCTGTATACGGTGACGGCGGAAGAGTATGAGACCATGCACTCCACCTGGATAAAGGCCGCCAGGGTACTGCCCGAGCACAGCATCGTCTGCAAGCAGGACTGGTTCACGAAGGAGAGCTACCGTCCCCAAAACGGCGGGGAGGAACAGAGCTTCCTCTCGCGCAGCTATGAGCGGCACTTCAACGAGAGGCCGTACCTGAACCACCGCTGTTACCTGTATCTGACAAAGACCACCCGTGAGCGCAACCGCCGGCAAAGCGACTTCAGCACCCTCTGCCGGGGATTCCTGCTGCCCAGGGAGATTACCGACAAGGACATGGCGGCCCGTTTTCTGGAAGCGGTGGAGCAGTTCGAGCATATCGTGAACGACTCCGGCCATATCCGGCTGCGCCGCCTGGAAACGGAGGAGATTACCGGCACGAAGGAACGTCCCGGGCTGGTGGAGAAATACCTCTCCCTCTCGATGGAGGACGAAACCGCCGTGCTGCAGGACATCTGCCTCAAGCCCGGACGGATGCGTATCGGGGACAAGCGGCTCTGCCTGCACACACTTTCGGATACGGAAGACCTGCCGGGCAAGCTCTCCACCGACATGCGCTACGAGCGTATGTCCACCGACAGGAGCGACTGCCGCCTTTCCTTCGCCGCACCCGTGGGGCTGCTGCTCTCCTGCAACCACATCTACTCGCAGTACGTGTTCATCGACAACGCGCAGGAAATCCTGCAGATGATGGAGAAGAACTCGCGCAACATGCTCTCTCTGTCACGGTACAGCCGGAGCAATGCCGTGAACCAGGAATGGACGGAGATGTATCTGGACGAGGCGCATACCAAGGGAGTGCTTCCCGTCAGATGCCACTGCAATGTCATCGCCTGGGCGGAGGATGCGGAGGAGTTCCGCCGTATCAGGAACGACACGGGCAGCCAGCTTGCCATGATGGAATGCACCCCCCGTTACAACACCGTCGACACCCCGGTGCTTTACTGGGCGGGCATTCCGGGCAATGCGGGCGACTTTCCTGCCGAAGAGTCATTCTATACGTTCCTGGAGCAGGCGGTCTGCCTCTTTGCCGGGGAGACCAATTACAGAAGTTCTCCCAGTCCGTTCGGCATCCGCATGGCGGACCGGCAGAACGGCATTCCGGTGCACGTGGACATTTCCGATCTTCCGATGAAGCGCGGCATCATCACCAACCGCAACAAATTTATCCTGGGACCAAGCGGCAGCGGCAAGTCCTTTTTCACCAACCATCTGGTGCGCAACTATTACGAGCAGGGAGCGCATATCCTGCTGGTGGACACGGGCAACAGCTATCAGGGGTTGTGCCGGATGATCCACGACCGCACACGCGGCGGGGACGGCATCTACATCACGTATGAGGAGGACAATCCGATATCCTTCAACCCGTTCTACACCGATTCCGGACAGTTCGATGTGGAAAAGCGCGAGAGCATCAAGACTCTGATACTGACCTTGTGGAAACGGGAGGACGAGGCACCGAAACGTTCGGAAGAGGTGGCGCTCTCGGGAGCGGTGAACGCCTATATCCGTAAAATTACCGGGAATCGGGAGGCAAGGCCGGACTTCAACGGCTTCTACGAGTTCGTGGACGGTGACTACCGCCGGATGATAGCGGAAAAGAAGGTACGCGAGAAGGATTTCGACATCGACGGCTTCCTGAACGTGCTGGAGCCTTTCTACAAGGGTGGCGACTACGACTTCCTGCTGAACTCCGACAGGGAACTGGACCTGACAAACAGGCGGTTCATCGTGTTCGAGCTGGACAACATCAGCGGCAACAAGGTGCTGCTGCCTGTGGTGACGCTGATCATCATGGAGACCTTCATCGCCAAGATGCGCCGCCTGAAAGGAATCCGCAAGGTAATATTGATAGAGGAATGTTGGAAAGCCCTTATGTCCGCCAACATGAGCGGCTATATCCAATATTTGTTCAAGACCGTCCGGAAATATTTCGGTGAGGCCGTTGTGGTGACCCAGGAGGTGGACGACATCATCAGCTCCCCGATTGTGAAGGAGGCCATCATCAACAACTCCGACTGCAAGATCCTTCTGGACCAGCGGAAATACATGAACAAGTTCGAGCATATCCAGCGGCTGCTCGGCCTGACGGAGAAAGAGAAAAGCCAGATACTCTCCATCAACCAGGCGAACCATCCCGGACGTTTTTACCGTGAAGTCTGGATAGGGCTTGGCGGCACCCGTTCGGCGGTCTATGCTACGGAAGTGAGCGCGGAAGAGTATTTCACGTTCACGACGGAAGAGTCCGAGAAACTGGAAGTGCAACGGCTTGCCGAGGAGCTGGACGGCAACCTGGAACTTGCCATCCGCCGGATGGCAGAGAGAAAACGAGAGGAACAAAGACAAGTATCAACCCCAAAAAGAGAACAATGAGAAACAAATCCCTTATGAGACTGGCGGTGTGCCTGATCGGTATGGCCGCCATGGTATTGCAAGGCTGCTCGGAGAGCGGCACCGACCGTGACAAGCTCTGCGGCTCGTGGAGCAGCGTGGAAGGCAAGCCGGACGTGCTGGTATATAAGGAAGGGGAAGCCTACAAGGTGACGGTGTTCGCCCGCAGCGGAAAGATGCGCCGTCTCAGGCCTCAGACCTACCTGCTGGTTGAGGAGAACGGGAACCTGTTCATCAACACGGGGCACCGCATCGACATCTCCTACAACGAGGCCGCCGACGTGCTGACCTTCTCCCCGAACGGTGACTATGTGCGGAAGGAGGAACGCCCATGAAAGCGAAGTCACTCCTGATCGGAACGGTACTCGCCCTGTGCGGCACCGGCGCCAATGCCCAGTGGGTGGTGACCGATCCCGGCAACCTTGCCCAAAGCATCATCAACATGTCGGACAACATCGCCCATACCTCGAAAACGGCGGTCAATACGGCCGACAGCTTTGCGGAGACGGTGAAGATTTACGAGCAGGCCAAGAAGTATTACGACCAGTTAAAGGCGGTGAACGACCTGATACAGGACGCCCGCAAGGTGCGCGACATCATCCTGATGGTGGGCGACGTGTCCGACATCTATGTAACGAACTTCGGCAAGATGATGAACGACGGGAACTTCTCGCCCCGCGAGCTGGACGCCATCGCCTTCGGCTACACCCGCCTGCTGGAGGAGAGCAACGGCGTGCTGCAGGATCTCAGGCAGGTCATCAACGTGAGCACGCTCTCCATGACCGACAAGGACCGCATGGACGTGGTGGACCGCTGCTACTATGAGATGCGCCGTTACCGCAACCTGGTGAGCTATTACACGAACAAGAACATCGCCGTGAGCTATCTCCGTGCCAGAAAGAAGAACGACCTGGACCGGGTGATGCGGCTTTACGGGAATGAAACCTCCAAATACTGGTAGCCATGATGCCGTTGTCGATAGATTTTGCCAACCTGCATACCATACTGGCGACCCTGTATGACGATATGCAGCCCCTTTGCAAGGACATGATGGACGTGGGAAAGGGACTTGCCGGGCTGGGTGCCCTGTTCTATGTCGCCGTCCGCGTGTGGCAGTCGATGGCCCGTGCCGAACCGATAGATGTCTATCCCCTGCTGCGTCCCTTCGCCATCGGCATCTGCATCCTGCTTTTCCCCACGCTGGTGCTCGGCACGCTGAACACCGTGCTCAGCCCGATAGTACAGGGTACGCACAAGATGCTTGAGGGGCAGACGCTGGATATGGAACAGTACAGGGCGCAGAAGGAGGAACTGGAAAGGGAGGCCATGCTGCGCAATCCCGAAACCGCCTACCTGGTGAGCGACGAGGAATTCGACCGTCAGCTGGACGAGCTGGGCTGGTCAACCATAGATACCGCCTCCCGCCTGGGCATGTACGTGGAGGTGGGGATGTACAATCTGGAGAAGAAAATCCGTGACGCCTTCCGCAGCCTGCTGGAACTGATATTCGCGGCGGCATCGCTGCTGATAGACACCGTGAGGACCTTTTTTCTTGTCGTGCTCTCCATACTGGGACCGGTGGCGTTCGCCTTCAGCGTATGGGACGGTTTCCAGTCCACGCTCGGGCAGTGGTTCACGAGGTACATATCCGTTTATCTCTGGCTTCCGGTCAGCGACCTGTTCAGCACCCTGCTCGCCAAACTCCAGGTGCTGATGCTCCAAAATGACATTCTGGAATTACAGAACAACCCCGACTACTCGATAGACAACTCAAATAGCGTCTATATCATATTCATGCTGATAGGGATTATCGGGTACTTCACCGTCCCGACGGTGGCGGGCTGGATCGTACAGGCGGGCGGAGCCGGAAACTTCAGCCGTAACCTGAACCGCACGGCCACGAAAGCGGGCGGTTTCGCTGCCGGGGCGGGCGGTGCCGTACTGGGGAATATCGGGGGAAGGCTGCGGGGCAAATAGGCTCTATGGCAACCCGTTTCCGTGAGTCGTGCAACTCAAAATGACAAGTCGGGCAACTCGCAGTTTTGAGTCGGGCAACTCACGGTTCTGAGTCGGGCAACTTGGATTACCGGGTTGGGCGACTTGTCGGAAGGAGCCGCCCGGTCATACCGGAAACATTTATTTATTCATTCAAACCAATCATTCGCTAAATGGAATTCAAGTCATTGACCAACATTGAGAGCAGCTTCAGGCGTATCCGGTTGATGCTGGCTGTCTTTACCGGCTGCTGTGCGCTCATTACCGGCTATGCGTTGTGGAGCTCGTACCGTTTCGCCGAGAAGCAACGGGAAAAGATCTATGTGCTGGATAAGGGCAAGTCGCTGATGCTCGCCCTCTCGCAGGATCTTTCACAGAACCGCCCCGCCGAGGCGCGGGAACACGTCCGGCGTTTTCACGAACTGTTCTTCTCGCTCTCCCCGCAGAAGGACGCGATCGAGCACAATATAGGCCGTGCCCTGCAACTGGCGGACAAGAGCGCCTATCACTACTATGTGGACTTTGCCGAAAAGGGATATTACAACCGGCTGATTTCGGGCAACATCAACCAGGTGGTACACGTGGACAGCGTGGTGTGCGACTTTGCCGCCTATCCCTACAAGGCGCGTACATACGCCCGGCAGCTGATCATCCGTGAGAGCAACGTGACCGAGCGAAGCCTTGTCACCTCCTGTTCGCTCCAGAATACGGGGCGTTCGGACGACAATCCCAACGGGTTCATCATCGAGCAGTTCACCATACTGGAGAACAGGGATATAAGGAGTGTGGAACGATGAGAGGGAAACCTGCCGTCTTAAAACGTGCGGACAGCCGTATCCGGCTGTTCTGCCGCCGGCTGACCGGGAAGCAGCGCATTGTCTTGACAAGTGTCGTCTCGCTTCTGTTCACGGCAGCCTGTCTGTACTCGGTTGTCTCTTCCGTGTCCCGTTTGGGGGAACGGAAGGGCGACATGAAAACCGGGCATATCCGGCCCGTCATGTTACGGCCGGAAACAACAACCATTCATTCAAACATCCAGAAACATGAAAATGGACTTTCAGAAAATCAGGGAACGGCTGGGGCTGTCGAGTGACAAGCCGCTGACTCCCGAAGAGAAGCGCCGACGCGCGAGGTATATTGTCTATCCGCTCTTCTGCCTGCTGTGCGCCGGATTCCTCCTGCTGGTATTCAGCCCGTCGGAAAAGGAGAAGGCGGAAAAGGAAAAGGGCAAGGGATTCAACGTGGAGATGCCCTCGCCGAAAGATTCGGAAATGGAGGGCGACAAGGTAAGCGCCTACGAGCAGGAAGCACTGGCGAAAAAGGAAAAATGGCGCAGGGGAACCTTCCAGGAGATGTCCGAGCTGCTCAACAAGGACAGTCAGGATACTGCCGGCCTTACCGCAGGAAAAGCCAACACGGAACTTCCGCCGGAACCGGAAACGGGGAAATCCCCCGGCTCCGTCCATTCCTCCGCGGAAGCCTACCGGAATATGAACCGCTCGCTGGGTGCTGTATATACCCGGAATGAAAACCAACAAAATGCCGATCTGCTCCGCCGTATAGAGGAACTGGAAAAAGAAAAGAGACCGGCGGAAGGACAACCGGAAGGACAGACCCTGGAAGAAAAGATGGCACTGCTGGAAAAGTCTTACGAGCTGGCCGCCCGGTACAACGGGAAGCAGCCGGATGCCCCGGCTGCCGTGAATGGCCGGAGCGACCGGAAAGACAGGACAGCCGTCCGCCCGGTGAAACAGGTACAGAATCAGGTGGTGTCATCGCTTGCACAACCTATGGGCAATGAGGATTTCATCGCCGAATTTGCGGGAGAGAGGAATACCGGTTTCCACACCCCTATAGGCAGGACACTCCCTTCCGGCAGGAATACCATCGCCGCCTGTGTACACGGTACGCAGACCGTATCGGACGGGCAGGTGTTGCGCATCCGGTTGCTGGAGCCGATGGCGGTGGACGACCGGCTCATTCCCCAAGGGACGGTATTGACCGGCGGTACACGCATCCAGGGGGAGCGGATGGACATACTTGTAGAAACGGTGGAATACAAGGGCACGCTGTTTCCGGTGGAACTGGAGGTATATGATGCCGACGGACAGCAGGGAATCCTCGTGCCGAACTCGATGGAGTATGATGCGGCGCGTGAGATAGCCGCGGGTATGGGCACCTCAATGGGGAGCAGCATCAACATTTCGACGGATGCCGGGGCGCAGATTGCCTCGGACGTGGGCAAGGGGGTAATACAGGGCGTGTCGCAATATGTGGAAAAGAAAATGCGTGCGGTGAAAATCACCCTGAAAGCCGGACACCGGCTGTTGCTGCACTCTCCCGAAAAATGAAAAGAGAAAAGAAACCAACCATTTATTCACCAACCAATCAAGAACGCACATGAAGAAGATTCTGATGATGTTTGCCCTGATTATGGGCGCAGTGGCTGCATACGCGCAGCAAGGCAGCGGGGATTATTACGAGGGATTGAGCCGCAAGATCGGCTTCAGCCAAATGATTCCCCCGCATGGTCTGGAAATCACGTATGACAAGACCGTACATATAATTTTCCCCTCTCCCGTAAGATACGTGGATTTGGGTTCCCCCAACCTGATAGCGGGCAAGGCGGACGGTGCGGAAAACGTCATCCGTGTGAAGGCGACCCGGAAACATTTCCGCAATGAAACCAATATGAGCGTGATAACCGAGGACGGCAACTTTTACACATTCAACGTCAAGTATGCCGACGAGCCGTTGCTGCTGAACGTGGAGATGTGCGACTTCATCCATGACGGGGAGTCGGTTAACCGTCCGAACAATGCGATGGAAATCTACTTGCAGGAACTCGCCGGGGAGTCGCCCCGTCTGGTACGGCTGATCATGAAATCCGTGTATGGGCAGGACAAACGCAAGGTCAAGCACATCGGCAGCAAGCGGTTCGGGGTTCAATACCTGCTCAAGGGGCTTTACGCACACGGCGAGCTGCTCTATTTCCATACCGAGGTGAAGAACGCCACGCACGTGCCTTTCGATGTGGACTTCGTAACTTTCAAGATTGTAGACAAGAAAATCGTGAAGCGTACCGCCATGCAGGAGCAGGTCATCTATCCGCTGCGTGCCTTCAACTATGTGACCCGTGTGGACGGGAAGAAGAACGAGCGGACGGTGTTCGCCCTGCCCAAGTTCACCATCCCCGACGGCAAGAAGCTGGTCGTGGAGATGTACGAGAAACAGGGTGGCCGCCATCAGTCGTTTGAGGTGGAGAACGAAGACCTTGTACGCGCCGAGACTGTCAATGAACTGAAAGTAAGATGAGTGCCATGAAAAGAAACTTCATCTTCATTATCCTCCTGCTTGCCCTCTTTACGGGGCAGGCGGAAGCCCAGCGCCGGCTGCCGGGGATGAAAGCCGTCCGCTTTACCGCTGAAATGGCCGACGGCTTTTACAGCCGGGCAGACCGCCATGATGCGGGCTACGCCTTTTCGCTGGCTGTTGCCACTTACACAAAGAAAGGGAACCAGTGGGTGTTTGGCTGTGAGATGCTACAACGTAATAACCCTTACCGGAACACGTATGTCCCACTGTCGCAATATACAGGGGAAGGCGGTTATTATCATACAATCCTTTCCACATCCGGCAAGTCTTTCTTTCTGAACCTCGGCGCTTCCGCCTTGCTGGGCTACGAGGCCGTGAACAACGGAAACCGCCTGTTGGATGACGGAGCTTCCTTGCGCAAGTATGAGTCCTTCATCTATGGAGGCGCGGTGACACTGGAAGCGGAGGGATACCTGTCGGACAGGATAGCCCTGCTGATACGCCTGCGTGAACGTTTTGTATGGGGTGGCGCTTCCGGCCGCTGCCATTTCCAGTATGGAGCCGGAGTCAAATACATTTTCTAACCTTAAAAAGAACATATACCCATGAAAAGAAGAATCCTTGATTTTATGATGACAGCCTGTTGCATGGTATTTTCCTTTCTTGCCCTTGTCGCTTGTGACAATGAGCTGGATATCAGACAAGAATACCCGTTCACGGTGGAGTCCATGCCGGTGGCGGACGAAATCGTAAACGGTGAGACGGTGGAAATCCGTCTGGAAATCAAGCCGGAAGGAAACTTTTCCGGAACTGTCTATACGCTGAGGTATTTCCAGCCCGACGGAAAGGGCAGTCTGAAGATGGAGGACGGAACGGTACTGAAACCCAATGATCGTTATTTGCTGAACGAATGGAAATTCCGTCTTTACTATACCTCGCAGAGCGGCAAGGAATCACAGACCATAGACCTCTATTTTGAAGACAATTGGGGAAATCTGCAACAGTTGACATATGATTTCAATGGAAAGGATGCGGAGGAGGAAGACAATAATACGGAGGCCGCATGAAAAGAATACCGGTTATTATGATTTTTCTGTCACTTGTTCTGTATGGCAAGGCGGAAAATCCCCCGTCTGACAAGGATAAGGCGGTAGCCTGCATCAAGCGGTGGGAAGGCTGGCACCGGGGGAAAATGCCTTACATCGGTTACGGACACCGCCTGCTCCCCCATGAGAAGCTGACCGAGAACCTGAGTGAGGCACAGGCGGACTCACTTTTGAGATGCGACCTTGAACGGTGTTTGAAGGTATTCCGAAAATATGGGAAAGACTCGCTTCTTTTAAGTCTGTTAGGCTTTAATGTAGGCTGTTACCGTCTGATCGGCAACGGCAAGATACCTAAAAGCAAACTGATTCAGAAACTGGACAGCGGCAACCGGGATATTTACAGGGAATATGTATCGTTCCGCTGTTATCGGGGGAAAGTCATTCCAAGCATAGAGAGAAGAAGAAAAGAGGAGTTTGAACTGTTCTATATTCCGTAGATTGCTTGCTGATAAAGGTTTGGTTGTTACGAGACGACCGAACCTTTTTTATTTGTCCGGCATGTTACATCCTGAACAGGTGTTGTATTTTAATGTAACCGAAAGACATAAAATGTGTTATTGAGCATATGGTGCATAAAAAATGCTCCTTGAACATTGTCTTTCTTGATTTTTTGCTAAGTTTGAGATGTAATATCAAATGCATAAAACAAGTCGTCATGAATTCAGAAATAATATTGGAAATAAATGGCTACAAATGCAATCTACTAAAGTATAAATACTGTTTTTCCCGTAATATAGACCGTGAAGGAAGACCTGTAACAGGAGTGTTAGGAGGAAACATATATATAGAAATGGAATCTAATGGCAGCAATTGTATTTTGGATATGATGCTTGTTGATACGGACCGGCAGCGTTCCGCTTTCTTTTCTCATGCAGAACCTTTTCCGGTTTGGGGGAAGATACTGCATAGCATAGACGATATGATGTTTCGTGAACTTGCTTTTGATGAAGCGTATCTTTATTATCATGAGGAGAGTATGAGTGCGGAGGGAAAAGCTCCTATGATTACTCGTTTCCTCATATCTCCTACACGGTTGGATATTAACAGAACTATTCGGCTAGATAGGCGGATAAATACTACAGACGGATTCTGGTGGGAGGAATATAAGGAGGAAAATATAATATATTCCCCAGCTCAAAGCGCAATAACACTTAAAACAGAAGTTGCAGAAATAGAAATTGTAACCCCATTATTAATTAATAAATACACAAACAAAAAAGGATTGGAATATAGTCAATCCTATAAACTGAGAGTTAAAAGTTATACAAATGGAGTTCCTGAATCAAAGCATGAAATAAAATGGGAGTATAGTTATATTTCCAATAATGGAGATGTCGTTATTGGCACATTTGAAAAAGAACACAATAGAGGTGAACTTATTGACTTTAAAGTATCCAACGAAGATTTAATAGGTACTATAATTACGTTCTATGCCTATATAGCAGACAAAAATATGGGAGGAAAATGTAGTGTGTATGTAAATCCTTTGTATTACTACAAAGGAAGAAAAGAGTGGGGAAAATTACAATCGGAAAGAAAAGATGAAAATTCACAATTTTCTGCACATGGTCATAAATTATCTCTTCAAGATTTATTAAAAAATAAGAATGCTGATTTTTGGGCTAAAAGTAGAATGAGGGATTTGGATAAACTAACAGAAAAAGCTGTTTTAGACCATTATAAATGTATAAATAATTTAGTTCTTTCTGATAACGATAATATAGAACAAGTCGTTACAAATAATTTTATAACAGGAAAACAAACTACTTTGAGCTTTGATGAACATTCTATTCTTTCAAAAAAGCTTCATTCTGTTCCAAGTTTTCAACCATATTTTCAAATGTATTTAAATGTAATAAAAGGATTAATAGTAAAAAATAAACTTGAAGTTGTTAATGGTGAACAAATAAAAAAAGAATTTATTATTAGAGGTAATCAAACAGGAACACCTAACTTCTCAGTTAAAAGTGAAATCTATTCTTATGATTACTATGGTATATTTGGGGGAACCCAAAAGATTGTAGTAGATATAGAGGTAATTCAGTTTTCCCAGCATAAGTTCCTTTTAAAAACAAAAATGCATATAAAGGATTGGTATGGCTCTGATTGGGAAGATATAAATGGTATAGCAATAAAGCCTTTGTTTTTACAATGTTTTTTTTGGCTACAACATCATTATAATTATCATCCTTTTGAGACAGAAGTGGTTTTTGTGTCAAATGATATTATTGAAATAAAGTAAAATGCGAAAAAAAATATTTTTTATAATTGCAATCATTCTTATTGGATTTATTGTTATTGAAAAAAATATCCAAATGACCAATAATATTAAGATATATAATGTAGGTGTAGATAGTTGCTGCACCTACTTGATAAATAATTTTGTTGATAATGAAAAGCTCTTGCATTCGATATTAGAAGAATTGAATAATAGTAAATATCCTGTCAATTCTTTTATAACGAACGAAGAATCTGCAAGTTATTCAGATGGATTAGTTTATACTGATGGGACAAGTGATTTATTGTATTTTAAAAAGCACCATGATAAAACAGATAAATTCTTATTTGTCAGTTTGTTTTTGTTAGAAAGAAATAACTTTGATTTGCAGATGAAATTTTATACAGACAGTTGTGCTATTTATCGTGGTACTTTTGAAGAATTAAGTGTTAATGTGTTAAGATGCTCTCTAAATAAAATAGAGTTGGATAAATTTGAAAGAAATCATAACAATTTTCTATATAAGTTTTGCAATACAAAGGGAAAGTGTTTAGAAGTATCATATATGAATTGGGGGGAATGTTTTAGCTTGCATTTAGTTGATAACAATAAATAGTATGAGCCAATACAATAATATTTTTATAAGCAGAGAAGATTTTCTGGATTATAAAACAAAAGGAATTCCGTATACTGGATTTGTAATAGGAGAAGGGTATGCTTTTGTGCAATATCAGGATTATTACGAGGATACAGATGGAACAGTCATAGATATGAATGACAATATATTGCCATACCAAATATGCATACCTAACATTGTTCAAATCCAATGCATTGATACCTCAAAGGAAATGATAAAAAAAAGCCTCAGAGGGCTATTTAGCAAAAATGGATGCGCAAGATATGTAGTGTGTGAAGGAGATACCTTAGCATATATTGCAGAAATGTTTGATGTTACCGTTGAAGAATTAAAAAGATGGAATGATCTGTCAAGTGAGTATTCTATATCCGCAGGACAAAGATTATTAATAATTGACATAACGGAAAGAAGGATTATAGATATACCACACACAATAGATAATGGAGAAATTAAAAAAGCTGGAGCCTTGACTTCTCTTGAATTTTGGTTGGATTCACCATCCGACACTTTTCTTGAAGGCATAGGTAAAATTCTTGTCAATACAGCTTATAGTAAAATAAACTCACCATTAGTTTTTTTTACGGGGCGTACTTTAGCAGGAGCAAGTCAATTATCGGAAGAACGGTTTGGGGCTTTTTTGGATATAATATCGCTTCCTCTTTTTGGAGGGGTTAAAGCCATTGGCTTTTGTGGCAAAGTAGGAAAAGGGTTGATAAATGGATATAATCCGTTTTTAAAAACGAAACAATATAAGATGTATAAACCTTCAGGCAAAGGTTGGCAAAAAGAAGCAAGCAAAAAATTCAAGCAGGCAAGAGAACATTACATAATGCATGTCGAAAGTAAAAAATTTTGGAACGATATGGGTTATGGAGTCAGTATATGGAATGAATATTCAAAAGACAATAATAATGATTGATATTGTAGGACTGGAAAGTATAGGCAAATATATTATTTGGCTATGGAGTAAATATGTAAAACGAAAACATATACCTTATATGGACCTTGAGTTTCATTATCCCAACTATCTCTTTATAGTACTGGGAAGTATTGTATGTGCCATTATATTGGGCATAGCAATTGCCTATTTTTCAATTAAATAAGGAAATGACCCCAATTGCCATATTAGATGCAGATTTCCAAAGCGGGCAGAATCAAGAATCGGGAAGTGGCTAAAACAGAAACGCCACAGGTATGATGTGATATACATCCCCTTGTGACGTTTCTGTTTTTTAAGATGTAGTTGTCTGCTGTTCTTACTTTTGAAGCAAGTATTCCCCTATTGAATGATACCGGTCTTTGATTGTGGCATTTTCATTGAATCCATTCAGACAATGGAGCAAGGCTTTCTCCAAAGTGGTGTATCTGCGGTTAAAACATTGCGGATTGTCCAGGCAATAGGCATTCAAGGCATATCTGTATGGGGCATATTCAGGATTATCCTCTTTTGTGATTTTCACATGCCAAGGAAAGTGTATCCGCAGAGTGAATGACCGTGTTTCCCCTTTTGTAATCCGTTCCTCTTCCTCCAGCATTTTTTTCACGAGGGACCTGTCCAGCAACGGATATCCATATTCCCTGTAATGTTTGATATGGCAGCAATACTCCGTTGCGTATTGCTTCAATTCTTCCGGTCTTATACCATAGTGCTCCCCATAGAAAAGCAGCACTTCCCGGCCTGTTACGATAACGGGCTTTCCGTCCGCTTCATGTTTAAATACCTGCCGTTCCATCTTTTCCCTGTCTGTCAGCAAGGCAAAACCGAAACATTCCGTAAGGGTGAAACTTTCCCTGCCGGGAACGGACAGCCCAATAAGCCTTTCCAATGTGTGGCAGTAAAAGAAAATACCGTCATCGGCCATACCGGTGTCCGGTGAAAGCATAATTCTTACATCCTTGACCTGACCGCTGTCCCTTTGGACAATCCGGCAATTCGCGTAATGTGGCTCACAAGCATTCTCTTTCTTGAACCTGTGGTATTTCTCCAAAATTTCGTTCCGGATTTCCTCCTTGTCGGTCAGGGCAACTCCCAATCCGCAGTTTTCGCACCACCCGTAATAAAAAGCTTCGTCCGTGAAGTGGTCGAACCCTTTTGTGTTGGGGTTTACCATTGCCTCACACCTGACATTGGCCGATCCGCATCTGCTGCACACTATATTATTTCCCATTGTTCTTCTGCTTTACGGGCGACTCACGGCCGCCCTTGTCATACAATTCGGTTGTTATTCTCTCAATTTATCTTTACCCGGTTCATCAGCTGTCCCGAAATTTCATGCAGTTCCCGGCAGCGTTCCGGCTGCTGTTCCCTTGCAAAGGCGGTGATTCCCTGTGTCAGTTTCCATAGCGTGGCCCCGCCTGTAACTCCGTCGTCAGGATTGTTGTTCATCAGCAGTTTCTCGACCTCACGTCCCTCGTTTTTCAACAAGGCTCCTTTCTGCACCAGATTCTTCAGTTCCTTGTCGAAATCCACGTCTATCTCCGATGCTCCTTGAATTTCGATGGCCTTCTGCATGATGGTGTCTTTGCTGTACAGTCCTTTGGTCAGGTCGGAAACAGCCGATACGGTGGTCTGCGTGTCCAGTTCGTAGGTCTTTTGGGAGAGGGACAGGGATTCCGGCAGTCGGCCTCCAAGGTGTATCTGCCGCATGACGGACTCCCTGACCATCCCGTTCAGGCACGCCCCGTTGAGCAGGAACGACCGCATATCGACCGATCCGTTGCCATAGTCGGATGTGGAGAAGCGTGCTCCTGCGAAGATGATGACCGTTCCGTTCTTACGGGTGGGTATCTCTATCGGAGTGGGCAGGATTGTCTCACACCATACTTTCGTGTCGTTCATATAGGCATCGGACACGACCGCTCCCTGTCCTCCCGCCTCACGGATGAAAGCGGTCAGGATATCCACCGAGTTCAGCCGACGGTAGGAGTCCGACAATACGCCCCGGACTTCCATTCCTACCGCCCGTATCAGTACCCGTGTACGCTCGGTCCATCCCGAATGCTCGTTCAGGATGGTGGCGCACAACTGTTTCTGCCAAACATCCCCGGCAGAAAGCTCGCGCAGGTATTTGGCGGGAATGCCCATCTTCTCCGAAATCTGGCTTATGGCGTTGCCGTGCAGGTTGAAGTTCCCTTCGGGCATTGCCATCTGTACCCTTCCTTCCGCTTTGAAAGAGATAACGGGGCGTTCCTTGCTACGTTGGCTTACCCCGATGGGAGCGATGAAATCCTGCGCGATCCGTCCCTCACTGAGCAGACGGTTGATGGTGTCCATGACACCACCTTGCCTGCCTTCTATCATCCGCTGTACCTTGTTAATGACTACCTGGTTGAGGCCCTGCTGTTTCTGTACCGATACAGCTGCCGGCATTACTGTTGTTTCCATAATACTATGTTTTTAATGTTGATGAATCAGAATTTATTCTTAGAGCTTGTCTTGGTTGTTTTAGTATGTCCCATGTATTTTTCTTCTGACAAACGGATATAATCCTCTTCGCTATATCCGGTCAGCCCGAACAGTTCATAATATCCGGGGAAAGTTTTTTTTCCCGCTTCCGGTATATGCATGCTGGTTCCCTTGTGGCAGCAGATGATATGCCGGACAAAGCGGTAACACTTGCAAAGATCAGCCACGACGGTATATTCGTTGTCCGTATGAGGTTCGTAATATCCACAGGAAAGATTGATACAGGATACTTCCAGACCGTTTCTTTTCAAAGCCGCCACATCTGTATTCAGTCCCTGTGCCGGCTTGTAGCCGTACTTCCGGACATCTATAGCTGAAATGAACTCGTTGGAGCAGAGCTTCATCCCATTGATTTGTGTTACCATATCCCCGTTCCCTTTCCGGTCACACTGAATCACGAAACGGCAATCGGAAAAGAAGGACATATCGGCATGGCTGCTGCCTATGCATCCCACCTCCTCCTGTACGAAGAAGGCACATTTCACCGTCTTGCAATCCTCCAGGCATTTCAGGCAGATCCAGATGCCGTTCTTGTCATCCGCACCGATTCCGGTCATCCGTTTACGCTTGTGATCATAGCCGACAATCATCGAGTCCGCCACAAGATGGGCTGCATAAGAGCCTGTCTTGCGCCAGTGTACCTCATCCATGTGCGCCACGACACAGGGGTAGCTTTCCCGGTTGCCTTTGACCGCATAGATGTTTCCGTACCTGTCTTGCCGGAAAGGAATCCCCATCCGCCTGAGTTCCCCGATGATGAACCCGGCCATCTTCCCCTCCTTGCCGGAGGGGGAGGAGATGTTGTAAAGAGCCATTAATTTTTCCATGATACTGACTTTTTAGGAGATGAACAACTTTTCGATTTGCAGGTACCGTCTGAACTCCGGTACGGGACGTCCCTTCTTGAAGAGGAAGGACGGATATTTCTTTCCCTTGTATTCCGCGGACGTGCCTTTCAGTACTTTTCCGAATACGGTGGATATATAGAACATGTCCTGACAATTCTTGCAGAATGCCGTATCCGGAAAGGAATGTATCTTTCCGCATTTGGGACATACATATTTTCTCCTGTTTGCGCGCCCTTCCGTGCTCCGGCAGGTGGCTATGCTCGTGTCGCCCTCCGTATTTCTCAGTTCCAGGTTACCGTCCGTCAGATGGAGGCTGTAGAACGTGTCGAGGTAAGGCACCCCTTTCTTGTGCCACCTGCAGGCGGGCACTTTCACCGTCAATGAGACCTGTATATTGTCTCCGGCCGCCCATTCCTGCCCCTCAATGGGATTCAGTACGGTGAAATCCGTTGTATGTGTATAATCGTTGTATCTGCGTCGCAACAGGATGCCCGCCTCCTGCGCCTGCTTGCGGATCAGTTCGGCGACGAATGCGTGTGAGGAATAGATGCGGTCCAGCAGGGAGGCGGCAATCGGTGTGTTTATTGATTTCCACAATGTTACCTCGTTCCATACGACAGCCCGTCCGAGTATGTTGTTGCTCTCGTCCCTTGCCACAAGGATTTTAGCGCCGGCGAAGTTGGTATAGAAGTCAGCGGCGTTGCGTGCCTTGTCCTCATACCGCATACAGGAACTGTGCAGGCTGGATGTGTCACTGTCGGAGATGGGGCTGTAGTTGCTTTCCAGATAGGCTTCCATGAAGTCGTTCATGCTTTCATGCAGCCTGACCGTGACTTTGCTGTCCAATGAGAGGGCGCTACAGAAATAATTGATTTCGTCGGGTGAGTACTTGGGCAGGTTCCTGAACAGTTCCACAAACGTGGAGGGTTCCAGGTCTGTCCGGTTCTCCGGGAACCAGGGTGCCTGCGGGTTGTTCCGGTCCGGGAAACTGGGATGGGCCAGATCCTTGCTGCAGGCCGTGAACACGATCCGGATTTTCTTGAACGTGCCTGCTTCCGTCCGCTTGCGCTTGGTGGAGAAGCAGTTGTAAGTACCGCGTATGATCTCTTCCACCGGTACGTTCTTTTTTACTTCCGAAAGGATGTCTTTGGCTATCACACTTCCGTTTTCCGCCGCATGCACCAGGCGGGATTTCAATTCATTGCTAACATTCAGTTTCATAATCATTCGTTTTATTGTTTATAAATTCTGCCATGTTTTTATGGCAATTGTTTCTTGTCCGGCTGCATTTGGCGCAATTTCTCTTTCCGCTTTCTGAGCAGGTCAACGGACATGTTCCTGCTTGTCCGATATTCCTCCTCGCTCATCCGGCGAATGGAAGGAATGCCCGTCTGGGTCAGTGTATGGTTTACCATCCAACCGTCCATGAAGTTTTCGGGGCAGAGGCTGTCATGGTGGATGACTTCCCCCACGCAGCCGTGAATGAGCATATTGCATATGGTCATCAGGCAACAGGTACGGTTGACATCTTCCGCGACAAGATAATTACCCAGGTGGCGTACATGATATGCCAGCAGGAGACGCCCACTTCCGCAGGTAGGGTCGTTTATCCTCTGCCCGGTCTTTTTTTCGTCCGTTTCCGTACACATTACCATCAGGTCGCAGATATGTACGGGAGTGAAGAACTGCCCTTGCGCCTGTTGTCCCTTTCTGGAACTGAGCGCCATGAAAAGGTCTCCTAACGCGTCATACCAGGATGCGGCCTCCAGCTGCTTCTGCATGAGCCGCACCCATTCCGCAAACATTTTCATGAATGCGGCATTCTGCTGCCGCTTGTACCTCCAGTCTTTCAGCGGAGGAGCGCCCGGTGAGAATCCGTGTATGACGTAACGCAGGAAATCTGTGAACACGTTCATCGGATCGTACCCGTTCAAGCCTGCAAACTCACAGATTGTCTTTTCAAGTGGCCGGACTTCTGGGGATGTCTCATAGCGTGTCATATTGTTCTGTTTTTTTATAGAAGGTTACTGTATGTCCGTTATGGTCTGTCCGTATCTTGACGGGGGAGACGCCAAGGAAAAAGAGGTGCGTTTCCGCTTTCAGCATGTTCCATTCCCATGTGGGAAGTTCCTTCCATTCCATACGGTATGCCCAGAGTATGAACAGACCGGGACGGAATCCGTTGAAAAGTTCTCCGTGCAGAATCCCGACCAGCCGCTCTAGTTCTTCCCGCGAGTAAAGGGTGAATGACTCATTCCGATAGATAAAGGCATCAGCCGGTTCAATATCCGGCTGACACTCGATGAGGTATCTCGTCCATTCTTTTGTGGTGTACTTTTCGTACAGAGGATCGGGTTCCGTGTATTTCCATGCCCTGACGAATGTGTGGAAGAGGACGGCACCGTTCCTGTGCCTTCCGGTATGCCCCCACATCCGGAACTGTTTGCTGCGTATGCCATCGGGAATCAGCAATTCCGGACCGGTTGTAACCCAAGGGCCTCCTTCGGTATTGTAACCGGTACACTTTTCATTTTCATGGCAAAAAGGTGTCTGTGGGAGAAGGCAGATATGAACTTCCCGGTCATCGCCCCTTTCAATGTGTGCCTGCGGATAATAGTCACCGCCACGGGTGATATAAGTGACAACGTCTCCTGCAGTCGGTAAACCGACTCTTTCCCTGTCCTCCCGCATCCTTGAAATCAGCCGGTTCACCTTCTCCACATCACATTCCTTTATGGAGCAGGCACACCCTTCATGCCTGTTGAGCAGAGTCAGACTTTCCAGGTCATAAAAATTACCGTACTTCATATTGAGATCGTTTTTGTTGATACAATTTGACCTGACGGGTAACCATGTCGCAGAACTTCTGTCCGTTCTCCTTCTCGCTTCTGAAATAGGCAATCATGTCCCAGAGATTCCGATTGAAGTAGCCGGTCCATTTTTCGTAATAGTGACTTCCATAGACCTTTCCGAACGTTTCCTCGAAAAGTGCAGGAGTCAGCCCTTCATCCCCGTGGTGGTTGTATTGCCACAGGGAGACAAGCAGCAGCTGGTTATAATCCAGTGTTTCCATATCTGTTCTTTTTTAAGTAAAACATCGGCCTACATGGGTAGGCATTTTTATTTCTTGATGTCTTTCCAGTCTGTTTTCCGGGGATTGCGGCAAGGCTTGGCGAAAGAAAATACCGCAGCGAAGCGAGGATGATTTTCTTTCAGCCAACCCAGCCCCTGAAAGGGGCCGCCTTGCACAATCAGCCCGGAAAACGGCTATCTTTACAGCAAGAAATGAAAAAGCAGACCTCGGATTCTCTGTTCTGAAGTCTGCTTTTCGTCCATTGTCGAGTCTCATGTTTTTCAGGTATGTATCTGCCATCCGTGGAACGGCTGCAATGTTACGGCAAACGACCTGTCAGGTATTCCATGATAGAGCAGACCTCCCACGATACCTGTCCTTCCGTCGGGATAGTGCTGTGTGAAGCCGAACGAGTACGGGGCATGGTCATAGTAGAGTGAGATTTCGCAGGGATAATCAGGATTCCCTTCCCAACTCTTCAACCGTTCCAAGCACTTTTGAAGTGAGGTGTCACCAATGGATTCGGCATAGCGCTTTACGTTCTCGAAATGTTCTTCATTCAGGATTTTCATAACTTTTGTATTTTTATCAGTTAAACACGTCGGGCTCCGGGAGCCGGTATTTTTATTTCTCGCCTGCCTGACAGTCCCGTGGCCGTACCCGCAAGGTTTGGCGAAAGAAAATACCGCAGCGAAGCGAGGATGATTTTCTTTCAGCCAACCCCGCAGGGGCCTGACCTTGTACGGGTACACAGGACACGGGACTACCTTTGCAGGGTGGGAAATAAAATATACGGTTGTTTTCTGTTGTGGGATTTTGTGTGGATTCCTTAGATAATCTTCCTGATTTGTTCGCCATTGCCGGACAAATGGTGTATCTTTGCAGTTTCTAATTTCAGGATCATGGAAAACTATGTAAAGAAAGCGGCGGATGCTTTCCTTGTGGAGCGTCCGTACGGTATGCGTGTGGATTACAGGAAGAAAGGATTCGTGCTGTTTAACCGTAACCTCAATGTGTTGGGAAATGCGGAACAGACCCGTCTGGAAGAACTGCCTCTGGAGCGGTTCAATGTGGAGGAGATTCCGTTGGAGGGTGAAGTCGTGGAGGAACACGCGGGATTTACCGATGTATTCTTCTATACCAATCTGACCAATCCCTATGCCGGATATGCGCTGAATTTGCAAAAACTGAAAGCCTATAATCAGTTTATGTTTCCGCTGGCAATGGTGCTGAACCGTGAATTGTGAGGCCGGAAGATGGCAGCGGTAACAGCCGGATGGAGCAGGCCGTTACCGCCAGTTTTTATTATTTGCCCTCTCTTGTTGCTATAAATGCAAGATAATCGCCCGCAGCCTTATGGCATCCGGTAAAGTCCGGTGTCCGGCAGCCTTTGATTTTCCGGAAACTGACGGTGCCGTTTCTGTCAATGCCTCTTACATGCCTGTTGAATGTCCCTTTGGTTCTGATATGGATGTCAAAACCGTCCCTTCCGGTGATTTCAAGGAACATTTCTCCCGTGATTCGTTCCCCGTCCAGGAATTTCTGTTTCTGTTCATTGAGCAGCCGCTGATGTTGCTCTTCCTGCACTCTGCGCTCTTCCGCCTCTTTCTCCTTCTGCTCCCTGCGTTTCTGCTCCTGTATTCTTTTATATTCCTCACGGGCTTGCACCAGGGGGGTGGTGTCAAGTCCGAGAGCTTCGAACACGCGGACGGAGATCAAATTGACGAAGGCTCCTCTTTCCGCACTTTGAAGCGTATCCGCAATCCAGTTTCTGCAATAGGTGGCGGCTTCCTCTCTGCAACCTTCTCCCTTGAGGAACCGGCGTGAATACTGCCCGCTGGAGAAATAAACGTTTTCAATCCGGCAGACCACATGGAAACAGTCATCGTCTTCATTCCCGTATTCGTTCTTTCTCGACAGGGAGAGATATACATTCTCCGCGTACGGCTCCAGTTCCATATAAGGAGCCACGACGGTATTCCCATCAGACTTGTACTTGAATACTTTTGCTTTCATACTATCGTTCAGTTTGTCGGTTGTTGCATATTTCATCTATAATCTCTTTCCCGCTTCTTTCACCCTTCAGGAAGGCAAGGAAGCGCCTCAAAAAGAGCCGGGCACAGTCAGTTCCCAGCTGGAAGCTTTCACCGTCTTTGGTAGCACATACCGCAAAACGCCCCAGTCCGAAACTGTCCTGTTGCGGTACGATGTGGTAAGACAAGTCCTCGCTTGCGTTGATGTGCAACCCACGACGGAAAACATAGAAAGTTTTCGGGGTTCTTCTGTCGGTATCGATTTCCATACGCTTGTAACCGTGATGTTCCAATAATCGGCCCAGTTCCCTGTTTGTCGGAATTGTATGTCCGATCCAGTCCGGCCAGCTTATATTTTCTATTGTGTGTCCGTAATTGTCATATAATATGTTGAACTGTTCCTGGTATTCATCGTAAAATTCCCCGTTCCCGTTGCACATTTTCTCCAAAGCGATGCCGTTTTTACGGACAAGGGCAAGGTCTCCCAGTCCGCACGCGATTTCATTGAGCAGCGTGCGTTCCTCATCCCTGTCCTTTGCCGTTCCGTAAATTCTAAGCCGGGAATACCGGTGTAGCGCCGAACGGGACGGCATATCCAGTTTTTCCCATATCCCATCGTTTCCTATAGCCTGTCTGGTGTTTTCCGGAAGTCCGTACCACCACTTGTCCAAATTGTTTGTATCCATAATTTCTGAATCAGATTGTTTTTAAATTCTGTTTTGAGTACCATGCCTGATACGCGGCGGCATACTCCTGACGTTCCCGTTCCAGGGAATTTCTCATTTCAGGGGTGTACCCGAGCAGGCGGATGTATCCTCCGTTATAGCCGGTGGGTTCGCACTTTATTCCGGCTTCCTCCAGTTTGTCGATGCGTTTTTGGGCCATTTTTGCGCTTGAATATTCCTTCGGCCAAAAATAGACTTCGCCCCGTGAGCCGAAACAGTCTTCCCCCAGAATTATTTCCCCGGCATACTTCCGGCTTTCGATGAAGCCGAAACGCGCTTTGCCCAATGCCCGGCGCATTGCCTTGTGTGCCGGACCTTCCGGATGCTTGAATACCTCCGGCTTGTCTTTGCTGCCGAGTTTGGGCGGTTCCACCTTGTACGGCTGTTTGTAACTTCCGATTCCGAGCGTCAGGTAAAAGTTGGTGTGAAAATAGTCCGTCATGGGGTCGCTGTCATCGAAATTGTACGACATGATGAAATCGCAGATATTCACCATTACATCCTTTGCCCTGTCCGTCAAGGATTTGTCTGAATGGATATGATGGTGGTTGACATCGCCTTGAACTTTTCCGGACTCTTTGGTGAACGCCTCGAAATCCGCTTTCATCAACCGGATATGGATGGAGTGGCAATTCTCCCGTCTGACAGAGAACTTGTATCCCGGATAGGTCTCCTTGAGCCATGCCCGTACCAGTCCCACGATTTCAGGAGCGTGCTGCCCCTTGTAATTGCGGCCTTTCCAGCGGTATTCGTTATACACATACTTGGTGTATTCCTTTGCCGTGGCTCCCGGATAGTCATATTCATATCCGGTTGAGGTCGAGGGAATATCCGGTTTTTCTTTCCAAGCCTCAAAAAGCCTTCCAAACTCGGTGTTCACCTGTTGCATGATTGCGGTGTCACCACCCTTGTCCGGGTGGTGCTCCAATGCCAGCCGGCGGTATTCTTTCTTCAAGTCCGCCAGAGAGTGTATGTTCTGAAAATAAGTCATAGCCATAAGTTTTTTATGCCCCTGCGAGGCGGTTGATAAAATATTCCCGGTAGTCAAGGTCAAGACCGAGGTTGAGACAGGCCGTTTCCATGTCATCTTCTCTCAGGTCGTCCGTCTCCTGCAATTCGCGCAGGTACCGGATTTCGGAGTCCAGGTATTCCTGTGCTTCCGTTTGACCGCAACCGCATGAGTTGCAGATCAGACTGATAATGTTTCCCTGCATGCTGTTTGATTTTTTATGTTTCTGTTCCTGTTTCTGAGGCCTCGTCCGTCGTATATCGAGACGGCCCGTTCCACCAAAAGCCTGCGGTTGTCTTCCGAAAGTTCCAGATAGAACCGTTCCGCCGCGCCGAATGTGCCCTTGTCTGTCGCCACGCACCATTTTTCCCAGAAATGCGGGTACATGCCACCATACACGGTTTTGCATTCCTCCTCGCTCCAGGCGTTCCACATGTAGTAGAAGAAACTGGAGACGGTATTTTCCGCTTGATATTTCATGGTTCTTCTATTTGTGATTCTACATTGTTTGTTTCTCTCAGTTGATGCCACACAGCCTCATACATCTCATAAAGCCAGTCTATGTTCTTCGCGCCGAGTTCAAACGGGCTGTGACACTGCACCTCGTCACCGCTTTCTTTCTCTTCGGCAAGGACGGTCAGGCTGTCCGCCGTTACCCGGAGTCCTGTCACCCTGCATTCATATGGTTCTCCGTTCTTGCCAAACCATATCACCCAGACCGGATCATAATCCTCTTCCGGAAGACGAATTTCTTTCACGCAGTGAGCATGGAGCAACTGCCGTATCGCGTCGATGATGTCCCCCCGCAGTTCCTTGATCCTGCCGCTGAAATCAACGGCTTCTGACGGTAAACTTCCTTTTCCGCCTCTTTCCTGCAAGGAGAGAATCCGCGTGTCGGGATGGATACAGAAATCCCAGTCCAAAACTTCATCGTCATCGCGTGTCGTGTGGATATCGCCGCCCAAAACAAGACCGCAATCGTCATTTACCATTCTTTTTGCTTCATCGCGGTCTTCTGCCGCTACCGTGTAAGTGCCCTCGAAGGAATACCTTACTCTTATGTCATATCTTTTCATGATTCTTTCCATTTGATTGTTGATACCAGATTCATTGCCCGGAAGGATTACCGGATATTCAATATTGCGCTAAAGGCATGTGGGTCAAGCCTGTAAAACGTCGGAAGGTTAAGTGTGACCATCGGGTAGCTTACCCAGCCGCTCTGACGTTTATAGCCTGTATCCTCAGCCAATTTGTTGGACAGAAGGAACTCCATGGCATCAGGATTGTTGTTGATGTCCACGAATGCCCTGTCAGGCAGTGAGAATGCCGCCTTATCTTCTAAGTTGACCGTCAGGACCGTGTATATCTCATGGGTCACGGGATCTTTCAGAGACAATGCCGGCCAGCCGTTATGGTACATTTCAATCACGATTGAGAGACGGCTTTCCTGATACAGGAAAGTCTCTTCCATGGACGGATGGTCGCATTTGACAATTTCAAAATCATCCTCCCCTTTGGTAAATGTCACCATCGGATAGGATACATCGACAAAACATTCCTCTTCCCGGTAGCAGAGATGTTCTTTTCCCTCTGAACGGATTATAGCCAATCGGGTGTTCATATTCGTAACTGGTTTTAAAATTATTGACTTGCAAGTTAATTGGCCGGCATTCACCTGCCTGTTTCTTTAAACGTGTGATTGTCACCGCCTGCGGACATTTGGGAGAGTTGCTGTCTCACCGCCTTGATTTTCCCAATCAGTTCGTCCTCCCTTCGGAATGAGGGGGTACATTTGGTACGCCTCATCCCGGCTCCCCAGGGGATGCCGCCGCATACTTTTCTCAGGCGTGCCTTTTCGCTTTCCAGGGCCGACTCCAGACGGGCCAGCCTGCGTCGCAACGATTCTTCGGTCACAGTTCTCATGATTTCATTGTTTTTTTAGTATGGTGACGGGTCGGAAAGACAGTCACCATACCGTCGTTATGTGTTACGTTATATTTTAGCTTTTTCCCTTTTGATGCCTCTCAGGACGTACAACAGGTGCAGGAACAGCTCCCTGTCGTAAATCCGGAAGAAGAACGGCTCGCCTGTTTCCCTGACCGTTCCGGTAAAAGACACGGACTCCCGGTTCACGGGATATTGGAGGAAGTTGCCGTTTGCCAGCAGGGTGTGCTTTTTCTTCATCACTTCGCCTAGGAACTTGTCCATATCGTCGTTTCCCTCATAGCCGGAGAAGTAGAGGAAATGATGACGGCGCAGGCTTCGCAGGATTTTGGCGGTTTCCAGCCTTACATCCCTGCCTGACGATTCGTCCGTTCCTCTCATCAGGTTGCAGATGAACTTCTTCTCGCCATTTATGTCAAGAAACAGATAAGGAACTATAATTATAGAGGCATGCCGTGCGTGGTCAGAGATGACCATCGGCTTTTCTTTCAGGATGTCTCCTTTGAAGGTAATGTTCCGGTAATGGTTGTCCATCTGCCGTTCCAGTTCCTTTCTTGGCGTGGTAACGGAGCGGAGTCCCGTGAAGTAGCGTCCGCCCGCCCGGAAGCAGAACCGGTAGATGTCCGCATGATAAGGCTCTCCCAGGAAAAAGAAATTCCGGGTATGGCGGATGGGGGGCAAGACATCCATGTAGTCGAAATATCTTTCTTCCGTAATCTCACTGAACGGGGCGCAGAGGGATTGCAGGTGGATGCGTATCATCTTGCGGACGGTATTTCCGGACACGGCTATGAGGTACGGGTTCTTTTCCCTGTCCCTCAGTTCCTCCAGTGTCTCATGATGGTAGTCGCCGTGTATTCCGTCAGACATGGTGGTCACGCAACTGCCGTCAAAACTGCGTGAATCGACTACGAATTTCAGTTTGTCGTTATTCATGGTTCAGATGTTTTGAAGGTTCAACACTCTCTTGGCGGCACTGAGGGCATTGGAGGTGAGCTGCCGTTGCCATGCCTTGTTTCTGGGTGACCAGCGGAATCCGGAGGATTTCAGTTCCTTGCGTCTGTTGTCTTCGGGAATCCTGTCAAACAGGATCTGAAGGCGGTCTTCCCCATAGTTCCATACAAGTGTCCCGCCCTCGAACGGCACTTCCTTGTTTTCCCGGCTTTGCACCGCTTTCAGCCTTTCGCGCATCCGTTCCGCAAGTTCCGGCAATTGGAAGAATTTGTTTCTCGGGGTGATGACGGGTTTCCTTACCCTTGCGTTATATTCGGAAATGAAGTCCACGGCCCTGCGGACGATTTCCACTTCCCCGTGATTGGCGAAGGTGGATACCTTGTTCAGGATGCTGCTGACGAACAGGGCACGGCTATAACCCCGGCATTGTCCGGTATCAATCCCGTGGATGGTGTCGGCGCTGCTCCTGATGTCGCGTTTGAGCGTCTGCCATGCCTTTTCCAGTTTTTCTTCCTCCGGTCGTGCGGCTTCCTTTTTCCGTCTGACGGCTTCAAGAACCTTTTGCCGCCAATTGCGGAACTCCTCGTAGCGGTTCTGATAGCTTCTGTCCGTATTCTCCTGCCTGTGGTAATCGAATCCGCCCCGTCCCGTCACCATCGGGTTGGCGCAGCGTGAGAGGGCCGAGAGCTGGGCGGACAGCTTTTGCCGGTAGGCGGCGATGTATGTATCCCGTTCCTCTTCCTGCATGATTTGCAGGTCGTTGTGCAGCTCCTCCCCGTAAATCATGATGTCCGTCTCGCCACGAATCTCCGGGTCGAAGGAGCTCCATGCGTATGCGTCGCAAGCCTGTTTCCACATATCCTCCAGATAGCCCGGATGTTTGAACGCTACGGCTTCCCAGTCTTTGAAGTCCTTGGAATGCAATTCATTGCGGTCTTCCGGATTTCCGTACAGGTGTACATAGTTGCCCGTTCCATGATGCTCCTTTCTGAAATGGAACGGTACGGGAGGATGGTCCGTACCCTTTTCCCGGATCATCGTGACCCGGTGTGCATTCTCTGCGGTAAGGCCCGTTACTTGTTCTTCCCGGACCTTTGCTGTTGTTGTTTCAGTCATAACCGTTGCCATTCATAAATTATTTCTACCAGTTCTTCGTCCGCCAGTTTTTGGATTTCCTCGTCCGAGCAATAGCAGGCGATTTCCTCGTCCAGCTTGAAAGCTGCCGGGTCAAGGCTTCCGATGCCGTCCAGCAGTTCCGGCACCAGGCTGTCTGCGACAACCGTATAGCTTCCGTCCCTGCCTTGCACCTCCCGTGCGGGATAGCTCCTTTCCCGATAAACCAACATTCTCATTTTCGGATTGGCACCCTGCTGTCCTTTGTGGACTTTGCCTGTCGTCTCTCTGTTCATACCTTCATTTTTTTTAGTTTGTTTGACATGATCGGCTCCGCGGAGCCGGTTTTTCGGTTTCTTACTTGCCGGACTGTCCTTTGCAGGGGATTGCGCAAGGCTTGGCAAAAGAAAATACCGCAGCGAAGCGAGGATGATTTTCTTTTAGCCAACCAGCCCCTGAAAGGGGCCGCCTTGCGCAATCAACCCGGCAAAGGGCTATATTTGCAGGTAAGAAATTGAAAGAATGGCAGTTATTCCTGATCTGTCCTGATACAAAAAAAGCCATCCTCCGGGGACGGCTTTAATGGTGTGTCGTACGTCTATTGCGCCAGACGTTCCTTCACATTGTTCATCGCCTCTTTCAGGCTGCTGTTCATGACCCGCGCATAATGCTGCGTCATGCGTGTGGAGGCATGTCCGAGCATGACGGACACGTCCTGCAAGGGTACATTGTTGGCGAGCGTGACGGTCGTCCCGAAAGTGTGCCTGGCCACGTGCGTGGTCAGGTTTTTCTTTATGCCGCAGAAATCGGCGATTTCCTTGAGGTAGCTGTTCATTTTCTGGTTGCACATGACAGGCAGGCAGCATCCTTTCTTTATGCAGACCGGATGTTCCCTGTATTTCTCCAATATGGCCAGTGGAACGGGCAGCAGCGGGATGTTGCTGATGGAAGACGCTTTTCTGCGGTGTTCCAACTTGACCCTTCCCTTCCTTATCCACCAGTCCCCGAGATTGTCCTGTACCAAGTTTTCACCACTCAGAGTGGCGACATCGGAGAACGCCAGACCGGTGAAACACGCGAAGACAAATATGTCCCTGACCAGCTCGAGCCGTGGGATGGTGAATTTCTTTTTCATTACGGTCTGCAACTCGTCGTAGGTCAGGAATACCGGATCGGTCTCGTCCTGCTCCATCTTGTAACCGTAAAAGGGATTCTTGCGCATCCATTCCTTTGCCAATGCCATGTTGGTGAATTTCTTGAAACATTTCATATAACGGACTATCGTGTTACGGCACAGTCCCCCCTCCGTTTTCAGGTAAATGTCAAACGCACGGATGAACTCCGGTGTCAGCTCATGGAAGGTGATATCCTCCTTGCCATAATAAGAGGGGATAAGCCGCTGCAATTTCTTCACCACGTTCTTGTACCGGTTGATCGTGACGGGAGAGTAGTCTATGCCTGCCAGTGTTTCCATTTCCCCGATGCCTTCCATCATGGTACCGAGCAGTGTACGCATTCCGGTGTCTTTCCCGAAGACACGTTTCAGGATCAGTTTCGGGGTAATCAGGGCCTGTTCCAATACCAGTTCCTTGTGTTTTTCCAAGGCGCGTGCGTGCAGTTCGGCAATATAGGCGTTCAGTGCCACTGATGCCCTGTCCCTGCCTTTACTGCATCCTTTGGCGGCGTTCCATAAGTTCAGGGGCACGCTTCTTTGGATACGTACATCGTCATAGTCTCCATTGATGGTTATCCGCATCAATACCGGTGCCTCACCGTTTTTCAACAATTTCGTTTTAAGCACGAAAAACAGAATGTTCATTGTTCCCTGTTTCATCACTTTTGTTTTTTGAGGTTTACATTCAATTGTTTCGTCAAAACCGGATGGCATGAGGACGTGGAGCGAAGTGTTAAATTCGGTGGCTTTTTTGAGGGACTTGCGGAAAAGCCATAAAAATCCCATTTTTCTCAGGTTCGAATTGCCTTTTGTATCCCGGGTTCGATTCCTTTTTTTTATCCCGATGGGAAATACCGAATTTTTAAATTTCTTTCACATTTTCAACTCCATCCGGTCATGTGTGCAAAATTACTTTTTCACACCGGAGATTGGAATTGTCAAATAGTTGAAAAACAATGAAGTATGATACATATTTATGGCTTTTTCAAAAGCCTTAAAAAAAGCCACTGAATTGGCGAAATCCAACTTCACAAATATGTAATGAAATGCGTAGCGAGGGTAAAAAAAGAACCCTTGAACTATCTCTAATTCAAGGGTTTTCTAAAATTGAAAAGCTTTTTGGTGGTGCCACCAGGAATCGAACCGGGGACACAAGGATTTTCAGTCCTTTGCTCTACCAACTGAGCTATGGCACCAAAATGGTTATCGGTAGAGCTTTTCACTTTGTAATAGAACACCTCTCAGAAACTATTGTTTCTTGTTTGCGGTTGCAAAGGTAGGCATATTTTTTGATTCTACAAATTTTTTGCAAATTTTCTATGAAATTCTTTTTGATTTCAAAAAAATGCTTTACCTTTGCACTCGCAAAACAGAAACGGAATGTAGCGCAGTTGGTAGCGCACTACGTTCGGGACGTAGGGGTCGGGCGTTCGAGTCGCCTCATTCCGACACTGTAAAGGATAAGCCGCTAATAATTAGTGGCTTTCTGTTTTTTTAGAGATAAAGCCAGAACAAATACGGGTACCCTATTTTATGGGTCAAATTCTATTCTCGGATTATAATGCTAACATCCTACCAGCCGAATATTTTTTGTGAAAGTATATAGGGAGGTAAGAGTTTTTCGTTATCTTTGCTCCCTACATGATAAAACTGATTTTATTTTCCTGTTAACCATTAGGATCATAAGATATACCTTCTTGATGATTTCTTTAAGTAAAAAATGAGAATTAATGAATATGAGAAATTTGTTTTTGACTTTAGCTTTCGGTCTATGTTCCGGCGTATTCGCCCAAAATACGACTGTTTTTGAATCTCCTATTATGGGGTGGAGCTCATGGAATACCTATCGGGTTCATATCAATGACACCTTAATAATAAGGCAAGCAGATGCTATGGTGCAAAAAGGACTGAAAGAAGTAGGCTATTCCTATGTGAATGTAGATGACGGTTTTTTTGGATGGCGGGATGAAAAAGGAGTGATGCAAACACATCCCGAGCGTTTCCCGAATGGATTGAAGGGAGTAGCGGATCATATTCATTCTTTAGGATTGAAAGCCGGCATTTATTCGGATGCGGGAAGCAATACTTGTGGTTCCATTTGGGATAAAGATATGAACGGCATAGGTTCCGGTTTGTACGGACATGAATTTCAGGATGCCACGTTGTATTTTAAAGAGTGGGGATTTGATTTTATCAAGATTGATTATTGCGGAGCCGGTCAGGAATTGAATCTGGAAGAAGAAAAACGATATACCGAAATACGCCAGGCTATAGATAATCTGGGTTGCGGACATGTTTCTATTAATATTTGTCGATGGGCTTTCCCGGGTACTTGGGCTAGAAACCTTGCTCGTTCATGGCGAATCAGTGCGGATATCCGCCCGGAGTGGGGATCAGTAAAATATATCATCGATAAAAATCTTTATCTGTCTGCCTATGCGGGAGAAGGTCATTATAATGATATGGATATGTTGGAGATAGGTCGAGGGCTAAAACCTGAAGAGGAAGAGGTACATTTTGGAATGTGGTGTATCATGAGTTCACCTTTGTTGATAGGATGTGATCTGACAACCATTCCGGAGACGTCATTAAAACTGTTGAAAAATAAAGAACTGATAGCTTTGAACCAAGACCCTTTAGGATTGCAGGCATACGTAGTTCAGCATGAAAATGAAGGGTATGTGTTGGTGAAGGATATAGAACGAAAGCGTGGTAATGTACGTGCGGTTGCTTTATACAATCCTTCGGATACGATTTGTAGCTTTACAGTTCCGATGAATATTTTGGAATTAGGAGGAAAGGTTAAGGCACGCGATCTGGTGAAACAGCAGGATTTACCGGAGATAAAAGGGGGTGTTCTGAATCGAGAATTACCTCCCCATAGTGTGCTGATTTTACGTATGGAGTCCGAGAAGAGATTGGAAGCGACTGTTTATGAAGCGGAATGGGCTTATCTGCCTTGTTTCAATGATTTGGGAAAGACTCCGAAAAGCATCGTATATGCTCCGTTACATGAAGCATCCGGAGGCATGAAGGTAAGTTATCTGGGAGGGCGGAAAGAGAATTTTGCAGAATGGAAAGAGGTGTACAGCGAGCAGGGCGGTGAATATGAAATGACTATCCGCTATGTGCCTAAAGCAGACCGTAAGCTGGAAGTCTGTGTGAATAACGAAAAAAGGATTCTTCTTGATTCGCTGTCGGCGGATGAGACTCAAAAGATAGCTTCGATTACTGTTCCGGTGCATTTGAAAGCAGGGAATAATAAGATACGTATGGGAAGCTCATTTTGCTGGGCTCCAGATATAGACTGTTTTACTTTGAAAAAAGTAAGTGAGTAGGCTGATAAGATCTATCTTCTTGAAGTACCACTTTGATAAAGAGTAAGAATATGAGTGTAACAAATGTCACCCGTGAGGAATTGTGGGCAAAGCAACATTTGTCTTGCAAAAACATGGATTATGCGGTATGGGAACGGGATAAATCCATGCTCCAGAAGTTGTCCAGAATCAATGGCGGCTGTTCTTTCGTGGTGGATGTATATAAAGGATGTTATGCGTATGCTTCTACGGGTTTTGTCGATTGGTTGGGGTATGACAGGCACAAGATAGAAACATTGGAAAAACAGGGTGATTATCTGGAGTCACGTATTCATCCGCATGATCGTTCCCAATTGGAAGACTTGCAAGTCAGGCTGGGGAAGTTCATTTATAACCAGCCTTTTGAACATCGGAATGACTATTGTAATGTGTATAGTTTCCGTATACTCAATGCTCGTGGCAACTATGTGCGTGTAACAAGCAGGCATCAAGTTTTGGAACAGAGCCATGACGGAAAAGCATGGCTCATTATAGGGAATATGAGTATGGCTCCCGGTCAGAAAGAATCAGAACAGGTGGAATGTACTGTGCTGAATCTGAGAAATGGAGAAATGTTTTCACCCGGTGTGGTGATAATGAATCCGGCTTTCGGTCTTACCGGACGTGAAATGGAGATATTACGCCTTATCCAACGAGGATTCTTAAGCAAAGAAATTGCCGATAAATTATGTATCAGTATTCATACCGTCCATATTCACCGGCAAAATCTGTTGCGTAAGCTGGGAGTACAAAACTCTTTGGAGGCAATACGCCTAGGACAGGAGTCGGGGCTGTTAAGCTGATGCCCGATTTCATCGGGTCAAGGCATCCATTCTACTACTCCTGTAACAGGATGTTGCTTTCTCCATTCCTTAAATCCGCTATAATCCCGCACCCCATCCCGGATGACTGCCTGATAATACTCCACTCCGATGATTTTCTCGGTTTCCGGTGTTTCATATTTTAATCTTAGAATAGTTTCCCGTATTTCATCGGTCATAATTTCCGAAATGCGTTGGGCTACCTTTTCAAAATAACCGTCATAACGTGAACCTTCCCGGATGTGAATCATATCCATCTGCCAAAGTTCATTTTCTTCATTTTGATACCATGCATGCCATTCGATACAGGCTTCGGCAGTATGCAGCAGATTAGCGCATTCTATTCTTTTGATGGACGGATTCTCTGCTAGTCTGGCCATTGCCTGAAAGCTGTCCGTCAGGTTTAAGGCTGATGAATAAATATGGAAATCAATGTCCCTATGTTTCATCAGTAGCCCTGTTCTGAGTGAACCTACCAGATTAATTTTTGCACCGGCATCTTCCCATATCTGGATGATGTTCGTGTTTTTGATAACTTGCCAGGCTTTTTCCTGATTCTGTTTGGCAATGTCGAAAATATTCATACGCTGTCTTTTATAGTTGGTTTGCAAAAGTAGAGAAAAGCTTTCAAACTGAAGATAGTTATAAATAACTATTTATTGCCGGAATGAATCGGGAGAAAGGGGGTAGCAAGGAACTTAGTAATGCTTCCTTTTCAAGTAAATGACAGATTGTATTCCCAACATGATGACAAACAGATATTCGGTTGTCATATATACCGCTAAAGGTGCATGTACACAGTGGCTCAGCCAGTAAAGATAAAGAAGATATACCATAATGGTAACCACTTGGAAAATAAAGGCAATTTTTGTCTTTCCGGTTCCGGTGACGGCACTGATGTAGACATATCCGGGTACTGCGAATATATAATTGAACAGCATGACGATGAAAGGGGGGACAGTGTGTTGCACCAGTGTTTCGTTGTTGGTGTAAAATCCGATAATCCAATAATCACAAAACAATGCGACTCCTACCAGCGGAAAACCGATGGCATATCCCATTTTGATGATTTTGTGGCAGATAGGAAAAACACCTTTTTGTTGTCCGGCTCCTAAAAGATTGCTTACCAAGGAACCGTTGGTGGCTCCTAAAGAACTGACAATCACAAAAAAAGAGGGTGGAAACGCTGCGGGTTATGTTGGAAACGGCCAGTTCCATCTTTCCTAAATGTTCGATGGCGATGAAGAACAGGAACCACGGCGCCATACTGATAAAAGAATGCAGCATGCTCCATACGGACAGGTAAAACAGTCTTTTCAATAGCTTTCCATCAAATATCGGTTGCAGTCCATACTTGTTTTTATCAATCTTTCTCCACATATGGATAAGGAGAATGATTAACGATCCCATTTCTGCTAGCGTTGAGGCTATTGCCGATCCTGCTATCCCAAATTTTAAGGTAAATATTAACAGGTAATTGAAAGGGATGTTGATAAGTACGGCTGCTATTGCGGCCCAAGATAAGGACCTGGTCTTTATTATTCCCACAAAGAAAGCCCGGAGTGCCAGAAAGGGAAATGAAAATAAAAGTCCGAAACTGCGCCAGTCCAGATAGTCCGTTACAGCCTGATAGATTTCCGGTGAGGTAATTAATTGTTTCAAAAGGAAGGGGGAAAGGCCCTGTATCAACAAACATAAAGAGAGTGCTAGTCCGGAAAGGAAAAATAGTCCTTGAAAGAAGGTACGTCCTGTTTCTGCATAGTTCTGTTCTCCATTCCTGCGGGCAATCATGACTTGTAGTCCTATGCTGAAACCGAAGCCTAGCATATAAGTTGCCAGATAATATATTCCTGCCAAGGCAGATGCGCCAAGTTCCACTTCACCGACATGGCCCAGAAAGACGGCATCGGTAATGTTGATTAATTGCTCCATTAAAACGCTCATCATTACAGGAAGGTTGATGAGCCATATTTGTTTATATGTATAATTCATTGTTTAACTTAATGTATAACCATGCTTATGCACTTATCGGTTTAGGGATGGTGCACAATCTGTGTGGATTAATAATAAGGGTATAAAACTCTGTAACAAATCTTATTTAAGATCCGTCAAAATAGCCAAATAGTTTGGATTGGTAGTGCTATTCGTTGAATGTAGCTATATACAGAGTTGATGTTTCATTAGTTAAACAATTGTGTTTTGCAGGTTAAATCAAATCTCCTGGTTCGGCATAAATTTTGTATTCGCTCTCTAGTCCCTTGAAATCTTTTCTGAGGAGTACAATTTTAGCTTTGGGGGTAAGCCAAATGTTTAGTGGAATGGCATTCTTCTCTTGAAATGAAAATATAGTGCTGAATTCTTTTCTCAAAGACTCGTCTGAGGTTGCGGTATAATTAGGGAGTGAGAAAAATGAATTTATGTAGTTATACAGTATTTGTTTGCTTTTCATAGATCCCCCTTTTTCATATTTCTCATTTTTGGCATACAGCATAACAGATGGGACACCTTGATGGATATGGGTTTGCGTACTCAGATAATATCCGTCCAGATTATTTGCATAGCCTGTGGTAAAATCGGAGTCGGTTACGTCTTTCCAATTGAAAGCAAGGAAATCTTTTTTATTTGTGATATCAATGGATATTGTATCACTACTATAGATTATTTCATTGTTTTTGTAACCTAGCAGATAAGTCTTGTATGTGCCGGGTGAATAATAAACATGTGCCCATTTGAAAAATGTTGTTTCCACATATCTGGCATAATTTGAATGACTGAATACTTTAAAGCTATTTGGGGAATGAGATGATTTCCACACTATGGAATCATACACTTCGCTTAGACAAGGTGCATCTTTACCAAAATCAAAAGATTGGTAGAATACAATAGGAGCAAATATGTTTTGAGAACTTGTTTCTGCTTCTAATATAATTTTGATCTCTTTATTTTCTGTTTCTTTATTTTGGCTACCATCCATATCGGCCTCTTCTTTGGAGCAAGACAAGACAAAGAAGGTAAGTAGTAAAAAACAGTAGAATATCTTTTTCATGTTTGTTTTTGAGTTGGGTAAATAGCTCTGTTTGTAATGTCGAAAACAAAGCTAGCAAATATATTTGATAATCTCAGCTTTGTATCCTATATTTTATTTTTGACTGATGATTTGATAATCAAAATCGGTAAACAAAGACTTTACAGAGATTCAAGAGGTTCCTGCACATACCTCATATACTCCTCATAGTCTATATACCTTCCACCCATTGACTTTAAGTGTGGGGTTTCAAACTGACAATCAATCAAGGTTCCTCCCAACTCCTGAAATGTTTGTGCCAGATAGATAAGCGCCAGTTTCGATGCATTGGGGACTAGAGAAAACATGCTTTCGCCGAAAAAACACTTTCCCAAAGTGACTCCATAGAGTCCGCCGACCAGACAAGATTCTTCCCATACTTCCACGCTGGTCGCGAAACCTTGCTCATGCAGGCGGATGTAGGCTTTCATGATATCTTTGCCCAACCATGCTCCCGTTTCTTCCATCCGCAGATTGCCGCAGGTTTGAATCACTTCATGGAATGCCTGGTTAAAACTGACTCCATATTGTTCTTTGTTCATAAAAGTACGCATGGAGTGAGAAATGTGAATCTCGTTAGGGAAAATCACAAACCGTTTCAGGGGACACCACCATTGTATCTGTTTTTCACGGAAAGCATACCAAGGGAATATGCCATTGGAATAGGCAAGGAGGAGACGGTCTACGGAGAGGTCGCCGCCCACTGCCAATAGTCCGTCCGGTTCGCCATAGTGAGGGTCGGGAAAAACAAGTTTTTGAGTTAGTTGAAAGACCATATTGTTTTTTATTTATTGGATTCATATAATATCTTCTGTAGGAACTTCTCCGTATCTCTGCCTCTGCGGAGAAGTTGCCGATTCATTTAAAGGTATTACTCTTTGAGTACTTGCAAGCTCAATTCTCCGTTTCCTGCTGTCACTCTTACTTTACCTCCTGTTTTTAATGCTCCGAATAGGATTTCACGCATAAGCAGTGGCTTCAGCTGCGAAGTAATTATCCTGTCCATTTCCCTGGCACCATATTCTTTGGTGAAACCTAGTTTCAGCAGATGCTTATAGGCTTCCGGGCTGAGTTCCATTCCTACATGACGTGCAGACAGTTTGTTTTTCAGTTCGTTGAGTTTTTTGTTCAGGATGAGAGAAGCCATTCCGTAATCCATATCATGGAAGACGACTGTTGCAGACAACCGGTTGATGAATTCAGGTTTGAAAGTTTTCTTAACCTGTTTCAACATTGCCTCTCCGGCAGTAATTTGTCCGCTGAAACCTATAGAGGCTTGGTGCGCGAATTGTGCTCCGGCATTGGAGGTCATGATAAGTATAACATGGCGGCAGTCCGCTTTCCGTCCTTTGTTATCCGTCAGTACGGCATAGTCCATGACTTGCAGCAGGATATTGAATATATCAGGATGCGCTTTTTCTATTTCGTCAAGCAGTAACACACAGTTGGGAGTTTTGCGGATAGCATCTGTCAGCAGTCCGCCGTCTTCATAACCTATATATCCGGCAGGTGAGCCGATGAGTTTGGCCACTGTATGCTTTTCCGTATATTCGCTCATGTCAAAGCGTTGCAGGGCTATACCTAGTTCGGAGGCCAATACTTTGGCCACTTCCGTCTTTCCTACTCCGGTGGGGCCAACGAAGAGAAGGCTGGCCAGTGGTTTGTTTTCGTCCTGTAGCCCGGCTTTGGCCATTTGTACGGCTTCCACCACTTGGCAGACAGCTTCTTCCTGACCGTATATCTTTGCACTGATGCGTTCATGCAAGGTTTCTAATGTGGCATTGTCCTCTTCCTTCATGGCGAGTACATCCACTTTACAGATACGTGCCAGTATATCGGTTATCAATGCTTTGTCCACCGTTTGTGTTTCTGTATCTGTGGGGTGGATTTCACGATAAGCCCCGGCTTCGTCCACCAGGTCGATGGCCTTGTCGGGCAAAAAACGGTCGCTGATATACCGTGCGGCAGCTGTGACGGCATATGCTATCACTCCTTCTTCATAAACTACTCCATGGAACGTTTCGTACCTTTCTTTTAATCCTTCTACTATGTGGATAGTTTCTTCGATTCCGGGTTCCTGTATGTCAATCTGTTGGAAACGCCGTACCAATCCTCTGCTACGTGAAAAATAGCGGTTGAATTCTTCGTAAGTAGTGGAACCGATAAACCGGATCTCTCCTCCTTCCAAATAAGGCTTGAGCATATTAGAGGCATCCATCGAACCGTCTCCCGTCCGTCCGGCGCCTATCAGGTTATGTATTTCATCTATATATACAATGGCGTGTCCTTCTTTCCGTATTCCTTCCATAATGGCTTTCAGCCTTTTCTCGAATTCACCCCGATATTGTGTACCGGCCAATAAGTTGCCTAAATCCAGTTCGTAGATACGACAACCTGTGAGGCGTTCGGGAACATTGCCTGCTTCTATACGTGCAGCCAGTCCGTAGACCAGTGCGGTTTTTCCCACTCCCGGTTCACCCACGTGCAGAGGGTTGTTCTTTTCTTTGCGGCAGAGAACTTGAATGGTGCGTTCCAATTCCACATTCCGGCCTATAAGCGGATTCCGGTCTTGCAGACCTTCATTGAGGCAGGTGACGTAGTTGCGCCAAGGTTCGCTTTTCTCTTGCTCAGAGGAAGTTTCCTCTTGAAACTGATTCATGTGCTCGTAATTTGAAATGAGGGAGCTGAGAAACTCCGGCATATCTTCTCCCACTGTTTCTTTTAGCAGATAGCCGGCCCATGAATCTTCCAGTTGAAGCATTCCTTGTACCAGATGAGGAACATCCATTTCTTCTGCGCTTGAATGGCTGATTGTCATATAGGCATATTGCAGCAGCTCGGAGAGTTGACCTGAAATTTCCAACTCATATTCTATTTCTTGAGGAACTCGTTCCACTTCTTTCGACAGATATTCGGAAATGGACTGGGACAGTTCTTCCGGGGTACAAAAACACTCTGCCAATGCTTTTTGAAAAGGAACTTGTTCCAGCAATGCGCTCAATAAGTGTTCGGGCGTGATAAATTCATGCCGATATTGCATCGCTTGGCTCTGCGCAGAAGCGAAAGCGTAGTTCACCGAATCGGTATTTGGTATATCCATATCTTATTCTTGATTTTTTATTCTTCTTCCGGTGTAACCGTGAGTCGGAGAGGGAAACCCTCTTCACGAGCCATACGGGTGGCTTTTTGTACTTTTGACCGGGCGATATCATACGTATAGATGCCTATTACGGCCGATTCACTTTTGTGTACTTGCATCATCAAAGCTTCTGCTTCCATCGTTGATTTGAAAAAAACGGTAGTTAATATCTTTACAACAAATTCCATTGTAGTAAAGTCGTCATTGAAAATAGTAACTTTGAAGCGTCGCGGCTCGCGAAGGTCTATACGTTCTTTTTCTTTATAAGATGATTGTTGTTGTTCCATATTGGTATTTGTCATACGTACTTATGGCACAAAGGTAGGGAAAGTATTGGAAAGGTAGGGTAGGGAAGAGATGAATTTTGTAGACGGATGGTCTGGAGCTGATGTCTTGAATTCCTTTCATGCCTGTCTGTCATTCTTAAAACATCCATATATAATAAGATGTTTCAAGGATGACAGACGTGTATGAAAAATAAAATGTGAAAAAATCCAAGGATAAGAGGTGGAAACTTAGACTTTTCTGTGAACAAACTGGCCGTCAATCCAAATGGTGGCATGGTTTCCCCGGAACTTCAGCAGGATATATTCGGGGTCTTCCGGTCCTTTAGGAAAATGATGGATAAACCAGTCTTGCCATAACTCTTTCTTGGTGCCAGTGTCTGATACAACTTCCACTTCTCCGGTCATGGCCACGCTGTTTCCCTCTTTGTAGAAACATATGCCGGCTTTCGGATTAGAGCGGAAATCCTTTGTCTTTGCCGAACTGTTTCCTGTTGCAAACCAGATGGTTGTTAATCCTTCCGTTTTGATTTTACTCAAGGGAACCGGCCGGGGATACCCTTCTTTATTGATGGAAGTTAGTGTGACTACTTCACATTGTTGAAGCAAAGCTTTTGCTTTTTCTTTAAGTGATTCCATTGTTTCTTTTTAGTATTTGATACGGTACAAAAGTAAGAAACGCCAGGATGGCTTCGTTGTAAAAAAACGACTTTTATAGTTTCAGATATGTTAATGTGGTTTCTTCCGTAACCGGTAAGGATAAAAAGGAACCGGGTGTATTGCCTGATAAGGCTTTTATTTCCTTGCTCAAATGGGCTGTGTCATAGTATCCGGCCTCAATGGCAACAGAGAAGAGTTGGTTGGAAGAGGTGGAACGCAGTAAATCCACTGCATTCTTGAATTTGATAATCCGGCTGTATTCCTTAGGGGAATATCCGGTCTGATGTTTGAACTTGCGCTCGAAGTGTCTTTGGCACAAGCATACATTTTCTACTAAAGAACGGATAGGCAGTTGGCCTTTGGAAAGGTTAATGCAATCTACTGCATATGATATCTGTTTTTCTATCTTGTTGTTAGTACATAAGGCTTGGGTGAGAAAAGATTCTATCAGTCTGATTTTGTCCTGTATGTACGGTTGTTCACATAATCTTTCTGCTAGCGAGTCGTTGAAGATACCTCCTGACTCAAAAGTGCTGATTCTTTGATTCCCAAGTTCTTCCAATGGTAATTGCATGAAGCGGAATAAACCGCAAGGCAGAAAACGGATACCAAACATATGGATGCTTTTCGCATAGGTTATTAGGGTGGAGTATCGGCTCATGGGACCTACAAAATAAGAACGGTAGGGTTGCATTATAAGACTTTCTTGTTCCGCTATGTCAGCTACTTCGCCAAGGGTGAAGATAAAATCGGTGCAACCGTCCGGCAATATGTTGATTTTCATCCCATAGTCCGGATTGCCTTTAAATTCCCAGTATTTGTCAATATAGGGGGCTAAAAGCAGGGAAGGCTGGTATTCATTATACATGAAGATTGTTATTTCTTTTTAGCAGCGATAGCTAGTAATACTCCCAGTACCCCCCAGATTACCATGCGTGGGATAATACCGAAGGTCTTGTTGTGATACACTCCTGTGCTGATGCGAAGCCCAAGCATTTCTCCCAAAGTAGCTAGAATGGCGAACTTCACAAAACTCATGACCATACCATGGATTGCATTGAAAGATTTGTACCATTCATAAATGGTATCGCTAATAAAAAAGGGTAGAAACAATGCTATTACAAACAAAAAGAACAGAATATCACTCTTTTTCATAGATAGAAATGTGTTTTTCATTAATATTTGCGACAAACATACGAAAAAAATCTAAGTTCCTAACCAAACAATAATTTAAATTCGACGGCTCTTTATTTGTTATCTAGCTATAATCTTTTATCTTTGTTTCCCGTCATGGAATAAAATAAAAAGGTTATTATGAAAACAAAAGGATGGATTTTAACTGTAATTTGTAGTATGTTGTTATTGGTGGCGGGTATCACTTTTGCATCAATGGTGCTTGTCGGGCAACCGGCTTTGGCAAACGAATCATTGTGGTGGTGGATCTTGATAAATTTTGGTGTGATGGTTTTATTATTCGGGTATGGCGTGAAACGGGGAATCCAGATATTGCGTATCTTCAGCATACCGAAAAGCAAACTGACACGGGAACCAGGTGTCGTGGTTTGTGATTATAATATCAGCCTGAAAAAGTATGCTTTGTATAAATTGTGGGACATCCGTCATTTCAGTTTTTCTTTGTTGTTCATCATTTATATTTGTATTGCACTGTGTACAGGGCACTATATTGTTCCCGAAGAGCAAAGCCTGTTCAGTCCGCTGCTGATTTGGTTCTTGTGTCTTATTTATATCTTGATTATGCTGCCTGTCAGACTAAATAAGATTTATAAGCGGAGTATTGCGGGGCAGACTTGGGTAGAAATAACTCCGGAAGGGCTGACATATGATAAGGCGGAACTGAAACAGACATTCCCTTGGGAGGAGATAGCAGGTATAGCTCTTTATAAGACCTATTGCTTTCTGTATGATAAAAGAGGCGGTGAATTTTTGATTGTAACTTCGGATGAAAAGGTGAAAGAATCCCTTCTTTACTATTTAAATACGAAAAAATAATGAATTAAAGCTAAGTGTTTTTTATAATAAGGTTGTTCATATTATTATAATGTGTATTTTTGTAACAAAGTAATAATGAAAAACCTCTTAAGTATGAAAACACCTGTTCTCGCGCTATTCATTTCTTTAGTGGCATTTGGAGCCTGTGTGTCCAATAAACAAACCCAGCCGTCAACCGATTATACCCAATTGGTGAATCCGTTTATCGGAACCGATTTTACCGGCAATACTTATCCGGGAGCGCAAGCGCCTTTCGGAATGGTACAACTTAGTCCGGATAACGGTTTGCCCGGATGGGACCGTATTTCCGGTTATTTTTATCCGGACAGTACGATTGCCGGATTCAGTCATACCCATTTGTCGGGAACGGGAGCCGGAGACTTGTATGATATCTCTTTCATGCCTGTAACTTTGCCTTATCAGGAAGCGGAAGCTCCTTTAGGCATCTATTCCAAATTCTCTCATGCGGATGAAGAGGCTTCAGCTGGTTATTATCGCGTGTTGCTGAAAGATTATGATATCAATGTGGAGTTAACTGCTACAGAGCGTTGCGGTATACAGCGTTATACGTTTCCTGAAGGAGAGTCGGCTGTCTTTCTGAATCTGAAGAAAGCGATGAATTGGGACTTTACCAATGATTCTTATATTGAGATAATTGACTCATGCACCATTCAGGGATATCGTTTTTCCGAAGGATGGGCAAGAGGCCAGCATGTGTATTTCCGCACTCGTTTCTCCAAACCGTTTGCCTCGGTAGAGATGGATACTACTGCCATTGCTTTGAAAGGTAAACGTGTAGGTACGGCTTATATCGCCCGTTTTAATTTTGATACGGAAAAAGGAGAGCAGATTGTTCTGAGTACTGCTCTTTCGGGAGTAAGCATGGAAGGTGCTGCTAAAAACATGGCGGCTGAAGCACCTCACAATGATTTCGATAAATATTTGGCTGAAACTAAAGATAATTGGAACCGTCAGTTGGGAAAAATAGAGGTAACAGGTGATAACAAGGACGATAAGGTTAATTTTTATACAGCATTGTATCATACAATGATTGCCCCGACTATTTATAGTGATGTGGACGGGGCTTATTATGGTCCCGATAAGAAAATTCATCAGACGGATGGTTGGGTGAATTATGGAACTTTTTCATTGTGGGATACTTATCGTGCCGCACATCCGTTATTTACTTATACGGAACCTCAGCGTGTCAATGATATGGTGAAATCATTCATTGCTTTTTATGAACAGAACGGACGTTTGCCGGTATGGAATTTTTGGGGAAGTGAAACGGATATGATGATTGGCTACCACGCTGTACCTGTTATTGTCGATGCTTATTTGAAAGGTATTGGTGATTTTGATGCAGAGAAGGCATTGGAGGCTTGTGTGGCTACTGCTAACTTGGATGATTATCGCGGCATTGGTCTGTATAAAAAATTAGGATATATACCTTATAATATAAAGGATGAATATAATGCGGAAAATTGGTCGCTTTCCAAAACATTAGAATATGCTTTTGATGATTATTGCATAGCCGAAATGGCCCGGAAGATGGGGAGGACTCAATTAGCGGACGAATTCTACAAGCGTTCTCAGAATTATCGCAATGTGTTCAATCCGGCGTCAAGCTTCATGCAGCCGATAGATGATAAAGGAGTATTCCAACCTAATTTCAGCCCGGATGACTACACTGCCCACATTTGTGAAAGTAACGGTTGGCAGTACTTTTGGTCTGTACAGCAGGATATTAAGGGGCTAATTGCCTTGACTGGTGGTAAGGATCGTTTTACGGAAAAGTTGGATAGTATGTTTACTTATATCCCGGCTGGTAATGCAGATTTGCCTCTTTTCAGTACAGGTATGATTGGCCAGTATGCTCATGGTAATGAGCCTAGCCATCATGTGATTTATTTGTATAATAAGGTACGTCAGCCTTGGAAAACTCAGAAGTATGCGGCGCAGGTCATGCATGACCTTTATTTCAATGCACCTGCCGGACTGTGTGGAAATGAGGATTGTGGACAGATGTCTGCCTGGTATGTATTCAGTGCTATGGGATTTTATCCTGTCAATCCGGTAAGTGGTGAATATGAGATTGGTACGCCGTTGTTCCCCGAGATACAGATGCATCTGGATAATGGAAAAACGTTCACAGTACTGGCCCCTGGAGTAAGTCGTGAAAATATCTATATCCAGTCGGTGAAAGTAAATGGGCAACCATACGATAAGAGCTATATCACACACCGGCAAATAATGGATGGTGCTACTGTAGAATTTGAAATGGGTCCGGAACCGGGAAATATTTGGTATAGATAGATAATAATTGGTTCAACTTATTAAGAATTGTAATTGTACAGGAGGTGAGTTAAAAGTAATATTTGTTATCGTTTTGCTGTAGAGGCGGTTTGAATCTGCCTGAAAATTGTATGATGAGCGGAAGCTTTCTGCCCCTACAGTGGATGATTGGATCGTTATTTGGAACATTGGCTCTCTCCTTCATACAAAGGTGAATTATATAATATGAACGAGGAACTTGATGACACCTATAAGGTCGTCTTTCGTCAATGCTATCCTAAGCTGTTGTTCTATGCGACACGGCTGGTCGGTACCGAAGAAGCCGAAGATGTAGTGCAGGATGTTTTTGTGGAGTTGTGGAGGCGGAGAGATTCAGTCGTCATAGGAGAGCAGATTTTAGCTTTCCTTTATCGTTCTGTATATACCAAGGCTATAAATTTATTGAAGCATCAGATTATAGAGAATAACTACAGTGCGGCAATGATAGAGATCTATGAACGAAGATTGCAATATTACCAGCCGGATCATGCTGAAGTTATTAAAAAGATAGAGAATCAGGAATTGCGTCAGGAAATTTTTGGAGCGATTAATGAATTGCCGGATAAATGTAAGGAGGTGTTTAAACTGAGCTATCTTCATGATATGAAAAACAAGGAAATCGCTGATACTCTTGGCATTTCTTTACGTACCGTAGAGGCACATATGTATAAGGCCTTGAAATTTTTGCGCGAACGTCTCAGCCATTTATTATTGTCATTGATTATATTTTCAGCAAAACTGCTAAGTGTTTTTACAAGTTGAATTGTTTACTATATGAATAGGGAAAAAGATGAGTAAACTTAACGAAGATATTATTATCAGGTATTTGGAAAACCGATGCTCGGAGGAGGATTTTGTTCTTATCAATGAATGGATGAAAGAATCTGATGAGAATGCCGGAGAGCTGTTCCGTATGGAGGAGATTTATCAGTTAGGTAAATTCCCCTTTGAGGAGGAAAATCTGGTAGTGAGGGCAGAGCGCAGGTTGGGTAGAAGATTGGAACAGGAAAATCAAAAGAAACAAGAGGTGTTCAAGCTTAGAAGTGTGTTGCGTTATGCAGCTGCTATAGTGGGCGTGATGGTGCTGGCTGCGGGATTAGCCTATTGGTTCCGGAATAAAGCGGAGGAATTGGTGGTAGCATCGGCTGCTCATGGACAAGTGCGTGAGATGTTGTTGCCTGACGGGACAAAAGTATGGTTGAACCAGTCGTCTGTTTTAAAATATCCGCGTGCTTTTGAAGGAAAGGAACGTCATGTATATCTGGATGGAGAAGCTTATTTTGAAGTAGCACGTAATCATGAGAAACCTTTCATGGTAAAAAGCCCGGCAATGGATGTCAGGGTCTTGGGAACCTCTTTTAATATAAAATGTCGTCCGGATAACAGTTTTGCGGAAACAACCTTGATAGAGGGTGAAGTTGAGGTAAAAGATAAATCGGACAAAGGAAGAATTACTTTGTTGCCGGGACAAAAAGCTGTTTTAAACAGGGTAACAGGGCGGATGCAAGTAAAACAGGTCGATCCCAAGATGGAGATAGTCTGGCATAATGACTTGATTCCATTTGAAAAGTCATCTATTTTCCAGATTGCGGCAGCATTGGAACGGTTCTATGGAGTGAAGATAATCCTTTCACCGGATGTAGACAGTACTAATACTTATTCAGGTGTACTGAAAAAGAAAGATAATATAGAGTCTGTGCTGAATTCTTTGCGTAACTCTATTCCTTTCAATTATAAGAAAGTAGATGATAACAATATATTTATCTCATCGGAAACAAAATAATTTTTAAATAAAGATCTATGAAAATCAACATGCTCTTAAGCGGCTGTCTTCTAGGGTTATTGTGTTTCACTGCATGTGATTCTGAGGGCAATGAAATGAATGATTACACCCATTATGTCAATCCTTTTATTGGTACAGGAGGCCATGGGCATACTCATCCGGGTGCTATGGTTCCTCATGGCATGATACAGCCGGGGCCGGATACTCGTATTGACGGTTGGGATTCCTGTTCCGGATATTATTATGAAGATACTACGATCAATGGTTTTGCCCATACACGTCTTAGTGGTACAGGGTGTGCGGATTTCGGAGATTTCCTGTTGATGCCGACTGTAGGTGTGCAGCGTACTGATTTCTTGGGAACAGAAAGCCAGAAGCGTCCTTTCGCATCGGCTTTTTCTCATGAAAAGGAATATGCCGAACCGGGATATTATTCTGTTTTTCTGGATACATACGGGGTAAAAGCCGAACTGACTTCGACAGAGCGTGCGGCAATGCATCGGTATACTTTTCCGGAAAGTAAGGAGTCTGGATTTATCTTGGATATGGACTATAATATTCAGCAACAAATCAATCAGGTAATGGAAGTGGAGGCAGTGAATGATACTGTGTTGCGGGGGCGCAAACGCAGTGCCTATTGGGCATACCGACAGGATCTTTATTTTTATGCCGTATTTTCCAAACCCTTTACGTATACCTTGTACACGGATACTGTTCAGGAAAATGACAAACAGATTCCTGTATGTAAAATGCTTTTGCATTTTGAAACGGCGAAAGATGAACAAGTGCTGGCTAAGTTCTCTATCTCTTCTGTTGATGCGGAAGGTGCTTATAAGAACCTCCAGGCTGAGATGTCCGGTTGGAATTTTGATGGAGTGCGTGCCGATGCTAAGAAGAAATGGAATGAATGCTTGTCAAAGATTGCAGTCAAAACCAATGATGAAGACCAGCGTGCCATTTTCTATACGGCTATGTATCATGCTTTCCTAAGTCCCAATCTGTTTACAGATGTAGACGGGCGTTACTTGGGAATGGATTTGAAAGTGCATACCACCGACATGAAACATCCGGTTTATACCATTTTCTCTTTGTGGGATACTTTCCGTGCGTTACATCCGTTACTGACTATTGTTGATCCTCAGTTGAATACGGAGTTTATCCGTTCATTAATAAAGAAGCATCAGGAAGGTGGTATCTTTCCGAAATGGGACTGTGTGTCCAATTATACCGGAACTATGGTGGGATATCATGCGGCTTCGTTGGTAACCGATTCTTATGTGAAGGGATACCGCGATTTTGATGTGCAGGAAGCTTACAAGGCATGTCTGCGTGCAGCGGAATATGACACTACCGGTATTGTAGCTCCCGATTGGCTGATTCCATATGTTATGCCCAAAGCACGTTATTATAAGAATACTCTTGGCTATATTCCATGTGACCGTGAGAATGAATCGGTAGCGAAAGCATTGGAGTATGCGTATGATGACTGGTGTATCTCCGTGCTGGCAGACAGCTTGGGAGATACTGAAACCAAGGAGAAGTATGCCCGTTTTGCAGATGCTTACGAATTTTATTTTGATCCTGCCACCCGTTTCATGCGTGGATTGGATAGTAAAGGTGAATGGCGTACTCCGTTCAATCCCCGTTCTTCCAATCACCGTAATGATGATTATTGCGAGGGTACTGCATGGCAATGGACTTGGTTTGTTCCGCATGATATCCCGGGACTGGTGAATTTGATGGGTGGGGAGGATGCTTTCGTAGGAAAGCTGGACTCCTTGTTTACGGTTTCTTCCCAGTTGGAAGGGGAGGCTACCTCTGCTGATATCACAGGACTGATAGGCCAGTATGCGCATGGTAATGAGCCTAGTCATCACATTACTCATATGTATAACTATGTAAACCGTCCATGGCGTACTCAGGAATTGGTTGACAGTGTGCTGTATAACCAGTATTTCAATGCTCCTGACGGCTTGTCGGGTAATGAAGATTGCGGTCAGATGTCTGCCTGGTATATTTTGAATTCCATGGGCTTCTATCAGGTATGTCCCGGTAAGCCGGTTTATTCTATCGGACGTCCGTTGTTTGAGGAGGTGACGATTAATTTGCCCGACCGCAAGACTTTCGTTATCCGTACCCACAATAATTCGAAGACCAATAAGTATATTGAGTCGGTTTTGTTGAACGGAAAACCGCTGGATGTTCCTTTCTTTACCCATGATGATCTGGTACGTGGAGGAACGATGGAGATTACCATGAGTCCCGTACCGACGGAATGGGGAAAACAGGTGAAGAATTAAAAGTATAACTTAACCCAAATAGCAATATCATGAAAAAACTATTTCTATCAGTTGTAGCGCTGTGTGTCACGCTGTTTGTACAGGCAAAGGATTATGCAGACTATGTGAGTCCGTTGGTAGGTACACAGTCTTCCTTTGAACTCTCTACAGGAAATACTTATCCTGCCATATCCCGCCCGTGGGGTATGAATTTCTGGACTCCCCAGACAGGAAAGATGGGGGACGGATGGCAGTATGTTTATACGGCTAATAAAATCCGTGGTTTCAAACAAACCCATCAGCCCAGTCCGTGGATTAATGACTATGGTCAATTTTCCATCATGCCCGTAACAGGAAAACCGGAATTTGAAGAGGACAAGCGTGCAAGCTGGTTCTCTCATAAAGCTGAAATTGCAAAACCTTATTATTATAAGGTTTATTTGGCAGAACATGATGTCGTAACCGAAATGGTTCCTACGGAGCGTGCCGTAATGTTCCGTTTCACTTTTCCTGAGAATGATTCATATGTAGTGGTGGATGCTTTTGATCGTGGTTCGTCTGTCAAGGTGATTCCCGGAGAAAACAAAATCGTGGGCTATACTACCCGTAACAGTGGTGGTGTTCCTGCCAACTTTAAGAATTATTTCGTTATTGAGTTTGATAAGCCGTTTACTTATGAGGCTACGTTCTCTAATGATGTACAGCCTGAAAAACCGGATGGCAGTGTTCCTGTAACCTTGAAAGAAGGTAAACTGGAGCAGACTGATTTCCATACCGGAGCCGTTATCGGTTTCAAGACAAAGAAAGGTGAAGTAGTTCATGCCCGTGTGGCCTCTTCATTCATCAGTCCTGAACAAGCAATTCGGAACCTGAAGGAATTGGGTGGTGACAGTTTTGAAGTATTGGTACAGAAAGGTAAAGAGGCTTGGAATGAGGCCTTAGGTAAAGTAGAGGTGGAAGGTGGAACATTGGATCAATACCGCACTTTCTATTCCTGCTTGTACCGTTCCTTGTTGTTTCCGCGTAAATTCTATGAACTGGATGCCAACGGACAACCTGTTCATTACAGTCCTTACAATGGCGAAACGCTGCCGGGATATATGTATACGGATACAGGTTTCTGGGATACATTCCGTTGCTTGTTCCCTTTCTTGAACCTGATGTATCCTTCGGTAAATAAGGAGATACAGGAAGGTTTGGTTAATACTTATAAGGAAAGCGGTTTCTTCCCCGAATGGGCCAGCCCCGGTCATCGTGGTTGCATGGTCGGCAATAATTCAGCTTCTATCTTGGTCGATGCTTATCTGAAAGGAGTACGTGTGGAAGATGTGGAAACATTATACAAAGGACTGATTCATGGAACGGAAGCCGTACATCCTGAAGTTTCTTCTACCGGACGTCTGGGATATGAATATTATAACAAGCTGGGCTATGTGCCTTGTGATGTGAAGATTCATGAGAATGCAGCCCGTACATTGGAATATGCATACGATGACTGGTGTATTTATCAGCTGGCGAAAGAGTTGAAGCGTCCGAAGAAGGAAATCGCACTTTTTGCCAAACGTGCCATGAACTATAAGAACCTGTTTGATTCGGAAAGTAAATTGATGCGTGGCAAGCAGAAGGACGGCAAGTTCGCTCCTGAATTCTCGCCGTTGAAATGGGGAGGTGACTTTACGGAAGGAAACAGCTGGCATTATTCCTGGTCTGTATTCCATGACCCTCAGGGATTGATTGATTTGATGGGAGGTAAGGAAATGTTCGTTACCATGCTTGATTCTGTCTTTTCGGTTCCCCCCATCTTTGATGATAGCTATTACGGACAGGTAATTCATGAGATTCGTGAAATGACAGTCATGAACATGGGTAACTATGCACATGGAAACCAGCCCATCCAGCACATGATTTATCTGTATGACTATGCAGGCCAGCCTTGGAAAGCGCAATATTGGTTGCGTGAGGTGATGAACCGTATGTATACAGCCGGTCCGGACGGATATTGCGGTGACGAAGACAATGGTCAGACTTCGGCATGGTATGTATTCTCCGCATTAGGGTTCTATCCGGTATGTCCCGGTACGGATGAGTATATTCTGGGTGCTCCGTTGTTCAAGAAGGCGACACTTCATTTTGAAAACGGAAAGAACTTGGTAATAACCGCATCGGATAACAGCGATACCAACCGATATGTAGATGAAATGCGTGTAAACGGTACTGTTTATACCAAGAATTATTTGAAGCATAACGAATTGTTACAAGGCGGTACTATTGACTTCAAGATGACCGACCGTCCGAATATGCAGCGTGGAACACAAGAAAGTGATTTGCCTTATTCATTTTCAAAAGACGAAAAAGTAAAATAAAAGTTTCACCATGCACTTCTCTCTTATAAAGAGAGGTTGGAGGGGGATGTTCTCTTTTGGCAGCATTGCAAGAGTACATCCCCTTTTTCTTTTTAAGTATTTCTTCTATACGTCAAAGTCCGATGATATTACTACTTTTGCCTTTCCTCTGCTTTTTTCTGGAAAATTTAGAAAAAAGAACAAGATTGAGTAAGTGTTTTCTTTTAGCTGCCTGTTTTTATTCTCGAAAGGGGAATGAGAACCCCTTCACTGGAGAAAAACAAGTCAGTGTTAACGAATTTATAAATTATGAAAGGCAATCAATTAATGAGAAAGCCCAAATTACTCAGGGCGCTTTTGATTCTTTTGTTTGTGGCTGTACCCATACAATGGACCCGCGCGCAAATCGTTCTTTCAACTCCCAAGACAACGCTTGGAGCAGTGATCAAGAACATTAAATCACAGTCTAACTATCAGTTTTTCTATGATGACAAGCTGGCTGAAATGCCGGTGAATGCCATTGATGTGAAGAACGGTTCATTACAGTCTGTACTTGATGCGGCTTTGCAAGGCAAAGGAATTACGTATAAGATAGAGGATAATATTGTCTATCTTTCAGCATCCGGAGAGCCTCAGACACCTCAGCAGACAGGACAGGAACATACAGTGACCGGAACAGTGGTTGATGCGACAGGCGAAGCCTTGATTGGTGTAAACGTACAAGTGAAAGGAAATCCCACAGCCGGTACGATTACAGACTTTGAAGGTAACTATTCTTTGTCTGTTCCCGGAAATGGTGAGATTGTGTTCTCATACATTGGTTACCGTTCGGAAACATTGAAGCCCGATGGCAAGGATGTACTGAATGTAACCATGCAGGAAGATACACAGCAGATTGGCGAAGTGGTGGTAACCGCTTTGGGGATCAAACGTGAGAAGAAAATGTTGGGTTATGCGGTTCAGGAACTGAAGAGCGATGAACTGAACAAGACAGGTGACCCCTCGGTAACCAGTGCCTTGCAGGGCAAGGTGGCAGGCCTTCAGATGAATACCTCGGCTACCGGTCTGGGGGGCTCTACGAAGATCACCATTCGTGGTAACTCTTCTCTTACCGATAACAACCAGCCGTTATGGATTGTGGATGGCGTTCCTTTCAGCGACAACACTACATCCGACGCATCTCGTTATGGTGGTGTGGACCGTGGTAGCGCTTCCATGGACATTAATCCGGATGATATCGAGAGTATTTCTGTTTTGAAGGGTCCGAATGCGGCTGCTCTTTACGGTTCACGTGCAGGTAATGGCGTTATCTTGATTACGACAAAGAAAGGTAGTAAGAAGGATGGTTTCGGAATCCGTTATAGTGGTAATTTCACTTGGACAGCTATCGGCGAGACATTGGATATGCAACGCCGTTACGGACAAGGACATATTGATACAAAAGATGCCAAGACTGCGGTGTATGACAAAACGGATAGCGGAAGCTGGGGCCCGGTATTGGATGGAAGCATGAAAGAGGCTTGGAACGGAGAAACTTACGCTTACTCTAACTATGGGGATAAGTTGAAAGATTATTTTGATACCGGTTTCTCGCATACGCATAACGTATCTATCAGCAACGGTACAGAGAAATCACATTTCCGTACTTCTTTCGGATACTCAGATAATGACGGTGTATTCCCCACTGAAAGTTTGAGCCGTGTGAATGCCGACCTGAATGCAGGAACGGAATTGAACAAATGGGTGTCTATGGACGGAAAGATTTCTCTTTCACGTACAAAAGCCGATAACCGTCCACTGTATGGTGATTACGGTGCTATTTCCCAGTTGATGAGAATCCCTAACAACGTCCGTCTGGATGACTTGAAACAATATTCTGATGAAACTCATGCGCATGTGAACTGGACAGGGCCTACTGCCAGTATCCGTAATCCTTATTATGTATTGCATCAGCGTCAGAATTCGGATGAACGTTGGCGTGCTTTCGGATATTATAGCATGAAAATCAATTTCACTGATTGGCTGCATCTATCTGCCAAATACGCTTTTGACTACTACCGTACCAGAGTGCAAAGCACCAATGCGGGGGATGGTATCAATGGAGAAGCCAATACTTCCATGATTACGAATGATTCAATGGACCGTAGTGAAGAAAACTTCTTCGAGTCAAATGCTGAAGTCATTTTGATGGGTGACCGTCAGTTGACTGATAACTTCCGTCTGGGCTTCAATGTCGGTGGTAACTTTATGTACCAGCGTTCGGAAACTTTGGGCGTGGGCGTAGGTAATATGGTGGACAAAGGTAACTGGATGCTGAATGCGGCCAATTTGTTGAGAACCGGTAGTGAGGATGGCTACAAGCGTGCCATGAACTCGGTGTTCGGCTCTGTACAGATGGCGTGGAAGGAATATCTGTCTTTGGATTTGACAGCCCGTAACGACTGGTCATCCACTCTTCCGTCAGGTAACAATTCTTTCTTCTATCCGTCTGCCAACCTCAGTTTCGTAGTGTCGGACTTCTTGCGCTCTATCGACAAACCGTTGCCAAGCTGGGTGACATTTGCCAAGGCACGTCTGTCTGCCGCACAGGTAGGTAAGGATACAAGTCCTTATCAGTTATACAACACCTACTCTTTCAAATTCGATAATGGTGTATTGACCCCGACCAAAGACAATGTGAAGATGAACGACCAGTTGAAGCCTGAAATCGCGACTTCTTACGAAGCGGGTCTGGATATGAAGTTCTTGAACAATCGCCTGGGATTTGATTTTACTTATTATTACAGCAAGACAAAGAACCAGATTATGAAAGTACCCGCAGCAGCTCCCTGGAGTGGAGGACAATGGGTAAATGCAGGTATGGTAACCAATCAAGGCGTGGAACTGATGTTGTATTCCACTCTGGTAGAAACAAAGGATTTCGCTTTTGACTTGAATGTGAATATGGCTCACAACGTATCGAAGGTGAAAGAACTGGCTCCGGAAGAAAATGTGAACTATATGTTCTTTAACGGTGACGGAAACTTCCCTGTAAAAGTAGGTACACGCGCCGGACACAAATTAGGCGAGATTTATGCTACGTCGCTTTATAAGCGCAATGAAAACGGTGATATTATCGTAAATGAAAATGGGTTGCCCATGACTGTGACCAATGAGTCCGAATATGTGAACAAACCTATCGGTAATATCCAGCCAAAGCTGACCATGTCTGTATCTCCTACCTTTACTTATAAGGGGATTACACTGTCCGCACTGTTTGATATGAAATTCGGTGGTGATATCTTCTCTTATTCCGAGATGCTGGCTACCGGAAACGGTTTGGCTAAACGTACCTTGAACCGTGGTGAGGAAAACAACTATATGATGGTATTCCCCGGTGTGACAGAGTCAGGCGAGGTGAATACAAAACAGGTGTCCGCTTCAGAATACTATGGTGCATTGCAGGCTGAGGATTTCATCTACGATGCTTCTTTCATTAAGCTGAAAGAATTGTCAATCGGCTATTCATTCCCCTCATCTATGCTGAAGAAGACTCCTGTCAACTCGCTGAATGTTTCATTTGTTGCACGTAACTTGTGCTATCTGATGAAGCACACACCGGGTACAAGCCCCGAAGGTGGCTATGACACTACGATGTTCTCACAAGCCATTGACTATGCATCGTTGCCGTTTACACGTACTTTCGGTATTTCTATCAACTTAGGTTTCTAATTAATTAAAAGGAAAAACTGATTATGAAAATCAAATTATATAAATCCGTAGCCTTATGTTCGTTGCTGGCTTTGGCCGGATGCCATGATTTTGAGGAATTGAATACAAATCCTTACGCACCGATTTACGACCCGACTGTGGAGAATGTATCGGCCGACGGTATAGATATTGATTATACTTTGACGGAACATGCCATGGCAAGTTTGAAAGGGATGGAAGGTGCTATCGGAAGTATTTTTGCCAACTTCACCTACGAAGGTCCTTACAATGATTATCAGACAACAACCAATCTGACTCATGATATCTATGCCGGTTATTGGGGAAACAATGTCAGCGGCTTTGTGAATCAGGCGCCTACCTATTCTTATACGGATGGATGGTCGGCCAGCCGCTGGAAGCATTTCTATGATGACCGCAGCACTTCGGAATACAGCCAGTTGGTCAAGACATTCTATTTCTGCAATAAGGATTATTACCATACGGCATTCTATATCACCCGTATTTATTATGCTTTCTTGTTGTCCATGCAGACGGACACTTACGGAGATATTCCTGTAGCCTACTATGTGAAGGGAGCCATGCCACCGGAAGAAAATGTGACCTATACACCTCAAAAGGAAGTTTATAATATCCTTTTCCAGCTGTTGGATCAGGCAATAACAGAGTTGCATCAGGAAAATCTTCCTGCTGTCAGTCAGTATGATTTAGGTGACAATGACAAATGTTATGGGGGTGATGTGGACAAATGGCGTCGTTTTGCCAATACACTGCGTTTGCGCCTTGCTTTGCGTGTATCCAATGTAGACCCGGCTTTGGCCCAGACTCAGGCAAAGGCGGCTTTGACAGACCCTGCCGGTTTGATGCAAAGTCAGGATGACAATATGAAGCAGACTCCGAAACGTCAGTATATCGCCGGCGGTAATGAAAATATCTACGCGTTGTTGTTCAGTTGGACCGGCAATGCTGTATTGTCGAAAGAAATGGAACGGGCTTATAAGAATCAGGCTTTGAAAGAAGGTGCGGCAGCCGATGCCGTTACTTTCAATGAGAATTCTGAGAACTGTTATCTCGACCCTCGTTGTGAAGTTTTATGGTTCCGTCCTACTCCGTTTGATTCGTTGACTACCAGTCCGCTTCCTACAGAGAATCTGAAGAGAGATTTCAACGGAGTGATGAATGGAGAAACCAATGTAGGCGGTTCTTATCTGAACAGATATTCTGCCAACCGCTGTATTCTGTCATCTGATGCCATGAACAAGGATTATTGGTGGAATCTGGCTCGTGAAATTGTCTGGATGGGTTATGCTGAAAGCTTGTTCCTGAAAGCGGAAGCGGCATTGCGCTGGCCGTCATTGGTGGATGAAACAGCCGAAGCCCTTTATTTGAAAGGTATCAAGGCATCTATGGATTATTATGAAATTGATGCGGACAAGGCCAATGAATACATCAGTCATCTGGATGGCGTAAAAGCATTTGCCGGTGGTAGCAAGGAAGAACAGTTGGAACAGATTATTACTCAGAAGTGGATTGCCGTTTTCCCGAATGGAAATGAAGGATGGGCGGAAGTGCGCCGTACCGACTATCCGCGTTATCTGCTGGCTCCGGTCAATGGAAACAATTCCAATGGAGAAGTGGCGTCCGGCAAGCTTATCAAACGCATCAACTATCCTAACAGCGAGTCCCGTAACCCCAATAAACCGGGCAATGTGAACCAGGGTAGCCGTGTATGGTGGGATGTGACCGATACGATGAATGATAGAGGTCAGTGGCATACTCCGAATAATTTCCGCTAGAAATTGCTATCTTTGTATCCTAGGGAACATAAAAAGAAACAAAATGAAGCAAATTCTATTTTTATTGGCAGCCGTCCTGTTATTGGGCGGCTGTGCGGAAGAGAAGAAGACCGACGTTCGTTGGGCTACTTTCAATATCCGTTACGACAATCCGCAGGACAGTTTGAACAATTGGCAATATCGGAAAGACCGTGTGTGCCAGTTTATTAAGGACCATGAGCTGGATATTGTCGGTATGCAGGAAGTCTTGCATAACCAGTTTCAGGATCTTCGCGCAGGCTTGCCCGAATACGATGGTATCGGTGTGGGACGTGATGACGGGAAGACAGCAGGTGAATATGCGCCGCTTTTCTATCGTAAGGACAAATATGAGGTGTTGGACTCCAATACTTTCTGGTTGGCCGAAAATCCCGATAGCGTAGGAATGATGGGATGGGATGCGGTTTGTGTCCGTATCGCCACTTGGGCAAAATTTAAGGACAAGGCTACCGGAAAGATATTCATGGCTGTCAATACTCATTTTGACCATGTGGGTGAAGAGGCCCGCCGTCAAAGCGCATTGCTCATTATCCGTAAGATAAAAGAGATCGTAGGCGAACGTCCCGCAGTGGTTACGGGCGACTTTAATGTGACCGATGCGAGCGATGCATACGAAACAATCACCACCAACGAGTTTGTGATGAAGGATGCTTATAAGACGGCTGCCCGTGTGACCGGCGTTGATTATACTTTTCATGATTTTGCCCGTATCCTGGCCGAGGATTGTGAAAAGATTGATTTCATCTTTGTCACTCCGCAAGTTCTGGTGAAGAGTTGTGAAATACCGGCTGAAGTACCGGAAGCTTTACTTTCCGACCATAATCCTCAGTTGGCTGACTTGGAATTCTGATTTTTTAAATAGGTGAACTTACGCCGGTAGAGTCTTTAAAAGGGCTTTATCGGCGTTTGTTATTTTATTCTGTTGATACTTCTCATTATATGTAATCTTCTCCCATTTAAAATAATTTTCCTCCTTCGATAAGTGTGATACCTTACTTAATTGTTCTATATTTGTATCATTAATCCAATTTAATAGTATGAAGACATACAGTTACTATGTATTATTTTTGTTAGTTGTGTTTTGCGGATGTTCCCGTCCCACGGAATTAACATCGCCGGATGGCAATATAAAATTAGTATTCAACCTGAATGAGGCAGGAGCGATGACCTATGGAGTTTCTGTAGGAGGAAAACCGTTCATCACTCCTTCTGTTATGGGCTTTGAAGGCCGTGACGGGCTCAATCTCTCCAAAGATTTTCAGATAGAAAATACTGAGTTTACCACAAAGGATGAAACCTGGACCCAGCCTTGGGGGGAGAATAAATCTATCCGGAACCATTATAACGAGATGGCTGTGCGCCTGAAAGATCCGGCGAATACACGGCTGACCCTCCGTTTCCGCGTGTTCGACGACGGTCTGGGCTTTCGTTATGAATATCAAGTACCCCAAGTGGACAGTGTGTTCGTGATGGACGAGCTCACTTCATTCAATCTGGCGCAGGATGGCAAGTCATGGTCTATTCCCGCCAGTTTTGAAACCTACGAGTTGCTGTATCGTACCCTGCCCGTCAGCAAGGTGGATAATGCCAACACCCCGATGACTTTCAAAACAGATAACGGGGTATATGCCAGTATTCACGAAGCGGCTTTGACCGATTTCCCCGAAATGACTTTGAAGCATACCGAAGGTTGTCACTTCAAATCGGAACTGGCCTCCTGGCCCGATGGGGTAAAAGCCCGTTTTGCCGGAGGAACTTTCGTTACTCCGTGGCGCAGTATCCAGATAGCTCCCAGAGCGGTAGGTCTGATAAACTCCGGTCTGATACTGAATCTGAATGAACCTTGTGCGCTGGAGGGTGATTTGAGCTGGATACGTCCTATGAAATACGTAGGTATCTGGTGGGGAATGCATCTGGGGGTTGAAACGTGGACGATGGATGAACGCCACGGCGCTACCACCGCTAATGCCAAACGATATATAGATTTTGCTGCTGCCAATAACATAGAAGCGGTGATGTTCGAGGGCTGGAATGAAGGCTGGGAAAGTTGGGGCGGTATGCAGACTTTTGACTATACCAAGCCTTATGCCGATTTCGATATGGCAGAGGTGGCACGTTATGCCAAGGAGAAAGGGATTGAAATAATCGGTCACCACGAAACGGGTGGCAATATCTTTAATTACGAACGCCAGCTGGACAATGCTTACAAATGGTATGCAGACCTGGGAGTGCACAGCGTGAAGACCGGTTATGCCGGAGGACTACCGGGCGGTCACAGCCATCATGGACAGTTCAATGTACGCCATTACCGCAAGGTGGTGCAGACTGCCGCCGGTTATCATACAACCGTTAATGTCCACGAACCTATCAAAGATACAGGAATTCGTCGTACTTACCCCAATATGATGACGCGCGAAGGCGCCCGCGGCATGGAGTGGAACGGATGGAGTGAAGGTAATCCCCCCGAACATCACGAGTTATTGCCGTTTACCCGCTTGCTGGGCGGTCCGATGGATTATACACCGGGTACTTTTGATATTCTTTATGAAAAGACACGCAATTCCCCACGCCGCAAGAAGTGGAATGACTTGGATAAAGGAAACAGCCGTGTGAATACCACCTTGGCAAAGCAGATAGCCAATTGGGTTGTCATTTATTCTCCGTTGCAGATGGCTTCGGATATGATTGAGAACTATGAAGGGCATCCTGCCTTCCAGTTCTTCCGGGATTTTGATGCGGACTGTGACTGGTCCGAAGCCTTGCAGGGCGAACCGGGAGAGTTTGTAGCTGTGGTGCGGAAAGCGAAAGATAAATATTTCCTGGGAGCCACCACGAATGAAGAGTTGCGTACACTCACCATTCCATTGGATTTCCTGGAGAAAGATAAAAAATACCATGCCGTGATTTATGCTGATGGAGAAGATGCCGACTGGAAAACGAATCCTACTTCGTATCAGATTAAGGACAAAGAGGTGACAGCAGCCGATACCTTGTCTGTAGTCATGGCAAAAGGTGGTGGACAAGCGGTGAGCTTTATTCCTATAACTGACTGATTTACCAAATGCTTCGTCCTATTGCGTTTATAGATTCCGAAAGGTAACTTCATCTCCTTCTGAAAGGGGATGAAGTTATCTTCGGTTATAGCCGAATTCAACAACCTTAATACTTAGATATAAATGAAAACAACCGAAACCCCAACTCCGGCCAGACGCCGTAGTCCTATTTTTTGGGTTCCCACCGCTTATTTTGGTATGGGGCTCCCTTTTGTTGTCCTCAATATGGTAGCTGTACTGATGTACAAAGGTCTGGGAGTCAGTGATGCGAAAATAGCCTTCTGGACCTCCCTTATCATGCTTCCCTGGACATTGAAACCCCTTTGGAGCCCGCTACTCGAAATGTACCGTACCAAGAAATTCTTTGTCGTCCTCACCCAGATGGTGTCGGGAGTCACTTTCGGGTTGATTGCCTTGTCGCTTCATCTTCCGTCCTTTTTTGCAATCACTATCGCCTTGTTCGCCATTGTCGCCTTTAGCGGGGCAACGCACGATGTGGCCTGTGACGGGGTATATATGGACGAGTTGAATGCACAGGAACAGGCTAAGTATATAGGTTGGCAAGGTGCTTTTTATAACGTAGCCAAGATTATCGGTACAGGTCTGCTGGTTTATCTGGCCGGTTTCTTGAAAGATGAATACGAAGGTCCTGCCGAAGATGCGGTACTCTATTCCTGGACGGTCATTATGATTGTCCTCGGAGGAGTGATGTTCGCTTTGGGACTTTATCATACCCGTATGCTGCCTTCGGGCAAGCATGCCCATTCGGTCACCTCTTTTTCGCAGAGTATGGCCGAGTTATGGAATGTCATCCGGAACTTCTTTACTAAAAAGCATATCGTTTATTACATCTGCTTTATTATTTTATATCGTTTTGCCGAAGGGTTTGTGATGAAAATTGTACCTTTGTTCCTGAAAGCCGGTCGTGATGTGGGCGGTTTGGGATTGACAGAACAGGAGATTGGCATTTATTACGGAACCTTCGGAGCGGCAGCTTTCGTACTCGGTTCATTGCTGGGCGGATATTATATTTCCGCACGTGGATTGAAAAAGACTTTGTTCTCCTTGTGTTGTGTATTCAATCTGCCTTTTATGGCTTACACGCTGCTTGCCATTTTCCAACCGCAGAGTGCGCCTCTTATCGGCGGAGCCATTGTGCTGGAGTATTTCGGATATGGCTTCGGCTTTGTGGGACTTACCTTGTTCATGATGCAACAGGTGGCTGCCGGCCCTCATCAGATGGCGCATTATGCTTTTGCATCGGGTATCATGAACCTGGGTGTCATGTTGCCCGGTATGATGTCCGGATATGTCAGCGACTGGCTGGGCTATAAACTGTTTTTCATCTTTGTGCTGGTGGCTGCCATTCCGGCATTCCTGATGACTTGGTTTGTACCCTTCACGCACGAAGACAAGAAATAGAGAAAAACTATTAACCTAACAAAAAAGAGAATATGAGTGAATTGAAGATTGCGGGCAATCCGTTGCCCGGTATGCCGTGGGAGGAACGTCCCGAAGGTTGTAAAAATGTAATGTGGAGATGTAGCGCGAATCCCATCATTCCCCGTGATTTGCTGCCTACATCCAATAGTATATTCAATAGTGCGGTAGTACCTTTCGGCGAAGGGTATGCCGGAGTGTTCCGTTGTGATGATACAAACCGCCGGATGGCGCTCCATGTGGGATTCAGCAAGGACGCCGTTCATTGGGACATCAATCCGGAGAAGTTGCAGTTCCAGTGTGATATTCCTGAGATTGGTGAATGGGTGTACGGTTATGACCCGCGTGTCTGCTTTATCGACGACCGTTACTATGTGACCTGGTGTAACGGATATAAGGGCCAGCCCACCATCGGCGTGGCATGGACTACGGATTTCAAGACATTCCATCAGGTGGAGAATGCTTTCCTGCCTTTCAACCGTAATGGCGTGCTGTTTCCCCGCAAGATCAATGGTAAGTTTGCCATGTTGAGCCGTCCCAGTGACAACGGGCATACTCCTTTCGGAGATATTTATTATAGCGAGTCGCCCGACTTGGAGTTTTGGGGACACCATCGTCACGTCATGTCACCCGCGCCTTTTGAAGTAAGTGCATGGCAGTGCCTGAAGATTGGCGCCGGCCCCATTCCCATCGAAACCAGTGAGGGCTGGTTGCTGTTCTATCACGGTGTGCTTCGTTCCTGCAACGGTTATGTCTATGCCTTTGGATCGGCATTGCTTGACTTGGACGAGCCGTGGAAGGTGAAATTCCGTTCGGGACCTTATCTTATCTCTCCGCGTGAACCTTACGAATGCATGGGTGATGTGCCCAATGTATGCTTCCCTTGTGCGGCTTTGCATGATCCGGCAACGGGACGGGTGGCCGTTTATTATGGTTGTGCCGACACGGTGACCGGTCTGGCATTCGGTTATATTCCCGAAATTATAGAATTTACCAAACGTACTTCTATTATTTAAGCACCGTTTGTGCTGTTCTCATTCGAAAACAGAGGATGTGTCCTGTGGCTGTCACTTCGGTCCGGACACATCCTCTTTGTCTTTTTCCGGGAAAGGGAACTGTCTGGTTATAAAGCGGCTTTTAAGTGCTGTCTTCTCTTTGGCTAAGCGTTTTCTTCCGGATGATTAAGGGCTTTTATACTGAAACCTTCTACAGTCCATTGCAATGGACTGTAGAGTCTGCCGTAATGGACTGTACGGTCTGCTACAGTGGACTGTACGGTCTGCATCGGAAGACTATAGAAGATAATAGGAATAAAGACCTTAGTTGTATGGAGAAAAAGGCTTATGTTTGCTGTTGAAAGAGGTTAGGTTCCGATACGGAAAGACATCAGACCGGTATACCGGCAAATTATTCACAGGCAGTCCTCTGCCTCTCGATTTTTCTCTTTATCTTTGCCGGAAAAATAAAGCAGTCCATGAAACGACCCAACGTACTTAATTTAACCTGCCCTGCCATCCCCGTAGTTCGGATCGGTTTTGTCGGATTAGGAAACAGGGGCATTCTTGCACTTGAGAGATATATGCACCTGGAAGGCATTGAGGTGAAAGCGCTTTGTGATTTGCGGAAAGAGAATATAGAGCGTGCAGAGCATATCTTACGGGAGTTCGGCCGTCCCGAAGCCGAGAACTATTCGGAAGAAGGGATGTGGCGCAAGATGTGCGAATGCAAGGAGATAGACCTCATTTATATTTGTACGGACTGGCTGACTCATACTGATATTGCCGTTTATGCCTTGCAGCAGGGCCGTCACGTGGCGTTGGAGGTTCCTGCCGCCATGAGTGTGGCCGATTGCTGGCGTTTGGTGGATACAGCCGAAGAAACCCGCCGTCACTGCATGATGCTGGAGAACTGTTGTTACGATGCATTTGCCCTGACTACATTGAACATGGTGCAGCAGGGGGTGTTGGGCGAAATTACTCATGCCGAGGGATCATACATCCATGACTTGCGCAAGCATTATTTTGCAGACGAAAAAGCGGGTGGGTATCACAATCACTGGATAAAGCTTTACAGCCAGCAGCATACGGGGAATCCTTATCCTACTCACGGCTTGGGTCCTGTCTGCCAATGGATGAATATTCATCGGGGAGACCGTATGGAGTATCTGGTTTCCATGTCCTCGCGTCAGGCCGGTCTGTCTGCTTATGCCGGACAGGTGTTTGGTGCATCCTCCGAAGAAGCGGCGCAGAGTTATGAGATGGGGGATGTGAATACCACGCTGATTCATACCGCAAAAGGAAGAACTATCTTGTTGCAATATGATGTGACCACTCCTCGCCCGTACAGCCGCCATCAGACGGTGTGCGGCACGAAGGGATTCATGCAGAAATATCCTGTTCCCTGTCTTCTGCTCGATGAATATGGCAAGGAACCTTTGTCCGGTGAGCAGTTTGAGCGGATGATGGAGCAGTATAAACATCCTTTTACGGTAGTTATCGGCGAGGAGGCGCGGCGGAAGAATATGCCGAATGAGATGAATTATATCATGGACTACCGGCTTATTCATTGTTTGAGGAACGGTTTGCCGTTGGATCAGGATGTGTATGACGCTGCCGAATGGTCTTGCATTACGGAACTGAGCGAGCGCTCCGTGCGACAGGGCAGTGTACCGGTGGAGATTCCCGATTTCACACGAGGGAACTGGAAAGAGAGATAGTGCTGTCAGCTCTTTAGCACAGGGGGGATAAACCGAATGGTTCTCACCTGAAGATGAAAAGAACGCTGATATGTTAATCTCCAGGTGAAAATACAGGCTTGTTTATTGAACTCCCATTGATGTTATCGTTTCTTGTCTTGTGGTGTTTCCACTATTATTTTTCCTTCTTTCATGGTGAACTGTGCGATTTTCAAATCATTCAAGGCGTCCAGTACGGTATTCACCGGGAGTTGGCGGTTGATATGGAAATAGATGCGTTCGTCCAGTAACGGACGTGAACGGAATACGATGCTGATGTTATACCATGAACCTATATCTTGCATGACTTGCCTCAAGTCGGTATTGTCAAAAGAAAATTCATTCTCCGCCCATCCTTTTCTCTTCTCCGTATCAACTCTTTTCAATTGGAGTTTTCCTTGTTTATCCAAGGATATTTGTTCCCCCGGGTGCATTTCCTTACTTTGATTGCGCTTGGTATGACTTACATTCACTCGTCCTTGATAGAGGATGACATCCGGCGAGTAACGGGGATAGGCTTTCACATCGAACACCGTTCCCAGTACTCGTGTTTGTAGTTGCTCGGTGCATACTATAAAGGGGCGGGAAGCGTCTTTGGCTACTTCAAAACGGGCCTCTCCGCTTAGTTTGACACTGCGAATGGTATCTGTAAACTCCTTTAGATACTCCAGACGGCTGTTTGCGCTGAGCAATACCTTGCTTCCGTCGCTTAATTGAACGGAGGTAATGGTAGCGGGCGGGGTGCTTACAATTATCCTTTTCCCTTCTTCCCGAAAAGTAATTTCCTCAGGAACTTCCAGTGAAGTGAAGACTTCCACTTCCTGCGGCTCAGGTTGTAGTAAAGGCTGGAATACAAGTACCAAGGCGATGACAGCGGCGGCTATACCTGGTATCGTTATCCGTCGGATAGATTGGTGTCTGATACGGTGACGACGGATGAATGTCTGCCAGGCTTTCCGGGTTTCGTCTGCGGTGGGAATATCCCCCAATGCTTCACCAAAGAGTTGTTCCAATTGATGGTCATTCCAAGTTCCGTTTTGGGGGGAGTCTTGGTTATGGGGATTCTTTCCGTTGTCCGGATGGATGTGGTCATTTGTTGAAAACTCCTTTTTCATTGTTTATCCTCCTTTTTCAGTATCGCTTCGCGCAGAGTCCGCAATGCTTTTGATATATGTTTTTTCACGGTGTCGGGGCTGATTCCCAATTCGTCGGCTACCTGTTGATATGTTTTTTTCTCCCAATAGCAGCTTCGCAAGATGGTGCAAGTCGGTTCGGGCAAACTGCGGGCTATGTTTTCCGCTTGCTGCAACAGTGCCTCGTGTGCGCGGTAACCCTGATTCATTTCCGCACGGGTGGCTTCGATGAGGCGGTCTATGTGTTGCTGTTCCACATTCAAATGCTTCAAGCGGTTGAGGCATTTGTTACGCACGGTGGCATAGAGCCAGGCGCTACGGGTGTTTTCCTTTAGTTGGTCGAACTCCTTCCAGGCTTGTTCCATGGTTTCGCTTACTATGTCCTTGGCTTCTTCCGTATTGCTCATCAGGGTGGTAGCAAAGCGGACGAGGCGTGGGTACATTTCTGCGAACAGTCGTTCGAAGTGCTCTTCTTTATGGTTTCTTCTCCTGAATAAAATCTGCATGTTTCCTTGTCTTCCGTGAACAAAGGTACGGAAATTTCCTTTTCTCCGCTGGGGTTACAGACGATTCTTTTCGCTTTGTCCGGCTCCGGTTCCTTTATATTTGCTCTTGGTGGCATTGAATTTATAGGATACTTGGAGGCCGAAGCGTTGGAAATCCCGGTAAATCCGATTTTCCATATAGGCATCTATGCCGTATAAATCAAAATGGAAATACCCTGTTCTAAGAATATCATTGGCGGTGAATGTTATGGTGAGTGTCTCTTTTAAAAAGGATTTGGAAAGGCGTGCATTGATTTGTCCTTCCGTGCGCGTTACAAAAAATCCTTGCCGGGAAGCGGTGGAGAGATATCCTTCCATATTGAAGAACCAGCCTTTGGGAAGGTTGAAGTTGTTGTCCAGACTGATATAGAAACGGGGTTGGTTCCGGTGTTCGGTGATTCCTATTTTATTCGCATTCATGTCCAAAAAAGCCATATTCACATTGAGTTGTGGTTCCCAACACCCCAGTTTGGGAGAGGCGTTGAAACTAATGCCGTAATTATGGGTTGTAGGAATGGTCTGTGTGGCAAATAAGAGGACGCCCGGATGTGTATCTTCCTTGTAGGGCATAATTATATTGGTATACATATTGAGAATACGGCTGAAATAGGCTGAGAAATAGAGCCAATTCCAAGAGGCGCCGGCCGAAAAGCGATGCGTCTTTTGGGTTTTCAGCAAAGGGTTTCCTTGAGAATACTCATATTTGCTGCGATAGCGGATGGAATTGGTCAATAGGCTATAATCGGGGTTATTTTTACGTAACCGGTAAGAGAGGCTGAAACTTTTGCCATTGTGTGACCAACTGGCGGCCAATACAGGAATAATATCATTATAGGTAGGGCTTTGTGCATCTATCCTTATCCCTTTTTCATAATAATCTGTTTGTTGATGTTCATAACGTATTCCCATATTCAGTTTCCAATGGCGGATGGATCTTGAATAGTCAGCAAATGCGGCATATACGGATTGTTTGATGTGGTCGTCGGCATCGGCAGAGAAACCGTTTTGGGTAAAGATATCATGGCGGTTGGTAAAAGTTTCTTCCGTACCGAATGAAAAACGTCCGTTCCATAAGGGGGAACTGACTACCAGCTTGGCGGCATAGAGGGAGCTGCGCATGCGACTGTCTGCTTGCACGGTTGCATCGTCATTATTCATGGCGTTCTGGTCGGAATGCGAGCGTTTGAACAGGTAATCGGCGTTGAAGTCAATATTCCATTTGCCCAGTTCTCCTGCGTAGTAGGCGTTTGCCGCGTGATCCCAACCTGTATGTATTTGTTCTGCTGTAGTAAAGTTTATCCGGTCGGTTTCTTCATCGTTACGTCTGGTGACGGTTTTACCGGATGAATTTCTGTCTGCATTCCCTATTCCGGTTTCGGGCATATAGCGCAGACCGAAAGAATGGTGTTCATCCGGTTCATAATTGAATCCCAGCTCACCGGAAAAACGTTGGCTCTTATGGGTCTGCACATCATTTTTGTTGGTTTGCCAAATGGCGGAACCCTTGATGCGGTTCATATTTGTGGTTTTTCCATACGAGTTTTGCTGTGCCATATATCCCTTTACAAAGAGATCCAGACCGCCGGTGCGATAATTTAATGCCATATATTCGTTGGCGTTGGCGGAATGTCCTTGTGAATAAGTCGTATTGAAGTGGCCGCTCAACCCTTGTCCGCGCCGGCGGATGGTACGGAGGCGGATGACGGCTGCTACGTCCGAGGCATATTCGGCTCCGGGAGTAGTGATGACTTCTGCGGATAAGATTTCGTTGGCCCGGATACGGTCCAGTTCTGTCATGTCACGTACTTTCTTATTATTTATATAGATTACAGGAGAACCGCATCCCATTACATTGTATTCGCCGTTATGGCCGGTGACGAAAGGAAGATGGGGCAACATTTCTGCGGCAGACCCCATTCGGGCCAGGGAAGTTCCTGCCACGTTGGCTTTTAGTCCGTTGGGACCCACTTCTATCATGGGGCGTCGGGCGCTGATGGTTACTTCCTGCATCAGTTGGGTGTCGGGAAGCAGGTGAAACGTAAGAGTAGGGTGGTAAGGTTGCACTTCCGTCTTATAGCCTATATAAGAAACCCGTATCAAGTAAGGTATCCCTTCTTCCGCTATCATCAGGAAACTTCCGTCTTCACGGGTGACACATCCGTTTACAAAGGTGGAGTCGCCGGGAGTCAATAAGAGTACATTGGAGTAGGGCAGCGGTTCATTCTTTTCATTGGTTACTTGTCCTCGTATTTCGGTAATGCGTATGTCTCTTCCCTTTTTCTGTATGGCGAAGTATTCTTCCCGTTCTTTACAAATGAAAGGAATGCCGTTCAGGACAGTGCCGATGGCTTCAAGTTCGGTTTTTTGCCGGATGGAGGCTGTAACCCGGTAGCTTTCTGTTTCGTTATAGGAGAAGATAATATTCTTTCCGCCTTCCTTTTCGATTAGTTTAAGGGCGGCGGGAAGTGGTTTGTCCTTTAATTCTATAGAGAATTGCCGGGGTGTTTGTGAATGAAGCGGAAGGATGATGCTGAATAATACGGTCATGATCCACGCTGTTTTCAAATAGCCGTCTGATCTCATTTTACTAGTGTTTAATTGTTCTTTATGAGTAATACAACCGAGGTTTGTAATCGGGTACGGTAAAATAAGGAAAAAGATTCGATGGGTTGTCGGAATGGATTCCCGTGGTTGGTTCATGCGAAGGGAACGGATATAACTTTATGAAGAATTTATGAAGGATTGGAATAAGAATGGTTCATTGTAATGGCTTGAGGTTCAAAACATTGTCCGCGTATGAAGAATTTGAAGGAAAAAAGGTGGAAAATGTGTTTTGAAGAGATGGTTGGGGCAGATACTTGTGTGATACTTGTTTTATGAAAATTGTAGATGGCAGTAGCTATGAAGAACAGAGGGAATAAAAACAAGGTGACTGAAAACAAATCCAGCCACCTTGTTTTTATTGTTTAACCTGTGTTTTATTCTATCTCGACGCTATGTTTTACCGGAGTCAGGATGAAAGTAAATTCATAATCACCGTAGGGCAACATATATTGAGGCAACGGCAGAGCTCCCCAGCTGTTTACACAACCTAATCCCATCTGAGCCTTGTCGATGATCAGGTTGGTCAGGTCTGCTTTCTGTACTTCGGGCGAGTGACGCTGGTCTTTTTGTTCGCCATCATCCAGTGAACAGATGGTATAATGCAAAGCGGATGCAGAGAATGGAGCATCACCTACTACCTTCAGTCCGTTACCGCCGGCATTCAGTTGCTTCCACCAACGGATATCGGTCTTGGTTCCTGTTTCCTGCGGACGGATATAGGAGTAGAATTGTTCATCCACACTCTGGCGATAAATACCCAAGTCGGTGCTGTGGTTGCGGTCACTGTAGTTTTCTACCGGACCACGACCATAATATTCTACGGTTTCAAAACATTTAGGCATCTGCATTTGCATACCGAAGCGGAACATCGGAGATACTTTGGCATTCTTGTCGGCTGTCATCTTTTGGGTCACTTTGATGGCTCCTTCGTTGTTGATGACATAAGTCAGATATAATTTGGCGGAAACATTCTTCATGTCATATTCCGCATTCACTACTATCTGGTCATTTTCTGTCTTGGAATTCAAGGAAACCAGTTTCAATCCCGGGTTTTTCCATGCGGCATATCTGTTTTGCAGGCCGGCTCCCATATCATTGTCTGTCGGGGCACGCCAGAAGTTAGGGGTCAGGGCTGCGCCTTCTTTCAGCATTTCCGTTCCGTCCACTGCATATTTGCTTAAGTAACCGTTCTGTTTGTTGAACTCGGCTACGAAGTTATTGCCTTTTACGATCAGATAATGATATTGGTTGTCGATGATTTGCGGAACAACGGTGGCTACATTGGTCGTTTCCACGTTCTTCAAATCCATAGACGGTGCTTTGTAATCATTCAGTGTCAACTGATTCTTGGCGACGGTGAAACCTGCGGGCAGCAAACCTTCGCGGTTTTTCAGTTTGTAGGAAACGTTCAGCAACCATTCCTTGCAGGTGCAGGTCTTGCCGATATTCAACGTAATCTTGGCTGTTTCCTGAGGAGCGACTTTTAAATCATCCACGCGTCCGGTGCGGATTACTTTTCCATCTTTCAGTACTTGCCATTCCATATAGTAGGCGGACAGATCACGGAAGAAGTTCTCATTGAACACATTTACTTCCCCTTTGCTTAAATCGGCGGGAGTAGTCCAGATATTCTGGTAAAAGTGACCTACTTCATACATGTGCGGATTAGGAACACGGTCGGGGCTGATCAAACCATTGTCACAGAAGTTGTTGTCAGAAGCGTCAAAGCGGTTGAAATCTCCTCCGTAAGCATAAATCATCACGCCGTCTTTTCCTTTCCAGCGGCAGGACTGGTCAACGAAATCCCAGATAAATCCACCTTGCAGATTCGGATATTTACGGATCAAATCCCAATATTCTTTGAAACCACCCTGCGAGTTACCCATTGCATGGGCATATTCACACTGAATCAATGGTTTGGTAGCATCGGTACGTTGACCATATTTTTCCATGCCGTTATAATCATAGTACATCGGACAGAAGATATCGGTATGTTCTTTCTGGCGTGCTTGTTCATATTGGCAGGCACGGCTGGGGTCTTCTGCTTTAATCCATTTATAGCATTGTTCGAAGTTGGGGCCGTCACCGGCTTCATTACCCAATGACCAGAAGATGATGCTCGGATGGTTGAATCCGCGTTGTACATTGCGCTGGTTACGTTCCAGATGGGCTTTCTTATAAGAGGGGTTCTTGGCTAGCGTCTTGTCGCCGTAGCCCATACCGTGAGATTCTATATTGGCTTCGGCCACGACGTAAATACCATATTGGTCACATAAATCGTACCATAAGTTGTCATCCGGGTAGTGGCAGGTACGTACAGCGTTCAGGTTGAATTGCTTCATTATCTGGATATCCTGTAGCATACGTTCGGGAGATACTACATAGCCTCCATCCGGATCCATTTCGTGGCGGTCGGCCCCCTTGAACAGGACTGCCTTACCGTTAACCAAGATCTGGTCACCTTTCAATTCAATCTTGCGGAAACCTACTTTGACAGGAATCACTTCATTGCTGCCCTGCATGCTGGCACGCAAGGTATATAAATAAGGTGTTTCGGCACTCCACTTTTTGGGGTTCTCTACGTTCATGGTCACCAGACCGGATTTGTTGGCGGTAGCGGTTGCCACTTGCTTGCCTTGTGCATCTACCAGTTCCAAATCGACTTTACCACTGCCTTTCAAATCCAGATTGACAGCCAGGCTGCCGTTTTGGTAAGCTGCGTCCAAGTCGGGAGTTACACGGATATCTTGAATGCGTTTTTTGTTGCGGGCATATAGATAGCAGTCACGTCCCACGCCGCTATACCGGAAGAAATCCTGATCTTCCAGATAGGTACCGTCGCACCAGCGGAATACTTGGAAGGCGATCAGGTTTTTCTGACCCGGTTTTAAATATGGAGTCAGGTCAAATTCGGCTTCCAGTTTGCTGTCCTCGCTGTAGCCTACATAACGTCCGTTTACCCACAAATACATATTGGAGGTAACCGAACCGAAATGGGCGATAATATCTTTTCCCTTCCATGAGGCGGGAACTACAATTTCACGGCGGTAAGAACCTACATGGTTATTCTCTGTCGGCACTTCGGGAGGGTTGTTCTGGAACTGGTTACGCCAGGCATAGCCTACGTTCACATAAATAGGATCACCGTATCCGTTCAGTTCCCATACGGCGGGAACTTGCAGGTCATCCCAGCCTTTGTCGTTGAAGCCGGTTTTCCAGAAATCAGTCGGACGGGAGTCTGCATCCTTTACCCAGTTGAACTTCCAGGTTCCGTTCAAAGTCATGTAGTTAGTTGATTGTTTTTTGTCTGCTTTCTTAGCTGCATCTGCATTCTCAAAAGCAAAGTAGTTCGTGTGCATCGGCGCACGGTTTACCGCATTTATTTCCGGGTTGCGCCATTCTTGGAAGGTCTGTGCGCCTGCTGTAAGGGCGAGGACTGTGAACAGACCTGTCATAAGTTGTTTCTTCATGCTATTATTTTATTGGTTTTGTGCAAATATAGTGAAAATAATAGTTACCGATGGGACATAAATCGGGCAATATTTGTTATAATTGTGAATGATTTGTGTTCTATCCTAAAAAATTATGGCATTTCTGAGGCGTATTTGGAATAAATGGCAGAATTTACTGCATGATGAGAAATTAAAGCATAAAATATATGTGATTATTTTTGAAAGCGACACACCGATGGGAAAGTTATTCGATGTGGCGTTGATAGGGTTCATTGTCTTGAGTATTCTGGTGGTTATTGCCGAGAGTATCAAGAGTTGGGATACCGTTATCGGGCCTTATCTGCGGGTGTCGGAGTATGTTTTTACTTTCTTTTTTACGTTAGAGTATATGTTGAGGCTTTATTGTTCTCCCCAACCGCGGAAGTATGCTCTGAGTTTTTTCGGTATAGTGGATTTGCTGGCTACCTTACCTCTATATATAGGCTGGCTTTTCGGCACGGCACGTTATCTGCTGGTGATCCGCACTTTCCGGTTGATTCGTGTGTTCCGTATCTTTAAACTTTTCAATTATCTGAATGAAGGTAATTTCTTGTTGCGTTCCTTGGTGTTCAGCAGTCGGAAGATTATTGTTTTTTTCTTGTTTGTACTGATATTGGTGACTTCGATCGGTACATTGATGTATATGATTGAGGGACAGCGGCCGGGCACTTCTTTCAATAATATTCCGAATAGTATTTATTGGGCGATAGTGACGATGACGACGGTAGGTTATGGGGATATCACTCCGGAAACTCCGCTAGGGCGCTTCCTTTCGGCCATTGTAATGTTACTGGGCTATACCATCATTGCAGTCCCCACAGGAATTGTTTCTGCGTCTATGATCCAGGAACATAGACGCAGGGTGGCCCTGAAATGTCCGCATTGTGGTAAGGACGGACATGAGGACGGGGCTGCTTATTGTAAATACTGTGGAGGAAAACTGGTAAATTGATTATGGAATGCTGTATGATAGAAAGTTATTCTATCACCCATCGCTTATCATGCGCCACCGTCTTTTTCGGATCATAAGTCATTCCTTCTTTGGTAGGGATTTTTATCACGTAAGTCCGCCCGCTGTGGTTGGACAAGGATGTTTCCCGTAACCAGGGATTCATATTCTTTAATATGGCCAGATTGATTCCTTTGCTGCGTGCGAAACGTGCCAAGTCTGCAATTCCTTTCGTCACAGTGATTTCCGTATAAGGAATAGGCGGATACAAATCCGATGCACGCAGGCGGAAACCGAAAGTAGTGGGGGCATTGAATAATTGTTTGGCGGCAAGAATGCGGTACACATACCGGGCAGTCTCTTCTACCAGTTGCAAATCCAACGAGTCGTCCACATCCTGTTTGGCCAGTTGGCTGGCAATGCGTGCCTGACCGGCATTGTAAGAGGCGGCGACAGCCACCCAGTCCTTATATTTTGCATACGCGTCTTTCAGATAGCGGCAGGCGGCACGGGTCGCTTTCTCAATATGGTAACGCTCGTCCACATTGTTGTTTACCTCCAATCCGTAATCCCGTCCCGTACCTTGCATGAATTGCCATAGTCCGGCAGCTCCGGCAGAAGAACGGGCGGTGGGATTCATATTACTTTCTATTACCATCAGGTACTTAAAATCATCAGGTATTCCGTTTTCTTTCAGTATGGGTTCTACAATGGGGAAATAGCGGTTGGCTTTTTTCAGCATTTGCAAGGAAGTACTGTGCATATAGGTGAATGCCAATAGTTCACGGTCCATACGCTCGTGGCGGTCAAAGCGGCTCAAATCAATGGTTTTGCCACAGAACTCAATACTGGCGGGAACTTCGGGACTACTGTATTTCAATGCCGTAATACCTGAATCTTCCCGTATGATAGTGGTATCTTCCTGCTCCGTTTTTGGAGTAGCGCAACTGCTGCTTACTAAGGCCGGTGATGCAACTACAATGCAAAAGGCTGCCACAGCAGCCAGATTGATGGTTATTTTTCTCATTTTTTCTTTATTCGTTTTCATTCTCTTTTTCTTTTCCGCCCCGTCCGAAGTTACGATATTCGGTAGGGGTGAAATTGGTACGCTTTTTAAATACCGAGAAAAAGTGTTCAGTAGAGGTATAATTCAATTCATAACATATCTCTTTCACTGACATGGAACTTTCAATCAACAGCTGCTTCGCTTTGCGCAGTTTCAGCTCTTGGAAATACTTGGCGGGCGCATAACCGGTGTATTCTTTGAATACTTTGCGGAACCAGGAATAACTGATTCCCAATTTCATGGCCAGTTCTTCCGGGTCTATATCCTTGTACACATTTTCGTGCATGATGATTTTGGCACTTTCTATTTTTTGTGCCGCATTGTCCACCTCATAGCGTTTGTTCTGCGAGATAGCAAGTACGGCTCCCATAATGTGTAAAACGATGCCGGACAAATATTGTTGCGCTGCGGTCTTGTCTGCTTCCGCTACTTCCAGTGCACGGGCAAAAAGACTGGCCAGTTCTTCATTGATACCGATATCCAGAATCTGGCTTTCTTTTGAGATAAAGCTGTTTTTTACCAGATTGTCTATAATCGGGCCTTCAAAACCGATGTAATATTCGTTCCATCCTGTCTTTTGCAGCGGCGCATAGGTATGCCACTGTCCGGGAAACAGGAAAAGTATCTGCCCTTTGGATATGTCAACAGACGGGGTTGTGTCGCTGGCGAAAGTTCCTCGTCCTTTAGTGATATATACCAACTGATATTCATGCAGCACACGTCCTTTCTGGGCTGTGAAATAATAGGCGTCCGGGTGGTTGCGTGGTGGATAAACGCTTCCGGCCCTGATAGCCTGGAATCCGACGGTAGTCACCGACAAGCCGAAACGCTTGTCACGCTCATTGACAATTAGGTATTTAAAATCAGCGCCTTGGTCGTTGTAATGCATGTTTCTCTGTTTTAAAATTAGGTCACACTTATCGGCAAATATACAATTTTTTATCTTAACAGCCTCTAACCTTTTTGTTCTAAGTGTTTCTGGAGGTATAATTTTAGTTTCTTATGTATGCAAATGGGGGAAATTTAGAACAAATCTTATGGAATATTTGCTTAAAATGCTTTTTTTTGCGAATATTGCATCAAATCTTAAAGTTGAATCTATGCACTTGGCACACCGTAACTGCGAATATATTCTTGGAGTAATATATCTTTTTGTTTTTCCTGTTTTGCTTTGGGCTGATAATAAGGTGAATACTTATCATTTTAAATCCATTTCCACTTCGGTGAACTTCCCTACCAATGAAGTCAGGAAGTTATTTCAGGATAGCCAGGGGTATATATGGATTTCGACCTACAATGGTCTCTTGCGTTACGATGGTTATTCTATTGTTGTATATAAACCCGATGGAGTGAATCATGGACGTTCCATTGATAGTTTTGTGAATATGGTGGCCGAAGACAAGGAGAATAATTTGTGGATAGGTACGCACAATGGATTATACGTGTTGCATAAAGAAACGGATGAGATAGAGAAAATAATCAGTCCTTTGTTACAGGTAAGCAATGTAGAAAGTATCCTTTATGCAAGTAACGGAGATTTATGGGTGGGAAGCAACAAGGGATTGTTTCGCAGAAAAGCCGGCAGCCGTACTTTCGATTGTGAAAAAAACATGGATATAAAGTCTGTTGTCGAAGACCGGAAAGGTCAAATATGGATTGGTACTTGGGAACAGGGGCTGCTGCGTTATAGTCCTCAAGAGGAATTGTATTATACTTACGACGGGATTAACCCTGGTAATTCGGCGCATGTCATATTTCAGGATGAAGCCGGGAATATTTGGATCGGTACCTGGCGGTATGGACTGGTGAAACTCATTAATCCGTATGATTCGGAACATTTCTCATTTAAAACATTCCGGAACATCAAGGGAAATTCTCATTCTCTGTTGGATAATATTATCTACGCCATTGCTCAGGATAAAAATTCCGGGAAGCTCTGGATCGGTTCACGCAGTGGGGTCAGTATTTTGGAAGATGAATCGGGAGACGGGAATTTTACCAATATTGTTCCGGGTAACCTTCAAGGAGATTTACCTTTTAATGAGGTGAACTCTCTGTTGTGCAGTAAAGACGGGCTGATGTGGCTGGGTATGTTGGGAGGAGGTGTTTGTACTGTAAATACAAATAAGTTCCGGTTTAATTATGATTCTTTGGAGGCTTTGCGTGAGCATTGCCCTACCAGCTCTGTCCGCAGTGTCTATCAGGAGGATAATGGGAATCTGTGGATGGGAATCATGGGATTCGGTCTGGTATTTTATGATATGAAACAGCATACCATTGTTCCTTACCGCTCTCATCCTGTATTGAAGAATATGGGATATACATCGACGGTCAATGATATTATTTATCGTAAAAGGACAAATGAATTGTGTTTTGCCACTTGGGATGACGGAGTGTGGTTCTATAATGTCAAAGCCGGGAAAGCACACGTGATAAATACCGTTACCAATCCGGAGCTGAGTGATATTTGTATTTATTCTTTGTTGGAAGATTCGAAAGGGAATCTGTGGTTGGGGACACGTTCGGGAGTGTTTATCTTGGATACGGAATCAAGACTTCATTCTTTGAATGAACTGGTGACTTTGACAAATCAGGCATTGCCCCAAATTTCTATTTTCAAAATGGCGGAAGATCAAGATGGCTTTATCTGGATAGCGACTAGTAATGAAGGGGTATGGCGGATAGATACATCCGGAGAAACATATAAGGTTAAGTTTTATACGCCTTCGGATGGTACATTATCCACTGTCGGGGCGATGAGTGTTTGTGTGGATGGATACAACAGAGTATGGGTGGGGTCGAATGGTAACGGACTCGATTTGTATGACCGGAAGAATGATCGTTTTGTTTCAGTCTTGAATGATTATTTCCGGAATGGAGATGTTGTTTTCAGCATGCTGGAGGATGATGAGCATACTTTATGGCTTACTACCAATGCGGAAATGTATCACATTGATATACCTTTGGACGGTGCTGCACCGAAAATACATACCTATACGGTAGATGATGGTTTGCAAGACCATATGTTTAACCGGAATTCTTGCTTCAAGGGTGCGGATGGGAAACTTTTCTTCGGAGGATTCCGTGGATTGAACAGTTTTTATCCTGATAAAATAGTTCAGGATACTGCCTATTCTCCGGTAGTAATTACAGATATAAAGGTACATAATGTATCGGTACGTACCTATCCTCTTTCCGTCAGAGAGGGGATTGCTGCAAACAGAGCTATTGATTTTATTGATAAAATTGTATTAGGATACCGGGAGAATAATTTCAGTCTTGATTTTTCAATATTGAACTATATCAATCCTGAGTTGAACCGTTATTTATATCGGTTGGAGGGATATGACAAGGAATGGTTGTCCGTTGAGGCTGGACGTCGGTTTGCCTATTATAACAATCTTCCGGCAGGTACTTATACTTTTTGTGTAAAGGGAGCCAATCAGAATGGAATCTGGTCTCCGGATATGAAATGTCTGCGTATAACTATTCTTCCGCCGCCTTGGTTATCGTGGTGGGCTTATTGCCTTTATGTCTTGTTGTTCGTTTCATTGGCATGGTATACTTATCGGATTGTCAGAAACCGTATCCGGATGAAACAGGCCATAGAGATGGGGAAGATAGAACGGCAGAAAATGGAGGAAATCAATCATGCTAAATTACAGTTCTTTCCCAATATCACTCATGAGTTGCTGACTCCGCTTTCTATTATATCGGCTTCGGTGGATGAACTGAAACAAGAAGTACCGGCAAGTTCGTCGGTTTGTTCTGTAATAGCTGATAATACTGTGCGGTTAATCCGGTTGATTCAGCAAATCTTAGAGTTCAGGAAAGTGGAGAATGGCAAGTTGCGGCTAAAAGTTTCGCATGGAAATGTCAGTATGTTCTTGAAAAAATCAGTGTCGGCTTTCGCTCCTTTGGTTAAAAAGCAGAAATTGTCCATACAATTTGATTTGTCTGAAGAATATTCGGGATATTTTGATGTGGATAAATTGGATAAAGTGGTGTACAATCTGCTTTCCAATGCCGCTAAATATACTCCTGAAGGAGGAACTATTGTGGTGTCGCAGGCTCATGATGAGGAAAAGAGGACTTTTAAATTGAGTGTGAACAATCCCGGCGAGTTGATTCCAAAAGAGAAATTGGATCATATGTTCGAGAGATTCTATGAAGGGGAGTATCGTAAATTCCATACCATAGGGACGGGTATCGGTTTGTCGCTGACTAAAGATTTGGTATTGTTGCATCATGGAACGATACAGGTATTTAGCGATAAGGAGGAAGGGAATACTTTTGTGGTTGAAATTCCTATAGGACGTGAGGCTTTTGCTGAAGATGAGGTAGACGAGAATACTGAAAATGTGGACTATGCTGTTTTATCGGCAGATGAAATGGAGAATGTCTCGGAGATTGATATGTTGGAAGAGAAACCGGCAGCATCGACTATTTTGTTAGTGGAGGATAATGAGGAATTATTGGCTTTGATGGTTCGTCTGTTGCATGGCAAATACCATATTCTGAAGTCCGCTAATGGAACGGAAGCTTTGGAGATCCTTGCCAAACAGGAAGTGGATTTAATTGTTTCCGATGTTATGATGCCCGAAATGGACGGTATGGAATTGTGCCGCCGGGTGAAGACTCAATTTGAGACCTGCCATATTCCATTGATTTTGTTAACGGCCAAGACTAGTGATGAAGACCATGTGGAAGGGTATGAGTCTGGGGCCGATGGTTATATCTGTAAACCGCTCCGCCTCTCTGTCTTGTTTGCCAAGATAGATAACTTGTTGAAACGGCGCAAACGTATGGGGGTGGATTTTCGTAAGCAGTTGGTCTTTGAAGCCAAAGAATTAAATTACACCTCGATGGACGAAGCTTTCATTCGGAAAGCGGTGGATTGTGTGAATGCCCATTTGAGTGATTGTGATTTTGAACATGCACAGTTTATGGCGGAGATGGGTATGGCCCGGACTACACTAGCAGATAAATTGAAACTGTTGACCGGACTTACTCCCTCTGCATTTATCAGCAATGTCCGTTTGCAAGCGGCTTGTCGGCTGATAGACGAGAAAAAGAAAATCCGTATAGCCGATTTGGCGTATGCCGTAGGTTTCAACGACCCTAAATATTTCAGTTCCTGCTTTAAGAAGAAATTCGGACTTTCTCCTACAGAGTATATGATGAAGTATGATGGCTGATTATTACCGGAAATAGGCTCTATAGGGAATAAACAGCCTTTTTCCGGTAATAATTCTCCCTGTTTCTTTTCTGTTCCTCTTACTTTTGCTGGCAAATAAAACGAATTATCTTTATTTGTTAGACCTTTAAAAAAAGTATTATGAACATGAAAACTCTGACAGAAACCAGTACATTCCGGGTACTGAGTCTATTGCTGTGTCTCTGCTTCTTCATCCCTGCGATGAATGTGAGCGCTTCCAGTCTGCAAGCAGACAAGTTTAAAGTTTCCGGTATTGTAAAAGATGCCACAGGCGAACCGGTCATCGGTGCCAGTGTGGTTGAAAAAGGAACAACCAATGGAACGGTGACTGATTTGGATGGTAATTTCAATCTCACGGTGGCTTCTAATTCTACTATTGTCATTTCTTTTATAGGATATTCCGATCAGGAATATCGTATTTCGAAAGACAATACGGTGCTGAATGTAAATCTGAAGGAAGATACGGAAATGATTGACGAAGTGGTAGTAGTCGGTTATGGCGTGCAGAAGAAGGAAAATCTGACGGGTTCTGTTGCTGCTGTAAATTTCAAGGATGTAGCTTCTATGCCGGTAGCGAATACTGCCAATATGCTTCAGGGTCGTTTGCCGGGTGTTATGTTGACCAACAATGGTGCCCAGGCCGGTCATGACAGTCCCGAAATCCGTATCCGTGGTGTAGGAACTTTTGAACACAATGATCCGATGGTCTTGATCGATGGAGTGGAAAGCTCGGTAAGCCAGATTGCGGAAATCCCTGCAGATGATATTGAAAGTGTTTCCGTATTGAAGGATGCGGCTTCGGCTTCTATTTATGGTGTACGTGCTGCCAACGGGGTTATTCTGGTGACTACCAAACGGGGCGGTGAGCAGAAACCTACCATTACATATTCCGGTAGTATCGCTTTGCAAGAAGCTACCGTGCTGCCCGATTATGTGAATTCTTATGAATGGGCGAAGATGTATAACGAATGCTGGCCTTCCAAAGCATACACGGATGAAATGTTACAAAAGTTGCAAAACGGATCAGACCCCGATCATTTTGCCAATACCGATTGGGCTAAGGAAATGTTTCGTACAGCAGCCATGCACCAACACCATTTGTCTGTGAACGGTGGTAGTAAAGCGGTACATTACATGATTTCCACTCAGTATTTCCAGCAGGATGGTATCTTGCGTGAAACGGCCAATCAACGTTTTAATTTCCGTTCCAATCTGGATGCACAATTGGGTATTGTAAAATTAGGTCTGAATCTTTCGGGAAGCCGTCAGAACATTGATGAGCCTACTACCAGTGTTACCGGTGAAGGTTTGATGCGCTACCTTACTTGGTTTACCCGTCCTACTGTTCCTGTGCGTTATTCTAACGGACATTATGGATTTTTGGATGGAAATCCCAATATTTCCCAATCCGTATTCAAAAATCCGATTGAAGCTTTGAATATGGGCTATAAAGATAACAAGCATTATCGTTTTGATGGTAAATTCTTTGGTGAAATTGATATCATAAAAGGATTGAAGTTCCGTTCAAGTCTGGCTTATAAATATTATATGAACGATGTGACTACTTTCAATCCGAAGAATAATATAAGATACGATGCTGAAGGAAATGCGCTGACCACAGTCGGTACCAATAAACTGACAGATTATCATTATCTGGAAACGACTTATATTAATGAAAATATTCTGACCTATGATTTTTCTGTAGGAAAACATTCGTTCAATCTGTTGGCAGGCCATTCTATCCAGGCTACCCGTTGGGACAAGAATGAGGCGTCCAAGCAGGGATTCGCTACCGATAATATTTATGAAATGGATGGAGGTACTATGAATGACCATGTGACCGGATCAGCGGAAGAGAGTTCCTTGCAGTCATTCTTCGGACGCTTGAATTATAATTACGGAGGCCGTTATCTGTTAGAGATGAATGTCCGTCACGATGGTTCGTCACGTATGCCCAAGGCACATCGTTATGCTACCTTCCCTTCATTTTCGGGTGCATGGATCATGACAAATGAGAAATTTATGGAGAATGTGAAGTTCCTCCACTCATTGAAATTGCGTGGTAGCTGGGGTAAATTGGGTAATCAGGAAATTGGTAACTATGCTTATGCGGCTACATTGGCGGCTAGTGGCAGTTACTATTTCGGTGATAGCAAACAGATTGGTATGAAGACTGCCAAGATACCTAATGAGAACATTAAATGGGAAACAACTACTATTACAGACTTTGGTTTTGATGCTGCTTTTTGGGGTGGAAAGATCAATGTCACTTTTGACTGGTATGAGAAAAATACCTCGGATATTTTGATGAAGCTCGCTATGCCGGGTATTTTCCTGGGATCTTTGGATGCTCCTTATCAGAATGCGGGAAAGGTTCGTAACCGGGGTTGGGAACTGGCTGCTAATTATTTCGATCAGAAAGGTGACTGGGCATGGCAGGCAGGTTTCTCGCTTTCAGGTGTGAAAAATGAGATTACTGATATGAAAGGGGTAGAAGACATTAAGGATAATACGATCAATCGTGAAGGTGAAGCCATCGGCTCTTATTATGGGCTGAAAGCCATCGGTATCTATCGTACCCAGGCAGATTTGGACCGTGTAAATGCGAACGGACAGAAGATTATGCAAAACAACCAGGAACCGCAATTAGGTGATATCATGTATGAAGATATAGACAATAATGGTAATATAAATGATGCTGACCGTACTATTATCGGAAATCCGTTCCCTAAAATGCAGTATTCTTTCAATCTGGGATTCTCTTATAAAGATTTTGATGTCAATACATTCTGGCAAGGCATTGCAGGTGTATATCGTTATAATTGGGATGAAACTACTATTTCCAACGGTGGAAACAAGACTAGCCGTTGGTTGGACAGATGGTCTGAAAGTAATCCGAATGGAAGCATGCCTCGTTTGGGAGGAACTATTAATAATAACTATTCTTCATTTTGGTTGACAAAAGGTGATTATTTGCGTCTGAAGAATTTGGAAATCGGATATACTTTCAGGCAAAGAGAGTTTTTGACCAAGTTGGGCGTTCAGAGTATCAGACTCTATTTGGCAGGAACTAATTTGCTTACTTTCACTTCCTTGGACGATTATGATCCTGAAAAACTGAGTACAGATTCCCGTAATGATGTACATCCCAATACAAGAACTTATTCATTTGGTGTTAACGTTAAATTTTAAAAGCAACAACTATGAAATCAATTAATAACTTTATAGGGCTGGCTCTGTTGTCAGGAGCTTTGCTGACTTCTTGCTCTGACAGCTTTTTGCAGAGGGACTCATTGACAGAATCTTCATCCAATACATTTTGGCAGACGCCGGATGATGCTTTGATGGCGTTGGCATCTTGTTATGATGCTTTGCAGAGCAATCAGCTTTATAATTCCGACCAATATTCATTGGGCCCTTTATATATGGATTGTATATCAGATAATGGCGGGCATTTTAATTGGAGTGGCTGGATGGAAGGTTATGATATGGCTATGGGAATTCATACCCCAAGTTCTTCTATCATTGGCAGTTATTGGAAAGATTGCTATGAAGTGATCAGCCGTTGTAATGTGCTGATTGCTAATATTGATAGAGTGGATATGGATGCTTCCCAAAAGGCGATTTATCAGGCTGAGGCAAAGACCATACGTGCATTGATGTATATAAACTTGACTATGACGTATCAGGATGTTCCTTTCCTGACCGCCCCTTTGACCATTGACGAGGCTGAATGTGAAAAGACGGACCGTGCGGCTATTGTGGCTCATGTTATGACTGATTTGCAGGATGCGGCTGAAGTACTTCCGCAAAATGCGTCTTCACGGGGACATATCACCAAAGGAGCTGCTCTTTCCTTACTGGGGCGTGTGGCTTTGTATAATGAAAAATGGGATGACGCGATTGCTGCTTATAAGCAGGTGCAAGGTTTGGGATACTCGCTTGATCCGAGTTATGCCAAACTGTTTACTCAAAGTGGAGAAACTTCTCCTGAAATCATTTTTGCAGTCCGTTATGAAGGACCGGGTATGAGTGAAGGTGCTGCTTTTAATGCGCATTGGAATACTCCGCTGGAAGCAATGAATGGTACTATAGATTTGGCAGATGCTTATTATTGCAAAGACGGTAAACCGACTACCGATACGAAGATAGCCGAACTGAACGGTGGGGGTGGCTTGGATGTCAGCAAGCCTAATCCTGCTCATTTTGAGAATCGTGATCCGCGTTTATATAGCACTTTGTTTGTTCCCGGTATGCTTTGGAACGGTAAAGGAGGTATAGATACTTCGGCTTCAAATCCGTATGCCAATGTATATGGCGGAGCTGCCGCTTCTCTGTCTACCGTATATGTTTATAAGTATTTTGATCCTACGGATACTTCTAACTCTTGGGATAATGGACAAGACTTTTATGTGGTGCGTTATGCCGAAGTTTTATTATCTTTGGCGGAGGCGATGGTACAGAAAGGAGGCTATGTTTATAGTGATGTAACTGCTTTGGTTAATGAAGTGCGGCAACGTGCGGATGTGAACATGCCCACAGTAGAGGAAGTGGAAGGCACTTCTCTTTCTAAAGATGAATTGTTGGAAGTCATTAAGCATGAGCGTCGTGTGGAACTGGCTTTTGAAGGTTTGCGTTTGTTTGACCTTTATCGTTGGAAGGAATTGGATAAGGCGGTAGCCAATATAGAGAATGAACGCACTATGTATGGCTTGGCTTATGAAGCACGTAAGTTCAACGGTGAGAGGGATTATGTATGGCCTTTGCCGACTGCCGAACTGGATACTAACAAGAAACTGGTTCAGCACGACTTGTGGAAGTAATGTGGAGTGCAGGTTTTCATCACAGGGTACACGGACTGTCACAAAGAAGTAGGAGGCAAATAACCTTTAAATCAAAAAACTGTGTGAATTTGCGTAATCTGTGGTGAAGCCTGGTTGTTCTGACAACTTCTGGAATAAAATTGATAACTTTTTAAAAACGGAAGAGAAATGAGAAAAACAATGATCCTTCTTTTATTTTCCTTCCTGTTGGCAGCATGTTCTGATAGTCCAGTGTGCTATTATCTGGATGCTACCGGCGGTGATGATAATAATAGTGGGTTAGCCCCGGATGAAGCATGGAAAAGTCTGGAAAAACTACGTGGTGTGAAATTACTGCCGGGCAATAAAGTTTTGTTGAAGCGCGGTGAGGTTTTTAATGGCGAACTTGAAATCACCGGACAGGGTATACCCGAAGATCGTATTTATATAGATGCTTATGGTGATGGTGAACGGAAACCTTGCATTGTGGGATATGATACTTCCTTGTATGCAGCCCGTATCTGTAATTCGGACTATATAACGATGCAGAATTTGGAAATCGTGAATACAGGCAGGCAGCCTCTGCCTTATCGTTCGGGCTTGAAGATAGAGTGTATGGATTATGGCGTATCGCAGAACATTGTTGTCAATAATGTGACTGTACGGGATGTCAATGGTTCGTTGGTAAAAGAAAAAGGCGGAGGGTGCGGTATTTATATAGTGAATGGCGGTGAAAAGAAAATTTCAACATTCAATAGGTTAACCATAGAGAACTGCCATATTTTGAGATGTACCCGTAATGCTATGATTTGGGCTGCTTATAGCGACCGGCAGAACTGGCATCCCAGCAAGCATACCGTGATACGGGGAAATTTGATAGAGGAAGTACCAGGGGATGGTATTGTACCTATCGGTTGTGACAGTACCTTGATAGAATACAATGTAATGCGTGACTGTCCTGATATGCTTCCTGACACAGAGGCGGCAGCAGGTATTTGGCCGTGGAGTTGTGATAATACTTTGGTGCAGTTTAATGAAGTAAGTGGTCATAAAGCTCCGTGGGATGCACAGGGATTTGATTCGGATTGGAATTGCCGGGGAACGGTCATTCAGTACAATTATAGTCATGATAACTATGGTGGCTTGGTATTGGTTTGCAATGACGGCACGGCCGACGCATCTTTTAATGTAGGTAACTTGGGCACTATAGTCCGTTACAATGTGAGTATAGGTGACGGAGTGCGGCCTGAACCGACTCGTGCCGGGATGTTCTCACCGGCTGTTCATCTGGCAGGTCCTGTAAAGGATAGTCGCATTACCCGTAACATTATTCATGTGAACCGTAAACCTGCGGCTGATATCGACCGTACTATGATTACTTTGGATTCATGGGGCGGATATCCGGATAGTACATTTATTAGTGGGAATATTTTTTATGCTCCCGAATCCAGCAGATTCCAGTTGACAGAATCTACACATAATTTCTTTGAAGGCAATTATTACCTTGGCCGGTTCGAGAAATTACCTGAAGATGGTAAAGCCTGCCAATCAGCTGAAATTTATCAGAAGGAAGTACTGGCAAAGGATGAAAACGGTTATCAGGGCTTGGCTTTGTTGATGGATACGGTGGAAGTGACCGGAGTAAAAGGAGTTTTTGTCAATAAGGAAGCCATTGAGAATTTCTTTAGCCGGTTAGAGAAATAAGTAAATAATAGCTGTAATTTAATGAGGGGAGCAAAACTAAAATGACCTGATCATATAGTGCGATAGGTTGTTTTAGTTTTGACATCTCCCTTTTTTATTTATGGTTCATTCTTTCTTCTTTAGATCTATTTCTCCGGAGAAAGAAATAGATTGTCTGTTTGTGGGGGTGACCTGTATGTTACTGCTGCCATTGGGATAAATGGTGATATTGTAAAGGTAATTGTCTTCCTCGTTCCGTACTTTTAGTGTGATTTTAGCATTTCCCTTTTTGCTATATGTTGAAGTATATTCTGATAAAGGAGCACTAAAATTTAATCCTTTTCCACCTCCGTAAGGAACGTTATACGCCACTCCGAAATAAGGCAGATAGGAATATACCGAATCGTTTCTTATTTCTAAAGAATAATCGGAAGTCAGGTGTTTGCTGCCTCCTTTCATAGGCATTACCCGGTCCACATTGATTTTGTATGCCTTTGCGTCAACAGCCTCGCGTACTGCTTGTTCTCTTTGTTGTTTCTTCTCTTTCTTGTTCTGAGCCGTTATAGGTATCATACTGCCTGATAGAAGGAGACTTGCCAAAAGGAATAATTTATTTGCTTTCATATCTCTCTGTAGGTTTAGTGAATCTGTCCTTGCCAAAGATAGCCAAAAAGAATACTCATTGTTCTGAAAAAAACATAAGATAATCAAACTGTCAATGAGTTAAGTACGCGATTTATCTTTTGAGTCCCGATAATAAAAAAGATGATTTGTCCCCATGCGGAGTCAAATCATCTTTAAAATCTCCCCATTAGGGGAAGACTATAAAATATTATTTGGGTAGATTAAAAGCCACACTCATTTCTTTCATCTGTTCCTGACTCATACCGTCCGGCTCAAATCCCATATTCTTGGCAGCGATGTAAATCAATGCGGATTTATTTAAAACATCGATTTGGTCGAATGCGGCCATTACGTCACGGTCAACGGCAAAAATGCCGTGTTTTTCCCACATAACGACATCATAATCGGCTAGTTCCTTGATGGTTGCATCGGCTAATTCTACAGAACTAGGCAATTGATAAGGAATCATGCCCAGGCCACGCGGACAGAATGCTTTTGTTTCAGGAATCATACTCCATAACAGGTTGGTTGCCACATCTTTTTCCATGAACTTTTTGTTGTGAGACAGGGCAATCAGTTCGATGGGGTGTGTATGCACGGATGCTTTGTAAGGAGAACCTATGCTGATGAGGTAATTGTGTACGCTCAGGTGGGAGGGAACTTCCGAAGTAGGTTGAACCGGTTTGTCGGCAATGATGACATAGCTGGCACAGTCATCCAAAATACGGATGACAGAACCGTTGTCCATAGGCCAACGCGCCAAATCCCGCATACGCATATTGGTTCCTTTGCAATAAAAATAACAGCCTTTCAAGTGAGGCAGTGTTACACCGATTTGTTTTACTTCGCTGATAGCGGGCATCTGACGGATTTCATCGTCTACATATTCGGTGATATTGACGGTGATATTACCTCCGTTACGTTCGGCCCATCCTTTTTGCCACAAATATCCGGCTACTTCGGCTACTTTATTCACCTCTTTGGCCAATTCAGGGCGATTGTCTAAGATTGATTTCATATCTTTTTTATTTGATTGTTCATAGGATATTGTTATTCATCTTTTTCATTCTGAATAACAGTATGCTACAAATATAGTAATTCTTTTAAAATAAATTAGGAAATACGAGAGAAAAGATAAGAACTACCAGTCCGGTTATCAGAACAGTGATAGTCCGGGTAGATACGCCTTTCCATTCTTTTAATAAAATACCCCATACGTTACTGAAAGTAACATTCAAAGCCATCAATATACACCATGAGAAAGCTAGCAGTACAGGACTTTCGGTCAGGAAACTTTTACCCATTTCCAAACCGAAGAATTGCATATACCACAGTACTCCTGCCAAAGCACAGAATATCAAGTTATTTCCCCATACATTGCTTTTGGCATAATCACTCATGGTTTTGTTGGCTATATTTTGTTGCAGACAGTAAACCGCATTGGTCAAAAAGCCTCCCAATGTTACTAGGAAGATTACGGGAAGTCCTGCATAAAGCCCTTCTACGCCTCCTGCCAATGCAGCTTCTTTGATGGGCGTTCCGGCATCGAGTCCTAAAGCGAAACAGGCACTCATCACACCTGCCAGTAGGGCTACCAACAGTCCTTTGGTCAGAGCGAAATCTTTTACTGCCGCGCGTTTTTCTTCTTCGCTCATGTTTTTGGCGCGAAGACTGCCGGCATATCCTATAATGGCAATACCCGACAAAGTGATACATACTCCCAGTAAAAGAATAAGTCCGTTTCCTTCAAACAGGTTGGTTCCGGCAAAAATGGCGGGAAAAAGTGTGCCGAATCCGGCACAGGTGCCCAGTGCGATACTTTGTCCTAAGGCCACTCCCAGATAACGCATGGAAAGACCGAAGGTGAGACCGCCTACTCCCCATAATATACCATAAAAGATGCTCATCGGAGCACCTCCTGTTCCCCAAAGGTCAAATAAACTGCTTCCTTGAGGGATACCTAGCAACGCACCCAATAACGGGAATACCAGCCAGGCAAATACACCTTGTAGCAGCCAGAAACTTTCCCAACTCCATTCTTTCACTTTTTTTATAGGTACGTATGAACTGGATTGGCAGAAACTTCCTATGGCGATGATGATTAATCCGATAATGATTTCCATTGTTTATATTCTTTTAGGCTACAATTATGTTCCCGGTAGGGGCAGCACTTGAGGCCGCCCCTACGGAAGACAATCTTGTAGTTGGATATTGATTAGCGTTTCGAAGTGACTTCTGCTTCGTATTTCTCTACTTCTGCAATGAACTCTTCGCCTACGGGTACATTGTTCTTCAAGCAGAACATATCCCATACAGCATTCCAAGGCAAAGCTTTTTCTTCTTCGAGCAGAGCCAGACGTTGGAAGCCTTGTCCGTTTGCTTCATATTCGCGCAGTTTGGCAATCGGTTCCAATAAAGCGCGTACCATACATTTTTGAGCCGCGCGGCTGCCTATAACGTATGCACCAATGCGGTTGATGGAAGCATCGAAGTAGTCAAGTCCATAGTGTACACGATCCAAGGCGTTGCAACGAACGATTTCGCTGAATAAATCCATAGTCGGGTCGTCCATGATGGTTACATGGTCTGAGTCCCAACGTACGGGGCGGCTTACGTGCAGCATCAGTTCGGGGACATACAACAACAAGGAAGAAACTTTGTCGGCAACACTTTCTGTCGGGTGGAAATGGCCGGTATCCAAGGTAATCATTTTGTTGTTCTTGGCACCGTAGCCAATATAGAAATCATTAGAACCTACTGTATAGCTTTCCAGTCCGATACCGAATACTTTTGATTCGATACAGTCTTTCATGTTCTTATATTCTGTTGCGAAAATCTGATCCAGAGAGTCTTTCAACAAAGCACGGTATTTCATGCGGTTTACAGTGATGTCTTTGCTGCCATCGTGTACCCACAGGTTCATGATACAAGGATCGCCCTGGGCTTTACCCATCTCTTCGGCTACGGCACGACAACGTTTGGTGTGCTCAATCCAGAAGTTGCGGATACCTTCATCGGGATTTGATAAAGACAAGTCACCGCTTTTAGGATGAGAGAATGAAGTAGAGTTGAAATCCAGTTTCATGTTGTTTTCCTTACCCCATTCAATCCAGCTTTTGAAGTGTTCGGGTTCTACTTCGTCACGATCTACGACTTTTCCTTGGAAGTCGCCATAAATTTCGTGCAGATTCAAACGGTGAGTACCTGGTATATATGAAGCTGCTTTCAGAATGTCTGCACGTAGTTCGTCGATGTTGCGGGCTTTGCCGGGATAGTTACCTGTAGCCTGGATACCACCGGTCAATGAACCTGCCTGAACTTCGAAGCCGGTTACATCATCTGCTTGCCAGCAATGCAGTGACAGATGGAAATTCTGCATGGTTTCCATTACTTTTTCTGTGTCGACACCTACAGCGGCATAACGTTCTTTTGCGATCTCATACGCTTTATTAATCAATTCTTCTTTCATGATATTATTTGTTTGTTTAATGAATAAATTTCAAGGTGAATATTAAATATCTTCTCTATAATGAGCTAAATACTTCTTATATGCTTCTTCCCATTCTTCTGCTTGCTGGGGCTCAAAAGAAACGGTTTCTATGGAAGTGCTGATTAGTTGGCGCATAGCCGCGATATCGCTTACCAGCCCGTTGGCTTTTGCCTGTAACATAATGTTACCGATAGCTGTTCCTTCACTGGGACCTGCTATAACAGGTACGCCCACTGCATTGCAAGTGAACTGGTTTAACAGATTGTTTCGTGAGCCTCCACCGATAATGTGCAGCTTTTCGATGGGGAACGGGGCCATTTGTTGCAAATAGCCGAATACTTGTTTGTAGCGCAGGGCAAGACTGTCGAATATGCAACGGGTGATTTCGCCATAACTCTGTGGTACAGGTTGGTTGGTTTCTTTGCAATAATGTCCGATGGCTTGAATCATAGATGTCGGATTGGAGAAGCAGGGGGCATCGGGATTGATGAGACTGCGGAAAGCGGGAACTGTCAGAGCGGCATCTATCAGTTCTGTGTAAGAATAGTTGTTGGTTGATTCCCATTCTTTGCGGCAACGCTCCAACAGCCACATGCCACAGATGTTTTTCAGGAACCGGGTAGTTCCTTCCACACCTCCTTCATTGGTGAAGTTCTGTTCAAAGCTTTCCTTATTTATAATGGCATCTTTCACTTCAATTCCCATCAGGCTCCACGTACCGGAACTCAGATAAGCGAATCTTTCGTTTTGTGCTGGTACGGCAGCCACGGCTGAACCTGTGTCATGACCGGCAACGGCAATGACTGGAATAGCTCCCAGACCTGTGATTTTCTGCACTTCTTCTGTCAGTACTCCGATAGGCTCTCCCGGGAAAACGAAACGGCCGAACTGTTCTTCCTTGATATCTGCTACATCCAGCAGTTCCTTTTCGAAGCGTTTGGTGCGCGGATTCAACATCTGGGAAGTAGAAGCGATGGTATATTCTGTTACCATTTTACCGGTCAGCATATAGCTTAAGGCATCCGGCATAAACAGTATTTTATCGGCTGCTTCCAAGGCCGAGCAATGATTGCGGTGGAGTGTTGACAATTGGAACAAGGAATTGAAATTCATAATTTGAATTCCAGTGATGTCATATACTCGTTCACGGGGAATATGGGTAAAATATTCTTCAGGTGCACCTGTTGTGTGAGGGTCGCGGTAGCAATAAGGATTGCGGAGTAACTCTCCGTCTTTGCCCACGAATACGAAATCCACCCCCCAAGTATCGATACCGATGGACCGGATAGGCAGATTGTCTTTGGCTACCACTTTCAGTCCCCTGATAATTTCATTGTATAAGGCGTAAATATCCCAATAACAATGTCCTCCGGTTTCTATAATATGATTAGGGAAACGAGTCAGTTCTTTCAACTCCATTTTGCCTTCTCCCAGGCAACCTAAGATGGTACGTCCACTGGTGGCACCCAGGTCTACCGCAAAGAAATAAGTGTGTTCCATGCCTTTATTTTTGATTTTAAGGAATTAATAGTGATGCAAAAATAGTTTATTCCCCGAAAGTCGTCCTTGTTTTTTTGATATTATAACTGTTGGATTTGGTTGTACCTGCCGTAAAACATAATATTACCGTCTTTTTAAGAAGATCGCATTGAAAAGAAGAATTTGGTGTGATTTTGGTTTACTCTTGGGATGATGGATAAGAGCTTTATTGAAAATATGCATAAAGTCGCAAAAATATTCTCTTTTTTGTATCTATATTCCCGAATATTCTGTAATTTTGCAGCCGAATCAGAATAATTATGCAGTATGAAGAGCAAGAATAGCAGACTTGATGCCATTAAGATTATTATTTCGAGCAAGGAAGTAGGTAGCCAGGAAGAGTTGTTGCAGGAATTGGCGAAAGAAGGATTCCGATTGACCCAAGCTACTTTGTCTCGTGACTTGAAGCAGTTGAAAGTGGCGAAAGCAGCCAGTATGAACGGAAATTATGTATATGTATTGCCAAACAATACCATGTACAAACGTATGACTGAGCAACATTCGGCCAGTGAGATGTTGATGCATAATGGATTTATTTCCATTGAATTTTCGGCTAATCTGGCAGTAATCAAGACTCGTCCCGGATATGCTAGTAGTTTGGCTTATGATATTGATAACCGGAACTTTGATGAAATATTGGGAACTATTGCTGGTGATGATACTATTATGCTTGTCATTCGTGAAGGCTGCACAAGAGCGGGAGTGAAGAATGCGCTTTCATTGATTATACCGAATATACAATAAAATAATATAGATAAAAAAGGAAATGGATGCTAAACAAGTGGATGTGATGGTGGCAGATGCCTCACATGAAGTTTACGTTGATAAAATTTTAGATACTATTAGAGAGGCGGCTAAGGTACGCGGAACAGGCATTGCAGAACGCACACATGAATATGTGACTACAAAGATGAAAGAAGGAAAGGCGATTATTGCCTTATGTGGAGAGGATTTTGCAGGATTTACCTATATTGAGTCATGGGGAAACAAGCAATATGTAGCAACTTCGGGATTGATTGTGCATCCCAATTATCGTGGGATGGGCTTGGCCAAGCGTATAAAGGCGGCTTCGTTCCGATTGGCACGTCTGCGATGGCCTAAAGCGAAGATATTCAGTCTGACCAGTGGCGCGGCGGTAATGAAAATGAATACAGAACTGGGATATGTTCCTGTAACTTTCAATGAACTGACTGATGATGAGGCCTTTTGGAAAGGTTGTGAAGGCTGTATCAATCACGATATATTAGTGGCAAAGAACCGTAAGTTCTGTATTTGTACAGCCATGCTTTACGATCCGGCTTTGCACGAAGAAGACACTATTTAATAAATTAAAAATTAAGAATTAAAAATTAAAAGATGGCTGCGCGTTCATGTACTTATTTCTCAGTTTTCAATTTTTAATTCTCAATTAAAATAATATCATTATGGAAGAAAAGAAGAAAAAAGTAGTAGTAGCATTCAGCGGGGGGCTTGATACCTCTTTCACTGTAATGTATCTGGCTAAGGAAAAAGGGTATGAAGTGTATGCTGCTTGTGCAAACACGGGTGGTTTCAGTGAGGAGCAGCTGAAGCAGAACGAAGAGAACGCTTACAAACTGGGTGCTGTGAAGTATGTGACATTGGATGTGACCCGGGAATACTATGAGAAGAGCTTGAAATATATGGTATTCGGTAATGTGCTCCGTAATGGTACTTATCCTATTTCTGTAAGTTCTGAACGTATCTTCCAAGGGTTGGCCATAGCGCGTTATGCTAATGAAATAGGTGCGGACGCTATCGCACACGGCTCGACTGGTGCGGGTAATGACCAGATTCGTTTCGATATGACTTTTCTGGTATTGGCTCCGGGGGTTGAGATCATCACATTGACCCGTGACATGGCATTAAGCCGTCAGCAGGAAATTGATTATTTGAATGAACATGGTTTTGCCGCTGACTTTACAAAATTGAAATATTCTTATAATGTAGGTCTTTGGGGAACTTCTATCTGCGGTGGGGAAATATTGGACTCTGCGCAGGGTTTGCCCGAAAGTGCTTATTTGAAACAGGTGACCAAGGAAGGAAGCGAACAGCTTCGTCTTACATTTGAAAAAGGTGAGCTGAAGGCTGTTAATGACGAGAAGTTTGATGATCCTATCAAGGCTATTCAGAAAGTGGAAGAGATCGGTGCACCCTACGGTATCGGCCGTGACATGCACGTTGGGGATACCATTATCGGTATCAAAGGGCGTGTAGGATTCGAGGCTGCTGCTCCTATGCTGATTATCGGAGCCCATCGTTTCCTTGAAAAATATACGTTGAGCAAGTGGCAGCAATACTGGAAAGACCAGGTTGCCAACTGGTATGGAATGTTCTTGCATGAAAGTCAGTATCTGGAACCGGTAATGCGCGATATTGAGGCAATGTTGCAGGAATCTCAGCGTAATGTAAACGGTACAGCTATCTTGGAACTCCGTCCGCTTTCATTCTCTACTGTGGGTGTTGAATCGAAAGACGACCTGGTGAAGACCAAATTCGGTGAATATGGTGAAATGCAGAAGGGATGGACAGCAGAAGATGCCAAAGGCTTTATCAAAGTGACTTCTACACCTTTGCGTGTTTATTATAATAACCACAAGGACGAAGAAATTTAATAAGTATGATTAAAGCAGGAATTATCGGTGGGGCAGGTTATACGGCGGGCGAATTGATTCGTCTGCTGATTAATCACCCTGATGTAGACATAAAGTTTATAAACAGCAGCAGTAACGCCGGCAATAAGATTACCGACGTACATGAGGGATTCTATGGTGAAACGGATTTGGTTTTTACCGACGAACTTCCTCTGGATGAGATTGATGTATTGTTCTTCTGTACGGCTCATGGAGATACAAAGAAGTTTATGGATAGTCACAATGTACCCGAGGATTTGAAAATCATAGACCTCAGTATGGACTACCGTATCAAGAGTGATGACCATGACTTCATCTATGGTTTGCCGGAACTGAACCGTCGTGCTATCTGCCATAGCAAGCACGTGGCCAATCCGGGATGTTTTGCCACTTGTATTCAATTGGGTTTATTGCCGTTAGCCAAACATCTGTTACTGAACGAGGATGTAATGGTAAATGCCATTACCGGAAGTACAGGGGCAGGGGTGAAACCGGGTGCTACCAGCCATTTCAGCTGGCGTAATAATAATATGAGCATCTATAAACCGTTTTCTCATCAGCATGTTCCCGAAATCAAGCAATCATTGAAACAGTTGCAAAACAGCTTTAATGCTGAAATAGATTTTATTCCTTACCGGGGTGATTTCCCGCGTGGTATCTTTGCTACTCTGGTAGTCAAATGCAAGGTGGAACTGGAAGAACTGGTGAAGATGTATCAAGACTATTATGCCGAGGATTCTTTCGTTCATATTGTAGACAAAAATATAGATTTGAAGCAGGTGGTGAACACCAACAAGTGTTTGATTCATTTGGAGAAGCATGGCGATAAACTGCTGGTTATCTCTTGCATTGACAATTTGTTGAAGGGGGCAAGCGGACAAGCGGTCCATAATATGAATCTCATGTTCAATCTGGAAGAAACCGTAGGGCTGAGGTTGAAACCGTCTGCTTTTTAATAAAGAAGAGTTTATGAAATTATTTGATGTATATCCTCTTTTTGACATAAACATTGTCAAGGGAAAAGGTTGTCATGTATGGGATGATCAAGGTACGGAATACCTTGATTTGTATGGTGGTCATGCGGTTATTTCTATCGGTCACGCACATCCGTATTATGTGGAAATGATAAGCAAGCAGGTTGCACAGTTGGGATTTTATTCCAATTCGGTGGTTAACAAGCTACAGCAGGAAGTAGCAGACCGTTTAGGGAAACTTTCGGGTTATGATGATTATCAATTGTTTTTGATAAACAGTGGGGCCGAAGCTAATGAAAATGCGTTGAAACTGGCTTCTTTTTACAATGGTCGCAAACGTGTGCTTTCTTTTTGCAAAGCATTTCATGGACGTACTTCACTGGCAGTGGAGGTAACCCACAATCCGAAAATTATAGCCCCAATCAATGACAATGGGCATGTGACTTATCTGCCTTTGAACGATATAGAAGCAGCTAAAGCGGAATTGGCAAAAGGAGATGTCTGTGCGGTGATTATTGAAGGTATTCAAGGAGTAGGCGGTATTCAGGTTCCGGAAGTGAAATTCTTGAAAGAACTGAGTAAGGCTTGCGAAGAAGTGGATGCAGTACTTGTTTTGGATGAAATACAATCCGGCTACGGGCGTAGCGGTAAATTTTTTGCTCACCAACATGCAGGTATCCGTCCCGATATGATTACGGTTGCAAAGGGGATTGGCAATGGCTTTCCGATGGCTGGTGTCCTGATCAGTCCGAAATTCAAACCCGTATATGGACAATTGGGAACCACTTTTGGTGGTAACCACCTGGCTTGTGCTGCTGCTATCGCGGTGCTGGATGTTATGAAAGGTGAGAACCTGGTAGAGAATGCTGCCAAGGTAGGTGCTCATCTGCTGAAAGAATTGAAACAATTCCCACAGATTAAAGAGGTGCGTGGCGAAGGTTTGATGATCGGTATGGAATTTGACGAACCGATTAAGGAACTGCGTCAGCGTCTGCTGTTCGAACAGAAAGTATTTACCGGAGTCAGTGGTACGAATGTAATCCGTCTGCTCCCGCCTTTGTGTCTGACTATGGCTGAGGCTGATGAATTTATTGGACGCTTTCGTAAAGTGTTGGTATAAGCTGGAGATTCAAGAGGGATAATAATCAGCGAAAGAAAATAAGGTCTCGTCAGGAAACATTTCGGTTCCGGCGAGACTTTTTGATTTCATCTTCTTCAAAGTAATTTTATTTTTAGCTTTTCATAATACGTTCTTCTCCTTTTTTCCCTTATCTTTGTAGCTATAGACTTAATCTTTAATAATATGAAAGTAGCAATTATTGGTGCGGGAAATATGGGAGGGGCCATTGCTCGCGGCCTTGCCCAAGGCACTATCATTCCAGCGAGTGATGTAACAGTAGCCGATCCGTTCAGCGGAAGTCTGGAAACTCTACAGGCGGATTATCCGGAGATTAATGTGACAACGGAAAATCCGAAAGCGATAAAGGATGCCGATATCGTTATTCTGGCTGTAAAGCCGTGGTTAATAGACCAAGTGTTGAGTGTGGTTCATTTGACTCCACGGCAAGTATTGGTTTCTATTGCAGGTGGTGTAACTTTCGAACAGCTGGTAAAGAGTGTAGGTCCGGAACAGACCATATTCCGTTTGATTCCCAATACTGCTATTTCTCAGTTGGAAAGTATGACTTTGATATCCAGTCGTAACGCCAGTAAGGAACAAGAACAACTGATGCTGGATATCTTTAATGAATTAGGATTGGCTATGCTTATTCCTGAAAGTCAGATGGCTGCTACTACGGCTTTGACTTCATGTGGTATCGCATATGTCTTGAAATATATTCAGGCAGCTATGCAGGCAGGTATTGAATTGGGGATTTATCCGAAAGATGCACAGAAAATGGTTGCCCAGTCTGTGAAAGGAGCCGCTTCCTTGATATTGAATAATGATACTCATCCCAGTGTGGAAATAGATAAGGTGTGTACGCCCGGTGGTATGACTATCAAGGGTATTAATGAATTGGATCACGAAGGGTTTGACTCAGCGATCATTAAAGCAATGAAGGCTTGTCTGAAATAGAAACAACCTCATGGAAATGACGTGGATAACACGGTTCTCGTTTTTGTGTATTGTGTTATCTACGTTTTTATAGAAGGTACTTTTGCAGGTTTAGTATAAAAATATGTTCACTTTTTTGTTTCCGATTTCATATTTCATGTTATCTTTGCTATACAAGATCAGATCTAATGTGAAAGAGAAATATGATAAACACAGAATTGTTCAAAGAAGTGTCACCTTTGTCTGCCAAGGATTGCTTTATTTTGATAGAGCGTCAGAAATCGAATTTTAATTTTCCTATACATATACATCCCGAATATGAACTGAACTATATTGAGAATGCAAAAGGCGCACAACGCATTGTGGGAGACTCCATAGAAGAAATAGAAGAAGAGGAACTGGTGCTGGTCACCAATCCTCAATTGGAACATGCTTGGAGGGATTATAACAACAAGCCGCAGAATATCCATGAAATAACCATTCAGTTTCATTCCGATCTGCTTTCCGACCAGATTCTGAACAGGAACCAGATGATCAGCATTCGGGAACTTTTCCACCGTGCCCGTAAAGGAATCGTGTTCAGCAGGGAGACTATCGCGAAAGTCCGTCCGTTGTTGAAAACGCTGTCTTGCGAGAACGATAGTTTCTATTCCTTGATAAAACTGCTTGTTATTCTTCATGAATTATCATTGGACAAAGGGATGCGTGAGCTATCAACCGGGCAGTTTGCCATTAACTCTGTTTCCAAAGAGCATACTAACGAGAAGTTGAACAAGGTGCTGGATTATGTTCATTTTCATTTTTCGGAAGTGATCCGTCTTGCAGATGTAGCTAAAATGGTAAATATGAGCGAGGCCTCATTCTGTCGTTTTATCAAACAGCATACTTCCAAAAGTTTTATCGATTTCCTTACTGATATCCGCTTGGGGGCCGCTTCACGTGCTTTGGTTGATTCTTCCTTGTCAATAGCTGAAATAGGATATGATTGTGGCTTTAATAATCTATCCAATTTCAACCGTATCTTTAAAAAGAAAAAAGGAGTGACTCCTAAAGAGTTCCGTGATAATTATCGTAAGAACAAGACTATCATTTAAAAGGTTCGGCCGGAACTTTCTCATGGACTTGCCTGATTTTGACAGCACTAAAAGAAAGCGGATTTTCTGAAAGTTCGGGGATGTTGTAGGATTTGAATGCCTGGAAATAATGTTCCGTGTCTTTTTGCGGTACTACGAACGGCTTGTAAGTTTTTTCTTCTTTATTCGGATAGCCAGAACAAGGCTTCTCATATTGACGGTCTCTATTTTGATAAAATATCATAAGTATATGTTCGGATAGTATTGGTTTGTCTGTCGGTAAATTTCCATCTTTGCCTTTGGGTTACAACCTGGTAAAACTTTGAATACTAACCTTAAAAAAGACAAGTGTCATGAAAAAGCTATCTTACCTTTTTGCCGTGGCAGCTTCCGCCGCTTGCCTCTGTGCCTGTACCGATGTTACCGATGCTCTTCCGGCAGAACAAATCCCGGCCGATGCACGTAGTACCTTGGGGGCCGATGTAGTTCTTCAGTGGAACAACGAAGAACAAACCATCGATGGTTTTGGTGTGGCGCAGGCCGGCTGGTCCGACTATCTTTATGCCCACCGCAAGCGTCAGGAGATTATGGATGTGATGTTCGGACAGGACGGGCTTCGCCTCAGTATCCTCAGGGGCGAGGTATTCCCCCATTACGATGAAACCACGTTTAATATGGACGAGGATATCAATCTGTCTTTGGACGATCCTTTTTTCGATATTGATTTCAACCGTGATGAGAATCGTGTTGCCGAAGGCATCGCACAGCGCAACGGACAGTTGTGGATCATGAAAAAAGCGAAGCAGGAATACGGTGTGGACAAACTCATCTTTTCCGTTTGGTCTGCTCTGGCTTATATGAAAAGCAACGGCAGTACCTCGCAAGGTTTTTTGAAACGCGGCAGCTACCAGGCCTTTGCCGACTATCTTTCCAATTTCTGTGATGCCTACACAGCGGCAGGCCTGCCTGTCTATGCCATCTCTCCTGCCAACGAGCCCGAGTATGCGGCAAGCTGGAACTCATGCCTCTGGCTTCCCGGTACCACTACGCTGGGACCGTTCATTGTGAATAACTTAGGTCCCAAGTTGCGACAAACCCATCCCGAAACCCGGATTATCTTTGGCGAGAATGCCCAGTGGTCTGCCATTCTGGGCTTTATCATGGGCAGTAAAAATTATGTGCGCGACATTCTGAACCTGAATCCTAAAATCACCAACTTTCCCGTCATTGCCGCCGGACACGGCTATGTGGATCCTGTGACCGGGAAAGATCCTGCCATTGAACCGTTCAGCAAAGCCGAATCGAAGGGAATTCCCGTGTGGCTGACCGAAATCAGCGATCCTACGGAAAGTTATGATGCTACCATGACCAGCGGCTTGAAATGGGCGAAGAAGTTCCATCGTTTCTTGTGTGAGGCCAATACCGGCGCTATTGTGTGGTGGGCAGGTGCTATACCGGATGGCGGAACCACCGAGGGGCTGATTAACATTGAAAAGAACCGCGTGGACTATGAAGTGACCAAGCGTTGCGAGGTGTTCGGCAACTTCTCCCGTTACATCCCTGTAGGCAGCAAGCGCATCTCGGCGCAATATGATTTCGAACAAGGCTATATGGTGTCTGGCTATAAATATGGTGACAACGGTTACACGGTTGTAGCCATCAACCCTGCGGATCATGAAGTAGTTATTTCGTTGGCTCTTGAAAGCGCTCAGGTTTCCGGTGCTTTGCAAGGCTATGTCACCGATGACACCCGTAAATGGGAGCCGGTGGAAGCTGTTCAACCTGCCGATGGTGTCTATACCCTGACCTTGCCGGCCCGTAGCGTGGTTTCCTATACCGGAACTGTGTTGAGTAGTTCGTCTTTGTAACATTGGTTCTGTTTTTATTTCTACGCTGCAATAGTTTTTTGTTTCGTCATTGTATTGCGCTGATAAACAGTAATATGCGGTGACGGAATTTCCTGTATCCCCACGAAGTGCTTTTTCGTTTTTTTCTTGCAGAAGCCGGTTCGTCGGATATCGGTTTCCATGTCGGGTACGTAATCTTGATATATGTATGGCAGTATCCGTGCAAGGGGATGGGAGTTTCCATGCAAGAAGACTGCATCATTTGTTGCACCACTCGGCTGAACGTGCCTTTTCACTCAAGTGAAGTGCCGTTGCCACCTGTGTGAAACGGTTGCTTCACCAAGGTGAAGCAATAAAGTCATAAGACTGTTTTCACGGTTGCATCCTGTTGATAAAATACATCTATTGAAGTTTTGTCATTTTGTGTGTGGCGGTTGTTGTGTTGTACATTGATGAACGATACCACCGCTTACCTACCGGTTGAGAGCCTTTATGGATGTTTTTTTACAGTAATTGGTTGATAATTAGAAGAATACTGTGTAGGAAAAATTTTATATTTCACGTTCAATTCAGATGCGTTTTCCATTGTCTTGAAGAATTTTTTTTTGATATTGATAAGATTTCATTGTTTAATGCTTGAATTGTATTTGTTCCTGCTTGCTTGAATTGCCATCTTTGCAATGTTAATTTTTAATTCAAATAACTATGAAAACAAAGACATTCTTAATTTCAGCTGCTATTCTTCCATCCATGGGGCATTACCGTTGTTTGCGAAAGCAATAACGTGTTGGAAATCTATTTTTAGTTAATTTTACAGCAATATTTTTTAATTAAACTCTAATACATTATTTATGAAACAAATTGCATTTACATGGTTGCTGTGCATACTTAGTATATGTGCCTATGCTCAGCAAATTACTGTTACCGGAACAGTGACGGATGCGGAGAATAATCCGTTGATTGGTGCGGCTGTTGTTGTAGTAGGAACTACGGATGGCGTGATTACCGATTTTGATGGCAAATATACCATTAAGGCCGCTTTCGGTCAGTCTTTGAATTTCTCTTATGTAGGTTATCGGGAGCAAACTGTTAAGGTTGATGGCCGCAGTGTGATTAATGTGAAATTGTCGGAAGGTGAATTGTTGGACGAGGTGGTGGTTATCGGTTACGGTACAGTGAAGAAAAGCCATTTGACAGGTGCGGTCGCTTCTGTTTCCGGTAAAGAGTTACAGGCAAATGTTGCACGTAGTGCTTCAGCTGCTTTGCAAGGAAGAGTTGCCGGTGTTACTGTGTCGGCTGCCAACGGTCAGCCGGGGGAAGGCTTGAATATTAATGTCCGTGGTATCAGTTCATTGAGTGCCACCAGTCCGCTTTATGTGATTGATGGTGTGTATGGTGATATCAATATGGTTGATCCCGCTGACATTCAGTCTATTGAAGTGTTGAAAGATGCTTCGGCTGCTGCTATTTATGGTTCTCGTGCTGCTAATGGTGTTGTATTGGTCACTACTAAAGGCGGTCGTTTGGAAACTTCTGCCCGTGTAACAGTGGATGCCTATACAGGCGTTCAGATGGTTGCCAAATACATTGATGTAATGGATGGTAATCAGCTTCGCGATTTGGCAAAGGCTACCGGTTATAGTTCGGCAGAAGGGTTGCTGAATTGGAATGGAGGTGCTGGAACAGACTGGCAGAAAGAACTTTATAACTCGGCTATGGTGAGCAAGGTTAGCTTGAATGTATCTGGAGGAAACAAGACTTCGACCTATAATCTGTCGGGAAGCTATCTTAACCAGGATGGTATTGTGAATACTACCGGTTATGAGGCATGGAACATTCGTGCTAAGAATACTTTTTCTTTTTTCAATAATCATTTGCGTATGGGGACTACGTTGATGATGAAATTCTATAAAAAGAAGTACGAAGATGTTTCATATACCTCCGCTCTGACAGCTGTGCCTATGTGGAATGTATATGGTGAAGATGGCACTTGGGGTGTCGCTCCGGAATGGACCAGAGGAGATAATCCTGTGGGTTGGACAGAAGCCTATGATTACCAAAGACATGGGATAGACATTTTATTGAATGGCTATGCCGAAGTGGATTTGTTCTTGAAAGGATTGAAATATAAATTCAATGTAGGTATAAACAAATATACAAGACGTAATTATGCCTATAGTTCTCCTTATTATTTCAGTTCTACTTCACAAAAGAATGAAGCGGAATTGTCGGAAAGTACAGACTGGGAGAATGATTGGTTGATTGAAAATACAATCAATTATGATAATACGTTTGGCAATCATACGATTTCTGCTTTGGTGGGTTATTCTGCCCAGCGTAACAATGCGCGTGGTTTTGGTGCAGGACGTAAGGGTTTCCCGGAAGGTTTCTCTGTGATTGACGCCGGTTCGGTTTCTTCACAAAATACATCGGGTAGCGCATGGGCCAATACAATGATTTCTATGTTTGGGCGTGTGATGTATTCGTATGCCGATCGTTATATGCTGTCTGCTTCTGTTCGTCGGGACGGTTCTTCCAAATTTGCAGATGGAAACCGCTGGGGCACATTCCCGTCTGTATCTTTGGGTTGGAATGTGATGAATGAAGATTTCTTTGAAAATATCAAGGAAACCATGAATGAATTGAAAATTCGTGCCAGTTATGGTGTACTGGGTAATTTGAGCGGCATTGGCAATTATGCTACCCAGTCTGTTGTTTATAAAGGTATGAATAACATGATGGGCACAGAACTTTGGGAAGGTGCCATTACCGGTAAGGAATGGACTTCACCCATGAATGTGACTTGGGAAAAGACGAAGACTTTGAACTTGGGTTTGGATTTTGCTTTCTTGAACAATAAGTTCAGTGTCAGTGCTGATTATTTTATTCAGAAAACAGAAGATATGTTGTTGTCTATGCCGCAGTCTTTGAGTTTTGGCTTGAGTGGGAATCCTACAGTAAATGCAGGTACAGTAGAAAACAAAGGATTTGAAATTTCATTGAATCACCGTAATAATGTAGGCGATTTGTATTATCATGTAGGTGTCAATGCCACCTTTATCAAGAATGAACTGACGGAAGTAAACGGAAGTCGTGATGAATGGCAGGGATTCAATCCTCATGCCAAAGGAACGATCACTTATGCCAAGACCGGTCATTCCATAGGTTATTTCAATTTGATAAAGACGGATGGTGTATTCCAAAGCCAACAAGAAATTGATGCGTATGTGGATAAGAACGGTAATAAGATCCAGCCTAATGCACAACCGGGTGACTTGCGTTTCGTGGATTATAACGGAGATGGTAAGATTGACAATAATGACCGTCAGGATGTAGGCTCTGCTTTCCCGAAAGTTAACTTGGGTGTAAGTCTGGGTGCTGAATGGAAAGGTTTGGATTTGAATATGTTCTTTGACGGAAACTTTGGCAACAAGATTTACAATGCCCAGTATTATACTACGGTTTATAATGAATCAACAGGAAACCAATATGCAGAACGCATGAACAGCTGGACTGAAAACAATCATTCTGACATTCCTCGCTGTTTGTTTGGTACTAGCGATCCTAATGGTACAAACTGGGGCTATACGGACCGTTGGTTGGAAAATGGTTCATTCTTGCGCTTGAAGACTTTGGAATTAGGTTATACGTTGCCCAAAGTATGGGTATCTAAAGCCGGTTTGCAGAATGTGCGTGTTTATACGGCTATGGAAAACCTTTTCACTATAACCGATTATAAAGGATATACTCCTGACTTGGGTATGGTAGATGCCGATGGTGCCGGTACATCAGGTGGTTCGGGTGTAATGACCCGTGGTTGTGATGACGGTCGTTATCCGATGGCACGTACTATCACCTTTGGTTTACAAGTAAATTTCTAATTAGGAATAAGTAATATTTGCAGAATATGAAAAAGAATTTTATAAAATACATAGCTGCATTGGCTGTAGCTCCAATGTTGTTGTCTTCTTGTAGTGATGACTTTCTGAATGAGATTGATCCTAACCGTCAGACTCCGACCACTTTTTGGACATCCGAGGATAATGTGATGAAAGGCTTGTCCGCAGTTTATAATCCTTTCCGCCGTATGACCAGTGGATATTATGGTGGGTTGGAAGGCATCATGCATCTTCAGATGCGCGGTGACGACCTTTACCCCACTCGTGGAGAAGAACCTTATATTTGGGAATATTTGTCGTTTGTCAACACAACGAATACAAAGGATTTGAGCTGGGGAAACATCTATGAAGGCATTCAGATGGCAAACGAATTCATATATCGTGCGGCTACGGTTGATATGGACGAAACCAAACGTGAGCAAATGATAGGTGAGGCTTATTTCTTACGTGGATTCTGGTACTTCCGTTTGCGTACTGATTATCGTGATGCGGTTATCCGTACTCTCCCGCAGGATGCAGATCCGGAAACTCATGGACTGTCTAGCGGTGATGAAGTGCTGGAACAGGCTATTTCAGACTTTAAGGAAGCCAAGTCTCGTTTGCCTAAGCTTCGTTCAAGCGATGAGAACGGTCGTGTAACTCAAGGTGCGGCTATTGCTATGTTGGGTAAAGCTTATATCTGGAAAGGGGATTATCAGGCCGCTAAGGATGAGTTTGAAATTATAATGAATGGTTATGGTTACGATTTGACTCAAAAGTATGAGGACAACTTCCGTGACGATACGGAATTTAATGCTGAATCTATTTGGGAAATCAATTATGATGCCAAAGGTAATTCGGGTGACGCTTGGGGCAATGGCACTAGTGACGACTCGTTTATGGGAAACAACCTTGCTCATTATTTTGGCCCGACACTGAAAGGTGAGAATATTGGCGGTGGTTGGTATAAGATGCAGCCTTCTCCCTATTTGATAAAAGAATTCATTTCCGAACAGCGTCCGGAAGGATCTGATTCCAAATGGGATAAGCGTTTGTACACTACGTGCTTCTTTAAATATTCTGATTTCGGTGATGTGAAGCCGGATGAAAAATTCTATGGTGGTAAAGTGGAATTTGATGATATGTTTAAATGGACGGTACTGCCCGAAGGCGATGGCAAATATGGTATTGCCAAGCAAGGATATGCTCCTGCTTATCCGGTTATCGAGGGTGTTCAAGGGCGTTTCATGATGAAGAAGTTTGCAGCTTGGTGGGTTCCCACAGGATGTACGATGTATTCTAACGATGCCGGACGTATCAACAATTTACGTATTATGCGCTTTGCAGAAGTTTTGTTGCTCCACGCTGAGGCTTGTCTGGAAACCAATGATGAAAGCGGAGCAATGAAAGATATTAACCGGATTCGTGTACGTGCCGGGCTGCCGGAGAAAAACTTGAGTGGAAAAGATGCTATAATGACAGAACTCCAGAAACAGAAATTGCTGGAATTTGCCGGAGAGAATATACGTTGGGATGATATGGTTCGTTGGTACGGAAATGATCCTGCTAAGTTGAAAGCTATCATGCACGAACGCAAGACCGATTCTCAACATTATGAATTGCTTTACGAAGAAAATGAAAGTGGTGAAAAGGAATTGGTAGGATATAAACCGACAGACCGCATTTCGGATACACAAGGATTTGACCATTTTGAAGCTAAATTCTTGTACTTCCCGATACCTCAGGCAGAGGTGGACGCTAATTTGAATTTGGAGCAAAAGCCGGAATGGAGATGATTGTATTGAACTGATAATTAAAAAGTATGAGAGGTGTGTCAAAACGTGGATAACGCCATCGTTTAGTTCGCAGGGGCGAGGTCCGCTCGCCCGAAAACAGTTTGCTTTGTGTCTTCGGGCAGGTAAACCCTTCCCCTACAACTGACGATGGGATAGGCCCGGTTTAGTTTTGACACACTCCCATAAAAACAATGAAGCCAAATGAAAAGGAAAGGATATTATTTATGCTCTTTGTTGGTTATGATATTTGTATTTTTGTCATGTCGTGATGAAGAACAGGATTGTACCCAAGCTATGCAGGATATACAAAACCAGTTGAAGGAAAATGATTTATTGAAATCTGTTTCTCAGGAAGGTGAACAATGTGTTTTGTTATTCGAGTCCAATAAGATAATTTTTCCGCAAGAGTTAATCCAAAGTGTAGATGTGGATGCGGAAAACTGGAAAACGACTTTGACATTTGCCAATGGAAGCACTTATGTTATACCTACCTTAGGTACTTCGATTGACAACTTGATATTGAGTTCTACAGTCAATCCTTCCGGTTGCAATCCATTATCGGCCAGTGTAGTTGTAAAATTACCTGTATTGGGACGCATTAAACTGATTGTACACAGCAAACCGGGAAAGCATACGCCTGACGTGGAATATACATTTAAAGATGTGGGATTAAAACAGAATATTCCGGTATTGGGACTTTATCCCAATTATAATAACCAGATCACTTTAATTTATACGGATTTGCAAGGAAATGAACGTGCTCGGTCCAATCTAAAGCTTCAGACGAAAACATTGGAAAGCAGAAGGCTGCCTAAGGAAATCAGAGTGGTAAAGGCTCAATATGACCGAATGGAGCTAGGCATGAATTTGGTAAACTCCCCCGGACAGGATGAAACAGACACTTCTATTCCTTATATGATAGATGCTGACGGAGAAATCCGTTGGATTCTTGATTGGGAGAAGTCGGATGAACATCGATATATCGGAATCGGGTGCGGATTGATCCGGATGCAGAACGGACATTATATGACCGGTGACGGAAACCATCATCGGATGGTGGAGGTGGATATGATGGGAAATACAATTCATAATTGGGATATGCTGGAAAGGGGATACACTATGCATCATGCCATATCTCAAGATAAGCAAGGCAATATATTAGCGACTGTGAGCAAGACTTCCGCTAAAATCGCCAATGGGAAAGATGTACGGATAAATGATTTTATTATTATGATGGATCCCGAAAAAGGGGAGATTTTGCAAGAATGGGATTTGGTGCACATGTTGGATTCGGCTCGCTATGGAATGACCGATTATGATCTAACCTCAGACCCTTTTGCACAAAGTGCCAGTAATTGGGCGCATAATAATGGTATAGTAGAGTGGGGAGATGATTATCTGGCTACAGCTCGTTATCAAGGAATCTTTAAGTTTAATAAAGCTGGAGGTATTGAGTGGATTATATCGCCTCATGGGTATTGGAGAGATAAATACTTGAAATTATTATTGAATCCTCTTCATGCCGACGGGACTCCTATTACTGATCCTGAGGTGATAGCCGGAACGAAGAATTGTGATGATTTTGAATGGCCTTGGGGATGTCATACAGCTGTCCCATTACCTAATGGACACATTCTTTATTTCAATAATGGTTATGGGCGTAACTTCAAACTGGATTTTACAGACAGGAAAAATATTTATACTTGCGGCATAGAATATGAAGTGGATGAAGTGAACCGTACGGTTCGCCAAGTTTGGCAGTATGGAAAAGAGCGTGGTGCCGCGTATTTTACTCCGGCCCGTTCCGGGGTGCAATATTTGGAACAAACGGGTAACAGATTAATTTGTCCGGGAATGAGCAATGTGCTTAGCAATGGCAATCGTGGTGCACGCGTGACAGAAGTAGATCCTGAAACACAGGATGTTGTGTTTGAATTGGAATTGGAAGATGCGATTTACCAGCGGGTTTACCGTATGTCTCTTTATCCTGAGAACCAATAACAACACTGTATAGAATATGATTGATTTTTGATAAAATAGTATAATTCTAGATGCTTGGATAGCATTCTTTTACTGTAAAAGATGGATTGATAACAATGAAAAGAAAATAAGATATGAACGGATATTTCAAAAAACAAATAGAAGCATTGCGCCAACGCCATGAAGCGTTGTTGCAACGTCCTAATGAAATGCAGGAAGAAACGAACGGTGTCATCCGCCGTTATGTTTATCCGGTACTGACACGCCAGCATATTCCCCTGGAATGGCGTTATGACTTCAACCCTGCCACCAACCCTTGTTGTATGGAGCGTATCGGCTTTAATGCTACCATGAACAGTGGTGCCCTGAAATGGAACGGAAAGTATCTGATGGTGGTGCGTGTGGAGGGAGCAGACCGGAAGTCGTTCTTTGCCATAGCCGAAAGCCCTAACGGGGTGGACAATTTCCACTTTTGGAAACGTCCGCTGGTATTGCCCGATGTGGATCCGGCGGAAACCAATGTGTATGATATGCGTCTTACCGCTCACCAGGATGGATGGATTTATGGTATCTTTTGCAGCGAACGCCATGATGACAAGGCACCGGCGGGAGATCTGTCGGCGGCGGTGGCAAAGGCGGGAATCGTACGCACGCGCAATCTGGTGGACTGGGAACGGTTGCCCGACTTGAAAGCGGCGAGCCAACAGCGCAATGTGGTGTTGCATCCCGAATTTGTGAATGGGAAATATGCCCTCTACACCCGTCCGCAGGATGATTTTATTAATGCCGGAAATGGGGGAGGAATAGGATGGGCGTTGATAGACGACATCACCCGGGCGGAGGTGAAGGACGAAATGATAATAAACCACCGTTATTATCACACGATCAAAGAGGTGAAGAACGGAGAGGGACCGCACCCCATCCGCACCTCCCAAGGGTGGCTGCACCTGGCGCACGGAGTACGCGGATGTGCCGCCGGACTGCGCTATGTGCTCTATCTGTATATGACCGCAGCCGATGAACCGTGGCGCGTCATAGCTGAACCAGCCGGCTATCTGCTGGCTCCGCTGGCGGGGGAAAGGGTGGGCGATGTGTCCAATGTGCTTTTCTCGAACGGATGGATAGCCGATGACGACGGTACGGTATACATCTATTATGCCTCCAGCGACACGCGGATGCACGTGGCGGTTTCTACGGTGGATCGCTTGGTGGACTACTGTCTGCACACGCCTGCCGACGGATTGCGTTCCGCAGCTTCAGTGGCGGCGGTGAACGCGTTGATAGATCGCAACGAGGCATTTCTGAACGGGTAAAATAGAAGGAATATAAAGGCATTGATAAGATAAAGTCGTTTTTAATGCGGAATGGCTGTTTTTTAGGTGGAAAGAGAAGTGGATAATGCCATTTATTTTCTTGTCGAAAGGGAATAAATGGCTAATTTTGTAATTATAAACCCAAAATAGATATTGTATGAAAAAGATTGCTTTATGGGCTATGTGCATAGCCGTAATGGTGTTGTCGGGTTGCCGGAAGGCTCCGGAATGGAAAGCGGAACATGTGTTTGTCATCGGTTTGGACGGATGGGGCGCCTACAGTGTGGCAAAGGCGGATATGCCGAACGTGAAGGCGTTGATGGATGCCGGATGCTACACGTTGAAAAAACGCAGTGTACTTCCTTCATCCAGTGCTGTAAATTGGGCTTCCATGTTTATGGGGGCAGGTCCTGAACTGCACGGGTACACGGAGTGGGGATCAAGAACGCCCGAACTACCTTCGCGTGTGCTGAACGAGCATGGCATTTTCCCCACCGTGTTCAGCGAGTTGCGCAAGGCGGCTCCCGATGCCGAGATGGGCGTACTGTATGAATGGGATGGTATCAAGTATCTGGTAGATACGCTGGCTTTGAACCATCATGCGCAGGCACCCGACTATAACACGCATCCTACGGCTTTGTGTGACATGGCCTGTGAGTATATTATGCAGAAGAAACCGGTGTTGAGTGCTTTCTGTTTCGACAACCCTGACCACGTAGGGCACGGTGACGGACACGATACTCCGGCTTATTATGCCAAACTGAAAGAACTGGACGGCTATGTGGGCCGTATTGTGGATGCCATCAAGGAAGCGGGTATTTATGAAAACAGCATCATTATTGTCACCGCTGATCATGGGGGAATCAATAAGGGACATGGCGGAAAGACCATGGAGGAGATGGAAACGCCGTTCATTATCGCCGGAAAGAACATCAAGAAGGGGGGAGCTCTCGAAGAGAGCATGATGCAGTTTGACTGTGCGTCTACTATAGCATCTGTTTTCAATCTGGAGCAACCGCAGGTGTGGATAGGACGCCCCATGACACAGGTGTTTGAATAAAAGATGAAGCGGATACTATGAAATTGCATATCGTTGATATTCTGATTATTTGTGCTTATCTGATGGTTATTGTCGCCATCGGGTTGTTTTTGAAAAAGAAGGCGGCAAAGAATATGGATTCTTATTTTTTGGGCGGAAAGTCGTTGCCGTTTTATATGTTGGGGCTGTCGAATGCATCGGGCATGTTTGATATTACCGGCACCATGCTGATGGTGTATTGGGCTTTTGCTTATGGGTTCAAAAGTCTGTGGATTCCATGGTTGTGGCCCGTGTTCAATCAAATTTTCCTGATGGTCTATCTGTCGGTGTGGCTCCGCCGGAGCAATGTGCTGACGGGCGCCGAATGGATAAAGACCCGTTTCGGGCAGGGGCGGGGGGCTACGCTCTCGCATACTATTGTCATTGTCTTTGCTCTGCTCAGCGTGCTGGGCTTCTTGAGCTACGGGTTTATCGGAATCGGCAAGTTCATGGAGATCTTTTTTCCGTGGGAGGTAGTGTCGCAGTATGTGCCCTGGGATATTCCGGTACAATATGTGCCTCATTTTTACGGCATTTTCTTTACGGCCATTGCTACCTTCTATGTGATGCTGGGCGGTATGCTCAGCATTGTGTGGACGGATGTGGTGCAGTTCCTCATCATGACGGTGGCGGGTGTGGTCATTGCCATTATCGGGATGAACATGGTGGCTCCTGAAATGATCCGGGAATTTGTGCCTGCAGGGTGGGAGTCGCCTTTCTTCGGCTGGACGCTGGACATTGACTGGAGTGAACGGATGAGTTTGCTGACGGAACGCATGGCGGACGAGCCTTACAGCCTGATGGGTGTCTTTGTGATGATGGCGTTGCTGAAAGGGATTTTTATGAGCATGGCGGGGCCTCCTCCGAACTATGACATGCAGAAGATCCTGTCGTGCAAGTCACCCAAGGAGGCGGCGCTGATGAGCGGTTCGGTATCGGTCATTCTGCTGATTCCGCGTTATCTGATGATTATGGGGTTTGCGTTGCTGGCTATCTATTTCTTTAAAGTGGATGGAGGACTGGAACAGATGACGGCTGTCCACACGGATTTCGAAACAATTCTTCCTCACCTGATTACGAAGTATGTGCCGGTGGGGCTGGCGGGTTTGTTACTGGCAGGATTGCTGTCGGCATTCATGTCTACATTCGCTTCTACGGTGAATGCGGCACCGGCCTATGTGGTGAATGATATTTATCTGAAGTATATCAACCCAAGGGCTTCCGTCAGGACACAGATACGGGCGAGTTACCTCGTTTCGGTACTGGTGGTGGTTATCAGTACGGTGATGGGCTTTTTTCTGAAGGACATCAACGAGATTTTCCAGTGGATTGTGGGCGCGTTGTTCGGCGGATATATTGCCGCCAATGTGTTGAAATGGCACTGGTGGCGGTTTAATGGTGAAGGGTATTTCTGGGGAATGACTTCGGGTGTGGTGGCTGCCATTGTGATGAAGTTCACGGTACCCGATTCGTTGGTACTTTATTTTTTCCCCGTGTTGTTCGGCATTTCGCTGGTGGGTTGTATCGTGGGTACGTACTCGGCACCTCCTACTGACGAGGAGACGCTGGTGAACTTCTATATCCGGGTACGTCCGTGGGGGTGGTGGAAACCGGTGGCGGCCAAGGCGGTAGCACGCTATCCGCAGGTGACGCGCAACCGCCATTTCAAGCGGGATATGTTCAATGTGGCGATTGGTATCGTGTGGCAGTGCTGTCTCACTATTGTGCCCATGTATCTGGTGGTGCGCGGTACGGGGGGACTCATTGCGTCGGTGTTGCTGCTGGTGGTGACCACCGTGGTGTTGAAATATACCTGGTACAGGCCGTTGTGCAGGGAAGAGAAGGAATATGATGAGTTGATGAAACGTATCGGAATGGACTGATAGACAAAAAAGGGTAAATGTGTCAAAACTAAAATGGCTACCTCGCAAAGTTACAGATCGTATTTATAACACTTAAAAAAGGGTCGTATCAAGCTCTGTATTGAGTAATGATATGGCCCTTTCTTTAGCCTTTTAGGATGTTCAAATGCCAGATTATAAGTTCGTATTTTCAAAAACAGAGTTTTGACATCCTCTTTTTGTCTGTCAATATCAACCGGAAGGTTTAGCTCACTTCGGGCGGCTCCAGTATGCGGCTGGCGTACTCATGTTGTAGCGGTAGCTCGACACCTTGTTTCATCAGTATTCTTCCGGAGAACATTTTGTTGTCCAGTGGCAGCGGACGGGCATCTTTTCCGGTTTAGTTCCGTGATGCGGTATTGCTTGTCGGCTTTCAGCCTGTCCATGCGGAAACGGGGAACAATCTGATTGCAATAATGCTGAATCTTGTAGGCAAGAACACGGCATGTTTTTTCTGTGGGGTGTAGAGCATCAGTGAGGAAACACCTTTATCATTGTAAGGTGAGATGAGACGGTATGATAAATTGTCCAGCTGTATCATCGGACGGATTTTCTTGTAGGTAATAATGGCTTCACGTTTTCGGGAACGGGCAACGGCAGGGAGGTGTTCGGAGTAGCTATCAGAATATCTTGTTCCTATACCCGGAGCGGAAAGGAAGAGAAGAGGCATAAGTTTGCCGGAAGTAGTTTTTTCATGGGATGGTATTTTTTTGAAGAATAATGATCTGTATGTTTGGAGTTATGCAAAAATGAAAGAAGTTTTTGGCATTTTATGATAGAATATTATTCATGTGGCACTATGTGCGCATTTTATGTAATTATGAGGTGCTTTGCCGCAATAAATATCAAGGAATCTTTTTATCTTTGCGAATATTGGTAATCAGTGCTTAAGTATAAAAAAAGGTTATGGAAAAGAGAGATAAAGAGGAAATGAGCCGCAGGAAGTTTCTGAAGATAGTAGGCGTCAGTGCGGCTGCATCGGCGGCAGCCCTGTATGGTTGTGCATCCGAAGGGAAACCGGCTTCATCCGAGGCTTCTGTGTTGGGCGAAGTGCCTGTGGATAAAATGACGTATCGCGTTTCCCCCAAAGGGGAGCGTGTCTCACTTTTAGGATATGGATGTATGCGCTGGCCGTTGAAACCTGCACCGGACAGCGATGGAAATGTGATAGATCAGGATGCGGTGAATGAACTGGTGGATTATGCTATCGCTCACGGAGTGAATTATTTCGATACATCTCCTGTTTATTGCCAAGGGTTTTCTGAAAGAGCCACCGGTGCGGCCTTGAAACGTTATCCCCGCGAAAAGCTCTTGATTGCGACAAAGATGTCCAATTTCCAAAACTATACTCGTGAGAATTCCATCAAGATGTACCATCAGTCGATGAAAGAATTGCAGACGGATTATCTGGATTATTATTTGCTTCATTCCGTAGGTGGAGGGGAAGGGATCAAGACTTTCCATGACCGTTATATTGACAATGGAGTTCTTGACTTTTTACTAAAAGAGCGTGAAGAAGGCCGTATTCGTAATTTGGGATGGTCATTTCACGGATCGGTGGAAGTGTTTGATTATTTGCTGTCGCTGGATGTGAAATGGGATTTTGTGCAAATTCAGATGAACTATGTAGATTGGCGCCATGCTTCGGGTAGAAATGTTAACGCGGAATATTTGTATGGAGAGTTGGCCAAGCGTGGAATTCCGGCTGTGATTATGGAGCCGCTGTTGGGAGGACGTTTGTCTAAACTGAACGACCACCTGGTGGCGCGCTTGAAGCAGCGTCGCCCGGAGAACAGTGTGGCATCGTGGGCGTTCCGTTTTGCCGGTACGTATCCCAACGTGTTGTGTGTGTTGAGTGGAATGACTTATATGGAACATTTGCAGGATAACCTTCGGACTTATTCGCCCTTGGAACCTTTGAATGAGGAAGAAAAAGAGTTCTTGGAAGAAACAGCCCAATTGATGCTGAAGTTCCCTACGATTCCTTGCAATGACTGCAAATATTGTATGCCCTGTCCTTACGGGTTGGATATTCCGGCAATTCTGGTGCATTATAATAAATGTGTCAACGAAGGAAATGTGCCTAAAAGCAGTCAGGATGAGAATTACCGCCGTGCACGGCGTGCTTTCCTGATAGGTTATGATCGTAGTGTGCCCAAACTGCGGCAGGCAAGCCATTGTACCGGATGTAACCAGTGTAATCCGCATTGCCCTCAAAGCATTGATATTCCCAAAGAACTGCATCGCATAGACGCATATGTGGAACAGTTGAAACAAGAGACTTTATAATGGAATGGATAAACATGATAAAATAACGAATGCTTATGTTACGTAAAATAAGACTTGCCGCCGCCCTTTTGTTCTTTACAATGATCACGTTGCTGTTTTTGGATTTTACAGGAACTGTGCATGGTTGGTTTGGCTGGATGGCGAAAATACAGTTCCTTCCTGCCGTGCTGGCATTGAATGTGGGGGTGGTGATAGCCCTTGTTTTGTTGACTCTGCTTTTGGGGCGTGTCTATTGTTCGGTTATCTGTCCGTTAGGGGTGTTTCAAGATATCATTTCCTGGGTTTCGGGAAAGGTAAAGAAGAATCGTTTCCGCTACTCGCCTGCTTTGTCGTGGTTACGCTATGGGGTATTGGCAGTGTTTGTCGTCGCTTTGGTAGCAGGGGCGGTTTCATTGGCGGCGTTGATTGCTCCTTACAGTGCATACGGCCGTATCGTTTCTAACCTGCTGACACCTTTGTATCAGTGGGGGAACAATGTACTTGCCCTATGGGCGGAGCGTGTGGACAGTTATGCTTTTTATTCGGTAGATGTTTGGATGAAAGGTCTTTCTACTTTTGCAGTTGCAGTGGGTACTGTGATTGTGCTTTTTATTTTGGCATGGCGTGGAGGAAGAACTTATTGCAATACCATTTGCCCGGTGGGTACAGTATTGGGATTCTTATCTAGATATTCTTATTTTAAACCGGTTATTGATACGTCTAAATGTAATGGTTGCGGACTTTGTGCTCGTAATTGCAAGTCTTCCTGCATTAATCCCAAAGCACATGAGATTGATTATTCCCGTTGTGTTGCTTGTATGGATTGTCTAGGCAAGTGCCGCCAAGGGGCAATAAAATATGTATCGGGGCAGATGCTTCTGAAGAAACAGGCTCCGGCAAGTGAAGGAATTGGCAAACAGGTTTCTCAGGCGTCTTTAAACAAAGAAAAGGTAGATACTGCACGGCGTGGGTTCTTTACGGTTTCGGCTTTGATTGCTGCAAGTGTTGCCGTAAAAGCTCAGGAAAAGAAAGTGGATGGCGGTCTGGCTCCTCTTATAGATAAGAAAGTTCCCAAGCGTGCCACTCCTATTGTTCCTGCGGGAGCATTGAGTTTCCGTCATTTTGCGCAGCACTGTACGGCTTGTCAGCTTTGTGTGTCGGTGTGCCCTAATCAGGTATTGCGTCCGTCCAGTGATTTGAAACATCTGATGCAGCCCGAGATGTCTTACGAACGTGGATATTGTCGTCCTGAGTGTGCGAAATGTGCAGAAGTATGTCCTACTGATGCTATTCACTTGGCTGATTTGACAGAGAAGTCATCTGTACAGATTGGTCATGCTGTGTGGATTGCTCAGAATTGTATTGTGAACACAGATGGGGTAAGTTGTGGAAATTGTGCCCGTCATTGTCCTACGGGGGCTATCTTGATGGTTCCTAAAGATACCGATGATGGAAAATCACTTAAGATACCGGTTGTGAATACAGAACGTTGCATCGGTTGTGGCGCTTGTGAAAATCTTTGTCCGAGCCGCCCGTTTAGTGCTATTTATGTAGAAGGTCATGAGATGCATCGTATTATCTGAATGAAATAGAAAGGAAGATGGATGAATTAATCAGATTGTTGCATGAAGGCGGCTATTCCTGTGTTATCAGAAAGGAAGAGATCCGTACTTTTACCCAACGCGGGGTAGCCGATTTATATGATTTGCTGAATCAGCATCCGGTCTTTTTGCATGGAGCGCAGGTTGCTGACAAGGTGGTAGGAAAAGCAGCTGCCGCATTGATGGTGCTGGGGGGTGTCCGGGAGGTTTATACGGATATCATCAGTGAGCCTGCATTGGCTGTATTGCACAAGGCGAATATTAGGGTGGAGTGTGTTCAAATAGTTTCTCGTATTTGGAACAGAAACCGGACAGGTTGGTGTCCTTTGGAAACTCTTTGCTATGAGTTGGAATCGCTTGAGGCTATGTATCCGGTGATTCAGAATTTTGTGGAAAGGATGAGGGGCTTCGGAAGCTAACTTCGTGGTTCTTGTCTTGTTTCAAATGTGCTGATGATGCTGTACGTTCGGAGAGTAAACGTTTTGCATATAATCTTAACTAATGTTGTCTGTCAGATGGTTTTCTTCGAAACTTAATGAAATTTTGCTAGGAATTCTTAAATCTTCATTATCTTTGAAGCATAAAACAATAAGATTATGAGTGACCAGATAAAACAAATAGCTGAGCGTCTCCAGGGATTAAGGGACGTTCTGGAACTGACTCCTGATGAAGTGGCTAAAAGTTGCCAGCTTTCAGTGGAAGAGTATTTGGGTATGGAAAGCGGGGAGAAAGATATTTCTGTCAGTGCTTTACAGAAAATAGCCCGTAAATACGGTATTGCATTGGATGTATTAATGTTTGGTGAAGAACCTAAGATGAGTTCTTATTTTCTGACCCGTTGTGGTTCAGGAGTGTCGGTAGAACGGACCAAGGCGTATAAATATCAGTCATTGGCTTCCGGTTTTCGCGGGCGTAAGGCTGATCCTTTTATTGTGACTGTAGAACCGAAACCGGAAAATACTCCGATTCATTTTAACTCACATGAGGGACAAGAATTCAATTTGGTTATTGAAGGAAGAATGTTACTTAATATAAATGGAAAAGAATTGATCTTGAATCCAGGTGACAGTCTTTATTTTGATTCTTCTATTCCACATGGTATGATGGCATTGGATGATAAGACTGTGAAATTCTTGGCAGTAATATTATAATAAATTGAGATTAAAAAGACAGCGTTGTCATTGACTGCAACTATTTCTAATTTTTGGTTCTCAATTTTTAATTGAATAAGATTATGGTAGAAAAATTCTTAGAACAGACCACATTTACCTCACAAGAGGACTTTATAAAGAATTTAAAGATTAAAATCCCTGAAAATTTTAATTTTGGTTATGATATAGTAGATGCCTGGGCTGCCGAAGAACCCGATAAGAAAGCATTGTTATGGACTAATGATAAAGGGGAGCATATACAATATACTTATGCAGACTTGAAAAAGTATACGGATATGACTGCTTCTTATTTTCAGAGCCTTGGTATTGGTCATGGTGATATGGTGATGCTTATTTTAAAGCGTCGTTATGAGTTCTGGTACTCTATTATTGCCTTGCATAAGTTAGGAGCTGTGGTTATTCCTGCAACTCATCTGTTGACAAAAAAGGATATCGTGTATCGTTGTAATGCTGCTGATATCAAGATGATTGTAGCTGCAGGAGAAGATGTGATAACAAAGCATATTATAGATGCCATGCCCGATTGTCCTTCAGTAAGAAAACTGGTCAGTGTAGGACCGGATATTCCGGAGGGTTTTGAAGATTTTCATAAAGGTATTGAAAAAGCTGCTCCTTTTGTCAAACCGGAACATCCCAATACGAATGAAGATACTTCATTAATGTATTTCACTTCGGGCACTACAGGCGAACCTAAGATGGTGGCACATGATTTTACATATCCTTTGGGACATATTGTAACTGCCAGTTTCTGGCATAATTTGCATCGTGACAGTCTTCATCTTACCATTGCCGATACAGGTTGGGGGAAAGCTGTCTGGGGAAAACTTTATGGACAGATGATAGCAGGAGCCAATATTTTTGTGTATGATCATGAAAAATTTACACCGGCAGATATTCTTGGAAAGATTCAGGATTATCATATCACTTCTTTATGTGCTCCTCCTACTATTTATCGTTTTTTAATTAAGGAGGATATTAGTAAATATGATCTTTCTTCTTTGGAATACTGTACTACGGCGGGAGAGGCTTTGAACTATTCTGTATATGAAACGTTCAAGAAAATCACAGGTATCCGTCTGATGGAAGGTTTTGGACAAACGGAAACTACATTGACTTTAGGTACTTTTCCCTGGATGGAGCCTAAACCCGGAAGTATGGGGGTACCTAATCCTCAATATGATATAGATTTGTTGACACACGACGGGCGTTCTGCTGAGGATGGAGAACAAGGTCAGATTGTTATTCGTACAGATAGGGGCAAACCATTGGGATTGTTCAAAGAATATTATCGTGCTTCGGAATTAACGGAAGATGCTTGGCATGATGGTATTTATTATACAGGTGATGTGGCTTGGCGTGACGAGGATGGTTATTTTTGGTTTGTAGGCCGTGCTGACGATGTGATCAAGAGTTCGGGTTATCGTATAGGCCCGTTCGAGGTGGAAAGTGCTTTGATGACCCATCCGGCTGTTGTGGAATGTGCCATTACCGGTGTGCCTGATGAAATCCGTGGTCAGGTGGTAAAGGCGACGATTGTCCTTTCCAAAACTTTTAAGGGTAAGGAAGGACCTGAGTTGGTAAAGGAGTTGCAAGATCATGTGAAGCGTGTGACTGCTCCGTACAAGTACCCGCGTGTCATAGAGTTTGTAGAAGAACTTCCAAAGACCATCAGTGGAAAGATTCGTCGTGTGGAAATCCGTGAAAAGGATAAATAATCTGATCGGAGTTTTATTGGTAAAATAATTAAAAATGAAAAAGGTTTTACTTCTTGTGTTTTTAAGTCTGGCCTGGTTGTCAGCAAGTGCGCAAGCCTTGGTTCCTATTACATGGACAGCCTATGGTCTGACTTTTGAGGCTCCAAAAGGGATTTTGGTGGAGGAGGATACAGAGGAGACTTTTCTTCTGAACAATTCCAGGTTTTATATCACCATTCAGTCTTTGGATTCGGATGGTATGACAAAAAGTGACTTGAAGAGTGTATTAAAAGACTATGCCAATGATGACGGGGTGAAAGACCAGTCGGCTGTGCAGGAGTTTGAGTTACCACAGTTTTTCGGTACTTATTTAAAAGGAAGCTGCGAAACAGATCATTGTCTTTATGCTTGTCTGATGACTAAGGCGGCAGGTAGTGGATTTTATATATCTATTATCTATAGCAAGGAAAATGAAAATATTGCCGAAAAAATACTGAAAAGTTTTACAATGGAGGAATAAACAAAAGAGCGTTAATGCTTGTTTCTTAGATAAGAAAGCGTTCAAAATTTACCAGAAAATTACTAGATTATTAATAGCAAATGAAAGGACTGGCTTCGTGAGAAGGTAGTCCTTCTTTTTTGTGTAGTTATGAATGTTTAGGGAATCTATGATTCATGTGTAATATGCTTTGCCGACATCAGAATATCAAATGATTTTGGGCCATAATAAGGGACATTCATAGAATAATAAGTTAGCCAACTAATTCGTAATACTTTAAGTATGCATTAGCTGGCTAACTTATTATTCTATGAATGTTTCAGGTTAAGGCATTAACGTCCGGTCCACCATAAGGGGGTGATGATATTATCTGAGCCTCCTAATAACTCTACAGCTTGTTTATAGCCTTCGGGGTCTGCATTCTCCAGACTGGAAGGATATCGCATACGCTGTGGATAAAATTCCCATTTCTGTCCGTCTTTCCAAGAATTAGGATTCCAGACATTAACCATGTCTGAACCGGTCATTGAACTTTCGTTTGCAGGAATCTCAAAGAATGGTAATCCCAAACGGCGGAAATCCGACCACATTTCCAATACCAAATACGGAGTTTGTGCAATGAATTTTTGAGTGATAATTTTAGTCAGGTGGTCATTCAATGCTTTTCCATATAACGTTTTAGAAGCTGTAGGATATTCATAAGTAACAGTCTTCTGTTCCTTGCTGTATCCATCCACATAAGTCATTTGTTCAGCAGTAGGTTCAGTGGTATGATCAAATTTGACTGAAGTACCTACACGATTGTAGTTGGTGGAATTCAGATAATCATTCACATATTCGCTAACACCAAAGTATTCAAAACTAGCTTTAATACCGTTTTCATAGGCTTCTTTCGCTGTTGTTCCAGTGTTCCAACCATACAATGAAGCTTCTGCTAGCAAGAAATACGTTTCCCATGCTGCAAAGAATATGCGAGATTTTCCCTTACAATAGTCTTTACCCAACATTGGAAGAGTACAGCCGGGGCCATATCCATTTGTCACCAGTTGGTTATAAGCCAAGGTTGGCGACCATCCACCACGCGAACCAGCGGGATAACCATTCCAACAACGAGTTGCATCAATCTTTATTTCTCCGGGATTATCCTTGTTAGGAATCGGATTTCCGTTTTCGTCTACTGTGTAAAGAACGAAATCTTTAGCTGTCCTGTCATTATATTTATCTATGTAGTTCTCAGCATTTTCATCATCAGGCAGACAGAATATCTTTAATGCACGAGGGTCAAGATTTTCCGGCATACCATCCAGCCAATATTGTTTAGTAGGATTATCTGTATTAGCAACATAATGTCTGTCATATTTAATACCTAAATAATTAGCTGGTTTAACATAACTAGCCAAATCGGAACGTTGTTCTGTTACTTTAATACCACCTAAATTAGTCAGAAGATTGGCAACTGTTGAAGAAAGAACCTGATCGTCAAATGAACGGGTATATACTCCGGAAAAGACATCCCATCCATCATTTTCTTTTACTGCAAACATATCATCAGCCGTTAAAATCTTGTTACCTTTGGCTGCATCCTCAAATTCGGCCTGTGCAGTTGCCTTGTCGATGTTTGATAAACGCATGGCCAGACGCATACGGAGTGAATTTGCATATTTCTGCCACTTCACAGGATCATATTTTACATTGTCAAACGGGTCGCATTTACCTTCTGCCTCAACAGGCAGGACAGAGGTGTTGATAGCTGCTGCGGCTTCTTTCAACTCCTTTAAAATGAATTCATAATCATCTTTCTCTGAGTTGAAAACAGGATTTTCCCCTAGGAAACTTTCAATAGGATAAGGTCCGAAATTATCGACAAACTCACTGATAAGATAGGCACGCCAGATACGGGCAAACTGCTTTACGTTCGGGAAAAATTCTTTTTCATGTGCAGTGGTAGTGGCCGCTTCGAGCTGGTTCTCTACTGCTGTAATAGCCAACGTAGCATTTTTAATACTGGAACTGAGATCAGGATAATAATAAGCAGATGTGTAGTCATCACTATAGCGGCCTACGTTCAGAAAACTCATTTCTCCACAAATTCTGGCAGCACTAGCCCAATTATAGACTACTACACGTTCTGCGGTACCGGGATTCATCTGTGCCTGTCCTATAGAATTATTCAATGCATATTGAGGTTTTACATATTCCTCACCGGCGGCTGTGGGATTGGTATTGACTTCATCAAAGTCAGAGCAGGAAACTAATCCGGCGCAAAAGCCAAGCCCCAAAAATAATTTATTCATTGTTTTCATTGTTCTTTTTCTTTTTTATGATTAGAAACCAAGAGTTACATTAAACAGGTAAGAACGTGATGTCGGAGCTGACGAGTTCTCCAAACCTGTTGCATTAGTGCTTGTAGCATATACTGATTCCGGATCAATACCGTCCAAATGGCTTGAAATCATCCATACATTATTCACGGTGAAACCAAGCTTAACCTGTTGGAACGGAGTCTTTTTCAACATAGATGACGGGAAACGATAACTCAAGGCGATGTTACGCAAACGGATGTTGGTTGCATCATAAATATAAGCTTCCGAAATGCCGGCGCGACCTGTAGCCAAAGCTTTGTAATAACGTTCTAAAGAAACACTTTGATCATTTACCTTATAACCGTTACCATCTTTGATAACTCCCGCTACAACGATATCCTCACGTTTACCGCCTGGAGCAGTACATTCGGCAATACCACTACGTTGCAAGTTCATATTGGTGAATGAGAAAATATCGCCACCAAAACGTCCGTCAATCAGGAAACTAAGTGTGAAGTTTTTATAATTAAATGTATTTGTCCATCCTAATAGGAAGTCAGGCTGTTGTTCACCAATCTTATGCTTGTCACTAGTGGCCTGTGGCAGTCCTGATTCATTGAGTAATAATTGTCCTTTAAATTCTCCTTCTTCTACTCGTTGATATTTGGTACCCCAGATTTCACCATAAGCACCTCCCGCAACTGCATAAACCTGTAATGCGTCAGAACCTCCTAAAGCATACTGCATACCTGGTTTTCCCGGTAATAATTCAATAATCTTACTCTTGTTCTGAGAGAAGTTCAACTGAGTATCCCAACTAAATTGAGCTGTTTCGATAGGGCGTGCATTCAACATGATTTCAATACCGGTATTTTGAATGTTACCTGCATTTACTTTCATGTTATCATAACCGGAAAGGTTATTTAAAGGAATATTCATTAACTGGCGTTTTGCGTTTGTCTTGTACCATGCAAAGTCAACTCCTAAACGGTTATTGAAGAATTTCAATTCAGCACCGGCTTCCCAAGAAGTAATCAACTCGCTGCGTACATCTGCATCGTATTTGGTTTTTCCTTGTCCGGCAGTTGTATTGCCATTAGGGTCTGAACCAATACTATATGTATTATATAACTGATATGCATCCATATCGTTACCTACTTGTGCAAAAGATGCACGTGCTTTAGCATAAGTAAACCATTCGGGCATGCCTTTGCCTACTTTACCCACCATATCACTGATCACCCATGACAATGAAACAGACGGATAGAAGAATGAACGGTTTTCTTTATTCAAAGCTGATGACCAGTCATTACGGAAAGTTGCATCCAAGAATGCCCAACCATTATAGTTGATCCCAAGAGTTCCATACAAAGAATTGATTTTTTTATGAATATAGGTTTCGGTTATTGACAAATCTTTTTTGTCACCATTGGCTAAAGAGAATAAATCGGGCGCAGTCAATTTTCCCATAGAATTATCCAAACCTGTAGATTTTCTTTCCATTAAGTTACCACCAAAAGAGAAATTACCACCAAATTTTCCAAACAATTCATCCTTATGGCCACTGATCAAAAAGCTGAAATTATTTTCGAAGAACTTTTTCTCACTAGTGCTGTAACGGCTGTTCTTATTATTAGTAGGACTTCCTGCATACAATTTCTCTTCACCCTCAGTGAAATACATATCACTACCGGCTTTGATTTCAGCATCCAGCCAATCTGTAAATTTGTACTTCAATGATCCGTTCATCAGGAAACGATTGCGGCTATCTTTATTGGGATTATAATCTTTAGACCAATAAGGGTTGATACCCCCTTTACTCCACCAGATCATTTCGCCGAATTCGTCTTTGACAGGGCTGGAAAAGTCACGGATGTCAATAGTCGTAGGCATATTGAAAATAGTATAAAATGCATTATTCCCACGTGCACCACTGATAGGGCGGTTTTCTGCGAGGGTATTGATGTATTGTACTTTTGCATCAATGCTCCAACGATCATCTTTACCAAAAGTAGAAGATGCACGCAAAGTTAAGTTTGTACGGCTTAAGTTAGCACCCGGTATCATGCTGGAGTCATCCATACGATTCAATGAAGTGTAAATGGATGTTTTATCATACTGCTGCTGGAATGATATGCTTTCTGATAAGTTCACACCTGTATCAAAGAAATTTTTTACGTTATCAAAGATTTGCATATTTGCAGTTGTACCATCCCATTTTGTATAGCTTTGCCCTGTTACTTCAGGTCCCCAGCTATAGCTGTTAGTTGAGTCGAACACGCCATTCTCACCTTGTCCAAAGGCTTTTTGGCGTTTAGGGAGCATAAATGTTGTCTCAGCGGAAACTGAACCAGAGATGGTGATACCCAAACCTTCACGCTTTGTTCCTTTTTTAGTTGTAATCAAAATAACACCATTACCGGCACGAGAACCATAAAGTGCAGCAGCTGACGCACCTTTCAACACAGACATGGACTCAATATCTTCAGCATTAATATCTGAAAGTCCATTACCCATATCCAATGTCGGGTTATCAATATCATTATTACTTGCTCCTGTAAAGTTATCCATTGGCACACCATCGACAACAATTAACGGCTGGTTCAAACCTGTTACAGAATTCGCACCACGAAGCTGGATTTTGGAAGAACCGCTAGGACCATTACTTGAACGGATAATCTGGACACCTGAAACTTTACCTGTCAAAGCATTTGCGAGGTTCGTTTCACGAGCTTCAAGTAACGCGTCACCTTTTACCTCCTGCATGGCATAACCCAGTGCTTTTTTCTCACGTTTGATACCAAGAGCAGTCACTACAACTTCGCCCAATGTTTGTGTGTCATCCTGTAAAGTTACATTCATGGGTTGTCCATCCCAAGGAATCTCTACTGTTTGATAACCTACAAATGAAATTTGAATGATATCCCCTTTTTTCACATTGGATAAAGAGAAGTCGCCATCAAGTCCGGTTATCGTACCATTAGTCGTACCTTTCACTACTACAGACGCACCGATAACGGTTTCACCTGTAGCGTCTACTACAACTCCTGTACAAGCTCCATTTTGTTGTGTGATTTTCACATCGGCAACGCCGGGATTGGCGACCGCGTATGCTGATCCTGTAGAGGCACCCATTAGGAACAGCAACATACTGACTGATTTTAGTCGTTTTAACATAGCTGTGATTTTTTTTAAAGTTTATTGAAAATCAAGTAATTCCGTTTCCTTAGTTCCTTCAGAACTACTCTTGCAGCTATTGTGTTGATATTCAATGTAGTTGAATATGATAACGACAAAAAGAAATTTCCATTTAAAGCCGTTAAAACAAACTTTAAATGGAAATTTTCTACTTCATTTCTACCCAAATCACTACTTTGCACAAAGAAATAAGGGAGTATTACATTCCGTAAAAGAATGAGAACTTTCAATAATTGGTGGGAAAGTTTTTCATCTTACAAATGAAAACAGCATCGGCTCATTGTTTTAGAAAGTCCTTATCTTTTTCAAGAAGAATCAACTCTTTACTTACATATAAATAATATTTGCAAAATAATTCTATGTATAGTCCTGAAGGTCAAAATAAAACAATCCCCTTGTTTTTACAGGAAAAACAAGGGGAACTGTTATTCTTTAATTTTATTTTCAGTTCTTCGGTCCTTTGCCAAAATCAGGATTTTCTTTATCCATCCATACACGTTCGTCATGCAAAACTTGTGGATTTTTTGCATTTGTACCTTGATATGTATAACCTTGTGCTTTATATGCAGCGATAGTTATGTCATGTAACTGATCTGATTCCAAAGGCTCCATAACAGCAAATCTTCTAGGGATAGGATAAGAGTCACCCAATTGTTCGTCAAATTCCTTACGCGGTAAAATGGAACTATTCTTCATAGGAACACCAGAACGCATAATGTTAACATATTGATCAATCGGTGCATTAAAATAATGGAGATATTCTTGGATATACACTTTTTCCAAATCAGAAGCTTTATCTCCACTTAAATTATAAGCCTCTTTCTTAAGCAGTTCTGTCAGCCATTCCTCTTGCAGCTTAATGGAAACATCATGAGGGTCATTTACATAAGGACTGTCATAATAAGGTATATGATTCTGACCGGCAACATAATCATATCCTTTTACTGAAGCAGTGATACCGTCTGTAAAATACTCTTGGGCACTTTTTTGTCCATTCCAAGTAGCTCCCAACAGGGTGAATTCAGCCAAGAAGAAATTGGTTTCCGCTGCCGAAAAATACAGACCATACCAGCCATATTGTTGAGTGTCCTGAACCGGAGTAACATCCGGAGCATCCGGATAAGTATATGTCAACAAACCTTTTACCATTTCTTGATTCCGGTAAGTACACGGATAATAGCTTTTCTTGGCACCAGCTGCCGAGTACAAAACAAACAATTGTCCTGTGGGGTCAAAATAATCCTCGTATTTGTCCATCTGTCCTGCACCTATTTCTACAGGAAGACCATAATAACGTACCCAAGGTTCACCTGGGCCACCCCATTCTTTAAAGACTTTCTTTCCATTTTTAACCTCAGAAATTACATTCTTTTCTACAAAATCCGGCATTTCTCTTTTTTGATCAAAATAAGCCTGCACAACATTAGAATTGTAGTCATTCTTTTGGAAGAAATAAAGCAAACGCGGATCTTTGTTGTTTACCAAAAAGTCTATAAGATGTTGCGTACCTACTCCTACAGAAAAATCATTATTCCAATTGTTATCGAACTTACCCTTGTTATATACAAAGTCATCATCCGTAGTAGCAATTAAGCCAACAGGACTTTCTGCCACCTGTTTTACTATTTCAAAAGCACGGTTCCGGTCTTTGTTTATCAAACGGGCTGCAATTTTCAATTTCAAAGAATTGGCCAGTTTGCCCCATTTTTTCAAATCACCTTTATAAATAAAGTCCTGATTATTCAAAACATCTTTGATTTCGTTACTGCTCAGATAATTAATAGTCTGGTCCAGTTCTTTCAGCCATACTTCCAAAAGTTCCTCTTGAGTGTCATACTTAGGCAATAACAAAGGAGGATTGGTATATCTGGCTTGTTCTGCTTCTGTATATTGACGTGAGCCATATAGGTCGGCATCTTGGATACTTAAATAAACCAACAAAGGATTACAAAGATATTGGATATATTCATAAGTCGCTTTTTCCTCTTCAGGCAACTGGCTGATTTGATATCGAATCTCATTAGCATAACGAAGAACTTCGTTTACTTCATAACCACAACCATTGGCTTCATCAGTCGGACGATTTGAACGAGTTGTATTACCTCCTGATGAAACTGTTGTTTGCGACCAGGTAGAAAGATCATTAAATCCTCCAAACCACTGTGCATAATCTCCCGGTTGGAAAGAAGCCTCACATTTAGTGAACAGGAAACGAATATCAGGCTTTGTAATAGTAGACGGATCTGAATTTAATTCAGAGAATTCATCTACACAGGAAGTAAACATTACACTTCCTAAAAGCAGTGCGGCTGCTAAAGTTCTATATTTCATTGTTGATAATTCTTTTAAAGTTAACAATTAGAAATTGGCATTAATTGTAAATATGTAACTTGCCGTATAAGGCTCGAAACCACGAATACGGAACTCTGAAGCTGAATTAGAACGTACAGATTCCGGATTCAGGTTATTAGGTAATGAATTATACAGATATCCCAAATTACGTGCACTGAATGACAGGTTCAATCCTTTTGCACCCAGTTTGTGACTGATGCTATTAGGCAAACGATAATTTATAGTAATATTACGCAAAGCGATATAACTCAACTTGTGTACCCAAATGTCATCAATTGTCTGTGCTCCCCATGAATAATTATTTCCATACCATGAACCGGCATGAGTGGGTTCCAGTTTTCCTTCCTGTACCAGCTGTGCGTAAGACAGTCCGCTGACATCCATTTTTGTTCCATCCACCAAGGTTGCAATTGTTCCTTCTTTAAAAACACCTTCCGGAATCATACCATCAGTATATTGAATACCTTTGGAATCGGCATATTGACTAGTCCAAGTCATACCTCCATGTTCCGGGTCACGGTATTGCAAAGAGCTTTCTGTCCAACCGGCCTGAGTTCCGTATAAGTTACAGTAAGATGCCACCAAACCTCCAAAACGCATGTCCAGTCCGACATTCAAACTTAAATCTTTCCAAGTTAATGTTGTTGCTACAGATCCCAGAAAATCCGGTGTCATGTTGCCCACTACTTCCGCTGTTTTGCTTTGTGCTCTATATGCGCCTCTCCAGCTGTCATCCCACTCCAACAAAGGTACACCGTTTTCATTACGTGCCTGAGTGACATCTGACATCAACACACCATAAGACTCACCGACTTTTGCTACAGAGCCGATATGATAGTCGTATGCGTTTACATAACCGGACAATTCAATATAGTTGGCAACATTAGGATGCAAGGATACAATTTTACTTCTGTTTCGTGTATAAGTGAAGTCCAGATCCCACTGCCAGTCTTTAGTTTTGATAGGAGTGGTATTTAATGCGATTTCAATACCTGAGTTTTGGATATTACCAGCATTTACCAACTGTTGGGTAACACCGGAAATAGCAGGAACATTGATTTTCATAATCTGGTCTGTGGTATTTTCCTTATAATAAGTGAAATCCAAATTCAAACGATTATTAAAAGTACGGAAATCCAAACCTATTTCCCATGAATTCTTACGTTCCGGTTTAAGGTCGGCAATCTTCATCAGTTTGTCCAGTTCATTGGTATAGATATTGCCGTCATACATTTCCATTGTGGCAAAAGAATACGTCTGATTGACAGCGTATGGGTCTGTATCATTACCTACTTGTGCCCATGATGCACGAAGTTTTGCCAAGTTAATCCATGAAGGCATACTTTCGCGGAAAGTTTCATTAATCAACCATGAACCTGATACAGAAGGATAGAAGTATGAGTGATTACCTGTACGATTGGCATATACCAATGCAGAAGACCAGTCATTACGTCCTGTAACATCCAAATAGACTTGATTCTTCCATCCTAAATTTAAAGCAAAAATGGCAGAAATAATTCTTTTGCTGCCCGATATGGTCGATTCGCTCTTTTTAGTCTTTTTTGAGTTCTCCACGAACCATTCTCCAGGCACCACCATTCCTCCGTCAGTTGATACTTTTGAATGTTGGGAAGAGGTGTTGTAATACTCAAATCGTGCGAATCCACCGAGTGAAAAATCTTTTATCTGCTTGCTGGCAGTAAAAGTTCCCCCTACGGTAAATTGTTCTTTTATATCTTGCGTAATACCATAATATCCTCCTTCGTTTGCATAACCGGAACCTAATTGCTTATCTTCTATAGAAGTATAATAACGGTTCATATTAGCGTCTGCTTTAAACTTCAGCCAATCTGTCATCTTTACATTTACTTCAAATGTAGGACGAATAACAGTTTCCTTCCGTACATAATCGTAATTATCTACTTTGAAGAAATAATTTTTAGCGCTGGAAGGAACCGAACCATATTGGTCACCATAGCTGGTACTGGCAATACCACCATGCTCACCTAAATATTTGTTCCGGAAATAATCTACGTCAAATAGCGGGTTAATCACATTGGTATTTGCATTGACAAACAATTCACCCGCATTCAGTTGTGCATTACGCGGTTTTGAGTTGGCAAAGCTAAAAGAAGCAGCAACATCCACCCAATCGTTCAACTTATGGCTAGCTTTCAACAACATGGAGTAACGTTCAAAAGTATTGTTTTCTGTTGTTGATTTGGCATTTTTATAAGATAAAGATGTATAAAATGATGTTTTTTCATTACCACCGCGAATAGAAACATTCGTGTTTGTATTGAATCCTAATTTATATAAATCCAGCATATTATTTTTACGTGGAGAATAGGTAGTCCATGTACCATCATAATTGCGGATTTGAGAGCCATCATATCTAGGACCAAAACCAAAGTTGGGTACTCCTACTAACGTATGTTCTCCATTCTGATTTACTGTAAACTGATGTTCATCCCACATACTTCCATTTTGGTCGGCATCAGATTGTCCCGGCATGTATCCTGGACCATATAAAGTTTGAATATCCGGAGTCTTGAAAGCATGGTCAATACCAAATGTTTGAGAAACGCTGATACCCAGCCCTTGTGTACCCTTACCGGATTTGGTGGTGATTACAACCGCACCATTCAAACCGCGGGAACCATACAATGCTGTTGCCGCAGCACCTTTCAATACTGATACAGTTTCAAAATCATCAGGATTTAAGTTTTTCAACTCATTACCATAGTCGCTGGCGTTGTTGGCACCTGCGTCCCAGTCTGCTGTCGTATTACCAGATACACCGTTATCCAGAATCACTCCATCCACCACATAGATAGGCTGGTTGTTGGAACTTAAGGTTGAAGCTCCACGAATCTGTATCTTGGTACCACCAAACAAACCACCATCTGATCCTGAGATTTCAACACCGGCTACTTTACCTTGCAATGCGGCTACCGGAGAAATGGTATTGGCAGCTTTTAATTCATCTCCCTTCACTTCAGTAACTGCATATCCCAAAGCTTTTTCTTCACGCTTCAATCCCAAAGCTGTAACCACAACTTCACCTAACTGTTGCGTATCATCTTTTAAAGTTACATCGATAGGCTGTCCGGTCCATTTTACTTCCTGTGTCTGATATCCTACAAAAGAAATAACAATGATATCTCCTTTTTTTACATTTGACAAAGAAAAATCACCGTCAAGTCCGGTAATAGTACCATTAGTCGTACCTTTTACTACTACAGATGCACCAATGACAGTTTCACCCGTAGCATCCTTGACAATTCCTGTACATGTACCACTTTGTTGTGTGATTTTCACATCGGTAACGCCGGGATTGGCGACCGCGTATGCTGCTCCTGTAGAGGCACCCATTAGGAACAGCAACATACTGACTGATTTTAGTCGTTTTAACATAGCTGTGATTTTTTAAGTTTATTGAAAATCAAGTAATTACATTTTCTTAGTTCCTTCAGAACTATGTTTTTCAATTTAATTTAGATTAACGGTGCAAATATATAACAATTTTAATATATATAAAGGGTCTCTTGAAAAATATTTTTAATATGCCCTGATTTTTAACGTTTGAGATGCCTGAAGCACCTTATTTAAAGAGAGAACTGCTAACTGTCACAGAAGTTTCTTGAAATGATTTATATTGTTTTTTCATCGAATATTTACCCTTTGTTTGGTAGTCGGTAGAAAACAGGTAACGTATATTGGGATAAGAACCAAAGGAAAAAAGGTGATGTCAGTCCATGCCGTTGGTGTATTGCTAGAGAAAATATACCTTTTTATATATAAGTATTGCAGACAACAATCAAAAGATGAAAGGAAGGACGGAAGAGGGAAAGAAGTCCAAACAAACTGTAGACTGTAATTTTAAGTCCTTGAACTTGCCCATGTGACAACTTGCACAAGAACAAGATTGTCCTTTGAGGAGATAGAAAAGTTGGAACATTCCTTGTCCTGCGGTGACAGAAACATTTCTGTTATCGCAGGACAAAGGAATTTACATTAATAAATAAGCGTACCCGAGATACACCAATAACTATTGCTTCCTCCTTCGGGAGCACCCTGTGGTATTTTTACGGTAATGCTGTGTTCACCCGCTTCCAGATCACCCAAATAGATGTATTCGGGATTGGTCACCGTACCCGGACACCAGTTGGAACGGCTCAAGTCGGAAGAACTCAGTCCATTGGAGAAATTACCCGAACAAGGATTCCAGTTACGATAAGTTCCACAATCATCCCGCCAAGGTACGAAAGAGATCACCTTTTCACCGTCCAAATAGAGAGTGTTCGGTTTCTGGTTGAACTCATCACCGCCTCCCCAACCGCCATGTCCCGTGGTGAGGTAGTACAGACGGGCGTTCTTGGCAGGCTCCTTCAAGGTGAACTTTACGGTAAGAGAATCCTGACGCATGAAAATCGGATAAGGCTGTCCTGCCTGCTCCAGATAATTCACTGTATTGAACAGCGAAAGAGTATTATAAACTCGATGTTCTTCATCAGGATAATACTTCAGTTTCAACGACAGACGATGTCCTTTGGCATCCCAGTTGCCGATGTAAGCGCCAATCCAAGCTTCCCCTTCCAATTTTTCGGCCAGTGGAGTTACCTCCATTTTGTAAAGTACGGAATCCACCCAGTCCTGCCCCTTCACCTTATTATAATTGAACTTGCGCACACCGAAACCGGTGAAGAAACGCATCAACTCTAAAGGCACATCATACTCCGCTGTGGAAATCAGCCCGTGGTAGTCCGTATTTTCCGAGCGGAAAGAGGGAACTTTCTTCAAATCACGTATGGCATCAAGAAAAGACAGCTGCTTGCCTTCCGGTATCAGAAAGACAGAACCGGTGCGGTCGTAAGCATCACCGTCCGAGTATTGGACAACTTCCGCAAAGACGGTACGATTCTTCACATAGTCGGGCAGCTTCACTTTCTTCAACAGGATGGTGCCGCCTCCGGCACTGTATTGTACGCCATCCTCCAGTACTTCGGGCAATTTAGCGTTGTTGAAGCAGATGCTCTGCTGGTCGAAGACCGGAATTGTGATAACTCCGCTTTGGTTGATGGTATATTGGTAGTCGGCCGCATCCATGCTTTCCCCCCACGACTGTGGCAACACATCCTTTCCTTTCTTCAGCGGGGTAATATGGGTGGCTTCCTGAATCATGTCACCGTTTCTCACGACTCTCAGTACCAATCCGTCAGGTACACCCACATTGGCTTGCGGAGTACCACGAAAAGGGATGTCGTTGGTATACCACACCTCGATGGTGTTGGAATTGATGGATGTGCGCAAAATTTTGCAGTTCATCCCTAAGTGTTTTCCTTCGCCCGTTTGCGTGAAACCTTTGCCGAATTCGAAGGGAGTGACCGCAGATATCACTTGTCCGTTAGGTAGTTCAGCCCTGCGGTATGCCTGCCGGGTGGTGTAGTCGATGTAACTGCCGGTTACAGGTGTTTTGTCTTCCGGGCGGGGATTGGGACGGTCATTTTGCTCCGGCCATACGTTGGTCAATGATACGCGGTCACCGGACACGGTCATCAACAAATGTCCCGGCCGGACTCTCCCTTTGTAATTCGATTGGTAGGTCACCTCGATACCTTGCGCATTCTTCACTTTTTTAGGGTAGTTCTGCGCGTAGATCGTTCCGGTGCTAAGCAGGAAGCACAAGCCGATTCCTACGTCTTTCAAGATGGTTCTTTTCATTTTTTCTTATTTTAAAGTATGATATAACAATTCGTTTTACATGAAACACAAAATCCTCCCTTCACCCTATCCGACTCATTACCAGCGATCTGCGGTGTAGGAACGTCCGTAATGCCCTTTAACCGGTATGTAGGCAGTGGCATTTTTGTAGCCCTCGCGTTGTAATGACGGATGCTCTCCTTGAGTCAATGTTTGCAGGCGACGGTAAGCGGTAGAACGAGTCATTCCGCAGACCTGCTGCATCCGGGCGCAGGTGATGCTGCGATGATCTTTAAAATATTCACTCAGCAACCCGTCTACTTCGATAGGCGACAAGTCCACCGTGTGCACCTTGTATCGTTCTCTTACAAAATGCGCCCGGTTTATAATACTCTTCTTGAAACTTTTTTCGGGCTGAAAGTTGATTCCTGTTATCTGTACTGTGCCACGGGTCATTTTCTTAGGATTTTCACTCTCTGTGGAGCCGATGCTGACAGAGAAATACCCTAATCCGTTGATATGGATTCGCTTGCCGTCACCTAATTTCTCGGACAGAATATCTATCAGTCCCTCTACCACTGCCGCCCAGTCCGAACGGCTTACTGAAGTATAAAGCGTAGCCTCGTGTATCAAGTCCTTCGAGTGGATGGTCTGCTTGTTGGTGTTTCTCACATGGTATTTTTTCTTTTCCCCGTCATTTGCCGGAGATTCATAGATATCAAATTTAATGTCTGACATAATGTACTATGTATTTGTTTTATTTATAGGATGTTATCGTGCAAACTTACAGAACATTCTGTTGCTTCACCTTAGTGAAGCGGCAGTTTCACCCGTGTGGCAATGGCTCTTCACTAAAGTGAGTAGGCAACTTCACGTCAGTGAGAACCCAGATTCTTCCGGACGAAGGTACGGATTCTTTCGTCCTCTTGCAAAGATTCTGCCATAAATGTTTCACACGTTGGATTTATTTTAATTTGTCGGGCAAAGTTCTTGCAAAACCCTGTTTTGCAGAACTATCTTCACACCTCAAATCAATAAAAAAACAGATTTAATGGAAAAAGAAAAAGACTCAAAACTGAAACAAGCCATGAAAGGGCTTGATTCATTCCTCACCACTCATTATTCCTTTCGTTACAACCAAATAACAGAACAATGCGAATTTCATGACAAGCACAAGTTCGATAAATACCGTGTGGTGGATGAGCGGGAATTCAACACATTGGTTATTAATGCAATAGAGGAAGGCGTGAACTGTATGGACCGTGATATGCGCCGTTATCTGGGTTCGTCACGCATTCCTTCTTTTCACCCCGTGACAGCCTATTTGGAACATCTGCCACACTGGGACGGGCACGACAGAGTAAGCGAGCTGGCACGCTCGGTAAGCGATGAAACGCAATGGGTGGAGGTGTTTCATATCTGGATGCTGGGCATGGTGATGCAATGGAGCGGTAAAAACCGGATGCATGGCAACTGCCTGATTCCCATTTTGGTTAATCCCCTTCAGGGCCTGAAGAAGTCTACCTTTTGCCGGTCGCTCCTTCCACCAGCGTTACGTGGATATTATACCGATGACTTCGATGTGACCCGCGAGGGGGATGCCCTGCGCAAAATGCGCTCTTTGGCTCTTATCAATATAGACGAATTCAATCGGATGGAAGAAGGTAAACTGGCACGGCTGAAGAATCTAGTCCAAATGAGCGGTCTTAGTATGCGCCGTCCGTTTCAAAGCAGCTATAGCCAGCAACCGCGCCTTAGCTCATTTATTGGCACCTCCAATTTTTGCGATCTGCTGACCGATTCTTCCGGTAACCGCCGTTTTTATCCGGTGATGACCAAAGGGAGTATCCGTTTGCCTCGCATCAATTATAAACAACTTTATGCTCAGTTAAGAGATGAACTAAAACATAACCGCCGCTATTGGCTCTCACCCAAAGAAGAACAGGCTGTCAGCTTGCGTAATGACGCATTTTTGCGCCGTCCCATAGAGGAAAGCCTCTTTTATAGCTGCTTCAGTCTGCCCCGAGATGAGGAGAAGTTTCAAAGATGGACTATCGGCCAGATTTATGAAGTGATGAAAAAGGCCAGTCCTGAAACCATGCGTGATGTCAAGATGAGAGCCTTCGGAAAACATTTGGCTCTGATGGGAGTGAAGAAATTACATACCCGCTATGGCGACCAGTATCTGCTGAACCGGCTCTAACTGATAAACCATTTCGAGGAAATACTGAAAGTTCTGTCACCATATAATATTGAAGTCCAGCGATATGTGGTGACAGAATAAAAAGTATTACAATACAATATTTATTAATCCTATCCTAATTTAAATTTGACTATGGTAACGGGATGGTAGCTAGTAGAAAACTGGTAGAAATCGCAAATTTATTTCCTGTTTGTAAATTCAAGGACAAAGATCATCTTAAAATTACCAAAGTACATATACTCTGATTATCAGACATATAGCTGCAAGAGTAGTTCTGAAGGAACTAAGGAAACGGAATTACTTGATTTTCAATAAACTTTAAAAAAAATCACAGCTATGTTAAAACGACTAAAATCAGTCAGTATGTTGCTGTTCCTAATGGGTGCCTCTACAGGAGCAGCATACGCGGTCGCCAATCCCGGCGTTACCGATGTGAAAATCACACAACAGACAGGGACGTGCACGGGAGTCGTAGTAGATGCTACAGGTGAAACCGTTATCGGTGCGTCTGTAGTAGTGAAAGGTACGACCAATGGTACTATTACCGGTATTGATGGTGACTTTTCCTTGTCAGGTGTTAAACAAGGAGATGTTATCCAAGTTTCCTTTGTGGGATATCTTACCCAAGAGATTAAATTTAAAGGAGAATCTTTAAAAATTATTCTTCAAGAAGATTCACAAACTCTTCAAGAAGTGGTTGTAGTAGGTTATGGTGGTGTTCAGAAAGCCAAAACAATGACTGCATCTGCCGCTACCGTAAAGATGTCCGAATTGGCAAAGTTACCGGTTGCTTCTATGTCCGAAGGGTTGGGAGGACGTGTTACCGGTGTGGTAACTCAACAGGCTTCCGGTGCGCCGGGTGAAAACGCCAGAATTTGGATTCGAGGCGGTGAAAATATCTTGTATGTCATTGACGATGTCGTGATGGATTCGGGGCAAGGTAATGAGTTTTTCAACCGCTTGCGTCCGGATGATATCGCTTCCATGTCAATCTTGAAAGACGCTGCTGCAACTGCCGTATATGGTCCGCGTGCCGCTAATGGTGTAGTAGTGATTGCTACCAAGCGTGGACAGGAAGGCGCGCCTACCATTACTTTAAACCAAAAAGTGTCTATCATGACTCCTGCTTATCGTCCCAAAGGATTGAGTAGTTACGAGTACGCATTGGCACGTAATGAAGCGGAATTGGCAAGTTTCCAAGAGAGTCCGACTTTTAATGATACAGAACTTTCTAAATATTATATGGGCGATCTGTGGCAGAAAGGATACGGATTTGAAGAAATCCGTAACCTGGTGAACGAAAGATATAATTTAGGGTATTCTTTGCAAGACATCAACGATTTGTTCGATCCGTTAAAGACACAAGGTAAAAATATCCAGGACTACTATTCTTCTTACGACCCATGGGATATGTTTGATCATACACAGCCAATGTATCAAACTAATGTCAGCCTGCGTGGTGGTGGCGAACGTATCAAATATTATTCAAGTTTGGGATATATGAAGCAAAATGGTGTCAGTGATAAATATTCATACGAACAGGTGAACATGATTTTGAACACAGACGCCATGTTGTTGAGCGACAAGAGTTTGAAATTTACTTTCAACTTGAACGGTAATACTTCTAACAACAATAAACCTGCCGATGGTGAAGGTGTGTTCAACAATGCCATGTATGGTGACTGGATGCCTAAGAGGCCGGCTGCCTGGAGTACCGGACTGCCAAGAAAGGGATCTGTGGAGGCGCAGTTGAACAACGGTTTCAACAATACAGAATCTTATCGCTTCCAGATGAATGCAGCTTTGAAATGGAGTGTGCCTTGGGTGGAAGGCTTGTCTGCACAGGCTAGCTTGAACTTCACTACTTCTTATTATCATCAGCGTCATTTTAACCATGATCAGGAAGGCGTTTATGACAATCCGTATGCTACTGCCGTTTCTTCCTATAATCCTGAAAACGCCAACTTATATGAAAAATGGAATAAGTATAAGTTGTTGACCGGCATTTTCCAGATTGATTATACCCGTTCTTTCGGAAAGCATAATCTATCTGCTATGGTGAACTATCAAAGTCAGGTAAGAAAGAGCAATTGGACGGATGCAAAGAAAAAAGGATATCCTACCACTTTGGCTCCGCAGCTTGATCTAGGCGGTACATTAGTTTCTGCCGGTGGCTCTGCTGAAGAATGGGGTTCTGCTTCTTACATCGGGCGTTTTACTTACGACTATGACAATAAGTACCTGTTCCAATACAGTGCTAACTACAATGGTTCTTTGAGTTATAGCCCGGATAAACGTTGGGGATATTTTCAGGCTTTCTCATTGGGTTGGGTGATGTCCGATGAAGTTTGGTTCAAGAATTTGGTGAATCCGAACATTGTTAATATGATAAAATTACGTGGCGGATTTGGATTGGTAGGTAATGAAGTGGGAAGTCCATTTTCTTTCCTTACCCAATATGCGCAGAGTTCAAACCGCATATTGTTTGGAGAAAATATGGCTTCTAATGTAGGATGGTACGAGTCTGATGTAGCAAACAATTTACAATGGTCCAGCAGTAAGCAGTATGGTATTGGTCTGGATTTCGGCTTTTTGAAAGACCGCTTGACAGGATCATTCGATACGTTTTTATATTTGAACAAAGGAGATGTGATGGACATGACTGATGATATGATTCGGGTAGATATTTTAGGTATGCCGAACACTCCGAAAATTAATGCTCCGTACACTACTTCACGAAAAGGAGGTTTCGAAGTTTCGTTGAACTGGCAAGACAAGATTGGCAAAGTCGGTTATCGTGTAGGGGTAAACTATTCTTATTGGGATGAACGGGTGACTCGCCATAGCAGCTCTGATTCGGACTGGTGGACTCCGACATTCGACAATATCGGCAAACGTCCTTATGTAACAAACGGAGAATCTATAACATATCCTTATGGGTTGAAGACCAATGGATTACACGGGTCATGGCAAAATATGTATAATTCCTTATTACACGCTAACAATAATATGACTTTGGGAACTCCGGCTTTGGTGGACTTAAATGGTGATGGTCGTGTAAATGATTACTATGTGTTCAATGCGGAAGGGTCTACTCCACATACTCAATTTGGTGTAACTTTAGGAGCCGACTGGAACGGATTCGATCTGGAACTGTTCTTCCAAGGAGCAACCGGTGCAAGGGGAGCTATGCCTTCTCCGCTCCGCAGCCAACAAAGCTATATGTGGAATTACGGACAATACGCGTTCCAGAATGCATATACACCGAGCAACCCTGATGTAGACGCCGCTCTTCCAACTCCGGTTCCTGAAGGCAATGGATTTGGATATAGTTACATTGACATCTGGTCTTTTGATGCCTCTTACCTGAAACTGAAAAATATCAGTTTACGTTATGACTTAAAACGTTCGGTTTTGAAAAATCTACCAGTTATTCAAGGATTGGATTTAAGTTTCGTTGTGACTAACGCATTTACTTGGACTAAAAAATCTTATCCACTGAAAGATTTGCAGGATCCCGAATTCATTACTACAGGTGCTTCTATCTATAATAACAATGGTACTTTGGGAAGCTATCCTACCCAGCGTTCTTATACTTTGGGCGTAACAGTAACTTTATAAAACTTGGTTAATATGAAACGTAAAAATAAAACAACTAAATATATTCTGGCCGGGTTATTTCTTTCTTCGATGATGGGAGTAACAACTGCATGTGATCCGTTAGGAATAGAACCTACAACAAAAGTGGATGAAGAACGCTTTTGGGAAAATCCTCAATTGGCTCGTTCTTATGTGAACAATTTCTATTTCATATCCCAATCGGCATCTGGTGACACCTTCCAGTCAGAACAGTGGTCAGATAACTGTCAGGGAAACTATGAACAGGACTGGGATACGTATCGACAGTACAATTTTAACAAACGTACTTATGATGAAAATAATGGTATCACTTGTTTCAGCGCCCCATGGAGTGGAGCTTATAAAAACATTCGTGCTGTAAATCTTGGAATTGAAAAAATTTCTTCCAGCAGCATATTGACAGAAGCTCAGAAGAACCAATTCTTGGGTGAATGTTACTTTTTCCGTGCTTTTATTTATTTTGACATGGAAAAGTTTTGGGGAAGCGTTCCTTATGTAGACAAAGCGTTAACGATTGAAGATGAAACCTATTTGCCTCGTACCAAACGCGAAACTATTTTCGACAATATTCTAGACGATTTGCAGAAATCCGTAGATTATTTTAAAGCTTATGGTGGAACGCATACGCTTGGTATGGTAAATGAAGATGTAGCTAACGCATACATTTCGCGCGTGGCTTTATATGCAGCCAATGCGGCCGATGCTTCAGCCAAAGGTCTATATTCGGATGACGCTGAAGGCTTGTTCAAGTTTGAGAAGAATGCAAATCATTATTATGAATTGGCTTATAATGCAGCTAAAGGATTGATAGGCAAGTACAGTTTGGAACCGAATTATGAGGATCTGTTCACAAAAACAGAGTCACATACAAGCGTTGAGTCAATTTGGCCGGTCATGTTTAAAGAAAACCAACGTAGTGGTTTCAATCCAACTGCAAAGAACGGACCTGGCGGGAATTATTATGGAGCAACCGAAGATGCGACTTATTCTTACGGGCGTCGTTCAGGTTTATTTCCTACACAGGATTTGGTAGACTGTTATTTACAGAAAGATGACGCTGATGGCAAATGGAAAAATTGGTGGGAAACTTCACAGGCAAAAGCCATGGGAATCCATAGAAATGCAGAAGGAGAATTAGAAGGAGAATCTGCTAATTATCGCGATATGTTCAAGAATCGCGATAGCCGCTTCTATTCCACAGTTACTTACGATGGAGCATATATGGGACCGGAAGAAGAACGTTATATTATTCAAACTTGGATTGACAATACTACACTAGATGAAAAGACCTTAAAATACAGTGCTTTACATTCTGGGTATAGAGTGATGGAAAATTTAAATTCCGCACCAATCAACAGAGCTTCCGCACAAACAATAACTGGTTATTATTCAAGGAAGTACTCTCAGTTTAATAAAATCAATACGGACGGGACTTTGGATTTTGACACCCAGCGTCAGACTTGCTATTTCAATGTACGGTATGCGGAAGTGTTGCTGAATTGTGCCGAGGCAAGTATTAAACTAGGCAAGACCGATGCGGCAGGCTATATCAATGAAATCCGTAATCGTGCCGGATTGCCTAATTATGACGGCAATGATTTGTGGAATGAAATGAAACTGCAACGTCGTTTGGAATTTGCATTTGAATGTCCGGGCTTCCGTTATTTCGATTTATTGCGTTGGGGGGAAGCAGAAGGCAAAACGACTATTGAAGAGTTGAATACTCCTTCCAGAGGATTATGGATTTTCCGTAAAGGTATGGAAAGCGAAAAGGCTGGTGAGAATGGTTATCCTGTAGAGCCGGGTGGTGAAGGATATTTTACTCCTAAATTCCAGACTTTTGAGATGCCGTATTCTTATTATGAAAGAAAGTTTGATGATGCAAGATACTACTTTGTACCATTTTCACAGTCCATGTTGAGAGACTATACACAATTGCAACAGAATCCGGGATGGAAAAACTTCAACTATAACAATTAAAAAAAGATAGTTATGATGAATAAATTGCTAAATAAAATATGTATAGGTGCAGCTGTGTTGTGCAGTGCATCAGTTATTTCTAGTTGTACTGCCGGATTGACTTATGAAGAGGCACCGGAATCTGTTTATTCAGAAGTAGGGGTAAGCAAAATCGAGTTAAAAGCCCGGGAATTGTTTAATGACAAGATTTATGCAGTTAACTGGAACAAATGGGTGGACAATTATATTGATACTCGTTTGATTGGAAGTTCTGACGTTTTTACGTGGGTTAACAGAACGGGGGCTCCCTATACCATGCCGGATGGGAAAGTTGTGGCTGCCGGAGAATCAATAAAAGTGGAAGGTTCGGAAACAATAGAATCCGATAGCAGTGCGCCTGATGGCAAGGTGTATGTATTAAACGTATATGCCGCTTCGGATGTACAATATTCGACAGCTAACAAGGGGTTCTTGTTTGATGGCAGCAAGTTCTCCGGTGACTTTGAATTGGTGAATCCTGTTGATAACCGTTCACAATATGTAGTTCTTCCTGTTAGAAAGAATGAAATCATAGGTGAACTTTATCTGGTAAGCTATTCTGTCTGTACGGTAGAACCCGTAGGTGACTCTCCTAAATTGGGTATGCCGGGAGATTTTACCAAGCCTCGTCGTTATCTGGTGAAGAATATCGCTCATCGCCCTGCTGGAGTGGAGCAACATCAGCGTATGTATGAAGTACGTGTTACTTTCCTTCCGTAACGCAGGTGAATTCTTTTTTATAATAAATGAAAGGGTGGGCTTCAGGCTCACCCTTTCTTGAGATAAACAATTAACTGAAAATATATGAGACTGATTTTATGTTGGTTAGGGATATGGATATTCTGTGTGGGTCTGTTTGCGCAAAATACTAAGGACAATTCCTCTTATCTGTTTGATGAATTTCAAGATTGCTTGATTGTATATAAAGATGGAAGACAGTTTACGGCTCCGGTTAATTATGACCTGATAAAGAAGCATTATGTCTTTAAAGATCCGGAACAACAAGAAAAGGAGTTTTCTGATCCGGAATTGATAGCGGTGCTTCGCATAGGCAACAGAAGTTTCTTGATAGGAAAGCAAGAAGCGGTAGAGGTAATCCAAGCTCAGCCCAAATTCAATGTAATCTATACAGGTGATACACGAAGAGCCCCCAAAAAGATTTCGTATGGAGGAACTACACAAACGGCTTCCGTGGATAACTATTCAGGATTAACAGGTACAGGGTTGTCCGGTGGCATACAGGACGCCCAACGTATCGTTACCGGAATTAATAAAACCTACGAAGTTGGTGTAGGTAAAAAAACGAAACGCTTTTATAACAAGAAGAGTTTTTTAAAGCTTTTCCCTAAAAAACAACAAGTCCGATGGAACCGATACATCGAAGAAAATAAGATAGATTTCGGTTCTGTGGATCAGGTGTTCAAGCTCTTTCAAGTTTCTATTTCACACTAAGCATTTTCGCGGTCACAGAAATAGTCGGGTCCTTGGTAACCGGTTATTAAAAATGGATTAGTAGGAATATTCTTCATTGCTGTTTTTATGTTACATAAAACATGTAACGCAAATAACGCAATAAAGTTTGGATTGAGCAAATATGAGAGTTGTATTTTTGTGTTGCCCATTGTACCATGCTCTGACTTGACATGGTCCATGGCAATAATTTAATATGGCAGTTACAAGATATCTAAAGCAGAAGTTATGCAGATAATGATCATGTTTCATGGATAAGGACATGATACCTGGAGCATTATGATCCTTTGGAAAGCATCAGGAGCAGAAAACAGGAAGAGGTAGATTCCTTATTTCATCTTATACACCAAAGTTCCACCCTTCAAAATATCTTCATGCGAGATATAATTCTTTGTATAGGGTTCACCGTTCAGTGTGATGCTGTCAATGTACTTGTGTTCCTTTGACAATCCTTCGGCAATGATCGTGAAAGTCTTTCCGTCGGCCAGATTCAAAACGATTTCAGGCAGCTGCGGAGCGCCGAAGACATAATTGCCACTTACCGGATCTACCGGATAGAACCCCATAGCCGAGAACATATACCATGCTGACATCTGTCCGCAGTCGTCATTGCCACAGAGTCCGTCGGGTTCGGGACGATATTGCGTATCAAAGATTTCACGGATCAGTTCCTGGGTACGTTCGGGGCGGCCTGCCAACGTATATAAATAAGTAATGTGATGACTGGGTTCGTTGCCGTGTGCATATTGACCGATCAAGCCGGTAACATCTGCCTGGGTGGTTTCCAGTTTCAAGGTGAACAAAGAATCCAATTTGTTTAAGAATGCCTGTTCTCCGCCGAATAACTCAATAAGCCCCGGCACATCATGTTGCACATGCCAGGTGTACTGCCATGCATTACCTTCGGTATAGTCTCCACCGGTACTTTCCATGTGGGCAACCTGACTAGGGTTGAAGGGAGATTTCCAACTTCCGTCAGCATTACGGGGACGCATGAACTGCGTTTCTTTATCAAACAGGTTCTTATAAAAATCGGCACGTTTGGCAAAATAAGCGGCATCTTCCTCTTTACCCATACGTTGGGCCATATCGGCTGCGGCATAATCGTCATATACCGACTCCAGTGTGGAGGATACTGATTCTGTCTTAATCAAGTCTGTAGGGAAATAACCGTATTTCATATAAGTTTCCCAATCGGATTTCAGTTTATGAGATACGGTCTGGGTATTTTTGATAGCATTGAAGGCACGTTCGGCGTCAAAACCCCGGAAGCCTTTGCGATACGCTTCAGCGATAACTGAAACACCGTGGTTGCCAATCATGGTATATGTTTCTTTTCCCCAAAGTCCCCAGATAGGCAGGAAGCCCTGTACTTCAGCCTGTTCTACCAATGAATTGACGAATCCGTCTACTTTTTCAGGAACCATTAAGGTGTAAAACGGGTGGGCGGCGCGATAAGTGTCCCATAAGGAGAAAGTGGAATAAAAAGCTCCGTTACCGGCTTTAACGATGGAATCGGCTGCATTACGGTACCATCCGTCTACGTCCGAGATTTGGTTGGGCTGTATCAGGGCATGGTAGAAGCTGGTATAGAAGTTGGTCTTCTCGTCATCCGTACCGGTTACTTCAATGCGGCTCAGATAATTGTTCCATTCGTTGTGGGCTGCTTGCTTCACTCCTTCAAAATTCCAGTCGGCTATTTCCGCTTCCATATTCTTCTTGGCTCCATCCACGCCGGTGGTGGACATGGCTACTTTCATCAGCAGTTCCTCTCCCGGCTTCATGTCAAAAGTAGCGATGATGCGTTTCCCTTTTTCAGTTTCGGCCATGGGCAGATACAGGGTATCTATGACGGGACGATTGAACTTCATAACAAAAAAGTAATCCTGGTTCACCCATACGCTGTTGCGTACATGTCCGGTCAAGGTTTGTGCATCTTCCCAATTGGTTTCGCAACTTTGTACTTGCGAATGGTATTGGTTTTCGTTCCACGCAGGTCCGTGCTGAAGGTCAATCAATACAGATGCCGAGTCGGCGTTATGATAGGTATAACGGTGCAGGGCGGCATGGGGAGAGGCGGTCAGTTCGGCCTTCACGCCGGGGTCGGTCAGCTCTACGGTGTAGTATCCGGGAGTCGCTGCTTCCTTGTCTTTGGGGAAGTGGCTGCGATAAGCGTCCCAGGCACGGGCGCGTGTTCCGGTAACCGGCATCACCAGGATGTCTCCCAGGTCCATACACCCTGTTCCATTAAGGTGTGTCTGGGTAAATCCCCATATCAGGGAGTCGGTGTACACATATTCCGAGCAATATCTCCAGCCGACAGCTCCGGTTACGGGGCTTGTCTGGATCATGCCGAAAGGACGGCAGGCACCGGGAAAGGTATGTCCGTTGTCTGCTGCTCCGATGAACGTGTTAACATACTGCGTGTAGTCAGTTTCGCCTGTCTTCTGCTGTGTTGTGGAACAGCCGAAGAGCGAGCCTGCCAATACAAATGCGCAAAGGATAGAATTGGTTTTCTTCATAGATTCGCAATTAATAAATATTTTGCGTAAAGATAAAGAGTTTTCTGGAAAAATGGGTCAAGAAATCAAAACAAGAAACGAATTAATAAGAAGTAAATGAATATCTTTGCATCTCTTAAATTAATAAACGACATGAAAAACCTTAGTTTGGGATCTCTCATGAGGATACTCTCTGCATTCATTTTCCTTTTATCGAATCTTCTTTAGATTAATCCGAAATGTTTCAACGCATTGGCTATTCCGTCTTCATCTACGGAGGTGGTCACATAGTCGGCCACAGCTTTTACATGAGGTTCGGCGTTTCCCATAGCTATCCCTGTGGCTACGTGTTTCAGCATGGGAATATCATTGCCGCCGTCACCGAAAGCCATGGTGTCTTTCAGGTCAATGTCAAAATATGCCAGCACCTTGTCTATTCCCGTACTTTTACTGTTGCCCCGTGCAATGATGTCGGCAAACAATGGATACCAGCGCATTGGCTCGCAATGGGTCAGCACTTTGCCGAATATATCTGTTTCTTTTTCCTCTTCGGCCGTAAAATACCCCATTATTTGCAGGATGTCTTTTCCACGGGCTTCTTCTATGGAGGCGACAGGGGGAATAGGAATTTCAATCAGATCGGAAACAGCCTGTACTCTGTCATTCACTTCTGTGACGAACATTTCATTGCCGTATGCAAAAACGAAAGGTACCGGATGGCTCTGTTGGAAAGTGATAAGCCGTTCAATGTCTTCTTGCGGGATGCAACCTTTATAAATGGGCTGGTGGCCGGCGGTAAAACAATAGCTTCCGTTTACGGTGATATACCCGTCAAACTCTAAGTCACCCAGGTTGTTTATTAAACATTGTGGGCGTCCGGTAGCAATAAAGATTTTAATGCCTTTATCACGGAGTGCCTTTAATGCTTCTTGGGTCGAAGCAGGAATTTTATGAGTTTCAAAAGAAACCAGTGTACCGTCAATATCGAAAAAAATAGCTTTAACCATACGTTTGCCTGTTGAATATTATCGTTATATATTTTCATTTTGCAAAGATGAGAATAAAAATACATGCACACAAATACGATAAAGGTTAATTTTTGGCTTATTTGACTTTACAGATTGATTTTAATATCTATATTTGTGTTTCTAAAATAACAAGAGAAATGGCAGTTCAGTTTACAAGAATAGCAGTAAAGATCGGTAGTAATGTGTTGGCGCGTAAAGACGGTACACTGGATGTGACGCGTATGTCGGCATTGGTAGACCAAGTGGCGGAATTGCGCAAAGCCGGGGTGGAAGTCATTTTAATTTCATCCGGGGCGGTAGCTTCGGGACGCAGCGAGATCAAACCTTCCAAAAAATTAGATAGCGTGGAGCAAAGGCAGCTTTTCTCGGCGGTGGGCCAGGCAAAACTGATCAACCGGTACTATGAACTGTTTCGCGAACACGGCATCCCTGTGGGGCAGGTGCTGACTACGAAAGAAAGTTTCGGCACGCGCCGTCATTACCTGAACCAGCGCAACTGCATGATGGTGATGCTGGAGAACGGTGTCATACCTATCGTAAATGAGAATGATACCATTTCGGTCACCGAACTGATGTTTACAGACAATGACGAGCTTTCGGGAATGATCGCTTCCATGATGGATATGCAGGCGTTAATCATACTGAGCAATATTGACGGCATATACAATGGTTCTCCTTCTAACCCCGGTACGCAGGTGATACGGGAGGTGGAGCAGGGAAAGGATCTTTCGGACTATATACAGACGGAGAAATCGGGATTCGGCCGGGGCGGCATGCTGACCAAGACTACCATTGCCCGCAAGGTGGCCGATGAGGGCATTACCGTCATTATAGCCAACGGCAAGAAAGACCATATTCTGGTCGATTTGCTGCAACATCCGGCAGAGACGGTTTGTACGCGCTTTATTCCGGCAGAAGGCGGAGTATCCAGCGTGAAAAAGTGGATTGCCCATAGCGAAGGCTTTGCGAAAGGCGAGCTGCATTTGAACGAACAGGCCGTGAAAGTGTTGAAAGGACAGAAGGCGGTAAGCCTGCTTCCTGTGGGAGTGGTCCGCATAGAAGGGGAATTTGAAAAAGATGATATAGTGAAAATCATAGACCACCGGGGCAGGCAGATAGGAGTGGGACGCATCGGATTCGATTCGGCAGAAGCGCGTGCATTGCAGGGGAAACATGGACAGAAACCTATGGTACACTATGATTATTTGTATTTGGACTGATGCGGTGTGGTAATGATTTAGATAAAATGAAGTGACTATGGAACAGATAAAAGATATTTTTAAACAGGTGCGGCAGGCAAAAGGATCTCTTGCTTTCTGCAAGGAGGAGATCATCAATGACACCTTGTATGCATTGGCCGACAGGGTGGAGGCTGCTACGGACCGGATTCTGGAAGAGAACGCCAAGGATCTGGCGGCGATGGATCCGTCGAATCCCAAATATGACCGTCTCAAACTGACGGCGGAACGTATTCACGCCATAGCCCAAGGCATACGGCAGGTAGCCACGCTGCCTTCTCCATCGGGAAGGATACTGAGCCAGACCGTGCGTCCCAATGGCATGAAGCTGACCAAGGTAAGTGTGCCTTTCGGGGTGATAGGCATTATTTATGAAGCTCGTCCTAATGTGACTTTGGATGTGTTTGCACTTTGTTTCAAATCCGGCAACGCCTGTATATTAAAGGGGGGGAGCGATGCCGATTTCTCCAACCGTATCCTGGTGGAGATTATCCGGAATACCTTGCTGGATGTAGCCCACTTGTCTCCTTATCTGGTGGCATTGTTGCCGGCAGGACATGATTCGGCCGACGCGCTGCTCCATGCCCGCGGCTATGTGGATCTGATTATCCCCCGCGGCGGCAAGGGGCTGATAGACTATGTGCGGCAGAACGCCACGATTCCCGTTATCGAGACAGGAGCCGGTGTGTGTCACGTTTATTTTGACAAGGAGGGTGATGTGGCGAAAGGAGCCGCCATTATCCGCAACGCCAAGACACGCCGTGTCAGCGTGTGCAATGCCTTGGACTGTCTGATTATAGATGTGAACCGGCTGACCGACCTTTCCACTCTTTGTAGCGGCTTGCAGCAGGACAACGTGGAAATCTATGCCGATGACTTGTGTTACAATTATCTGAAGACTTCTTACCCTTCCCACTTGCTGAAACATGCTTCTACGGATACTTTCGGAACAGAGTTTCTGGACTACAAAATGGCAGTGACGGCGACTATGACCATACAGGCGGCTGTGGCCCACATTTCTATCTATGGTTCGGGACATAGTGAATGTATTGTGACGGAGAATGACTGGGCGGCCGATTATTTTATGAAGATGGTGGATGCGGCTTGTGTCTATGTGAATGTGCCTACTTCGTTCACCGATGGAGGTGAGTTCGGACTGGGAGCGGAAATAGGTATCAGCACGCAGAAGCTTCACGCCCGTGGTCCGATGGGACTGGAGGAACTGAACACATACAAGTGGATTATTCAGGGGGATGGACAAATAAGACAATAATACTATAAATGAAAAAATTATGAGATACTTTACAAACGTACACGATTTGGGCGACTTGAAGAGTGCCCTTGCCGAAGCTTTCGAAATCAAGAAAGACCGCTACAAATATGAAACCCTGGGAAAGCATAAGACTTGTCTGCTGATTTTCTTCAACAATAGTCTGCGTACCCGTTTGAGCACCCAGAAGGCAGCCCGTAACTTGGGCATGGATGTGATTGTGCTTGATGTGAACCAAGGTGCATGGAAGCTGGAAACTGAGCGCGGTGTCATTATGGATGGCGACAAGAGTGAACATTTACTGGAGGCTATTCCGGTGATGGCTTCTTATTGTGATATCATCGGTGTGCGTTCGTTCGCTCATTTTGAGAACCGCGAGGATGATTATACCGAAAAGATTCTGAATCAGTTCATCAAGTATTCCGGCAAGCCTGTATTCTCCATGGAAGCCGCTACCGGTCATCCGTTGCAGGCTTTCGCCGACCTGATTACCATCGAGGAGTATAAGAAGAAAGACCGTCCCAAGGTGGTCTTGACTTGGGCGCCGCATCCGCGTGCATTGCCTCAGGCCGTTCCCAACTCGTTTGCCGACTGGATGAACGAGGCCGATGTGGATTTTGTCATCACTCATCCCGAAGGCTATGAGCTGGACCCGAAGTTTGTCCGTGGTGCGAAGGTGGAATACAACCAGATGAAAGCCTTTGAAGGGGCTGACTTTATCTATGCCAAGAACTGGGCATGTCCCGGTGTCACCCGTCCTGCCGACTATGGAAAGATCCTGAGCAAGGATATGAACTGGACGGTAGATGCAGCGCACATGGCAGTGACAAACGATGCTTTCTTTATGCATTGTCTGCCGGTGAGAAGAAACATGATTGTGACCGATGAGGTGATTGAAGCGCCTACTTCGTTGGTTATTCCTGAAGCGGCCAACCGGGAAATTTCTGCTACAGTTGTTTTAAAGAGAATGCTGGAAGGGTTGGAATAACCGGCAGTCGGAATGACGTATTCTTCCTTTTCAATTTATCGTTTCACCTTAGTGATGAAACCGTTTCACCTTAGTGATGAAAATTGATCACCTTAGTGATAAAACTTCATCACTAAGGTGAAACGATAAACAGGAAAGGGTAGCGCAACGATTTCTATCGGACGAAAAACTGTGTGTATCCTTGGCTTGACTATATAAGATAGCGCGTGGCAAGATTGCCATTCAAGAGGAAAAGGTCTCGCTTCGGAAATAGAAGACCGGGCGGGGGGAGTCTGGGACAAACTTACAGAGATGAAGAATTTATGAAGGATTGAAAAAAAATCCTTCATAATAAGTGGCAGTAAATCAACTTGCTAAGCCATAATGAAGAATTTGAAGGAAAAAACGGTTAAAAACTTATTTCCTTCCCTAATTCCTTCCAGTCCAGGATACCCTTATCCAGATTATACACCTTGAATCCTTTTTTTACCAGAATGTTGGCGGCATTGCGGCTGCGTCTTCCACTTTTGCAGTAAACGGCTACGGGGCGGTCTTTTTGAAGAAGCTCCTCGATGTTTGTGCCAAACTCATTGTCCAATACATTGATATTGATGCTGCCCGGTATATGGCCTTCGGAATATTCGGCTACCGTGCGTACATCAACCAGTTGGATGGTCTTGTCCTGTATCATTTCCTCAAACTGGTCGGAGGATAGATTCTTGAATTTGTCACTGTCTTTGCCGGTACATGCCCATAATCCTAGTGAGAATGCGCAGATGAAGAATACAAAATAGATGGTCTTTATCATAAAATGGAATGTTTTGATGTTTTTGTTTGCTAAAAATAAAAGATACGACTGGTCATACCTTCTTTGTAAGTACGGATGTTGAATACAATCTTATCGCCTTTATGCAGTTTGCCGGCGTATGCCCACAAGGGAACAGACAGATAGACTTTACGGTTGAAACCTTCGATGTCATTATTCCTGTCATGATAGAGTGTCAAGTATAATGTTTGTTCTCCGTCTTTGTTCTCCAGTTTGTTCTCAATAAAGTGATAACCGTGTTTCTGGTCTTTGACTTTGACTTGTAAAATCAGGTTCAGGTAATTCCCACCCCGCCAGATGCTTTGAATGGCTACCGGGTCGGTCTTTATCTCCTTGAATTTAGATTCGGACAAAGGAACAGGAGAAATAACCAGTTGGGTATTGTAAAGCATGGCTTCTTTTTCTGCTTCTTCCGAGTCTGTCAATGGAGCGTACATGGTAACCGTGCGGTACGTGGTGTCTGGTGCCAGTCCGTCAAGACCGGTACGTGACTGGATGCGCCACTCTGTCCCTTCATCCGTTATCAGATACCGTCCGGTTCCTGTATGGTCGGTTTTCAAGTCGATCATATCTGTCAGAACATTAGGATATACATAGTCGTCTTCACCGCACGCGCCGAGAAGCAAAGAGGTTAGAAAAGATAAAATAACGACTTTTCTCATGTTTATTATTTTCTTTTTCAGGGTGGACTGTAACATCCACCCTTTACGGTAAACGTTCTTATCCTTTTGCCGCTTTCAGGTAATTGATGAGCGGATTGGCATACATAGTCAGCAAAGCATGACGCAGGAAGGCGGTGTCTTTGTTGGGAAGATCGACTTTGGCAATCTGCTGTTCCAGATATTTTTCAAAGTGCTCTTTTTCTTCTTCTGTGTACTCGGCCGTGAAACGGTTGTCTCCCATCAAGAGGTCACACGCCACATAATTACCTGCAAACAGGCGGTAACTGCTGTGGATATGCCGGTCTATGGTTTCCGATATGGCGGTAAACAAATCACATTTCGGCAAATTGAGTTCTTTCAGTTCGTCCAGTTCATGATTCAGACAGGCGGAAGTCTGGAAATGGATGCGTCCCTTGTATCCGTAAAGGCCGGTCTGCATATTGATCAGGTCGTCTTCGGGACTTTTCTGGAAATGTTCGTCATCGCGTTTTTGCTGCAACTCTTTTGCTTTCAGGAAGTCACACGGGTCGTATTCGTAAGAAATGGCTAGCGGAACGATGTTCAGTTCTTTCAGTCTTTCGGTAACATCGCCTTCACCTGCCATGGCCATCATTTTCAATACACTGTCCTGGGTACGGTCATTGGAATCTTTGGCACGTCCCTGACGTTGCGCTATCCATAAATTCTCATGTTTTTCCTTCATGGCGAAATGCATGTAGCGCGACATCAAGGCAGATGCTTCCAGTTTCTGCCGCATGTTGAGGCCGCGTTTCACGATGAATGATTTATTGACACGTACCAGCTTATGAATCCATGGGTAGATGAGCAGGTTGTCGCCGATGGCGATCTCTACGGTTGTCATTCCGTTGTCTATCAGTAGGATAGATAGAAAAGCCGAGTCCAGAATAATATCACGATGATTAGAGATGAAAGTGTAGTTCCGGGTTAAGTCGGACAAGGCGGAACAGTCGAATGTCAGTCCGTTGGCTGTTTTTTTCACTAAATCCCATAATAGTCCGTAAAAGAACGCTTTTTGGAATTCCAGGTTTGTTTTGCATTGACGCATCTTCATGGCAAGACCTTCGAAAGGTACGCCCGGCATAACAGACTCTACCACTGTCCGGAAAGCGGGATCAGCGATTAATTCTTCATAGATTTGCGGCAACTCTTCGGGAGTGTACGGACGAATCTCGTTAAATTCAGCTGGTATGTTCATAATTTATAAAGGTTAGTCAGTGATATCACTAAAATTTATTTTCTATAATGTCAGTCATCACATCTTTTATATCCAATCCTGCTGCACGCACCTGTTGGGGAATGAAGCTGGTAGCTGTCATGCCCGGAGTGGTATTGATTTCGAGCAAGTTTACTTTTTCGCCTTCGGTAATGATATAGTCAATGCGGATAAGGCCGGAGCACCCCAGAATGTCATAAATTGCCGAAGTGAGCAGACGTACACGCTCGGCTGTATCTTCGGGCAGGCGGGCAGGTGTGATTTCCTGTGACTCGCCGTTGTATTTGGCTCCATAGTCAAAGAATTCGTTGGCACTTACCACCTCGGTGATGGGGAATACCACTTCCTTGTCCGAGGTCTTGTAACAGCCGCAGGTGATTTCCGTTCCTTTCATAAAGGCTTCAATCATTACTTCGTCACTTTCCTCGAAAGCTTTTTCGATGGCGGGTTGTATATCTTCCTTAGTCTTTACTTTGGTGACACCGAAGCTGGAACCGCCGGCGTTGGGCTTGATGAAACAAGGCAGACCGATTTTGTTGATTACTTCTTCGTCTGTAATTTCAAATCCTTTACGCAGGATCAGTGATTCGGCTACGCGGATACCGAAGCCTTTCAGGTATTGGTTGCAGGTGAATTTATTGAAAGTCATGGCCGATACCAGTACGTTACAACTGGAGTAGGGGATTCCTAACAGGTCGAAGTAACCTTGCAGGATACCGTTTTCCCCCGGAGTTCCGTGGATGGTGATGTAGGCGAAGTCGAATTGTTTCTTTTCGCCGTTCTCCATGAAACTGAAGTCATTACGGTCTATCGGGGTTTTGGAGCCGTCCGGAAGGACTACTTCCCACCGATGCCCTTCCATCTCTACTATATACAGGTTATAACGCTCTTTGTCAATGAAAGAGTAAAGTCCCTGTGCACTGCGCAAGGAAACGACAAGTTCGCTGGAATCTCCTCCGGCTACTATGGCAATAGTACGTTTCATAGTTCTTCTCTGTTACTGATATAGTTTCTCCACTTGTCTATCAGGTTTGTCATATCCTCGGGCAGCGGAGAGGTGAAGAACATCTCTTCGCCTGTACGGGGATGGACAAAGCCCAGCGTCATGGCGTGTAATGCCTGGCGGGGGCAGGTCTCGAAACAGTTGTTTACGAATTGTTTGTATTTACTAAAATGAGTTCCTTTTAAAATTTCGTTTCCGCCATAACGCTCATCGTTGAACAGCGTGTGTCCGATGTGCTTCATGTGGACACGTATCTGGTGGGTGCGTCCCGTTTCAAGTACACACTCTACCAGCGTGACATAGCCCAGACGTTCCAGTACCCGATAGTGGGTGACGGCGTGCTTTCCTTGGGCGGGGTCACTCAGTACGGCCATTTGCATGCGGTCTTTGGGGTTTCGCCCTATATTCCCTTCTATGGTTCCTTCGTTATTTTCTACGACACCCCATACCAGAGCATTGTATTTACGTTTGGTGGTCTTGTTGTAGAACTGAAGTCCCAAATGAGTCTTGGCATCGGGGGTCTTGGCTACCACGAGCAGGCCTGAGGTATCTTTGTCTATACGGTGGACTAATCCCACTTGCGGATCATTAGGGTCGTATTTGGGATTGTCTTTCAGATGCCATGCTATGGCGTTGACCAGCGTGCCGTGGTAGTTTCCGCATCCCGGATGCACTACCAGTCCGGCCGGTTTGTTGACTACCATCAAATCGTTGTCCTCATAGACTATATCCAATGGAATATCTTCGGGAATGATATCATTATCATAACGTGGACGGTCCATCATCACCGTCAGCACGTCGCAAGGCTTTACTTTATAACTGCTTTTCACCGGTTTGCCGTTCGCCATGATAAGACCGGCATCGGCAGCCTTCTGAATACGGTTGCGCGAAGAGTTGACAAGCCGTTCGAACAAATATTTGTCCACGCGCACCTGTGACTGTCCTTTGTCTACTACTACACGGAAATGTTCATACAGTTCGGCAGGGTTGTCCACTACCGGTTCCACATCATCCAGTGTGTCGTCCAGTTCATCCACATATTCTTCTTTCATCATCACTGTGTGTTAAGTTTAAAACCAAGATTCGTCTACCACCGGTTTGTCATCGTTCGCAGTTCCGGATTCATTTACCAATGCAGAATCTTCGGGCATGGTTTCATTGCCGTTGCCTACCGTGAGTGTCAGTACGGCTTCGTGAGGAACCTTTTCTCCGGCTTTCAAGTCGCGTCCTCGGTATTTTATGCTGTATACCCAGTCTTTTTCGCCGCTGATATATTCGGGTTCGGTTATTTTAAAACCTAATGCACGTAATTTGGCTTCGGCCTGGCGGAGAGAACTATTATCCATGACATCGGGAATGGCTACCTTGGGGGCGCTGTCTGCATTGACGGTCAGATAGACGGTTCTGCCCGACTTCACCTTGGAGCCACCGGCGGGATTCTGTTCCAGAATAGCACCGGGGGCTATTCCTTTTACATAGCTGGAGTCTATGACGATTGATTTTAGTGACTGCTTGTCGAGTTCATTTTCTGCGATCCGCAGATTCATTCCTTTTACATCGGGCACTACCACTGCTTCGCCGTGGCGTGTATAGCTGTCCAGCCATTGAAGGGTTCCCCAGGCTGCTGCCACAATGACCACTACCATCGCTATCAGATTGAGCCAGAAGAAGCGGTTATTCTTGAATGAAAAGAATTCTTTGAATGTTACCATATCTAACTTAATTATTTCGGGTCAAAGATACGACAATTTCATTTCTGTTCCTACATTTAGTTATGAATATCATATACTTTTTGTACCTTTGCACCCCGAAAAAACGACCTGTTTCCTGTCAGAGTAAACAAAATTGAGGTAAAAAGAAGATGAACGAGACAACAAATGAACAAGAGGTGCTGCTATTGCGCCGTAAACTAGACCTTTTATTACGTACCGGCAAGCTGCTGATGGAGAGTGCGGCAGACACTAACCGGATTGAAAGAAACATGAAGCGCGTGGCCGCTTATCTGGGCATTCCGGAAGAGAAACTGCATATTGATATCCGGTGGACGATGCTGATGGTCAATGTGAGTGACGAGAAGCACTCTTTTTCCAAGTTTCAGAAATGCGAGAAACATGGCATCAATATGGAAGCCATTTCAAAAATCAGTAAACTTTCGTGGCGTGCCATTGAGCAGGATTATTCATTGGATAAATACGAGGAAGAACTGGAGAAGATTGCTCGTCAGGAGCGTAATTATACCCCCTATGTCGTGGCAATCTGTACCGGGTTTGCCTGTGGAGGGTTCTGCAAGCTGTTTGGTGGTGACTGGATTGCTTTTCTGATTACGGCTATTTGTACTTTTGTGGGGTTCCGTACCCGTGCCCGTTGTATTGAGTTCGGTATCAATGTATATATGAGTATTGCGATCTCTGCATTTTTATGTACTTGTCTGGCTTATGCGTTTTCTTTTTCAGGTTTATCTTCCACTCCGTATCATCCGTTGCTGGCCTGTACCTTATATATAGTTCCCGGTGTGCCGCTGATAAATTTTGTGGACGATATGATTGACAATCACTTGTTGGTAGGTATTACGCGTGCAGCCAACACGGTAATGATGGTAGGAGGCATGGCGTTTGGTATCGCTTTTGCCTTGAGGCTGCTGGTGATGAGTGATGTGACTATCGACCAGAAGTTCAGTGAACTGAGCATGGTGCCGCACGATGCTTATTGGGTATATGCTGTTGCGGCTGCTATTGCGGCTATGGGATTCGCCACTATATTTAATGTGCAGAGACGTTTGTTGTGGGTGGTGGCTGTAGGTGGAATAATTGCAGTATGTACCCGTAACTTTGTAAACTTTGAATTAGGATATGGTCCGGTGATCGGTTCGTTTATGGGAAGCTTTGTTGTGAGTTTGATAGCTGTCAAAGCCGTTCATTGGTTTCATGTTCCTAATCATGTGCTGACTATTCCTTCTGTCATTCCGATGGTTCCCGGTGTCTTGATGTATCGTTCGTTGCTGGCGCTTATCAATATGCGTGGAGTGGTAGGAGAAGTGACACTTGCTTTTTCCAATGGTATTAACTCGGCGCTTATCATTTTCTGTATAGCCTTGGGGGTAGCTGTTCCTAATATTTTTGCCCGGCGTTACATAGCCAAGGACCGCCAGCGTTTTCTTACACAGATGTTGGCGGAACGCAGAGCTCGTGGTAAATTTATAGAGTGGTAGCTGGTGTATGTAAGCAGTATTCATTAAAACTTGATAGACAAAGAAAAAGGATTTTCCATGCAGGAAAATCCTTTTTCTTTGTCTATCAAGTTTACTCTATTAATTTCTGGGTAAGGCTTCTTTTACTACCATTGGACGACCGGCATATTCTACGCCGTTCAACTGTTTGATAGCGTTTGAAGCTTCTGAAGTTTCCGGCATTTCGACAAAGGCGAAACCTTTTGATCTTCTTGTATCACGGTCAATGATTAACTTGACTGAGCCTACTGTTCCATACTCTTCCATAACTTCTCTCAAATCTACTTCCTTAACGTTGTAGCTAAGGTTTCCAACATACATATTCATAACTGTCAATATAAAAAATTAATAATCTAACAACGAAATTTCAAGAAGCTCTAAATCAGGAATGAATATACTCAATGTGGATAACTGAGAAGATACATGATGAGAATAAAACTAGAATAAATCTCTAATTGTTTGTTGGACAAAGTAAACTCTTTCATTTGGATAATGCACTATATCTCTGCTTTTATTCCATGTTATATATCATTTATTATTATAAATGGTCGGAAATTAACATAACATGGAATGAAAACAGGGTTTTATAGGGTTATTGAGTGTTGACAGGCGGTTTCTCTCTGTATTGGGTAGGGGAACAACCTGTATGCTGTTTGAATACAGTGCTGAAATATCTGGCGGTCGAGAATCCTGTCTTATCTGCTATGTCATTGACACTGAGTTCTGTATGGAGAATAAGCCAGATAGCTCTCTCCATACGTATTTTGGTTATATAGTCGTTGGCTCCCATATCTGTCAATGCTTTCAGCTTATTGTATAAAGAAGCTCTGCTGATTCCTATTTTGTTGCAAATGAATGGAATACCCAACTGTTCGTTATCCAGATGTTCTGTGATTATCTGATTCAGGCGATTTAAAAATTCTTCATCGGCCGAACTGAAGGTTCCTTCTTCGGGTGGCGGCAGAGGACCGATGTCTGTATAGCGGGTACGCATCCGTTCCCGGTTATGCAGTTGGCTACAGACAATTGCATACAGCATACTTACTTCAAAAGGTTTTGTGATGTAGGCGTCTGCTCCGTTTTTATAACCATATAGTTGGCTTTCTTCGTCATTACGTGCAGTGAGCAGGATAACCGGGATATGGCTTATTTCCAAATCTTCTTTTATTTGTTTACATAGCTCATAGCCGTTCATATGGGGCATTTGGATATCGCTTACAACTATATGAGGACGTTTTTCCCGGCAAAGACGCAATGCTTCCTCTCCATCGGCGGCTACCCATATTGTCTTAAACCGGTCTTTCAGGGCTGTTGCCAGATAATCGGTCAGGTCTTTGTTGTCATCTACTATTAATAAGGTATGGCTTGGGGCTGTTTTATTTTCTTCCTGTTGTTCGGGAATGCTTTCTGTTTCTTGCGTGGGTGCCAAAAGTGTATTCAGATATTCTTGTGGGTGCAGCGTGATATTTCCCGGTTCGGTATTTAATGGAAGTTCGAACCAGAAAGTGGCTCCCGGACTTCCGAAATTCTTGTTGTCGTAGGCTCCAATGTTGCCTCCGTGTTGTTCGACCAGTATTTTAGAATAGGACAATCCGATTCCTGTGCCGGGACGACTGTTGTTGCCTTGGTAAAAGCGGACAAAGAGATTGTTGGTATCCACATCTTTCAGTCCCGGACCTTGGTCGGAAATGGATATGCGTACTCTTGTCCTGTCTTCCGACAAACGGGTTGAAATGCTGATTGTACTCTCATCGGGAGTATATTTCAATGCGTTAATTAATAGGTTGGTCAGGATAGTGGTACATTTTTCTTTGTCGAAGCACAAGGTTTGAATCTCCGGCTCAGGTTGATAGACGAGCGTGATGCCTCTGACGGAGGCTTCCGGTTTAAAATCGGAAATCAGTTGCTCCGCCCATTCATCCAATTGTATGCTCTGGATATGGAGTGTGCTTTGTCCTACTTCCATTTTGCGAACATTCAGAACAGTATTCAGAATGTTCTTCATCCGTTCAGATTGTTTACAGATGCTTTGGATCAACGGATAATTTTCGTTGTCGGCGGTAAGTTTGTCCATTAGTTGTTTCAAGGGTGCATGTATCAAGGTCAGTGGAGTCCGGAGCTCATGGCTGATGTTGATGAGAAAGCGCACTTTTTCTTCGTATACCTGCTGTTCATGTTCTTTCATTGCCCACTTTAGCTTGGTTTCTTTGTTGCGCAATATCAGGATGAAAGTGAGGATGACACTGATGAAGATAAAAAGGGTGCAACTTAGGATGAACCAGCCGGATTTATACCAGGGAGGCAGTACTGTCAGGGTAAGAATATCATAGTCTGCTGTCCAGTCACCGTTGCGGGTACTACAGGCGGCTTTTATGTGATAACTGCCTGTAGGCAGACTGCTTAAGTTTATTTCCGGTAAATAAGAATAGATGTTTTGTCCGTTCAGTCCTGTAATGGTGTATCTATACATGGGTTTGCGGAAAATATCCTTATCACGGGTGATGATTTTGATGATGATCGGTTTGCTTTTTTCATTGACACTAAGTTGGTGGTCGTTTGATATCCGGTCGTAGACACGTTCTCCGCCCACTAGGATGTCGGCCAGTTGAAGAGTGGGGAGAAGTGCGGGTTCGTCAGGTAAGTGCCGGTTGATATGTAGCAAGCCGTTTACACCTCCCATATAGACATCTCCGGATGAAGAGAGCAACCGGGGTTTCTCCAGATATTCGTTTTGTACCACTCCGTCCGGTTCACCGAATAAGATGAACTTCTTTTCTTTAATCAGATATGCGAATAATTTTTCTTCCGTTCCTATCCATACACGTCCTTGCCGGTCACAAATGAGCGAGCTTATTTCATTAATCAGGGTATTGGGGACAAGGGTATATTGCTTTGTACCCGGATTATAATAACTTAAACCATGGTTACTGCCTATCCATAGCAATCCGTTCTCGTCTTGTGAAACAGAATTGAACACGGTGTCTGTTTGACAGGTAAATATAAGTTCCAGTTCGTTGAGGCTGGAGTTGATATGATAGATATGTTCCAAATCGTGCAGATAGCAATCCTCTCCTGTGCTGTTTATGGGTAACAATGTACCGACAATATCAGTGATGCCTTTTCCCTTGGTGATGGGAATGAATTGCTTTTTACCAATATGGTATTTATAAGGTATTTCGGATAACATCAAAATGGTTTCAGGAGTATTTTGATATACATTGACTGTTTTTCCCCGATGGCATAAAATATCATTAATGCTGTCGTTGATAATGACAAGCGGCTGATATCGGTGGGTTTCTTTATGAAAGATAAACAGGCCTTGGCTGAATAGCGAAACCAGCAGATGGTCTTTGTCCATGCCGGTGATGGAAGCCACCTTTTCTTCCCAGGTAGAAAGTATGTGATGAAACTTTCCGGTGGCCGGGTCGAAGAGGTTGATGCCCCCTCCGTCTGTTCCGATCCATATTTGATTGTCATGGTCCTGATAAATGGATAGGATTGTTTTCTCACTCAGTCCGTAATTCTGTCCCGGCAGTACGTCTTGATAGGTTTTCATTCCTACCTCTTTAATATTGATTAATCCGTTACGTACACTTCCTGCCCACATATTGTCGCTTTTGTCGTTATATAGACAAAGAATAGAGTTGGCAGGCAAGGAGTAACGATCTCCCGGAATGTACCTCAATGTCGATATCTTGCCGGTCTGCGGATTGAGAATATGGATTCCTCCTCCGTCTGTACCCATCCATATTTGTCCGTTATGCTCTTCTAATGATAGCACTACATTGGTTTTGAGGGGAGAGTTTTGTGTATGATAGGTCTGTAATTGTTTTCCATTGCGGTCATAACAGCTTACTCCCTGATTGTAATGAGCTACCCATACATTCCCTTTTTTATCAATCAACAGTGAGATAATCTGTTCACTGTTGAAGGGAACAGGACGGGTGTTGCCCGTAGCGATATCAATAAACAGAGCTTTTGCCCATCGGTTGGTGGCCAGGAGAGTGCGGGAATCCCATTGGTAAAGATTGGAAATATGATACTTGCCGTTCGGCTTCAACGTATGGAACAGGTTGATAATATGGTCTTCATAGTTGTATTTGTATAGACTGCCTCTTCCCCCGAAGATTACTCCGTCCTCCCATAGGCAAAGAGAACTGGCTATTACCGGATTGTTGTCTTTATCCCGCACAAGGGTAAACTTGTCTTCTTTTTCATTGTAGCGGAATACTCCCTTTTCTGTGATGGCCCAAATGGTATGTTCTTCATCTTCCAAAATATGTGTGACATTACCGCGCAGATATCTTCGCTGTTCGTAACCGTCGAATCGTCCGATTCCTGAGCGTGTCCCTATCCAGACATATCCTTTTTCCTGACTGACTTCCATACAGCGTACCATGGAGGAAAGTCCGTTTTGAGAGGGGATTTGTTGGAAAAAGTACTGTTTGGCTTCTGATATAGAATGCAGTAGAGTGAATAGAAGGAGCAAGGACAGGATTCGTATGTTGTGGGCAGATGTTTTCATTGCTTACTCAAGGTTTGGGAACAAAAATAGTTGATTGTCTTGAATAACACAACAAAATGACGTATGAATAATGCGGACAACCGATAAAAAGTCTCTTTTTGGCTGATTAATTCCTGTCTGCTCCTTCGTTTCCTTTTATTTTGCTATAGCATCGTAAACAGCTTTTGCCATCACTTTCGCTCCTTCTTCATTGGGATGGATATGGTCGGGGAATAATTCCGGCATTCCATCCATTGCGCTGTGAAGGTCAATGACAGGCAGCTTGTTTTTCTTGGCAACCTTCTTAATCATAGGTATAATCTCTTTTGAGATGATATCATCATTAATGCTTTCTCCGGTAAGATATGCCTTTGAAGGATAGCATAGATAGATTTCAGGTTGTGAGGGAAGGGCTTTAAAGGCGTCAATCATGGTTTGTGTATCTTTTATGAAATCTGCTTTATGTACCCAGTTGAATGACTTGCTGTCATTGGTTCCCAGTTTGATAACAACGATATTGGGGTTGAACGCCAATGCTTGTTGGTAAGCTTGTTCTTTCATATAAGGGCGATCACCTTTATTCAGCATGGTACGTGCGCTGACTCCAAAGTTTTTCACCCAGTATTTATCTCCTAGCAAACGGCCTAGAACGGAGGGATAGCTGTCGTGGCTCCGGTTTTTGATTCCTGCTCCGTAAGTAATGCTGTTGCCTACACAGGCTACCCGGACAGCATCTTTACGGGGAGCTTTGAAACTGCGCAACCAGGCGGATAAATCGTTTAACATCTCATTCTTGTAAATGAAGTTTTCGCGGATACCCCAGCCATGTCCGCCACTGGCATAAATATGGAGTACGGCTGGTACATGATTCTTGTGCAGCCCCAGGTAATAATTTACCCCATTGGCAGGAGGAACTGTCTTGTCATCGTCACTGTAGGCGATAAAGGCGCGGGGAGTTTCTTTGGTTACTTGTTTCTCATTGGAAAATTCGGTTTCCAGTTCGGCGGAAGCGTCCTTACCTAAAAGATTATCGTGAGATCCTATGTGAGTATAGGATTTATCCATGGTGATGACAGGATAGAACAGGATTTGAAAGTTAGGGCGGAGTTCGGGGCGGGTATGTGTGGCGATGGTTGAAGCTAGATGCCCTCCGGCAGAGGAGCCCATTATACCTATATCATATGGATTCAGATTCCATACATCGGCACTGTCGCGTGCCATTTTCATGGCAGCTTCGGCGTCCGAGATGGGGAGAGTGCGGTCACCATGAGGCATCCGATATTTCAGTACAATCAGTGCGATGCCTTGTTTGTTGAAGTAAGGTGCCCAGTCATAGCCTTCGTGGTTGACAGCCAGTCCGCCATATCCGCCACCCGGACAGGCTACTATGGCACGGCCTGTCGCCAGTTCGGGAGCCGGAAGGAAGACGCGGAGCGAAGGGGTGTCAATATCAAACGGTTGGGGAGCCTTTTGGGCGGCCAAGGGAAAAGATGCTGATAAGAAGAACAGCAGGATCGTTAAAATAGAAAATTTTAGTTTCATAATATATTGATTAATGGATAAAAACATATTTGGAGATACAAAGATACTTGTTTTTATATTTGGGTTGGTTGTCATTGTCCTTAAAAAAACAATGGCCGGGTTTCCGACTTTGTTTATTACTCCTCTAAAATTGACTATTTCTCGGTGAAATGGACCTTTTTAGCTAATTTTGGACTTAAAAATAGTGATTATTGTACCCCTTATACTTCTGTTTTCCTCTACATTTGCCACAGATTAAAATAATGTTAACTATCATAAATTACTAATTTAAATTTAATTCTATGAAGAAGAACCTCTTTAACGTTTTTCTAGTGTGTGTCTTCTGTGTGGCAGCAATTCCAGATATGTTTGCCCAGCAGATAAAAGTAACAGGTAAAGTTACTGACAGTACGAACGAGGGGATGCCCGGTGTGAATGTACAAGTGAAAGGTACAGCCACGGGAACCATTACAGATTTTGATGGCAATTATTCTATTGATGTTCCTGACTCCAAATCTACATTAGTGTTTTCTTTTATTGGCTATGTGACCCAGCAAGTGCCGGTCGGTGGAAAAAAAGTATTGAATGTTCAGTTGAAAGATGATACCCAGACATTGGATGAAGTGGTGGTAGTGGCTTATGGTACGGCAAGAAAGAGTGATTTGACCGGTGCTACCGCCAGCTTGCGTCCGGATGCTAACGATGCTTCTAAAACAGCTTCTTTTAATAATCTGTTGCAAGGTAAGGTGGCGGGGCTGAATGTAACTTCATCTATGGCTGCTCCGGGAGCTGCCAGTTCTGTGACAATTCGTGGCGCTAACTCATTGCGTGGAGATAACCAGCCTCTGTATGTTATTGATAATGTCCCGCAATCTTCCACCGGGGAATTTGCAGAGTCGGCTATGGGTGGCGGTGATTTCCAGATTGCGCAGGATCCTTTAAGTGCTTTGAATCCTGCGGATATTGAAGATATCACTGTATTAAAAGATGCCTCGGCTACGGCAATTTATGGTTCCCGCGGTGCGAATGGTGTTATTATCATTACGACTAAAAAAGGGAAAGCAGGTAAGGCTAAAGTAAACGTGACTGCAAACTTTACCATTGCGGATGCCCGTAACCTGCATAATATGTTGAATCTGGAACAGTATGCTGCTTATGCCAATATGAAGGCTAATGCCGGCGAGGAAAAGTACTATCCGCAAGCAAATGGCGAGATGCATTATGTGTATGGTGAAAACTTGGATAAATATAAAAAAGATCCTACCAACCCTGAATACTATCGTGTCTTGAGTTATAAGAACTGGCAGAAAGAAGCCTATTCATCTGCTTTCTCTCAAGTCTATTCTGCATCGGTCAGCGGAGGATCGGATGCAATGACTTATTATGTTTCGGGTGGTTTTAAGGATATAAAAGGTATTGTGAGCAATACAGGTATTAAACAAGGTGATTTGCGTGCAAACCTTACGGCTAACCTTTCAAAGTCCGTTACTATGGCGCTTGCTTTGAATGGATCTATCAAACAAAATGATATGATGACCGGGGGTAATACGACAGGTGGTATTGCCGGTTCATTGGCACGTACAGTATTGGATACAGCTCCTTATGAAATTCCGGCAGACGACCCGACATTACAAACGGACATGGACGCAAAAACTACTGTTTATAGCTGGCGGGATGACTATGATGATATAACGGATGATAAAAGCTTTGGCGGTAGTCTGGATTTGAAATGGAATATTTGCAAATACCTTTCGTATAATCTTCGTGCCGGAGGAAATGTGAATATAAACGAACGTGCTCGTTGGTATGGCATGCAGCTCACTATCGGTGCTAATGATCAAGGTGTGCTAGCCATGGCTAATTTGAACAAGACCAATTATAATATAGAGAACTTATTGAATTTAAATATTGACTTGGCGAAAGGTATTCATCTGGGAGCGACTGCTGGTGTAACTTATGACGGACATACATTCTTGAATAAGAATGTGAAGGGTACTCGTTTCTCTAATTTTGACTTACGTACAAAAGGGTTACACCTTGCTTCTGTGAAGACTCATGAACAACCTACCCAAAAGGATTATCAGTTACTGTCTTATCTAGGTCGTATCAATCTTTCTGCTTATGATAAATATTTGCTTACTGCATCTGTACGTGCGGACGGATCAAGTAAATTCAAAAGGGGTAACCGATGGTCTTACTTCCCTTCCTTCTCTTTGGCCTGGCGTATGGAGCAGGAAGAGTTTATGAAGCACATTAACTGGTTGAATCAAATGAAAATACGTTTAGGTTTTGGTGTTACAGGCAATCAGGGCATTAATCCCTATGCTACTTTCTCTGATTATTCACAAATAATAGATTATGCAAAAGCGACAGGGGATCAGATTTTGGCAATGGCGGTAAGCAATTTGCAGAATGACGGGTTGAAGTGGGAACGTACATCTTCTTGGAATGTGGGTCTTGATTTTGCTTTTTTCAACAGCCGTCTGTCAGGATCAGTAGATGTATATCAGAAAAAAACCAATGATTTGCTTATTTCGCGTTCATTGCCTGCTTCCAGTGGTTTTGCAAGTGTGATGTTGAATCAAGGTTCGTTGAAAAACAAAGGTGTTGAAATTAGTTTGAATGGAGATATTCTCCGTAACTTGAATGGTTGGAGTTGGAGTTTGGGCGGAAACATTGGTTTCAATAAATCAAAAATTGGTGACCTGGGTTTTGCACCGACAGATTTTGGAACCTTGAAGAATGTGCGTGGATATCAGGGAACTTCTATAGGAGATCATTTTGGTATTGCTAATCTTTTCATTGCAGGTGAGGCACCGGGATTGTTCTTCGGATATAAGACTCAAGGTATTATTCAGCCGGAAGATATTGTAGATGGAAAAGTTGCTTATACGGCTGCTGACGGATCAACCAAATATTATTCCAGTTCTGTGGCCAATGACTTGGGAGCCGGTAATATAAAAGCGGTGGATATGAATGAGGATGGTGTTGTGGATGAAAAGGATAAAACCATTTTAGGCAATCCGAATCCGGACTTTACTTATGGTTTCCAAACTCGTATTGCCTGGAAAGACCTGTCTGTTTCGGCTTCTTTTAATGGTGTGCATGGTAATCAGATATTGAATACGAATATCCGTTATTATACGCCCTCTCGGCAAGCTGGTAATTTGACACAAGAAGCATTCCGGAATATCTGGACGGAAGAGAATCATTCAAATCTTTATCCGTCGGCTACGGCGAATGTAAAGAACGTGGTTTATGACCGTTATATTGAGGATGGAAGTTACTTGCGTTGTTCGGATATCACTTTGAATTATACATTGCCAAAATCTTGGATGAAGAAAATCGGCTTTCAGAATATAGGTGTATTTGCTTCGGTTAAAAATGCATTTGTCATCACTAATTACAGTGGATACGATCCGGAAATCAATTCGTTTGCTTTTGATGGATTACGCCCGGGCATTGATATGAATGCATTTCCAAGCCAACGTTCTTATGTCTTTGGATTAAATGTGACCTTTTAAATAGTTTAACCGATAATTTTTTTTGTAAAATGAAAAAACTAAAATATATATTTTTATTAGCAGGTGCTTTGTCATTGGCATCCTGTGAATCGTGGCTGGATGAAGACCCGCAATATACGATAAATACAAAAACTCAGTTTAGTACTGTGGAAAATGCCAGACAGGCTTTGATGGGATGTTACGGATATATGTCGGCTGATAATGCTTATGGCCAGGCATGGCAGGAAGTAACATTTGGATATTGTGGTTTTGGATGGTCACAAACGAATGGCAGTTCTACAGATTTATTGGTCTCTATGGACGGAGGAATTGATGAAACCATAAACACAATGGCGTGGAGAGGGATGTATAAAGTGATTGGTGAAACAAATGCATTCATTGCCAATATTGCCGATAGTCCGTTAGAATCGGCTGATAAATTGCCAATGGAAGCGGCTGCTCGTTTTTTGCGTGCATTGGCTTATTATAATTTGGCAGTTACCTATGGAGATGTACCTTTAAAGACCACTCCCTCTGCTCATGACGGAGTAGCTGTTCCTCGTTCTCCTAAAAATGAGGTCTTTGAATTGGTACGTACTGACTGGGAGTTCGCTTATGAGAATTTACCGGAAAAAGATGATGACGGTTTTGCAACGAAGTGGGCGGCGAAAGCGTATTTAGGAAAGCTCTATCATACTTTGGGCTGTCAGGGTGATAATACGGCTTGGGAGAAGGCGAAAGCGTGTTTTGATGAGGTAATGCCTAAATACCGGCTGGCGGATAAATTCAGTGATTTGTTTGTTGATTACGTACAAGGCTCTCCGGAATCTATTTTTCAATTGAATTTTGCACTTGCAGGTTCTACCACCCGTAACCGGGGTAGCTGGCTGGTCGCTCCTAATGGCTCTTGTAATGGGCAGGCTTGGGACCGCATACGTGCTTCAAAAGCTTTGTATGATTATTTTTTGGCTACTTATCCCGGTGATCCACGTATTGAAAGCACATTCCTGACTTATTGGAAGTCTTATGCCGGAGTAGGAAAAGGTGAGAAACCTAAAGAGGAGCCTATAGCTTCGGCGCGCGATACTGTATATGCCTATCCTTATTTTACATATACCATTGAAGGAGAAGAAAAACCTGCCGGATGGAAGAAACCCAAGTTGTATGTAGGACGGATTCCTTACGAGAAATTAGCTGATCCGGCTAGTCCGAAAGCTGAAGAACTTTATGCTATGATTGCCGATACGGCTACTGCGACTCCCGCTGAAAAAGGGTATTTGAAAGGCTTGTTGTCTTTGTTGGAAAATGCGACAAAAAAGCCATCTACCAATACAAAGTCATGGCCCTATTTCAAGAAACCGTGGGATCCTGAGCAGAGTGGTAATAACAGTCATAAGAATTTAATTTTGTATCGTTATGCAGATATGTTGCTGATGGCAGCGGATGTATATAATGAATTGGGGCAGACTGACAAGGCGATAACATTGGCCAATGAGGTGCTGAAGAGAGCGCGTCAATCAGGAAACGCGTCTCAGCCGGCTGACTGGAAGAGTGGCTTGTCTAAGGAACAAGTGCGTGAGAAAATTTATTTTGAACGTATTTTCGAAGGTGCCGGTGAACCGGAAATGTATCAGAAAATGCGTTTACGTGGCACAGAGCTTTTGAAAAAAGCTTTCGAGGTCAACAATGGGCATGGAATTATTCAAGAATCAGTGGCCAATAATCCTAAAGGGAACGGGAACTGGGGAGAACGTATTTTTAATGATGGAAATTTGAATGATGAAAACTTCCTGAAGAAAAATTTATTGCTCCCGGTTCCGAAAGATGAGATAGATACCAATTCTGCTCTTGATTATAGTGATAATAATTATGGTTATACTAATTAAGAAAACATGATAGAACGCTTTATTCAATAGGTCTTTATTGGATTTTTCCGGATGCAGGGCGCACCTGCGCTTTGCATCCGTTTTTTTCTTGTCTGTAACCTGTTTCTGGACATTCTCGGATATAAAATAGTCATTTCCAGACAAGAAACAATAACATAACTTGTATCTTTGCGGATGTTAATTCTTTGCTTATTTAAATTTATGAATATGAACAACCTACAATCAGGATTACTTTTTTCTTTGACCGGCATCACTGCTGTGGCATCTTTGTCATCATGCGCTTCACAAAAGAAAACTGAGGAGCAGAAACCTTACAACATCGTGTATATAATGACCGATGACCATACTGCCCAGATGATGAGCTGCTATGACAAGCGTTATATGGAAACGCCTAACCTTGACCGCATTGCTAATGACGGAGTGCGTTTTACTAACAGTTTTGTGGCCAATTCATTAAGTGGTCCCAGCCGTGCCTGCATGATTACCGGCAAGCATAGTTGTGCTAATAAATTCTATGATAATACCACTTGTATATTTGATGGTTCGCAACAGACTTTTCCGAAGCTGCTGCAACAGGCCGGATACCAGACCGCCCTTATCGGAAAATGGCACTTAGAGAGTCTGCCCACAGGTTTCAATTATTGGGAGATTGTACCCGGACAAGGTGATTACTATAATCCGGATTTTATTACGCAAGACAATGACACCATTCAAAAACATGGGTATATAACCAATATCATTACTGATGATGCCATAGACTGGATGGAGAACAAACGGGATAAAGACAAACCTTTTTGTATTTTGATTCATCACAAGGCTATTCATCGCAACTGGCTGGCAGATACTTGTAACTTGTCTTTGTATGAAGATAAAACTTTTCCGTTGCCCGATAATTTCTTTGATGATTATGAAGGACGTCCTGCGGCAGCGGCTCAGGAAATGAGCATCGTGAAGGATATGGATATGATTTATGACCTTAAGATGCTTCGCCCCGATAAACAAACCCGTTTGAAGGCTCTTTATGAAAATTATATCGGACGTATGGATGAGGGGCAGCGTGCGGCATGGGATAAGTTTTATGGTCCCATTATCGATGACTTCTATAAAAAGAATCCTCAGGGTAAAGAATTGGCCGATTGGAAGTTCCAGCGCTATATGCGTGACTATATGAAAACAGTGAAATCGTTGGATGATAATGTAGGTCGTGTACTGGATTATCTGAAAGAAAAGAATATGCTGGACAATACCTTGGTGGTTTATACTTCAGACCAAGGCTTCTATATGGGAGAACATGGTTGGTTTGACAAACGCTTTATGTACGAAGAATCCATGCATACTCCGCTTATAATGCGGTTGCCCAAAGGTTTTGACAGGAAAGGTGATATTACAGAACTGGTGCAAAACATAGATTATGCACCTACCTTTCTGGAATTGGCAGGTGCTCCTGTTCCCGAAGATATCCAAGGTGTTTCGTTGCTTCCACTGTTGAAAGGAGAAAAACCTGCTGATTGGCGCAAATCATTGTATTATCATTTTTATGAATATCCGGCAGAACATATGGTGAAACGTCATTATGGTGTACGTACAGAGCGTTATAAATTAATTCATTTTTATAACGATATTGATGTGTGGGAATTGTATGATTTACAGGCAGACCCTACGGAAATGCATAATCTTTATGGTCAGAAAGAATATGAACCGGTTGTGACGGAGCTGAAGACTGAATTGGCAAGATTGCAGGAGCAGTATAAGGATCCGGTACGCTTTTCACCCGATAGAGACAAAGAATAAGAAAAATAGCATATATCATGAAATACACCTGTTTGATTTTGCTATGGTCGTTATTTGCGACTATGGCCTTACCTGCTGACAACCTAATCCAATCTATATCTATTGTTCCCTGCCCGGAGAGTATTACTCCGGGTACAGGTTATTTTACTTTCTCCGGAAAAACAGACTTTACGGTAGAAAATGAGGAGCAGGCAGAGGTTGCACGCTGTTTCTCTGCTCTTTTTACCCAGGCGGCCGGATTTACTCCTTGTGTGAAGGTTGGAGAAAAGAAGGGGAAAATCAGTTTCCTCACCGATGACGCATTAAAGAGTGAGGCGTATCATCTGGAAATAACTCCCAGGCAGATAATAGTTAAAGCTTCAGATACAAAAGGTTTTTTTTATGCCTTGCAGACTATTCGTCAGTTATTGCCTGCTTCCATTGAGGGCACAGCGGTGGCGGAAACTGCGGATTGGAGCGTGCCGGCTATGACAATCAAGGATGAACCTCGTTTCGGATATCGTGGATTGATGGTGGATGTGGCCCGCTTTTTTATTCCGAAAGAGAATCTGCTTCGTATTATCGATTGTATGGGAATGTTGAAAATCAATACCCTGCATCTGCATTTGGTGGATGATAATGGTTGGCGTATTGAAATAAAGAGATATCCTTTACTTACGGAAATCGGTTCACGGCGTGTAGATCGTCCTGGAAAATCTTTTCCGGAGCGTCGTAATCCCCGGCAGGGTGAATCGACTGTAGAAAAAGGATTTTACACACAGGAGGATATCCGTGAGATAGTGGCGTATGCCGCCCGACATCAGGTTGAAGTGATTCCTGAAATTGAAATGCCGGCTCATAGTAATGCTGCGTTGGCTTCTTATCCGTTGTTGGCTTGTCCTGTGGTCGATAAATTTATCGGTGTCCTTCCAGGATTGGGAGGAAATCATGCGGATGTGATCTTCTGTGCAGGAAACGATAGTGTATTCACTTTCTTGCAAGGGGTGATTGACGAGGTGGTGGAGCTGTTTCCCTCCAGGTATATTCATTTGGGTGGGGATGAGGCTCGGAAAACGCATTGGAAGGAGTGTCCGCTTTGTCAGGAGCGTATGCGACAGGAAGGCTTGGAGGACGAAGAAGCGTTGCAAGGTTATTTTATGGCGAGAATGAGTAAATATGTACAAAGCAAAGGGAAAGAAGCCATGGGCTGGGATGAACTGACCAATACCCGGATTCCCGACGGAGCAATTATTTATGGTTGGAGAGGCTACGGTCAGGCTGCCGTCAAGGCAGCGGAGCAAGGGCATAGGTTTGTCATGACTCCTGCACGTATCATGTATTTGATTCGTTATCAGGGACCGCAATGGTTTGAACCTTTGACCTATTTTGGGAATAATACATTGAAGGATGTATATAGGTATGAACCGATACAGAAAGAATGGAGTCCGGAGGTACGTTCCTTGCTGATGGGAGTACAGGCTTCTATGTGGACTGAGTTTTGCAATAAACCGGAAGATGTGGAATATCAGCTGTTCCCTCGTCTGGCTGCTTTAGCCGAAGTGGCTTGGACACAGCCTTGGCATAAAAATTGGAGAAGTTTTTTGGTGGCAATGGATAAATTCAACGAGCATCTGTCTGCTAAAGGGATTGTGTTTGCCTGTTCCATGTATAATATACAACATACGGTAACCCCTGTAAATGGAAAGCTACAGGTGAAACTGGAATGTGAACGTCCTGATGTGGAAATCCGTTACACAATGGATGGTAAGGAGCCGACAGACCGGTCTCTGCTATATAAGAGCCCGTTGATGGTGACCGGTACACAAACTATAAAGTGTACGACTTATAGAGCAGGTCGGCAGATGGGAAAAACATTGACATTGCCTTTGGTCTGGAATAAGGCTACCGCCAAACCTGTTTTAGGAAATACACAGGCCGGGAAGATTTTAGTAAATGGTATACGTGGCAGCTTGCGCCAGTCGGATTTCGAATGGCATTCATGGGAAAGCAGTGATTCTGTCGCTTTTACTATAGATTTGCAAAAGAAGGAGTCGCTTCGTTCTGTATCAGTGGGATGCATAACGAATTATGGCATGGCAGCCCATAAACCGGCAGATATTGAAGTGTGGGTTTCAAATGATAATCGGGATTATCGTAAAGTATCCGGTAAACAGTTCACGGATGGAGAGATTTTCCGTGAAGGGACTTTCAAAGAGGATGTGGTACTTGATTTGAATAAGGAAATTGGCCGTTATGTGCGGATTATTGCTAAAGGAGCCGGAGAGTGTCCTGCAACCCATGTACGCCCCGGACAAGAGGCAAGGATTTATTTTGATGAGGTAATGATAGAATAAATAGATATATGAGAAATACATTATTATATTTTTTGGCTGCTCTGGTTATATTTCCAATAATGGCGCAACAACAACCCGAATGGCAGAGCCAATATGCTGTCGGACTGAACAAACTGGCCCCTCATACTTATGTGTGGCCTTATCAAACCGTATCTGATATCCGTAACGGAGATTATGAATCTTCTCCTTATTACATGAGTCTGAACGGTAGTTGGAAATTCCATTGGGTAAAGAATCCCGATAACCGTCCGAAGGATTTTTATAAACCGGAGTTTTATACAGGAGGATGGGCGGATATTCAGGTTCCCGGCAATTGGGAACGTCAAGGATATGGAACAGCTATTTATGTAAACGAAACCTATGAGTTCGATGACAAACTGTTCCATTTTAAAAAGAATCCGCCTTTAGTTCCATATAAAGAGAATGAAGTCGGTTCCTACAGACGTACCTTTACAATTCCTGCCGATTGGGAAGACCGCCGTGTGGTTATCTGTTGTGAAGGAGTGATTTCTTTTTACTATATTTGGGTGAACGGACATCTGTTGGGCTATAATCAAGGTTCAAAGACACCGGCCGAATGGGATATCACTGATAAATTGAAGAAAGGTGAGAATACGGTGGCATTGGAGGTTTACCGTTGGAGTGCCGGTTCGTATTTGGAGTGCCAGGATATGTGGCGGTTGAGTGGTATTGAACGTGATGTGTATCTTTACAGCACTCCTAAACAGTATATAGCCGATTACAAAGTAACCTCTTCTCTAGACAAACAACAATATAAAGAAGGTATTTTCGGTTTGGAAGCTACCATTGAAGGACCTTCTACTTCCATGACTACCTTTGCTTACCGACTGGAAGATAAAACCGGTAAGGCGGTTCTGCAAGGTGAATATCCTATCAAATCGAAGGGATTGAGCCATTTCTTGAAGTTGGATGAACAAAGTTTGCCGGATGTGGAAGTCTGGAGTGCTGAGCATCCGAATCTTTATACGCTGATCCTGGAATTGAAAGATGTAACAGGTAAAGTAACGGAACTTACCGGATGTGAAGTAGGTTTCCGCACTTCGGAAATTAAGGACGGACGTTTTTGCATCAATGGTGTGCCGGTCTTGGTAAAGGGAACGAACCGTCATGAACATTCCCAATTAGGACGGACTGTAAGCAAGGAACTGATGGAAAAAGATATCAAATTGATGAAACAGCATAATATCAATACGGTCCGCAATTCGCACTATCCTACCCATCCTTATTGGTATCAGCTTTGTGATCGTTATGGACTTTATATGATAGATGAAGCTAATATTGAATCACATGGCATGGGGTATGGACCTGCTTCATTGGCCAAAGATTCCACTTGGTTGCCTGCCCACATGGATCGTACCCAACGTATGTATGAGCGTTCCAAGAATCATCCGGCTATCGTCATCTGGTCATTGGGGAATGAAGCCGGAAACGGTATTAACTTCGAACGTACATATGACTGGATGAAGTCAGTGGAGAAAAGTCGTCCTGTACAATATGAACGGGCCGAACAGAATTATAATACCGATATCTATTGCCGTATGTATCGCAGCGTGGAAGAACTCATGGCCTATGCCCGCCAGACAGAACCTAAAGTCTATCGTCCTTTCATCATGACAGAGTATCTGCATACTATGGGTAATAGTGGCGGAGGATTAAAGGAATATATGCATGTATTCGAAACCGAACCGATTGTTCAGGGAGGTTGTATCTGGGATTGGGTGGATCAATCTTTCCGCGAGATAGATAAGGATGGTAAATGGTATTGGAGTTATGGTGGGGATTATGGTCCGAAGGATGTGCCCAGCTTTGGCAATTTCTGTTGTAACGGGTTGGTCAATGCAGCCCGCGAACCGCATCCGCATCTCATTGAAGTGAAGAAAGAGTATCAATATATCAAATCGGCACTGACCGATCCTAAGAAGCTGACAGTGGAAGTCAAGAACTGGTATGACTTTACCAATTTGAATGCCTATACGTTGCACTGGCAGGTCATGGGGGATGATGGGAAAGTGATAGCAGAAGGAACTCGAAAAGCAGACTGTGCCCCTCATGAGGTTGTAACATTCTCTTTGGGTGCTGTAAAGTTGCCTTCTACGATTCGTGAGGCTTATTTGAATCTGTCTTGGACGCCTGATAAGGAAACTCCCTTTATTGGAACTCATGACGAAGTGGCCTATGACCAGTTTGTACTGTCTGCCAACAAAGGGTATCGTGCGCCGGAAATCAAATTGGCTGATAAGGTGAAGATAGATATTGATCCTGCAACCGGCGCTTTACGCTCTTATATATATAAAGGTAAAGAGATGCTTTCATCTCCTGTAGTTCTCAGCCTTTATCGTCCTGTAACGGACAATGACAGCAGGGAAAAAACAGGAGGAGCCAAAGTTTGGAGGAAAGAAGGTTTGGATAATATGATTCAAAAAGCTACTTTTGTCAAAGCATCTGAAACAGGTGGTAAAGCGGAAGTAGAATTATGGAATGCTAAAGGCGTAAAGTTGGGAATGGCTACCTTTGTATATACTTTGCAGAGCAATGGTGCATTAAAAGTAAAGACAACTTTCCTGCCGGATACTTCTGCTGTTACTTCATTGGCTAGAGTGGGCCTGGCATTTGAAATGCCGTATGCCTATAACAAGGTTTCTTATTTGGGACGTGGTGAACATGAAACTTATATAGACCGTAATCAGTCTGGATGTATTGGAATTTACCATACAGATGCAGAACGTATGTTCCATTATTATGTGAAGCCCCAGGCTACAGGAAACCGTACGGATGTGCGTTGGATGGAATTGGCGGATGAGGCAGGAGAAGGTTTGTCTTTCCGTTCGGATAAAGTGTTTCAGTTCAGTGTTATTCCATTTACGGATTCTAATGTAGATAAAGCTACTCATATTAATAAACTTGAGAGAACAGGGATTATAAATGTTCACTTAGATGCGGAACAGTCGGGGGTAGGTACTGCGACTTGTGGTCCGGGGGTATTGCCGCCATATCGTGTTCCGGTGGAGAAGCATACGTTTGAGTTTATGATTCGTCCATTAAAATAACCTAGTAATAAAGAAAAATGAGAAAAACGATTCTAACCGCAGCCTTACTTTGTGCTTTTCTGGGAACTCAGGCACAGGAGTATTATGAGAAACACGTAGCTTTTCCGGCAGGAGCGACTACGGAACAGAAGATAGATATGGCTTCCCGTTTGGTGCCTACACCGCAACAGTTGGCATGGCAACAAATGGAATTCACTTGTTTCCTTCATTTTGGTATTAATACCTTTACAGGCCGTGAATGGGGAGATGGTAAAGAAGATCCGGCCATTTTCAATCCTACCGAATTGGATTGTGAACAATGGGTAAGAGCTCTGAAGGAAGGTGGCTTCAAAATGGCTATCATTACTGCCAAGCATCATGATGGTTTCTGTTTGTGGCCTACCCGGACAACCAAGCATTCTGTTGCTTCTTCTCCATGGAAAAACGGAAAAGGGGATGTGGTACAGGAACTCCGCAAAGCTTGTGACAAGTATGGATTGAAATTCGGAGTCTATCTTTCTCCTTGGGATCGTAATGCGGAATGTTACGGACAAGGAGAAGCTTATAATAAGTTTTTCATCGAACAGCTGACTGAACTGCTTACCAATTACGGAGAAGTGCATGAGGTATGGTTTGATGGAGCTAACGGCGAAGGACCTAACGGAAAGAAGCAGGAATATGATTGGGACGCTATTTTGAAGACTATCCGTCGTCTTCAACCTAAGGCAGTTACCGCTATCATGGGCGATGATGTGCGTTGGGTAGGTAATGAAGGTGGATTGGGACGTACCACGGAATGGAGTGCAACGGCTTTGATGCCTAATTCTTATCCGGGTTCTGATGAAGTCTATAAGAGATTGGGCATAAATGCTATGTCCAAGGATTTGGGAAGCCGTGAATTGGTATCTAAAGCATCGGATTTGTTCTGGTATCCTTCTGAAGTTGATGTTTCTATCCGTCCGGGATGGTTCTATCATGCCGAACAGGATAATCAAGTTCGTTCACTTGCCAACTTGGTGAATATTTATTATCGTTCTGTGGGTTGTAACTCTGTTTTGTTGCTGAATATTCCACCCGATAAACGTGGTTTGATGCACGAGAATGATGTGAAACGTATCAAGGAGTTGACGGAATATATAAAAAAGACCTTTGCCGATAATAAAGTTGAGAAGGGAAATAGGATATGGACAGCCAAAGTAGGAGATACGAAAGAATATAAGGTGAGGAAGAATACACTTGTTAATACTTTCTTAATTCAGGAGGATATTACAAAAGGCCAGCGTGTGGAAGGTTTTACAGTAGAAGTGTTCGCCAATGGCGCATGGCATCATGTGGGTGAGGGAACTACGGTGGGATATAAACGGTTGTTGCCTTTCTCGGATAGTCATGCCGAAAAGGTTAGAGTGACAATTACGGGTGCTCGTGGAACCGTCAATATCAGTAACATAGGCTTGTATTATGCTGAACCATTGGTTGATAAAACGATGAAAGTAACCTTGAGTGATGTCCCGGTGGATGGTTGGAAAACAGTGGGCATGGATGCAGCCGCAGCCATCGATGGAAAACAGGAAACTGTTTGGAAAACCGAAACTTTAACTCCCTTGGTGGTTGATATGGGTAAAGAAGTGGAAATAGCCGGTTTCAGTTATGCTCCTGCACAGGAGGAGGATCTGACTGGCACTATCTATAAATACAACTTTTATGTCAGCCGGGATGGTAAGGATTGGATGAAGTGTGACGCTACAGGTGAATTCAGTAATATCATGCATAATCCTGTTCCTTATTTTGTACGTTTCGGAAAGACTTATCCAGCCCGTTATTTTAAACTGGAGCCTGTTACCGAAATAAATAACAAAGCAGTAACTGCTGTCGGTGAGATAGGAGTATTGTTGAAATAAATCAGGTTAATATATTTTTTTATTTTAGGAGAAGTTATGTCAAAAGTCGGGTGAGAGAATCATCTGGGTTTTGACGTAACTTCTTTTGTATATGGAGGGCATATTAAGGAATTAGCTAATAATCTGTTAAGAGCTTTCCGGATTTTGAGAAAACGTATTATATTTGCATAAGCATAACAGATATTCAACTTTTTGATTAATTGTAGAAAGCCTTTGTTTAATCGATATCACTTAAATGAGTAAAATATGAAAAAAAGCTTGTACTTTCTTTTTATATTAGCCTTGTTCTGTTTGACAGGCTGCAAGGATGCGCTTGTTCCGAAACCTATAAAGCTCACTTGCAATATCAATACATTTGACGCTCCTATATCATGTATCAGCCGTTCGACAGCAGATGCGGATAAACTTTATATTGGTCAGGAAGACGGTTGTATCATAGAAAAAGTGAACAATAATTGCCAGACCTATTCCATTAATAGCAACCGGCGTATATATGATATATTGGAATATAGTGAAGATTCTCTGTTTGTGGGAACAAGAGATGCCGGTTTGAAACTATTGGCTAAATCCTCTCGGCAGACCCAGACTTACTACATAAAAAATAAGAGGATGAATTATTCGGTATATAGTATGGCTCTGGATGATGACAAACAGTGTTTGTATGTGGGGACTAGTAATGGACTGTTTAGATTGAATTTGAAAGATGGTTCCACATCTCATGAACTCACTCCCATTCAACTAGGGAAATGTAGTAAAAACTGTGGGGTGAATAAGGTTGTGATAAAGGAAAAAAAACTATATGTGGCTAGTGAACAGGGGTTGTTTGTTGTCCGTAATCTTGAAAAGGACTTTAAACGACCTGTTATAGATTCTCTGGTTACCAATGTCAGTGTTTATAATGATACAGTATATGCTTTGTTGGAAAATTCGGTTTTTAAGATATCTCCCGATGGAAAAAAGACGCTTGTACGCAAAGGACGGTGCTACTTGTATGCTCAAGGACCCGACAAGGATGAATGGTTTATCAGTGCTAATTCTATACTTTATGTCAAAGACGGTTGCACTTTAGAATATGATTTGCCGAATGGTATCAGTACTATCGCCAGGCAGATAGGCTTTATGGGGAAAGATTTTCTGCATCTGGCATGCAGAGAGGCTATGCTTTCTTTTGCCTTGCGACAGAACTCGGCAGATTTAGACAATAATGTATTGGCGGTTAGTGATAAAAGGACGGGAGACTCCATTTTCTTTATTACCGATGATCTTCGTTTACATCTGTATAAGTTTGTCTATAATCATCCGGAATTCAAATCAAAGTCTTTAGGAAAGATTGAAGGCTTGGATATTGTGGGTAATGATATTATAAAATTTTTGGAAACCAGTCCTAATACTTTCTTTCTTGCTACGCGTAAGAAACTTTATAAGATTAAAGGCAATAGAGCGGAGTGTCTTTTGCAGTTCAGTAACACGAAAGGGCAGAATAATATCACTTCTCTTTATTATTCCACCGCGGAACATTGTCTTTATGTGGGTACTAGGGAATATTTAGGTATTATAGATGAACAGCAGGACCATATTGTAACTCCTATTCCGGTTGTGTCAGATAAAGGGGTGAAAGATACTATCGACGCTTATATTACCGGAATTTGTGAGAATGAGGATAGTATTTATGTAACGACCTTGAACAAAGGATTGTATGGAAGACCTTTAAACAGGCCGCAGGAATCTTTCTGGCAGATACGTGATTTATCAGGGTATGAGAGTGTTTATGGTGTGATAATGAATGGTAGAAATAAATATTTGAATACCTCGTTGGGAATCGTTAATGAAGAAAATGCGACCTTGTTGCCAGTGAAACATGTGAAATCAATATCGGGAGCTCTTGAAAAGAATCCTAATGAGGGCTTTTTCATACTCTATTATTATGGTATGAGTTTTAAGGGATTGGATGATGCCGGTGTCCCAGAACCATTATTCTGCGATTTGGCTTTTAGCAAGTCTTGTATTGCCGTCAATGGACGGAAAGCGGTTTTGGGATGTAAGTCAGGATTATTCCTTTTTGATGGTAAATCAGGCTTGCTTCCTATCTCGATAGAAAAAGAAGAGATGTCCTATGCGCTGTATATCATCCTGTCAATAGCGGTGCTGCTATCGGCTTTTCTTGCTCTTTTCCTTTTGAAAAGACGGAAAAAAGGAACTCGGAAAGCGCTGATGGATAAAAAAGGGATAAATCCGGATGATGTCGGGATGAATTGGGAGGAACTGGAAATGGACGTTCATAAGGTTGACAAAAAAGTCAAGACCCTGTTTGATGCCTTGGGATACAGAAAAACAGAGGGAGAGGATGATATGCGTCAAGAACTGAAACAGGTGTGTTTGGATTTTGCTGACAAATATCCTGAATTGGGTAAATTATCCTTTATGAAACGAAGGGGAAAAGAAAGGTATTTTATAACGATACTTCTGATGATAGAAGATATTGATGCTGCTATTATTTCAAGAGTGCTGGATGTGGATCAGGCAACGGTAACAAGACATAAGTATAATGTAAGGAAAGAAATAGAACAACTTTATCCTGATGGGGAGTTTGATTGTAAAGTCATCAATCTGCTTTATGACCGTATCAATTCAAGAAGAAAATAAGTTCATCTTTAGAGTTATCTCAATTTATTGTATTTCGTAGAGCCGGCTTCGTGTATCTGTTTTGTTATGAGGAATGGCTTTTTTGCCGGAAGTGCTGAAACACTTCCGGCTCTCCTTTTTTTCTCCTTTTCTCTTCTAGGATGTTTTGGTCATATAAAAGGAGGAAACGGGATTAAAAAGGTATTTTCGGGATAATTTCAAACACTACTTTTGTTTCCGTCAGATGCGGACACTCTGATTGTTTGTCGTACGTTCCGTAGATGATTAAAATGTTTTTCGAAAAACCAATTGAATTTTATTAATTAACCGTTTAAACTAAACTTTTATCATGAAAACAAAGTTTGCCTTACTTCTAGTGTTTTGTGCCATTTCATTAAACATCTTTGCACAAGAGAAAAAAATAAAGGATAGAAGAACCAATCCCGAACTTTATTATTTGGAAGAATCGGAGGTTGCCAATAGTCTGGAGTTACTGCCTCCTCCTCCTGAAGCAGGAAGTATTTTGTTCTTGTATGACAAAGCCCGTTACGACTGGGGGAAATTGCAAAGGGATACTCCTAGGGGTGAACAAGCTGTCAGTGATGCCCGTGTAAATGGTGATGGCGTTCCCTTTGCCTTTTCGGAGGCTTTTGGTATTGAAATAACGAGGGATAAAACGCCGGAACTGTATAGGCTCATTATTAATATGAGAGAGGATGCCGGAGATTTGGCTACCCGTCATGCTAAAGAGTATTATATGCGTGTACGTCCTTTTAGTTTTTTCAATGAAATGACTTGTAATCCCGAACAGCAGGAAGAACTTTCAACGAACGGTTCCTATCCTTCGGGACATACAGCCATAGGATGGGCTACTGCCCTTGTTTTGGCAGAAATCAATCCTGACAGGCAGAATGAGATTCTGAAAAGAGGATTTGAAATGGGACAGAGTCGTGTTATTTGTGGGTATCATTTCCAAAGTGATGTAGATGCTGCCCGAATTGTGGCGAGTGCTGTTGTTGCCCGTCTCCATGCCAACGATGCTTTTGTGAAACAGCTTAATAAGGCGAAAGATGAGTTCTCCAAGCTGCAAAAAGCAGGACTCATTCAGTCTGTTTCCAAAAAATAATTCCCTATAACTTAACCATAAACCGTAACTATTTAATGTAATGTTTTTCTTAGATGAACCGGACAAGAGTATTTGCTGAGCCTAAAAGCATGACTATTGATCGGATGCTGATGGGAGGAGGAGTCTGACTGATTGCTTTCATTGTGTGGTCTTACAGATTCTTCACTGCCCTCAGTATGATAAAAATCAGAGACAGACTGACAGGATACTTGGATGGTTACCATTAAAACTGTATATTATGAAAAATCTTATATCATTAGGAGTTTTTCTCCTGATATTGCTCTCCGTACAGGTAAATGCACAGGAACAATCAGTTTTGAAAATACGTCCTACAGGACGAATCTTGATGGATGGAGGCTTGTTTCATTCAGATAATAAAAACTTTGTAGATGGTGTAGCGATTCCTGATGCCCGGATAGGTGTAAAAGCAACCTATGGAAAATATAAAGCGAAAGTGGATATAGGCTATGCGTATGGAAAGGTCAGTTTAAAAGACATATTTGTAGAAAGACAATTTTCCTCACATGCGTTATTACGTGTAGGGAATTTTGTACATCAGTTCGGGCTTCAAAGTTCTACTAGTTCGTCTATGAAAGTAACCATGGAGGAGCCGGCAAGTAATGAGGCTTTTTTCAACAGCCGGCTGATGGGGGCTATGTTTGTGTATGACAAAAATGATTTTTTCGGTACAGCTAGTGTTCATGTGGAGAGCGAGGCTCTTAAGAAGAAATCCAATGAATTGGGTAAAATGGGTTATGGTGCTATGAGCCGCCTGGTCTATCGTCCTTTACATGATACAGGGAGATTGTTTCAGTTGGGTATTTCCGGTGCTTACGAAACACCTAGATACAATAGCGAACCTACACTTAACCATACTAGCTTTGACTTGGGGGCTAATTTCCCGACGCGTATTGCAAAAGTCAGAGCTGTGAATGCCTTGATTCCGGATGCAAAGAACTTGATAAAATTTACACCGGAGATGATAGCAGGATATGGTCCTGTGGCATTGGAAGCACAATATTATTATCTTCAAGTGAACCGGGAAAAGGATTTTAAGAATTATAAAGCGAGTGGTATGTATGGAATACTGAGAGGTTTGCTGATAGGTGGTAATTATAGATATTCACATACGGATTGTGGTATTGCCACTCCGGACTCTGGTTCGTTGGAATGCGTATTCGGATATAACTATACTGATATGTCGGATACCCGGTCCCATATTTATGGCGGGCGTTTGAACGATGTCTCTTTTACTGTCAATTATTATATCAATAAGTATATGATATGGAGATTCCGGTACTCTTATACTAAGATAACGGATAGAGTGGGATTTGAAAATCAGTCATTAAGTGCGTTTCAGACACGTTTTCAAGTGATATTTTAAATAGAGGGTCAGAGTTTCATTTTGTTTCAAGAGTTTGAAGCAAGGTGGAACTCTTATATTTGAAACAGATTGGGTGGCAAGAAGAATGTCCTTTTGGGGGTAGAGGGTAGCATAAACCTGTTACTGTAAGAACGAATATTGAAAAATAGCTTTATCTTTGTATTCTTTATACTAGGAATTAAATGAAAAACAAATGAAAGAAGCAACCATAACTCCTTTTGCAAAGCCGCTATATATAATGACCAAACCTGTAGGTGCGGTTTGTAATCTGGCCTGTGATTATTGTTACTATTTGGAAAAATCCAAGTTATATGAGGAACAGCCGCGTCATGTGATGAGCGATGAATTACTGGAGAAATTTATTAAAGAATATATTCAGTCGCAAACCATGCCGCAAGTTTTGTTTACCTGGCATGGGGGAGAAACTTTGATGCGTCCTTTAGTTTTTTATAAGAAAGCCTTGGAACTTCAGAAAAAATATGCAGGTGGTAGAACCATTGATAATTGCATTCAGACAAATGGCACATTGCTGACAGATGAATGGTGTGAATTCTTCCGTGAGAATAATTTTTTGGTAGGCATTTCTATAGACGGTCCTCAGGAATTTCACGATGAATACCGGAAGAACAAGATGGGACAACCTTCTTTCTATAAGGTAATGAAAGGGATTAACCTGTTGAAAAAGCATGGAGTGGAATGGAATGCCATGGCAGTGGTCAATGACTATAATGCAGATTATCCGTTGGACTTCTATCGTTTCTTTCGTGACGAACTTGATTGTCATTATATACAGTTTACTCCCATTGTCGAGCGACTGTCTAGCCGTGCGGACGGTCTTCGGCTTTCTTCATTAAAGCAAAAAGACGGTGAACTGGCTCCTTTCTCCATTACTCCCGAGCAGTGGGGGAATTTCCTTTGTACTATTTTCGACGAATGGGTACTGAATGACGTGGGCAATTACTATATTCAGTTGTTTGATTCTACGCTGGCCAATTGGGTGGGACAGCAGCCAGGCGTTTGTTCATTAGCTAAATATTGTGGACATACAGCCGTGATGGAATTCAACGGTGATGTGTATGCTTGCGATCATTTTGTCTTTCCTGAGTATAAATTGGGAAATATTTATCAGAAGACTTTGGTGGAGATGATGTATGGTAAAGAACAGGAAACTTTTGGTGTGATGAAGCACAATAGTCTGCCACAGCAGTGCCTGAACTGTTCTTATGAGTTTGCCTGTCATGGGGAATGTCCGAAGAATCGTTTTATGTTAAGTAAAGACGGTGAACCGGGATTGAATTACTTGTGTAAGGGATATTATCAATTCTTTGACCACGTAGCACCCTATATGGATTTTATGAAGAAGGAATATCTGGCGGAACGCGCTCCGGCTAATGTGATGGAGTGGGCGAGAGAAAGGAGAAATAAATAGACTGTTTTCAGTAAGCCGACTGTATGGAACAAGCAAGTCAACTTACCTGGTCGTTTCAGTTGACTTATTTGATCATTTAAGTTAAGTTACTTTTTCATGGCTGTTCGGCTTAGTTGGAAAAATAAAAGGAGCAAAGTCTCTACGACTTCACTCCTTTTATTTTTTCCGGTCAGATGAATTATTTTCCGTTGTATTCATCAGATACAGTTAATTTCTTACGACCTTTTGCACGACGGCTGGCTAATACGCGACGACCGTTAGCAGTTGCCATTCTTTCACGGAATCCATGTTTGTTTTTTCTCTTTCTGTTAGAGGGTTGGAACGTTCTTTTCATTGTATATACTTATTTTATGTTATTATTCACCATGAGTAACGGGCTGCAAAATTAGTGACTTTTTTGAAATAAACAAAGAGATAACTCATTTTTAGTGATTTCTTTTTGCGTTTTTTCTTGATTTACATTACTTTTGCACTCGAAATCACAGCTATAAGTGAATATAATCTGAAATAATAATCAAATATAAGCGAAGAAAAGTATGATTAATGCTCAAGACATTAAAATCGGAACAGCTATCCGTATGGACGGCAAATTGTATTTCTGTATTGACTTCCTGCATGTAAAACCGGGAAAAGGTAACACATTCATGCGTACTAAATTGAAAGATGTGGTTAATGGTTACGTTTTGGAACGTCGTTTCAACATCGGTGAAAAATTGGAAGATGTACGTGTGGAACGTCGTCCACACCAATATTTGTATATGGAAGGTGCAGACTATATTTTTATGAATCAGGAAACATTCGACCAAATTCCTATTGCTCATGACTTGATTAACGGAGTAGACTTCCTGTTGGAAGGAATGGTGGTGGATGTGGTTTCTGATGCTTCTACAGAAACAGTATTGTTTGCTGATGTTCCGGTAAAAGTGCAGATGAAAATTACTTATACCGAACCGGGTCTGAAAGGGGATACGGCTACCAATACGTTGAAACCTGCTACAGTGGAATCGGGTGCTACCGTGCGTGTTCCTTTATTCATTAATGAAGGTGAAACAATTGAAATTGATACTCGTGACGGTTCATATGTAGGCCGTGTGAAAGCATAATCTATTTATATATGCATATAAAAAGGCGGAACTTGTTGCAAGCTCCGCCTTTTTTATGTTTCTTTGTACTTCTCTGTGATGGATAAAATCAAAATAAAGCAATGAGATATTCTTTTATTATACCGGTTTATAATCGTCCTGAAGAGGTGGATGAGTTATTGAACAGTCTTACAAGGCAGACAAATAAGAATTTTGAAGTCCTGATAGTGGAGGATGGTTCATCTGTTCCGTGCAAGGAAGTGGTAGATAATTACGCTGACCGGTTGGATATATGTTATTATTTCAAATCCAATTCCGGTCCCGGGCAGACCCGCAATTATGGAGCGGAACGGGGGCATGGAGAATATCTTATCATATTGGATTCTGATTGCATTTTGCCTGAAGGGTATTTGGCGGCTGTCGAGTCAGAGCTTCAACGGCAGAAGGCAGATGCTTTTGGTGGTCCTGACCGTGCTCATGATTCGTTTACCAATATACAGAAAGCAATAAATTATGCCATGACTTCGTTTTTTACTACCGGAGGTATCCGTGGAGGGAAGAAAAAAATGGATAAATTCTATCCCCGTAGTTTTAATATGGGGGTACGGGCTGAGGTATATAAAGCGTTGGGAGGATTTTCTAAGATGCGTTTTGGAGAAGATATTGATTTCAGTATCCGTATCTTTCAAGGGGGATATGCTTGTCGGTTGTTCCCTGAAGCATGGGTGTGGCACAAGCGTCGTACCGATTTGAAGAAGTTTTTCAAGCAAGTGCATAATTCGGGTATTGCCCGTATCAATCTGTATAAAAAGTATCCTGAATCATTGAAAGTTGTACATTTGTTACCGGCACTTTTTACTATAGGAATTGTATTCCTGTTGTTATGTTCGTTGGTTTGTAGCTGGAGTTTGTCTTTGCTGCTGCTTTTTGCTCTTATCATTTGTGTAGACTCCACATTGCGAAATAAAAGTTTCAAAATAGGATTATTATCCATCCTTGCTTCTTTTATTCAGTTGATTGGCTATGGAACTGGTTTCCTGCGGGCCTGGTGGAAACGCTGTGTGTTGGGGAAAAACGAATTTGCCGCATTTGAGAAGAATTTTTATAAATAGAATTTTACCATGAAGAGGTATTAAAAGTGATGGACTTTTTATACGTCTTTATGGCGGGGAAAAATAAAGAAAGATGGCAGAAAAACTAACCATAAACCAATGGGCGGAAGAAGATCGTCCTCGTGAAAAGATGATGTTGCATGGAGTGGGGACACTTTCGGATGCTGAGTTGCTTGCTATTCTGATAGGTTCGGGAAATACGGAGGATTCTGCTGTGGAGTTAATGCGTAAAGTGTTGAGTGATTATCATAATAGTTTGAATGAATTGGGCAAAACTACCGTAGATGAACTGTGTCACTATAAAGGAATAGGTCCTGCCAAAGCTATCACCATTTTGGCGGCTTCCGAATTGGGAAAGCGCCGAAAGGAGGAAGAAGGAAAAGAACGTAAGGTCATTCTCAGCTCCCGTGATGTTTATCAATATTTTTATCCGTTGATGTGTGATTTGCCTACAGAGGAATGCTGGGTCTTGTTGTTGAATCAAGCTTCCAAAGTAATTGACCGTATAAAGATAAGTTCCGGAGGCCTGGTCTCTACAGCGGTAGATGTCCGTTGTGTATTGAGGGAAGCATTATTGAAACGGGCCGTTGCCATGGCACTTTGTCACAACCATCCTTCCGGCAGTATGCGACCTAGTACAGAGGATGATCGGTTGACGGAACATCTTGACAAGGCGGCAAAAGTAATGAACATAAGACTGATAGATCATGTTATTTTAACGGATGGCAAATTTTATAGCTATGCTGATGAAGGAAAAATATAGAAAATCATTAAATTTGCAATTAAAACAACGAGAGATATGGATGCAGATACCCGTTTAAAAACAGAAGAGAAGATTATAGCCATGTTGAAAACCGTATATGATCCCGAGATTCCGGTGAATATATACGATTTAGGCTTGATATATAAGATTGATTTGCAAGATGATGGAGAAGTAGTGTTAGATATGACATTGACTGCCCCCAATTGTCCTGCTGCTGATTTTATTATGGAGGATGTCCGTCAGAAAGTCGACTCTGTGGAAGGAGTTACTTCATCGGTCGTGAACTTGGTTTTTGAACCCGAATGGGATAAAGATATGATGAGTGAAGAAGCTAAATTGGAATTGGGTTTCCTCTAATAAATTGAAAGTTGAGAATTAAAATTGGAAAATAAGAATTGCCAATATGTCTAAGTTATTGGACAAGGTGTTGTTTTTTTAATTCTCTATTCTCGGATTTTTAATTTATGAGGTATTTAATTTAGTAAGATTATGAAGAACGTATATTTCCTTTCCGATGCACATTTAGGTTCTCGTGCCATAGCACACGGGCGGACACAGGAGCGCCGTTTGGTGAATTTTCTGGATAGTATAAAACATAATGCTGCAGCAGTGTACCTGTTAGGAGATATATTCGACTTTTGGTACGAGTTCAAACTGGTAGTGCCGAAAGGCTATACTCGTTTCTTGGGGAAGATTTCCGAGTTGACCGATTTGGGAGTGGAGGTGCATTTCTTTATCGGTAATCATGACATCTGGTGTGGTGATTATTTGGAAAAAGAGTGCGGGGTAACTATTCATCGTCAGCCGTTGACCTGTGAGATTTATGGGAAGGAGTTTTTCTTGGCGCATGGGGACGGATTGGGAGATAAAGATGCCAAGTTCAAATTGTTGCGTTCCATGTTTCATAGTACCACTTTACAAACGCTGTTTTCTACCATACATCCCCGTTGGAGCATAGAACTTGGCTTGGAATGGGCCAAGCATAGCCGTCTGAAGCGTGAAGGCGGTAAGGAACCCGAGTATATGGGAGAGGATAAGGAACCGTTGGTCTTGTTTACTAAAAATTACCTTAAAGACCATCCGGATATCAATTATTTTATTTATGGTCATCGCCACATTATGCTAGACTTGATGCTGAGCCGTACTTCACGTATGTTGATTCTTGGTGACTGGATACAAGATTTTTCGTATGCTGTATTTGATGGTGAAAATATGTTCCTTGAGCAGTATGTTGAGGGAGAAAGTCAATATTCCTAAAAAAGGCTACTATGCATCACGCGTAGCAGCCTTTTATAATTTATATATTTAACCAAACAATAAAATTACTTATTCAGAATAGCCAGAGTATCGCTGGCAATCATCAGCTCTTCATCAGTTGGGATAACAGCTACTGTCACTTTGGAGTCATCGGCAGAAATAATAGCTTCTTCTCCACGAACCTTGTTCTTTTCAAGGTCAATCTTCACACCCATGAATTCCAAACCTTCACAAACTTCAGAACGGCAATTGGCTTGATTTTCACCTACACCGCCAGTGAACAGGATGATGTCTACACCACCTAGAGCGGCAGCATATGCACCAATATATTTCTTGATGCGGTAGAAATACATCTTTTCAGCCAAAATAGCTTTCGGATTTCCGGCAGCAACAGCGGCTTCCAGTTCGCGCATATCGCTGGATACACCTGAAACGCCTAATACACCACTCTTCTTGTTTAGTAAGTTGGATACGCCGGTTGCATTTAATCCTTCTTTTTCCATGATGAAAGTAACGGCGCCTGCATCGATGTCACCACTACGAGTTCCCATTACAAGACCTTCCAATGGGGTCAGCCCCATACTGGTGTCTATACATTTACCATCTTTGATAGCTGAAATGGAACCACCGTTACCGATGTGGCAAGTGATAATTTTCTTTCCTTTCGGATCAACGCCAAGGAATTCGCATACACGTTGTGAAACATAGCGATGAGAAGTTCCATGGAAGCCATAACGGCGCACACCGTATTTTTCATACAGTTCGTATGGAATGGCATACATATATGCATAGTCGGGCATTGTTTGATGGAATGCCGTATCAAATACACCTACTTGGGGAACGTTGGGCAGAATGGCAGAAACAGCATTCACACCTTTCAGGTTAGCCGGGTTATGAAGCGGGGCTAAATCGTTGCAAGCGATAAAAGCATCCAGTACTTCTTTATTCAGCAATACGGATTCGCTGAAACGTTCTCCGCCATGTACCATACGGTGACCTACTGCGTTGATTTCATCCAATGACTTGATTGCGCCATATTCTGGGCTCACCAATGTATTCAGAATGAACTCGATACCTGCGGTATGTTCTGGGATGTCTTTTTCTAATATTTTCTTTTCACCGTTGGGCAAAGTCAGTTTCAGGAAAGAGCCTACCAAGCCGATTTTTTCTATACCGCCCTGTGCCAGGACTTCTTTGGTAGTCATATCAAATAATTTATATTTAATAGAAGAACTACCGCAATTGAGCACTAATATTTTCATGATGTTGTTGTTTTTTGGAGAATGATTATTTGTTTTCTTTAGCGGCAATTGCTTGATTGGCAGTAATGGCAATCATCTTATAAACATCGTCGATAGAGCAACCGCGTGACAGGTCATTCACCGGACGAGCGATACCTTGCAGGATCGGGCCGATAGCGGTAGCGTGTCCCAGACGTTCTACTAATTTATAAGAAATATTACCTACTTCCAGACAAGGAACAACCAGTACGTTTGCCTTACCTGCAATTTCTGATCCCGGGGCTTTGCTTGCACCGATGTGCGGAACCAAAGCTGCATCAGCTTGCAGTTCACCGTCAATCTTCAAATCGGGAGCCATTTCCTTAGCGATTGCCAAAGCTTCCACCACTTTATCTACCACTTCATGTTTGGCAGAACCCTTGGTTGAAAAACTTAACATAGCTACGCGAGGATCAATTCCGGCAACAGCCTTGGCGGTCTGAGCGGTACAAACTGCAATTTGAGCCAGTTGGTTGGCATCCGGTACCGGGGTTACAGCAACGTCACCCATTACGATTACACCGTTATTTCCGTATTCGGGAGCATGAGTCAGCAACAGCATGGCACCGGATACGCAAGTGATACCCGGAGTAGTCTTGATAATCTGTAAAGCGGGACGAAGTACGTTACCTGTTGTGTTGCGTGCGCCGGCCAACTGTCCGTCGGCATCACCAGCCTTGATAATGAGACATCCTAGATACAGCGGATCGACAACCAGTTTGCGGGCCTCTTCGATGGTCATACCTTTTTTCTTGCGGAGTTCGCACAGCAATTGTGCATACTCTTCTTTTTTCGGGTGGTCTGTGGGATCGATAATAGTGGCTTTACCGATGTTCCCTAACCCCCATTGTTTAGCCAGGCTCATGATTTCATCGGGGTTTCCCAATAAAATAAGGTCGGCAACACCGTCTGTCAATATTTGGTTGGCAGCTTTTAAAGTACGTTCTTCAGTTCCTTCCGGAAGAACAATGCGCTGTTTGTTTGCTTTCGCGCGCTCAACGATTTGAGAAATTAAATCCATGATAATATATTAATTATGTACGTTCTAAAGACGAGTGTTGTTTTTCACGATGCAAAATTAGCTAATTTTGCAATATCTACATTGCAAAATCAATATTATTTTTGGTTTAAAGTATGCTAAAAGTGTATGTTATTGAACACCAAACGGGATGTTTCCTTAACTTTGCGCAGTTTTCAATAAGTATTTAATAAATTTATAAGGTATGATTCGTCAGTGCGCCATTTTATTTGGCTGTTTGGCTTTGGGTGAATTGATTGTTTTTTTGACGGGTATCAAGCTGCCGTCCAGTATTATAGGAATGCTGTTACTCACCCTTTTTCTCAAATTGGGTTGGATAAAACTGCAATGGGTGCAGGGGCTGTCCGATTTCTTGGTTGCTAATCTGGGCTTTTTCTTCGTTCCGCCCGGTGTGGCACTGATGCTTTATTTTGATGTCATTGAAGCACAGTTTTGGCCGATAGTAATTGCGACAGTGGTCAGTACGGTTTTGGTACTGGTCGTAACAGGATGGGTTCACCAATTAGTTAGAAAATCAAATGGAATATTTAGAAAATAAGTTCTTTTTGCTGGCATTCACCTTCGGGGTGTTTTTTTTGTCACGTGTCTTGCAGAAAAAGACTGGATGGGTGGTGTTAAACCCGATCCTGCTTACCATTGCCGTGTTGATTCTGTTTTTGAAATTTACCGGTATCAGTTATGAAACATATAATGAAGGAGGTCACCTGATTGAATTTTGGTTGAAACCAGCGGTGGTAGCGTTGGGCGTGCCACTTTATTTGCAGTTGGAGATGATAAAGAAACAGTTGCTTCCTATTGTCATTTCACAGTTGGCAGGTTGTTTGGTGGGATTGGTGGCCGTGGTGGTCATTGCCAAATTGCTGGGAGCCACTCCGGAGATTATTTGTTCATTGGCTCCTAAATCTGTGACTACTCCTATCGCTATGGAGGTTTCGAAAGCCACGGGAGGAATTCCGTCTTTGACGGCCGCTGTTGTGGTGGTAGTCGGTCTGTTCGGGGCGGTGTTCGGCTTCAAGGTACTTCGGGTAGGTCATGTGGGGAGTCCTATTGCGCAAGGTCTTTCTATGGGTACGGCTACTCATGCGGTAGGTACTTCTACAGCAATGGAAATCAGTGGGAAATATGGAGCATACGCTAGTCTGGGATTGACTTTGAACGGAATTATGACAGCGATTTTCACACCGACAATTCTTAGATTATTAGGTGTGATTTAACAAAAAAAGCTGTTATCTTTGTTATATATAGAAAATCATCACAGATTATAGAGGATTGATTTGATTTTCAATAGGTATGGTCATTGGGGTGAGCATTGCTTATAAAAAGTCTATCCGCATTTAGTAGTAACAGAGCATTCTTACAGCAGTCTGATAACTATTGTCACTTTGAATGAAATGAAGATTCTGTGATTTGTGGTGAGAAAACAAGCAACCCATATTTTATGATAGAATTTAAAGATATAACTTTAGCGGATAAAGACTTGATACAGTCCTTTACCTTAGGCAGTTTGCGTCGTAATTGCGACTTGTCGTTTGCCAATCTGTGTAGTTGGATTTTCCTGTACCAGACTAAATATGCCGTGATAGATAATTACCTGTTGCTGCGTTTCTATGCGGGAGAAGAATTGGCCTACATGATGCCCGTCGGAACTGGAGATGTGAAACCAGTTCTTGAAGCATTGATAAAGGATGCTGAAGAGATGGGGGCAAAATTGCGTATGCTGGGGGTATGCGTGGGGATGAAAGCGGACATAGAGGCGGCGATGCCCGGACGTTTCACTTTTACAGAAGACCGGGATTACTTTGATTATATCTACTTGCGTACTGACCTGGCAACCTTGAAAGGAAAGAAGTTTCAAGCCAAACGTAATCATATCAACAAGTTCAAGAAGCAGTATCCTGATTATGAATACAAACCGTTGACTCCAGATCTGGTTCCCGAATGTTTGAAGCTGGAAGAGGAATGGTGTCGTGCCAATAACTGCGAGGAACAATTGGCATTGGGGGCAGAACGTAAGTCCATGACATATGCCTTGAACCATATGGAGGCGTTGGGTTTGACGGGCGGCGTGCTTCATGTCAACGGGAAGATTGCCGCTTTTACATACGGTGCTCCCATCAATCATGAAACATGGGATACTTGTGTTGAAAAGGCGGATACGGGAATAGAAGGGTCGTATGCCATGATTAACTATGAATATGCAAATCATATCGACGAACAATATATATATGTAAACCGCGAGGAAGACCTTGGTCTGGAAGGTTTGCGCAAAGCAAAACTTTCTTATCAGCCCGTTATTTTACTCGAGAAATGTATAGCAGAGCTCAATGACTACAAAGGATGAAGTGAAAACATTATGGAAACTCTGCTTCAATGATAGCGATGAGTTTACCGACTTATATTTCAAGATGAGATATAAGGATGAAGTGAACAGGGTGATTCGTGAAGACGGAAAGATTATTTCCGCATTGCAGATGATACCTTATCCTATGACTTTTTGTGATGAGGTGATTTCTACTTCGTATATATCGGGTGCTTGTACGCATCCGGATTACAGGAAGCATGGAGCCATGAAACGCCTACTGAAGGAAACACATCGGTGTATGTATGAAGATGGAGTTTTGCTGGCTTCGTTGATTCCTGCAGAGGAATGGTTGTTCGGTTATTATGCCAGGTCGGGATATGCTCCAGTTTTTGGGTATGCGGTTGAGCAGGTAAGGGTAGACAGATTATGCCCTGCGCCCGGTTGCCGGATAGAAGTATGCGAATTTCCCGGTGTGGAACATTATCATTATTTTGATTCCCGTATGCATGGACGCAGGAGTTGCATTCAGCATCCTAAAGAAGATTTTCTGGTTATTATGGCCGATTTAAGACTGGGTAATGGCAAATTGCTGGTTGCCTGGGAAGCGGATAAAATAGTGGGGATGGCATTTACGGTAATGGGGGATGATACATTATATATAAAGGAATTGCTGGCAGATACGGATGCGGTGCAGGATACTTTATTGTATGAAGCGGCCCATATATATAAGGTACAGCGTATGGATTATTTCATTCCGTCGTCTGCCGATACTTTGTTTTTGGGGATGGCAAGAGTTATCCGTGCAGAGGAGTTGTTGAAGGTTTTCGCCCATAAGTATCCGGCATCCGAACTTTATATACATATTGAGGGAGATGAAGCGATTCAGGAGAATAACGGCTATTATACGGTACGGGATGGTTTCTGTTTTCGTGAGAGAGTACCGGAAAAAAAATATCACACTTATACGTTGGATGGTTTTACCCGGTTGTTACTGGAAGCGGAGCATCCTTATATGAGTTTGATGCTGAATTGATCTTTGTTACTGGTTGCCTAGGTTGAATTTCTATGTTTAAGATTGATAATCAGTGGAGTAAAAATCCGGATAGGTTATTAGTCTTCTTTTGTCAGAATACGTTCCAGCTCTTCGGCAGTCAGTCTGAGATGGAATTGTCCTTTATAAGCCACGGATATGCCACCTGTTTCTTCTGAAACGATAATGGCCAATGCATCTGTTTCCTGCGATACGCCCATGGCAGCCCGATGTCTTAATCCCAATTCTTTAGGGATATTCAAGTCGTGAGATACCGGGAGAATACAACCGGCTGCTTCTATCCGTTTATGGCGGATAATCATGGCTCCGTCATGTAATGGACTGTTTTTGAAGAAAATATTTTCTATCAGTCGTTGGTTCACATTGGCGTTGATAATTTCTCCTGTACGGATGATGTCATTCAGAGGTACACTTTTTTCGATGACAATCAGTGCCCCCACCTTCCCTTTGCTCATGCTCATACAGGCAAGTACAATCGGCATAATATCCGCTTTTTCCGTCTTTTCCTGCTTGTTTCCCGTCAGGAAGCGGAAAAAACGTCCCAACTGTTTATGCGAGCCCAGTGTGACAAGGAACCGGCGTATATCATCCTGAAAAAGAATAATCAGGGCTAGGACACCTACACTGACTAATTTATCGAAGATAGACCCTAGCAGTTTCATTTCCAAAACCTGAGATACAATCAGCCAGATACCTATAAATACCAGGATACCGATGAAGATATTGATAGAACCCGAATCTTTCATCAGACGGTAAGTCTGATAAAGCAGATAGGCTACCAGCAGGATATCGATGAGGTCTTTTATACTAAAATCAATAAACATCTTTCTAGAATTAAAAATTGAAAATTAAGAATTAAAAGGCAGCAGAGTCTTTCATCTTCTGTACTATCTTCACGGTTTCTACAGCAGCTTTTACATCGTGCACTCTGAGAATATCCGCTCCTTTTAGTAGGGAAATGGTATCCAGCACTGTTGTTCCGTTCAAGGCATCATCAGGGGTTCCGCCTAGTAGCTTGTAAATCATTGATTTACGTGATATGCCGACCAGTAACGGTAGTTCGAACAGGCTGAATTCTTCCAAATGATTCATCAACTGGTAATTATGTTCCACTGTTTTTCCGAAACCGAAACCAGGATCCAGAATAATATCTTTTACTCCTAAGTCGCGTAATTTCTGTACTTTTTCCGAGAAATAGAGAAAGACTTCTTTCAACAGATTGTCATAATGCGGATTCATTTGCATATTTTGCGGCGTGCCTTGCATATGCATAATAATATAAGGTACTCCCAGCCTGGCAATCATGTCGAACATCTGCGGGTCCATTTCTCCGGCGGCAATGTCATTGATGATTGCCACTCCGTACTCCTCTACACACATCTGGGCTACATCCGCACGGAAAGTGTCCACGGACACCACACAACCGGGATGATAGCGATTGATGATTTCCAGTCCGGTACGCAGACGGCGCATCTCTTCCTCGGGGCTGATGTGCTCGGCATTGGGACGTGAGGAATAGGCACCTATATCAATGATGGAAGCTCCTTCTTCTATTATTTGGGAGGTACGGTTGATAATATCTTTTTCCGTTTGCTGCCGGCTGCCGGCATAGAAAGAATCGGGTGTCACATTCAGGATTCCCATTACTTGCGGATGGGAGAGATCCATCAGTTTCCCATTAACATTAATATATTTGACGGTTTTGGTTTCCATTGTTTACGGCTTGTCATTTAGGTCGTACAAAAGTACGCACAATTCTTGAGTTTTTGTTATTTCATGAACTATTTTTCAGTTATCTTTGTTGCAACTTAATTTAAAAGCAAAGCGAAAGATGGATATTTCAGCTTTATATAAGTGTTTTACGGAATGCGGCAAGGTAACTACCGACAGCCGTAACTGCCCTGAGGGCTCTATGTTCATAGCTCTGAAAGGGGAAACATTCAATGGAAATGCATACGCGCTTCAGGCGCTGGAAAAAGGTTGCCAGTATGCCGTAGTAGATGAAAAAGAATATGCCGCCGATGGGCATCCGCGTATCTTGTTAGTAGACGATTGCTTGAAAGCATTGCAGGAACTGGCTAATTATCACCGGCATAAAATGGGTACCCGAATCATCGGCATCACGGGAACCAATGGGAAGACTACTACCAAGGAATTGATAGCCTCAGTGCTGCAAAAAAGATATGAAGTGCTTTATACACAGGGTAACTTGAATAACCATATCGGTGTTCCTCTGACTTTGCTGAGGCTGACTCCCGAGCATGAACTGGCTGTCATCGAGATGGGAGCGAACCATCCGGGTGAAATCAAGGCACTGACCCGTATTGTAGAACCGGATTACGGTATGATCACTAATGTGGGTAAGGCGCATTTGGAAGGCTTCGGGTCTTTTGAAGGGGTCATCAAGACTAAAGGTGAGTTGTATGAGCATCTGCGTTACAATGGCAAGCATATTATTTTCATTGACAAGGACAATGAGTATCTCACAGCTATCTCTCAGGGTCTTACCCGTATTTGTTATGGTATGGAAGGAGGAGAGGGACTTTATATCAGCGGCAAGCTGGGCGCTTGTGCTCCGTTTCTTTCGTTTGAGTGGGAACACGAGGGACAGAAGTTCGAGGTGAATACCCACCTTATCGGCAGTTATAACATGAAGAATGCATTGGCAGCCATTACGGTAGGCCGGTTCTTCAGTGTACCGTCCCGGCAGATTTGTGAGGCACTGGAGGCGTATGTTCCTCATAATAACCGTTCGCAATTGACAGAAACCACGGATAATAAACTGATAGTTGATGCATACAATGCGAATCCTACCAGTATGATGGCGGCTTTGGAGAATTTCCGGTTGATGAATGTCGCTCATAAAATGGTTATTCTGGGTGATATGAAAGAACTGGGAGAAACCAGTCATGAGGAACATCAGAAGATTGCGGATTATCTGGATGAATGTAAATTTGACCGGATACTTTTGGCAGGAGAGGAGTTTGGCAAAGTGATTCCGTCCTTTGAACATTTTAAAGATGTGGTTGCATTGAAAGAGTCGTTGGAAAGATATAAGCCGAAAGGATATTATATTCTGATTAAAGGTTCCAACAGTATGAAGTTGAGCCAGCTTCAGGAAATATTATAGTTAACCGGTTGGCAGTTTCATTCACAGTAGGAGGATGAATGTGTCAAAAGTCCAAAGTAACTATTAAATGTGCTGTTTGCACTTGTATAGGTATATTGTCCCACCTGGGTGGAACTGCCATTTCACAAAGGTGGAACTACGCTCTCACCTGGGTAAAATGCCCATTTCATCCGGGTGGGATTTCTATATATACTGCATGGAAACATGAATGGCAAAGGTCCTTTGGGGAATGATCCTTCATATAGTCTGCCTCTATGGTAAATGTAATCATAGAATCTTTCTTCTTTATTATTTCTCTGAATTTTTCTTTAAAATAGATATAATAATCGGTTTTGACCGTTTTCTGACTCCTTCCTGCCGAATTATTATCCCGTGTTATTACAGAAATCAGTTACTTTTGCAATGTTATCAATAGAATTGCTACGAGGAACTTATTTCTACTAATCGCATTATGCTGTGTGGCTTTTTCTGTTCGTGCCCAACGTCTGGTTGAAGTGGGGAAAGGCTTTAGCAGTACTTCGGTAAATACTACTGTATTCCGTAATAACTCCATTGTGACGCATGGAAACACACAATACATTTCTTATTATGACGCTGAAGGATGGCTGATGTTAGGCAAACGCCGTCTGGGCACTGGGGAATGGATTTTGCACCGTACCCAATACAAAGGACATGTAAAAGATGCACATAACATTATCAGTATGATGGTGGACGGCGACGGCTATCTTCATCTTTCTTTTGACCATCACGGACATAAACTGAACTATTGCCGCAGCATTGCCCCCGATACACTTGTTTTGGGAGATAAAGAGCCGATGATAGGCAACGAAGAAGAAGATGTGACCTATCCTGAATTTCATTTGTTGGCTGATGGCGGTTTGCTTTTTGTATATCGCTCGGGCGCTTCCGGAAGAGGAAATATGGTAATGAACCGATATGATGTGAAATCCCGTAAGTGGGAGCGTGTGCAGGATGTCCTTGTAGATGGAGAAAATGAGCGGAATGCCTATTGGCAGTTGTATGTGGACCAATCAGGAACCATCCATCTTTCCTGGGTGTGGCGTGAAACCTGGCATGTGGAAACCAACCATGACTTATGCTACGCCCGTTCTTTTGACGGAGGTAGAACCTGGTATAAGACCAACGGACAGAAGTATGAGCTTCCTATCCGCCTGGGCAATGCCGAATATGCCTGCCGTATTCCTCAGAATGCCGAACTGATAAACCAGACCAGTATGAGTACAGATGCCGGAGGTCATCCGTACATCGCTACCTACTGGCGCAATCCCGATAGTGATGTTCCCCAATACCGCATCGTTTGGCATGATGGCGTGAACTGGCACAACCGACAGGTTTCCGAACGCAAGACCCCTTTCTCACTCAAAGGGGGAGGAACCAAGATGATTCCCATGTCCCGTCCCCGGATGGTGGTGGACAATGGAGAAGTGTACTATCTGTTCCGTGACCAGGAGCGTGGAAGCAAAGTTTCCATGTACTATACCAAAGACATACAGTTTGGTGAATGGCACGTGAAAGACCTGACGGATTTTGCCGTAAATGCGTGGGAACCCAGTCATGACACGGAGTTATGGAAAATGAAGAAACAACTTCATATTTATGTACAGGATACCCGACAGGGAGATGGCGAGAAGCAGGTGGAAACAGAACCGCAAATGGTTTATGTGTTGGAATTGTAAATAATGTGCTGATTTGCCAATGACCATGCGGCATATAGCGCAAGCACATTAACACATTAGTAAATTGGCAAATTGATAAATTATTAATATGATGAACAAATTATTGAAACAAACCCTTGTTTGTGCAGGTACCTTGCTGCTTTCCATGCAGGTTGCCGCCAAACCTTCTTCCGAAGCCAAGGAAGTACGGGGGATTATAGACAAGGTAAACACTTATTGGCAAACGCATAACAAGCCCGAAGTCCGTTCGTTTTGGGACAATGCCGCTTACCACACCGGAAACATGGAGGCATACTTTCTGACCGGTAATGAAAACTACCGTGCATATTCTGAAGCCTGGGCTATACACAATGAATGGAAGGGAGCCAAGGAAAAGGATAAGTCTAAATGGAAATACTCTTACGGTGAGAGTGATGAATATGTATTGTTCGGAGATTATCAGGTTTGTTTTCAGACATATATCGACCTTTATACTATTCTTCCGGACAACTATAAGATAGCCCGTGCCCGCGAAGTGATGGAGTATGAGATGAGTACACCCAATCATGATTACTGGTGGTGGAGCGACGGTCTGTATATGGTAATGCCTGTCATGACCAAACTGTATAAGGTGACGGGTAATCATCTCTATTTGGATAAATTGTATGAATATATTGTATATTCGGATAGTATCATGCTCGACCGGGAAACCGGCCTGTATTATCGGGATGCCAAATATGTTTATCCTAAACACAAGACTTCCAGCGGAAAGAAGGATTTTTGGGCACGTGGTGACGGATGGGTGCTTGCCGGACTGGCGAAGGTGCTGAAAGATCTTCCCGCTGATTACGAGCATCGTTCTTTTTTCGTAAACAAGTATGTGAAACTGGCCGAAGCAGTCGCAGCCATCCAGCAACCGGAAGGCTATTGGACCCGTAGCATGATGGATCCCACTCATGCTCCCGGACCGGAAACCAGCGGAACGGCTTTCTTTACTTACGGTTTCCTTTGGGGAATCAATAATGGCTATCTGGATGAGGCAGTGTATAAACCGGTGATAGATAAAGCATGGAACTATTTGGCAAAGACTGCTTTGCAGAAGAATGGTAAGATTGGTTACGTACAGCCGATTGGTGAGAAGGCCATTCCGGGACAAGTAGTCGATGCTGATTCTGAAGCTAATTTCGGGGTAGGTGCTTTTCTGTTGGCTGCTTGTGAATATGTCCGTTATCTGGAAGCTCCTGAAAATCAGGATCGCGCCTACTGGTGCAATCTGCTTTATAAGATGGCAGCTCCCGTACTGAGCAATATGGCGGAAGGTAATCTGAAAAAGAATATGCTGGTAGAGGTGAGCCCTAATTGGGATGGACGTAACAAAGGGGTGACTTATATGGAAACCTTCGGACGCCTTATGGCAGGTGTCGCTCCCTGGTTGACACTTCCCGATGATGATACGGAAGAAGGACAGATGCGTAAGCAACTCCGTGAATGGGCATTGAAAAGCTATGCCAATGCGGTGGACCCTGCCAATCCCGACTATCTGTTGTGGAGAGGACACGGACAGGCCTTGGTGGATGCGGCATACGTGGCCGAAAGTTTTCTGCGTGCTTACGACCAGCTTTGGATGCCTTTGGATGATACAACCAAGAAACGTTATTTTGAAGAATTTACCCAGTTGCGCCGTGTGGACCCGCCTTACACCAACTGGCTGCTGTTTTCTTCTACCATCGAGAGTTTCCTGGCAAAGGCAGGAGCGGAATGTGACGAATATCGTATCAATTCGGCTATCCGCAAGGTGGAGGAATGGTACACGGGAGATGGCTGGTATGCGGACGGCCCTTCTTTCGCTTTCGACTATTATAGCAGTTATGTCTTCCATCCCATGTATCTGGAAACGTTGCAGGGCATGAAGGATGCAGGGAAATACACTCGTATTCATTATAAAAAATATTATGACCGCGCCTTGAAACGTGCCAGGAAATTCAGCCTTGTACTGGAACGCTTGATTTCTCCTGAGGGTACTTTCCCGGTATTCGGCCGTTCCATTCCTTACCGTTTGGCCACTATGCAACCCTTGGCGCTGATGGCTTGGTATCAGCAGTTGCCCGAAGGGGTGAGCAACGGACAGGCGCGTGCCGCACTGACTTCTGTGATGCACCGGATGTATGACAACACCGAGAACTTCAATGAGGCGGGCTTCCTGACCATCGGTTTTGCAGGCCGTCAGCCCAATGTGGCGGATTGGTACACCAATAACGGCAGTCTTTATATGACATCATTGGCGTTCCTTCCGCTGGGGCTTCCTGCCGCACATCCGTTCTGGACAGATGCCGCACAACCTTGCACACAAGCCAAGGCATGGGGCGGACAGCCTTTCCCGAAAGACCATCACTGGAGTGATGATATACGCACTTGGGATTTATTCTGATTGCTTTTAAATCCGAACGCCGCAGATGATACGAAGTTGTTTTTATACTTATCCGTATCATCTGCGTTGTTCGTGTTTAAAAAATAAAAGCTTTGTGTCATCTGTATCTGAAAATGGCAAAAAGATAGTAGCTTTGCATCCATGAAAACAAAACTTCTCCCTATTCTGAGATATATAGTACTTGCATTGCTTCTTCTGTGCATTGTACTTTGCCGTTTTTTTCCCGTCATGGCCGAAGGGTATGCCCGTCATATCTATCCGTGGCTGTCGGCGGCGTTGTCCGCTATAGCTTCTGTTTTCCCTTTTTCCTTGGAGGAGGCGCTGGTGGTCGTAATCATTTTATGGATGATTATTTATCCTTTTCTTAAACGCCGGAAGAAGAAAAGCTGGAGATTTATTGTGGGCAGGGAAGTGGAGTTGCTGGCATGGGTCTATATCTGGTTTTATCTGGGATGGGGCTTGAATTATTTCCGTTACGATATTTACCGGCGGATGGAGGTGGAGCCTGCCGGTTACGATGAACAGGCTTTCCATCGTTTCCTTGCTTCCTATACAGATAGTCTGAATCAGTCCTATACGGCTGAGGTGAAAACGGACCCTGAAAGGATGCGGCAGGAGATAAAGGAGATTTACCGGCAGGTTCCGTCTATGTATGGTTTGGCTCTTCCCCGGGATTATCAGCATCCCAAGCAGGTGTGGTTCAATCCGTTTTATTCGGGTGTGGGGGTATTGGGATATATGGGACCTTTTTTTGCGGAGTCGCAATTGAATGAAGAATTGCTTCCTGTACAATTGCCATTTACGTATGCCCATGAACTGTCTCACCTGTTGGGGGTAAGTAATGAGGCGGAAGCGAATTATTGGGCTTACAGGGTTTGTCGCTCTTCAAAGCGGCCGGCGGTGCGTTATAGTGCCTATTTCGGTCTGTTGCCCTATGTGCTGGTCAATGCATCTTCTGTGTTGACGGAAGAGGAATTCCGTGAATGGATTAAGACGATCCGTCCCGAAGTGGTGAAGGATTATGAATATAAACGTATGTATTGGCATGAGCGTTATAGTACCCTGTTGGGTGAAGTGCAGAATAAAATTTATAACCTGTTTTTAAAGGGTAACAACATTCCTTCCGGTAGAAAGAATTATGCGGAAGTGATCGGGATACTGCTTTCTTTGGAAGAAAAATAGAAACAGAATGTTCAGGCTGGACTTGAATTCGATTGTGACAGTTATAACTTGATCCAAGAGTTCTACAACAAACGAGCTTTATATTGTTGCTCCACTGCTACCACTTTTCATCGGCATTTCAGCAGGAAGGGTGGTAGCAGAAATATAAAACTCTAAAGAAGAACTGCTCAGGATGATACCAAGCAATGATCAGAATCCGCCAGGGAGTCTACTGTTTCTGTTTCACATAATCCGAAGGCGACATTCCGTATTCGTCCTTGAAACATTGGCGGAAATAGGCCACACTGCTGAATCCTATCATATAGGCTATTTCTGAAATAGTATATTGTCCGGACATCAGCAGTTCCACTCCCTTGCGCATTTTTACCTTACGGATAAATTCGTTGGCGGACATATCTGTCAGTCCTTTTATCTTGCGGTAAAGGGTAGAGTGACTCATGCACATCTTGTCGGCAATGAAAGCGATATCCATCTTTTCCATTTCCAGATTCTCTTCGATTATTTGCGTGATTTTCTGCAAGAATTCATTATCCAGTTTGTTTAACGAACTCACGGCACTTTCCTGTTTGGGCTGTATATCGGCCAGTGCCAGCAAAGAGGCTATTTTCTTACGGGTTTCCAACAGATTGTTGATGCGACTGTGCAACAGCTTGGCACTGAACGGTTTGGTAAGATAGGAATCTGCTCCGGATGCATATCCTTCTTCCTTGTCTTGTAAAGAATCTTTAGCCGTCAGTAAGATTACAGGGATATGGCTGGTGCGCATATCCTCTTTTATTCGCTTGCAAAGTTCGATACCGTCCATGACCGGCATCATGATATCACTGACAATGATGTTGGGAATTCGTGCCTGTGCCAGTTCCCAGCCTTCTTTACCATCCTTGGCAGTGATTACTTCATAGAGTTCAGTAAAAGAACTCCGGATATATTCCCGTATGTCTGTATTGTCTTCTACCACCAGTACAATGGGATGATTCTCGGTTGGTGTATCGGTAATGGTGGTTTCCTCTGCATCCATCGGCTTCTTTTCCATATCATGTTGGGCATGGATAGCGTTGGGATACGTATTCTCGGTGAGCAGACGCAGTGTGAATGTGGTTCCCGTATCTACTGTGCTTTCTACTTTCAGGATTCCTTCGTGCAATTCGCTCAAACCTTTGACCAGAGCGAGCCCGATTCCCGAACCCGATGCCTGATATTTGCTTTTTGCCTGATAATAGCGGTCGAAAATGTGTGGTAACGCTTCGGCGTCAATGCCATGACCGGTATCACTGACACTGATTTCCGTGTATTTTATCTGGTTCTCTTCTACTGAACGGAGTGATAAGGTGATATCTCCCTCGGAAGTATATTTGGCGGCATTGCTCATCAGGTTGTCCAGTATGATGGTGATCATGTCCGCGTCATAGAAGATTTCCGTATCTTCTGTTTCGATATGAATATGATAATTTACTTTGTTATTGGGATTCAACTCTTTGTAACGTAATCCCACTTCCTGTACCAATTGTCCCAGATCTCCCTTGGCTACAGATAATTTACGGTTCTGGGTCTCGGTCTTGCGGAATTCCAGTATGCGGTTTATCAGATTCAGCAGACGGGTGGCGCTATCATGAATGATGCTGATTTTGTTGGCGTGTTTGGGAGATAAGGTAGCATCACTCAACAGGTCTTCCAATGGACCTAGAATCAGCGTGAGCGGAGTACGCAGTTCATGGGTGATGTTGGTGTAGAAGCGCAGGCGTTCTTCATTCAGTTCTTGTTTGTTCAGACTTTGCTTGCGCTCCACTTCCAGTGAACTCTCTAAGTCCAGTTTACGTTTATAAAAACGGAGCAATGCATATAATGCGAAGATAAACAATATGACATAACCCAATTTGGCATACCAGGTAAGCCAAAGGGGAGGAGCAATAAAGATATTCAATGAGGCGATTTCTTTGTCCCATTCTTGATTACGGATGCGTGTTCTCACTTTGAAGTTATATTTACCTGGAGGTATATTACGAAAAATTACTTGATTTTCTCCTTGTGTGTCATACCATCTGTTTTCAAGACCTTCTAGCATATAAGTGAATTCTACCTGTGGACTTTGTGTGTAGTCTAATACATTAAATGTAATGCGAAAACTATTCTGATTATAAGGTAAATGGACTACTCCCTTTTTGAATGGAATTGAAATTTCAGCATCTTTACTTTCTGTTTTTTTATTGTATTTGCAGAATTGGGTGATTTTAACAGGGGAAACTTGGCGGATAGAAGATAGTTCTTTGGGGTTAAAGAAACATGCTCCATTTTGAGAGCCGAAATAGATAATTCCATTGTGAGTCATACAAGTGGAGCCGTTCATGAAATCACCCATCGGAACTCCGTCGTGATGATTATAATTATAAAATAGGTTTTGTTTTGGATCTAAACAGGAGATGCCGTCATTACTACTTATCCAAATTCTTTTTTCCAAATCTTCGCAAATAGCACGTATATGACTGTTTTCTAAACCTTCCTTTTCTTTAAAGATTTTGTATCTGTTTGGTTGGCTGGTATTTTTGAATACGGCTAGTCCTTCGCGGGTCGCAACCCATATTTGCTCTTCTGAATCTTTTATCATGTGATTCACAGCATTGGAGCAGAAGCCGTTTTCAATAACGAAATTCCATAGTAGCTTATTGTTTACATCAAAGATAGAGATGCCTTTGCCGAAAGTACCTACCCATAATTTCCCCTCTTTGTCACGCAAAAGAGAATGTACCATGATGTCTGGTAATTGTTTTTGTATTTCTTCTTCCTTTACGAGTACTTCATTTGTACAGGAATAGATTCCGGTTTCAGTCCCAATCCACATTTTTCCGTTCTGATCTTCATAAAAGCATCTGACATCTAGATTGTTGAATAGACTAGAGGATATGTGAACAATTTCTTGTTTATCTGGTTTATAGAGCAGTATTCCGTTTTTGTAAGTTCCAAGCCATAGACGTTTCTGTCTGTCTTCATAAATGGTATTGATATGCGTGTTGTACACAAGTTCATGCGAGTAAAGATCATATGTCTTTATTTTCTTTCCATTTATAAATAATCCCAATTCATCTTCACTTCCTAGCCATACTTGATTGTCTGTAGCCCACATTCCCCACACTTGTTTGTAGCTTAGTCCTTTTGCTGTTTCTATTGTATAAGGTAGAATATTGAACATGGGTTGGGTATGACTAATGAAATCGATACCTCCCCGATAGTTTCCTATCCATATATTACCATAACAATCTTGATAGGCACATCGTGCATTAGGTGAAGATAGCCCATAATTGTCATTGGTGGCCTTTATATTTTGAAAATCTATTTCCTCTGCAGAAATAAAGGCGTTATGTTGTAAATCTAATATACTTACTCCTCCCATGTTGGTACATATCCATATCTTCCCGTCTTTCATCTGTTTGATATCGTATATAGAATTGGATAATAGTGAATTGTCATCATTGGGATTATGTTTGAATACTGTAAATTTTTCAGTGGTAGGATTAAAGAGGGCAAGTCCTGCGTTTGTTCCGATCCATACATTGTCATTCTTGTCTATGCAAATGGCTCGAACTTCTTGTCCGGGCAGACTGTTGGGATCCTTGGGATCAGGTATATAATTTTTAACAGTCTTGTCTTTTAATGATAAGATGCTTAATCCATTGAAGGCATGTCCAATATATAAATGCCCTGTTCTGTCTTCACAAGAAGTCCAGTTGGGAATCGGTAACCCTTGTATTTCATCATTTCTATAGGCTGTGAATTTTTTGGTTCGGGGGTTATAATGTTCTATGCCGACATGATAGTGGGTTATCCATATTCCTCCATCTGAGGCATAAGACAAGTCAGTAATGTCATTTGTTTGTAATTGTGACTTTTCAGCTATATAGGAGGTAAATGTTTCTTGATCACAGTTAAATGCACATAATCCGTTGCGTTGAGTTGCAATCCAGATAATATTTTCATTGGGATCGGCCAATACGGTATTTAGTTCATTACTGGTCAGGCCAGAGGTGTGTTTTGTATATACGGTGAAATGATTACCATCAAATTTATTTAATCCGTCTTCGGTTGCGATCCACATACAACCTTGTTGATCCTGGGTGATTCCAACTACATAATTACTAGATATTCCGTCTTCTACTCCCAATCTTTTAATCATATATGGCTGGGCAGTAGCTGGAATTAAAACATCTAATAACATATATATAACATATGTAATTCTAATACAATTGATTATATTAAATTTATGAACCATAGAATATTTGACAATTATGGACTAAAAACTCGTTATGAATGATTTTTCTACCATTCTTGCTTAATTTTTAATCTTTGTTTTTTCATAACATCTTTTATTTTTGCATCGTTTTAAAGGATATCTTATCTAAAACATTTGTAAATCTAGTAAAAAACTTTAGATGAAACAATAAGTTGATTAGTTTTTTTTGGGGTAAAAAGATTGCCACAAAATATAAAGAGTTTATAAACCTTATTATCTAATTTTAAAAAAGGAAAAAACAATGAAATCTAACTCATTTATGAGAAATCGTAAGGCATTTACTACTGTCTTATTGTTTTGCACTGGTTTCATAGCTTCTCACCCCTTGGTTGTGTCAGCTGCCGATAAGGTTATGGCTGTTCAATTAATACATCAACAGCAAACTATAAAAGGTATTGTTGTTGATGCTTCGGGTGAGCCTGTGATTGGTGCGAATGTTGTTGTAGAAGGTACTACAATGGGAACAATTACTGACTTTGAAGGTACTTTTTCTATTTCAGTACCTAAAAATGGAAAAATAAAAATTTCCTTTATCGGTTACAAAGATCAAGTCTTGACACCTCAATCTGGTAAGAATTTAAGAGTTGTGCTCGAAGATGATTCACAAATGTTAGGTGAGGTACAAGTCGTAGCGTATGGTGCACAAAAGAAAGTTTCTATAACAGGAGCCATTTCTTCAATGAAAGGTGAGGATTTGCTAAAAACTCCTGCTGCGTCTATGTCGAATGTATTGTCTGGTCAGATTACAGGTATTTCTTCGGTGCAATATTCTGGTGAACCCGGTGCTGATGAGGCGGATTTGTATGTGCGTGGTATTGCTACTTGGAATAATGCCAAACCTTTGATTCAAGTGGATGGGGTAGAACGCGAATTTTCGCAGATTGACCCCAATGAGGTAGAAAGTATTACGGTATTGAAAGATGCTTCGGCTACAGCCGTATTTGGTGTTCGTGGTGCTAATGGTGTTATATTGATTACTACTAAACGTGGTGCTGAAGGTAAGGCTAAAATTTCTTTTTCAACTTCGGCAGGTGTTAACTTAAGAACGAAACAATTGGAATTTGCCAATTCTTATCAGTATGCGTCTTATTATAATGATTTACAGGTAAATGATGGTGGAGTACCTACATTTACAGAAGAGCAATTGATAAAATTCAGAGATCATACAGATCCTATTTTATATCCGGATATTAATTGGATTGATTACTGTATGAATAAGGCAGCGTTTCAGTCACAACATAATGTAAATATATCGGGAGGTACTGATAGAATGCGTTACTTTGTATCAGCAGGTATGTTTACACAAGATGGTATGTTCAAACAACTTGCAGCGTCTGATAATTTTAACTTTAACTACAAACGTTACAATTATCGTGCTAATTTGGATTTTGATGCGACTAAGACTACATTAATTTCTGTTAATATTGGTGGGCGTATTGAAACTAAACGTACTCCTGAGTCTGGAGAAGACCAGAATCAGCTGTTCCGTAAATTATATTGGGCTGTGCCTTTTGCTGGTGCAGGCATTGTAGATGGAAAACGTGTGGTTTCAAATGCTGATTATCTACCATTTACTGGATCTGACGGATTGAATTCTTATTATGGGAAAGGCTTCCGTTCTACAACAACAAATGTGTTGAATGTGGATCTTGTATTGGATCAAAAGTTAGATTTTATAACCAAAGGACTTTCTTTTAAATTGAAGGGTTCTTATAATACTAGTTATTGGACACAAAAAATAGCCAGTTCTTCTATGGCTGTATATACACCAGTTCTTCATGATGATGGATCTATTGGTTATCGTAAGAGTGGCTCTGATTCTCAGTTGTCTTATAGTCGTAATTCAAATGGTGAAGGTAAATCACGTGATTGGTATATGGAAGCTGCTTTGAATTACAGTCGCAAATTTGGAGATCATAATGTGACAGGTTTGGTGCTTTATAATCAATCAAAACGATATTATCCAGGAGGTACTTATGATGATATTCCTTCGGCTTATGTTGGCTTTGTGGGGCGTGCTACCTATGATTATAAAACTCGATATATGGCAGAGTTTAATGTTGGTTATAATGGTTCTGAGAATTTTGCTCCAGGTAAACGTTATGGCTTGTTCCCAGCTGGCTCTATTGGTTGGATTGTCAGTGAAGAGTCTTTTTTTAAGCCGTTAAAGAAAGTGATCAATTACTTTAAAGTACGTGCCTCTGTAGGTATGGTAGGTAATGATAATAACGGAAATAATAGATTTTTGTATCTTCCAGACGCTTATATTTTGAATGACGATGGCTATTTTTTCGGTACGAATGCTGGAAATAAGAAGCCGGGTGCTTATGAGGCTAGTAAATCGAATGCTGATGTAACTTGGGAAAAATCTGTTAAGCAGAATTATGGTATTGATTTTTCTATTCTGAATGAAAAACTAAATATTTCTTTAGATTATTTTAAAGAAAACCGTCGAGATATTCTTTCTTCTCCAGATTATATGCCGGGAATTTTGGGTATGGTTTTACCTATTATGAATGTTGGTAAAACTGAAAATAAAGGATATGAGTTTCAGCTAAAATGGAATGATAAAATCGGTGATGATTTCCGTTATTGGGCAAACTTCAATCTCTCTTTTGCGCGCAACAAAATTGTTTATAAGAATGAGATTGAAAAGAATGAAGATTGGTTGTATGAAACTGGCCGTACAATTGGTTCTCGTTTGATTTATAAATTTTGGGGATATTATGATGAAACTGCAGAGGCTAGATATCAGGAAGAATTTGGTAGACCTATAGCAGATCATGGTTTATCTTTACAGCCAGGTGATGCGGTATTTGCTGACTTAAACAGTGACGGTGTTATTGATGGAGATGATGCTAGCCGTGATTTGGGGTATGTGGATACTCCTGAATATACAGCTGGTTTGAATCTTGGATTTAGTTGGAAGGGATGGGATTTTACAGCGCAGTTTACAGGAGCGTGGAATGTAGACCGTATGCTTTCCGAATTCCGTCAACCGCTGGGAGATACACAAAATAAAGGATTGCTTCTTTATCAATATGAAAATACATGGCGTTCGTCGGCCGATACTTATACGGCTAAATTCCCTCGTATATCGAAGTTAGCTCAAGCGAACAATTATAGAGCTTCCGACTTGTATTTGTGTGATGCAAGTTATTTACGTTTGAAAAGTGTTGAATTGGGGTATAATTTTAATATGCCTTTCATGAAGAAAATAAAAATGAATCAGTGCCGTTTATATGTAAGTGCGTATAACTTATTCACATTGACGGATTTTATGTGGGGGGATCCTGAGTCACGTCAAAGTGATCGTCCAAATTATCCATTGACTCGCGTGATTAATTTAGGTTTAAAAGTTGGATTCTAATATCTTGAAATCTTATGAAACATTTTGAAAAATGGTTTATTATAGCATTTGTGGGAGCAACGCTTGCCACTTCATGTGTCGATGATATAAAATTCGGTGATGCTTTCTTGGAAAAAGCACCAAGTGTGGCTGTAACTCAAGATACAATTTTCGGTAAAGCGGAGTATGCTCGTCGTTTTTTGTGGAATACTTATTCAAAGTTGTATTATGGTTTGGCCACAAACTGGAATGATGTGGATGGTAAGATGAATACTGGTATGTTTGAATGTTTATCTGATTGTTTTCATTCTCATAATTCATGGGATGGTTTGAATAGACATTATTATTCTGGTACTTATACTGCTAGTACAGAAGATGGTACAGCTGAAACACGTTTTGGTTTTACTAAAGAAGAAACTTGGCAGGCAATACGTAGTTCATGGATCTTTATTGAAAATGTAGATCGTGTACCCGATATGGACGGGAATGAAAAAGAACGATTGAAAGCGGAAGCGAAGGTAATAATAGCTTCTCGCTATTTTGATATGTTTCGTCATTTTGGTGGATTGCCTATAGTAAAAGCGTCTTTTGCGGCTGAAAATGAATATGATGTTCCTCGAGCTACCGTAGAAGAAACAGTGAACTTTATGATAGGTCTTTTAGATGAAGCGGCCACTGTACTTCCTTGGGATTTGACTGAGGATGGAGAGGCTAACTGGCAAGGACGTATGACTAAAGCGGCAGCTATGGGCTTGAAATGTAAAATTTTGCTTTTTGCTGCAAGTCCTTTATTTAATGACAATGAACCATATTGTACGGCAGAACCACAAGAAGCGGTTATCAATCATCAAGTGTGGTACGGAGGATATAAACCTGAATTATGGAAAGCATGTCTGACTGCTTGTGAAGAATTTTTCCAAGCCCTGCAAGTTAATGGGCATTATGAACTAGTTCAGGCTGTTGGTGATACGAATGATGCCTATAGAGCGGCTTTTAATAAAGCTTATTTCTTACGTGAAAATTCGGAATTGTTGATTTCTACCCGTATCATTGGTAAGTATAATTGGGATTGGTGGTATTATTGGGGCGATTGGGTGCCCAATGGCGGTTATACGCCTACATTGGAGTATATGGAAATGTTCCCTATGGCAACAGGCGAATCCTTTGACTTTGATAAGGCAGTACAGAATAATAATATGTTTTTTGAGAATAATGATTATAATAAACCTACTCGTGATCCACGTTTGTATGAAACAATTTTGGTAAATGGTGCTAAATGGAGTGGCCGTTCTGTGGAATTATGGGTAGGAGGACGTGAAAACGCTAATAGTACAAGTACTGAAACAGGACAGTATGCAACAGGCTTCGGTTTATATAAATTCTATAAAGAAGGTAAAGGAAGTCTAGCCAATAATTATTTGGAATGGCCTTATTTACGTATGTCGGAAATGTATTTGATTTATGCGGAAGCACTTCTGAAAAATAATCAACCGAAACTAGCTATAGAGATGGTGGATAAGGTACGTGCGCGTGTCGGATTAAAAGGGTTGATAGAGTCGAATCAAGACAAGAATTTACTATCTGATTCGAATGCTTTGATGGAAGAAATATTACGAGAACGTGCTTGTGAACTTGGGTTGGAAGATGTTCGTTTCTTTGATATGATACGTAATAAGCGTGCTGATCTTTTTGAGCGTCCTTTACATGGTTTGCTTATTGAACGTGCTGATGGTGGAAGTGGTTCATGGTCTGATAAACCGGAAGATAAACGGGGACCTTTTCCGACAAAATTTAAATATACTCAGTTCAAAATATCTAATTCAGCTCGTGCATGGTGGACAAATTTCAATTCAAAATGGTATTTGTCTGCATTTCCTGTAAATGAAGTAAACAAAGGATATGGATTGACTCAAAATCCAGGTTGGTAATACTTGATTTTTTATCTAATAAAAACTAGAAACAATGAAAAATAAAATATTAGCTTTGACAATACTTGCTTTTACAAGTATGAATGCCATGGCACAGGAAGAAGTTAATGTGACTGGTAAGGTGGTTGATAAGGTGGGAAACCCGGTATCGGGAGCTGCCGTGTCTGTATTGGGGCAACCACTTACTATGGTATCGACAGACGTTATGGGAAATTTTACAATTTCAGTATCAAAGGATGCTCAGCTTTGGATTCAGACGCCGTATGATGCAAAAAAAGTAGTAAAGGCGGAAATGGATAAAAAGATGACTGTTATAATGGATTTCTTTTCGAATAAAGTGAATTACGGTTTTGGATTGGAACAGACCTATACTGAGTCGACGGGAGCAGCTTCTACTGTTTATAGTGATGATATTGCAACTAGATCTTCATATACCGTAGGTAATTCATTGTACGGCAATGTGCTCGGATTGACTACTATGCAAAAAACGGGAACCATGTGGGAGCAAATACCTTCTATGTTCATTCGTGGGCAAAAAAGTTTAAATGGTAATAATGGTATATTGCTGGTAGTTGATGGTTTGGAGCGTGATAACGCTTATCAAGTTTTACGTTATCTTACACCGGAAGAGGTGGAGTCCGTAACGGTTTTGCGTGATGCAGCTGCAGTGGCTCTTTATGGTTATAAAGGAGCGAATGGAGTAGTGAATATCGTAACGAAGCGTGGATTATATAAGAAGCGTGAAATAAGTTTTGCTTATGATCATGGTTTTACTTATCAAAATCGTTTACCCGAAATGTCGGATTCGTATACTTATGCTAGAGCCATGAATGAGGCATTGGCTAATGATGGAAAAGCTGCTAAATATAGTCAGAATGAATTGAATGCTTTCAAAAGTGGCAAATATCCTTATTATTATCCCAATGTCAATTGGTGGGATGAGGTGTTCCGTGAAAGAGGATCATCAGATATTGCAACTTTAACTTTTCGTGGAGGCGCTTCTAAATTGCGTTATTATACAATGTTGAATTTGCAAAACGGTCGTGGCTTTTATAAAAATGCCAATGAGAATGATGGTTATTCAACTCAAGAGAAGTATTCTAAAGCAAATTTTCGTAGTAATTTGGATATTGATTTGACTCCTAAGACTAAAATGCAGGTAAATATTATGGGGATGTTAAATGAATTTAGTCGTCCGGGATATGGTTCTGATAATTTGATTGGAAAATTATATATGACTCCATCTGCGGCATTTCCTATTCGTACAGAAAATGGTTTGTGGGGTGGTAATGCAACATGGGATGGATATAATAATCCAGTTGCATTGGCTCAGGGTCGCGGTTATTCCAAGGGACATACATTGGGGTTGTGGGCAGATATGAGCTTAAGACAGGATTTGTCTTCTATCACGAAAGGTTTAGGAGCCTCTTTTCGTATGGGATATGATAATGTTGCTTCTTATTGGGAGGATCATTGCAAAGATTATGCGTATGGAAGTACTGTTGTGACAGAATGGAAAAATGGTGAACCGAGTGCTTTTTCCGAATATACAGGTGGCTCGGACAGTGAGATGAAAGGAGGAAGTAAACTTGATTGGCAGTATCGTTCTTTCAATTTTATGGCAAATGTGGACTGGAAGCGTCAGTTTGGAGAACATAAAGTATATACAACATTGATGTATACTTATAAATATGACAATAATGCCAATATAAACTCTAATCTTTATCATTGCAATTGGTCATGGTATACGCATTATGGGTATAAAAATCGTTATTTCTTCGATTTTGCATTAGTAAACTCAGCGTCTAATTTATTGGAAACAGGAAATCAATGGCATATTTCTCCTACAGTAGGACTTGCTTGGGTTGCATCTAATGAAAGTCTATTGAATAATTATTCATGGCTGAATTTCTTGAAGTTACGTGCTTCATTCGGCGTTATTAATACGGATAATATTCCTTATAACGGATATTGGTATGAAACCATGAACGGGAGTGGTGGTGGATATCCTATCCAAGATAATTTTAGTAATGGTGGAAGTTGGCAGGAAGGTCAATTGCCCTCAATAAATGGTACAACAGAAAAAGCGTATAAATATAATGTCGGTCTGGATGCTACTTTATTTGGTGGTCTAACGTTGACAGCTGACGCTTTTTATGAAAAGCGTCAAGATATTTGGGTATATACAGGTGGTAAGAATTCGTCAATATTGGGTGCAACAGCTTCTTATGCTAATGCTGGTGTGGTTGATAGTAAAGGTTTGGAATTTGGAGCAAATTATATAAAAAGCTTAGGTAAGGTTCGTTTCAATTTTGGGGGAACATTTACTTTAACTAAGAATAAAATTGTAGAGCAGTTGGAAGAACCGAAAGCTTATGAGTATCTTCGTGCTACTGGAAAAGCCGTGGGACAGATTTTTGGTTATCAAGCAGTGGGATTTTTTGTAGATCAAAGTGATATTGATGATAGTCCGTCCCAACAGTTCGGTGTCGTGAAACCAGGTGACATTAAGTATAAAGACCAGAATAACGATAATGTAATTAATGAATTTGATCAGATTCCTTTAGGTTATAATTCTAGTGTCCCTGAAATTTATTATTCATTCAATATAGGCGCAGAATGGAAAGGAATAGGGGTTAATTTTGATTTTCAAGGGGTTGGAAATTATACTTCATGGACTACATTGAATGGTTTGTATCGTCCATTGTCTAATGGCAATGCTATTTCAAATTACTATTATGAAAATCGTTGGACACCAGAAACTCCTAATGCACGATATCCTCGTTTGACTACTGAAACTGTTCAGAATAATACACAGTCAAGTTCCGTATGGTTGGTTGATGGATCATTCTTAAAATTACGTAATTGTGAAGTATATTATAAATTACCTCATTCAGTTGTCAATAAATGGCATTTGAACAGTGCTAAGCTATATGTAAGAGGGGTTGATTTGTTCTGTTGGGACCATATTAAAGAAATAGATCCGGAATCAATAGGAAATGGTATTCCGACCACACGTTCTATTAATATTGGTTTGTCTGTTGGCTTTTAATTTTTTATAACTAAAAAAGTATGACTATGAAATTGAAAAAAATATTGTTAGGGTTAGCCTATATGTCGGTTATGGCTTCTTGTGCGGATTTGGACTATCATGAATATACTGTGTATGATAAAGATTATGTATTTACAGATTTTGGACGTACCGGAGCTGTAGTTACGAATATATATAGTTACTTGGATTATGATTTGCCTAGTGAGGTTTCTTATTGCTCTGCTTGTGATGAGGCGCAATTTGCGTGGAGTTGGTCTTCAATACATGATTGGATAAACGGTGCATGGAGCTCGACTAATTCTCATAGTCTATGGAATTATTATAGTGGAATTAGGGATGCTAATTTCTTTTTGGAGGAATCACAAAATGCCGATTTTTCTGAATTGAAAGAAGATAAAAATTATGTAGCTGAGATGAATCGCTTTAACCGTTATAAGTATGAAGTTCGTTTTTTGCGTGCTTATTTCTATTTTAATTTGGTACGTGCTTATGGCGATATACCTTTGGTTACGAAGGTGCTGACTGAAGAAGAGGCCAATCAGGTGAAGCGTACACCGGCTGCTGAGGTTTTTGATTTTATAATTAAGGAATGTGATGAGATAGCAGATGAACTTCCTGTGGATTATTCTAAATTAGAAAATGATGCCGCTAATGGAGAAAGCCCTGAAACTGGTCGTATTACTAAACAGGCAGTATTGGCTTTGAAGGCTCGAACATTACTTTATCAAGCAAGCCCTTTATTTAATATAGCTAATGATGTAAATTTGTGGAAACAAGCAGCTTTAGCTAGTAAGAAAGTTATTGATTTTTGTGCAGAGAATGGCATAAAAATGGGTAAATATTCAGAGTTATGGGGAACAGATAATTGGAAAGCGTCAGAAATGATTTTTGTACGTCGTATCGGAGATACTAGTTCGCCTGAATATACTAATTTCCCAGTAGGAATGGAAAATGGTGGGTCAGGTAATTGTCCTACTCAAACTTTGGTTGATGCTTACGAAATGAAAGTAACAGGAAAAGCATGGGATGAGCCAGAAAGTGGATATGATCCAAATAAACCGTATGATAATCGTGATCCTCGTATGGAAATGACTATCGCTGTAAATGGTGAGAAATGGCCAGATACTAATCCAAATCCATTGGAAATTTATATAGGAGGACGCAATGCACTACCTATTGCTGGAGCAACTCCCACCGGGTATTATTTGAAAAAGTACTTGGATAAGACTATTGATATTAGTGCTTCTACCAGTAGTGGAGGAAAACGCCATAATTGGATTACATATCGTTTGGGAGAATTCTATTTAAATTATGCTGAAGCGGTATTTAATTATTTGGGATCAGCTGATGCTGTTAGTACGGAATTCACAATGTCTGCCCGTGAAGCTGTTAATGTGGTTCGTAACCGTTCAGATGTGCAAATGCCTGAAGTACCTGAAGGATTGACTAATAACCAGTTTGTAGAGAAATATCGTCGTGAACGTATGGTGGAGCTTGCTTTTGAACAACATCGTTTTTGGGATGTTCGGCGTTGGAAGGCTGGAGATACTCAAAGAAGTATTGTACAAATGCAAATTACCAAAAATAATGATACATATACTTATAAACGTGTAATTAGTAATCGTTATTGGGATGATAAGATGTATTTGTTTCCTATCCCTGATTCAGAAATAAGAAAAAATCCAAATCTAATTCAGAATCCAGGTTGGTAATAGTAAATATTGTTGAATAATAAAGAATGGAACTATGAAATTCAATATAAAATATACGATAGCAGCTTTGTCAGTTTTTATGTTTACTGCAGGCTGCGATGATAAATTAGATGCTATTGATGTAATAGGATATACAGGTGTTCCGGTTGCTATAGAGACGGTAACTTCAGAGTCTCTTCCCGGTCAAATTCAACTTAGATGGGAAGTTCCGGCTGGTGACTTTTCCTATCTTAAAATATGGTATTATGATCCTTTGACAAAAGAAACTGTCTATAAGATTGTTTCAAAAGGAACTACGGAATTGTTGATAGATGAAACTCGTGCTCGTTTTGGTGAATATGAGTTTAATTTCCAAACATTTAACGCAAATGATGAAGGTGGCGAGATTAAAGTTGTAAGAGCACTTTCAGGAGTTGCACCTGCGTCTTATACTTTAGTGTCACGAAGTCAAATCAAATTAGTGGCAGAACAGTTAAGTACAAACGCTCAAGAACCGTCGATAAAAAATGCAGTGGATGGGGATAAAAATACTTTTTTTCATACGAATTGGCATGAAGCTATTCCTTATCCACAGTGGATTCAGGTTAATTTGAAAGAACCTCATGAAAATTTTCTCGTGGGTTACATAAACAGAACGGATAATTCTTGGACCACAAGTGGACGTCCTAGTGTGGTAGATTTACAAATTAGTAATAATGGTATTGATTGGGAAACTGTAGGTACATTGGACGGACTCCCTAGTTCAGCCGGAAGTGAATATATTTCTACTTTCTTTATGCCAGGTAAGACTTTTACTTATTTTCGTTTTAGTGTAACATCTGCTACTGGAAGTTCCTCCTATTGGAATATTGGTGAATTTATGATGTATGATGCAGAAGTTGCAATAGATGATCCGGAAACTGCGCCTTTGGATTAATAAATAAAAACAGAAGAGGAATTTGAAAAATAAGGACAATGGATAGCTGGCTGTATAACAGCCGCTATCACCATTGGAATATTTACTTGTGATGATTATAAAGATATTGTTTAAGATAGTAGATGTATGATAAAATTATTTCAATTACTGAAATTGTGTGTTGTACTTCTTATAGGGGGGCATTGTAATGCACAAGACTATCAATTGGTTTGGAGTGATGAATTCAATAAAGACGGTTGTTTGGATGAATCAATATGGAATTATGAACAGGGTTATGCTCGTAATGAGGAGTTACAATGGTATCAATCTGACAACGCTTGGTGTCAGGGTGGGTTGCTTGTGATAGAAGCACGTTCGGAAAAACGGAAAAATCCGTTATATAAAGCAGGTAGTTATGATTGGCGCACTTCTCGTGAATATATTGAGTGCACCTCTTCTTCTATAACAACATTTGGAAAGAAAGAATTTTTGTATGGACGTTTTGAAGTGCGCGCACGTATTCCTGTAGGAAAAGGAGCATGGCCGGCAATTTGGACTTTGGGAAGCAGTATGGAATGGCCTTCCTGTGGAGAAATAGATATCATGGAGTTTTATCGTAAGCATGGAATTCCTCATATTTTAGCCAATGCTGCATGGGGAACAGATCGTCAATGGAATGCAAAATGGAATAGTAAGGCTATTCCATTTATCCATTTTTTGGAGAAAAATTCGGATTGGGCTTCCGAATTTCATATATGGCGGATGGATTGGGACGAAGAGGCTATTCGTCTTTATTTGGACGATGAGTTGCTAAATGAAATCTTACTGAAAGATACCTATAATGGTAGTATTGGTAGTTATAAGAATCCATTTATGCAACCCCAATATATATTGTTGAACTTAGCGGTGGGTGGAATTAATGGTGGCGAGGTAGAGATAAATACCTATCCGATACGTTATGAGATTGATTATGTACGTGTTTATCAGAAAAAATAAAATACATAGATATGGGTATAAAAAAAATAATAATAGGATTATGTCTTGGAATATATACCTTTTGCGGATGCAGCAATGAACCGTTGCAACCCATTCGTTCAGGTGAGATATGGCCTGATAACAACGGAGAGCATATCAATGCCCATGGGGGCGGAGTAATGTACCATGATGGAACATACTATTGGTTCGGTGAGAATAAATGTGATACTACCAGCAGTGCCATGGTGGGAGTAATGTGCTATTCTTCTCGGAATCTTACTGACTGGAAGAACGAAGGCGTAGCGCTTTCTGTTGTTGATAACGACAGCAGCGACATAGCGCGTGGATGTATATTGGAACGTCCTAAAGTGATATATAATGCGAAAACAGGGAAGTTTGTGATGTGGTTCCATCTGGAATTGAAAGGAAAAGGTTATGCAGCCGCCCGTGCCGGGGTAGCAGTCAGTGATACTCCTGCCGGTCCTTACCGTTTCATCCGTTCGGGACGTGTCAATGCTGGTAAGCTGCCTGTTGATATGGACGGACAGGCTGTTGCAGTGCTGGATACTCTGAATGCCAAGAATTATGAAAAATGGTGGACTCCCGAATGGACGGATGCTGTGAACAAAGGCTTGATAGTAAAGCGTGATTTGGATGGCGGACAGATGTCTCGCGATATGACTCTTTATGTAGATGAGGATGGTAAAGCCTACCATATTTACTCTTCCGAAGAAAACCTCACACTCCAAATAGCGGAATTGAGCGATGACTATCTTTCACACACAGGGAATTATGTGCGTGTGGCTCCGGCAGGACACAATGAGGCACCTGCTATCTTCAAAAAAGACGGAACCTACTGGATGATCACTTCCGGTTGTACCGGTTGGGCTCCCAATGAGGCTCGTATGTTCTCGTCTTCTTCCATCTTCGGACCGTGGTCTCAGCATCCCAACCCTTGTGTGGGACCTAAGTCGGAACTTACGTTTGGCGGACAGAGCACTTATATTCTGAAAGTGGAGGGGAAGAAAGACGCCTTTATATTTATGGCGGATATCTGGCGTCCGGAGCATCCCAGTGATGCCCGTTACATTTGGTTACCTGTTCAATTCAAGGAAGGAATTCCATACGTGGAGTGGATGGACAACTGGACACTGGATTTCTTTCAGTAATCCCTGTTGAAAATAGTCTGAAGGATGGAAAATAGTGCAATAGTCTGTTCTTGACTGATTATTGCATCCATCTTGCTCGATTTTACCCCTATGGTTGTCAATCAGATTTTTTATCTTTGCTATCGGTAAAAAGAGATAATAGGTATTAAAGATAGGTTTTTAGGAAGAAGGTTAACATACTGTGATGTGATAATAGAATTTTAGGTTAGGTTAAGTTAGAATTGAAGGCATATTTCGTGAGGAAATGTGCCTTTCTGTTTTCATTACCTTTCTAGGTTCGTATATTTGTAATGTCGAATTTGTGAAACTTAAAATAGAATATGCATGAAAAAGATTGGATTGTTTTTGTTGTTAGGTTTTTCTCTTTCGTGGCTGGTGTCTGCTTGCCAAGAACGTCAGCAGGAAAGACGGAAGGAAGTGCCTTTGGATTCTATTGTACTGAGTGACCCTTGCATTTTGGCAGACAGGAAGACGGCTATGTATTATATGACCGGAACCGGCGGTATGCTTTGGAAAAGCAAGGATTTGAAACTTTGGGAAGGACCGTTCCATGTGGCAAAGACTGATTCCGGTTCGTGGATGGGACCGAAACCAATGATTTGGGCTGCCGAGTTACATCCGTATAAGGGCAAGTATTATTATTTTGCCACTTTCACCAATCAGGCGGTGAAGATTGATACGGTACAAGGGAATGTAATAGAGCGCCGTGCCAGTCATGTTTTGGTGAGCGATAACCCGGACGGACCTTACGTTCCGATGAAGGATTCCACTTACCTGCCTGCTGATAAACCAACCTTGGATGGGACTTTCTGGGTGGATAAGGACGGAAAGCCTTATATGGTATATTGTTATGAATGGTTGCAAGCCTTGGACGGTACGATAGAGAAAATAGAACTGAAGCCTGACTTAAATGGAACCATAGGCGAAGGGAAATTGCTGTTCCGTGCCAGCGAATCGCCGTGGAGCCGTGAAAAAGATGCGGATGGCAAGGACAAACCGAATAAAGTCACTGACGGTCCGTATCTGTTCCGTACAGGAACAGGTAGACTCGGTATGATTTGGACTAGTTGGATTTATAATGTGTACACTCAGGGAGTGGCTTATTCTGAAAGCGGAACCTTGGATGGACCATGGATACAGGAGAAAGACCCGATTACTCCTCCCAATTTCGGTCATGGGATGTTGTTTCAGACCTTGGACGGTAAATGGTTGATGTCTGTACATAGTCATAAAGATGTAAACGGGCGTTATATTCGTATTCCTCACTTGTTTGAAGTCGATTTTTCCAGAGATAAATTGGTGGTGGGAAAACCATATATTCCTTGAAAGTGCTTTATCTTTTTTCGAGAGGAAAGGTAATTACTTTTGCCTTCAATGAAAAGAGATGTGTAGAAAGAGTTGGAGGGACAGCTTTATGAGTCTGTCCCTCCAAATAAATGACCGGGTTAATCCCAACCCGGATTCTGTTTCAGTGCACCCTGAGCCAGGTCTACCTCTTCCAAGGGGATAGCCCACAGATAGTCACGGTTGGCGTTGAACTTGCGGGTTTCAATAAAAATGCTTTCTCCTTTTGCATTTACCCCGTATACTGGTTTAGTAACATCCTTTTCAGTTGTTTTATAGCTACGGGTATCAAACAGGTGCATTCCCTCGAAAGCAAATTCCAAACGACGTTCCAAACGGATAGCTTCGCGCATTTGATCTTTGGACAAGCCGGAAGGCAGAGGAGGAAGATTTACGCTGGGACGCTGACGGATTTGATTGACCGCATCATATACTTCCGTATCCGGAGCAGACAGATTTTCGTTACGAGCCTCGGCGAAGGTCAGCAGCACTTCTGCATAGCGGATATAGATAAAGTTGGTCCAGTCATAATTATTGATACCGTCATTGTCCGGATTGATATACTTTTTCATGCTATATCCTGTACGGGTATGGCTGCCATCTCCCATATTGTTCAGGTTGAAAGTCTTTCCTGCTATTTGTGACCCGTTCCACAGTACAGAGAAGCCTAGACGGGGGTCACGGTCGGCAAACGGGTCTTCCGGATTATAGAAAGGAGACTCTTTGATTGATTTGCCATCTTTGCATGGATAGGAGTCTATCAAGTCTTGAGTAGGTGATAAAGCTTCCCATCCTCCCATCATGACGGGAGCGAAGAACTGTCCTATATAACTGCCTTCATTGGAGTTTTTCGGGTTTTCCAGATATTCGCGATCAAAGATGATTTCGTTACATAACTCTGCTACAGGTTGGAACAAGTCACCATAGTTATCATACAGTCCATACACATTCATGCCCATTACTTTGCGTGCGGCGGCTTCCGCCACATCATATTTGTGTGCGTAGAAAGCAACTCTGGCTTTCAGTGCGTAGCAGGCTCCGGCACTCGGTTTTCCGTGGTCACTGTTGCTGCGGATATCGGGCAAGCTGGCTGCTGCTTTATCCAATAATCCTACTATATGATTATAAGTCTCCTCTTCAGAACTGCGTGAAGGAAGTTTCTCGTTCAGTTCCAACGGATGATCCAGCAGGGAGGCGCCACCCATATATTTTAATATGTTAGCGTATGAGAAAGCTTCGAGAAACTGTACTTCGGCTGTCAGTTGCGCTTTTTCTTTTTCATCCATCGGCACATCGCCTATATGTTCGTAAAATACCAGGCATCTGCGGATGCATTGATAGGCATTTTTCCATAATTGTAGGAAATGTGGGTTGCTGGAAGTTGCCGTACCAGCAGACAACTGTCCCTGTTCGGCTGTGACATGTACAGGAATGGCATTATCTGTGTAGCAGTCTGTCATGATAGTATGGTTTTCCGGTTCTATCAGATACAGATAAATTCCGGTTGCAAATTTCTGGGCATCTTCTGCGTTTTTCCAGAAAGATGCATCGGATAATTGGTCTTTAGGATTTCTGTCCAGAAAACTGTCATTGCAAGAGCTCAGACCAAGGCCGCATGCCAATATTAATCCTATAAAGTTATATTTTAGTCTCATAGTTGTCAGTGTTTAGAATGTTACATTCAGACCGAAGGAATAATTTCGGGTCAATGGATAATAGTTGCCGCTGATGGCTTCGGGGTCTACACCGTCGAAGCCGGAAATCATAAAGAGATTGTCGATACTGCAATACACTCTCAGACGGCTGATTCCGTATTTGGATATCAGCTGTTTGGGCAGGCTGTAACCTACTTGCAGGTTTCTCAGCTTGGCATAAGAGGCATCCTGCATCCAGAAACTGGAAGTCACGCGGTTTTTGGAGTCACTCATGGATAATCGGGGATAAGTGGCATTCGGGTTTTCCGGAGTCCAACGGTCCAGATGCTGTTCCGTTACTTTACCGCCATTGTAGAAGGCATATCTGATTTCAGCTACAGGAGCACTCTTTACATCAGCTGCACCTTGCAGCAGTGCACTTAGGTCGAAGTCTTTATATTGAACTGAAAGATTCAGACCGAAGTTGATTTTCGGGAAGTAGGAACCCAATACTTGCCGGTCTTTGCTGTCTACTACTTTGTCTCCGTTCAGGTCACGGTATTTTAAGTCACCCGGAACCGGAGTACCCATGCTCTGTGTAGGATGATTCTTGATCTCTTCTTCGTTTTGGAAGATGCCGTCGCATACGTAGCCGTAATATGCCCACAGTGGGTCGCCTACGGATTGTCCCGGTGTGTCACCGCCTTTCAAATCCATGATTTTGGTAGTTACATAGCTGAAATTGGCTCCGATAGAATAGCTCCAATCATTGATACGGTTGTTATGTCCCAGTTGCAGTTCGATACCGGTATTACGCACTACGCCGGCATTTTGCATCGGAGCGCTGACTCCCATCATGTTGGGAACTGGAAGTTGCAGTAATATGTCCCGTGTTTCCTTGCGGAACCAGTCTGCGCCCAATGTCAGTTTATTGCCCCAAAAAGCGGCGTCCACACCTACGTTCCATTGATCGGTTTTCTCCCACGTAATATCTTGGTTAGCCATCGGGTTGGAAATGGAAATACCCGGAGTCAAAGTGTTGCCGAAACTATAGTCATAACCGAACAGATAGGTGTTCTGATACGGATAATAGTTAGAACTGTTGTCCGAGTTTACGGTTTCCTGATTACCTAGCAATCCCCATGATGCACGTAGTTTCAAATTATCCACCCAATCGGCTTTGAAGAACTCTTCTTCCGATATTCTCCATCCGATGGAGAAAGAGGGGAATGCGCCGAAGCGGTTGTTCTTGGGGAAGCGTGAAGTGCCGTCATAACGCAGGTTGGCTTCTAGCAGATAGCGGTCATCGTATGAATAATTCACGCGTCCGAAAGCTGAGCGGAGGGCGTATTCTATTTCTGTACCGTATGTTGTCTGTCCTGTCACTTCACCGGCGTTGATCTGGTCCAGTGAGTTGGAGTTGGGCAGGTTTTTACGGTAAGCTTGCAGATAGCGTGTCTGTTTATAAATTTGTGAGTAACCTAATAAGGCTCCTATTGTGTGTTTGCCGAAGGTTTTATTATAGTCCAGATAAGCTTGCAAGTTCAGTTCCATACTTTTGATGTCATATTCTGTGATGGAGTTAGTGGTTTTCTTTACCGGTGTGTCTGAACCTGCCTGATAGAATGTCATAGTATTGACGTGGGTGGGATTGTCGGTCAGGTTGAAAGTCGAGGCGGCGACTCCTCTCAGTTTCAGTCCGTCTATGATGTCCAGTTCCATTCCTACGTTACCTTGGAAATTGCTGTTTATCTCTTTGTAGGTTCCTCCTTCACGTGCATAGGCTACGGAGTTGTGCTCGTTTTTGAATAAAGCATAGTTGCCGTTGCTCAATTGGATGGGAGTAACCGGAGTCTCACGGAAAGCATAGTGCATCAGGTTGCTGATACCTGCCGCCGGAGCAGTCATATTACTGCGGTATACCGCCATATTTGTAGTCAGTTTCAGACGACTGTTTATCTGAGCGTCAATGTTGGCACGTACATTGAACTTGTTGTAGTTGGTATTGACTATCAATCCGTCTTTATCATGATAGTTGAATGCCAGCGAGTAAGTTACTTTGTCTCCACCGCCTTTGATACTCAAGTGGTGGTTGTTGAACAGGCCGTTTTCACTTAATAGCGTACCCAGCCAGTCGGAATTGGGATAAAAGTCGGGATCACTTCCGTCTTTGAACTTTTGTAGGGCTGTTTCGTCATACGGACCTTTCAAACCGTCATTGGTGTAAGCTTCATTCATCAGCACTGCATAATTGTAAGAATCCAAAAATTTGGGCATACGTGAGGCACTTTGCCAGCCTACATACCCATCGTATGATACAATGGTACGTCCTTTGGTTCCCTTTTTGGTTGTGATAAGGATAACGCCATTGGCAGCACGTACTCCATAAATGGCTGAGGCGGCTGCATCTTTTAATATAGAGATGTTTTCAATATCGTTGGGATCCACGCTGCTCATGGTAGATTCTACACCATCCACCACAACCATGGCACTGGCATCTCCCATAGTTCCTAGACCACGCACACGCAGTACTCCGGCATCAGCTCCCGGCTGACCGGTATTTTGGATAATGGTGACACCTGGCATTTGTCCTGCCAGCATGTTGGTGACATTGGCACTGGTGCGGTTGACTAGCTTATCGGATGAGATGGTTGCCACAGAACCTGTCAGATTTACTTTTTTTTGAGTACCGTATCCTACTACTACCACTTCATCTAAAGATTCTGTATCTTCTTTCAAGATAATGGTGTAACTGTTGCTGTTGCCTACGGTAATTTGTTGGTCGTTGTAACCGATATACGAAACTTTCAGTTTAGCCCCTACGGATACATTTAATGTGAATTTGCCATCCACATCTGTAATAGTACCGTTGGTGCTTCCCACTTCTACTACATTGGCACCGATTACAGGAGCTCCGCTTGTATCATTTACGATACCCGTAATTTGTTTGACATGCTGTTGCACGATGGCAGTTGACTGCGAAGCCCACAAAGGCATTGGGAAAGCCATTCCGGCAAATAGTGTAAGACACGCATAAAAAGAGGCTTTTTTCAAAATTACGTGTGTCTTTACACAATTTTCCCTTCTTTTCTGGTAGAATTGCATAGATTAATAAGGTTAAATTAGTAAATAGTTTGGTTTAGGGATCTTATTCCCTTTCTATTTCAGTTGCTGCAAATGTATTATTTTATAAGAATATAACGCTATCTTTTCTTTTATTTTTTTTTGTTATTCTTAATAAATTGCAGGCTATGAAACACTCATGGTGGCGATTTTAAGAGAGAATGCATGTTATTTTGTACGTTCCTTATAAATGGAATATCGCATATTGCTCAAAAAAACAAATAACATGATTCAATGAGATAAAGATGTTAAATATCAGTTTCAAGGATCATTTTTCCTAATCGGTTTATGAAAGACTCTTCCTTTCCCCTCCTTTTTCTTGTTAACCATTCACTATTATTTCATCTATTCACAAATCTCCTTATCATCTTTCTCATCCGGATAGTCACTTTTATGTAGCAAAACAAGTAAGTGTACTTACTTCGTCATTTTAAGTATACTTACTTGTTTCATGAAGTGCACTTACTTTTTGCAACTTCAATATGAGTGAAATTTATGCCGGTATATGTTTTTTATATGCTTCAAAGACAAAACGTATTTCATCGTAAGAAGTATATTCGCCTAACTTTTCTTTTATTTCCTTCACTCCTTGTGGCAGAGAGGAGAATTTCTGGAGATGAGCTGTAATATAATTTATTTTTTCTTGGTCGACTAATTCTTGTAGTTTGATATCTCCGGTCCGGACATAGTGTAAAAGGTGGTTGCTGATGGTACCGGTAGTCAATTCCCGGAATTCAGCGATTTCCTTTACCTTCATCCCTTCTTTAAATAATCTGAAACTGACCTTTTTGGTGTCTTCTTTATTTTTTTTTATTTTCCCGGGGAACAAATACGGTTCTTATTTCAGGGCGTTGCAGATTTTGTTCTTTCATATAATTCCGGATAATTCCCAGAAGTTCCAAACCATAATTCTCTACCCCCTTACGTCCGAAATAAGGGACAGCTTCCAATGATTCTGCATCATTAGGCAATAGATTGACCATTCCCAACAGAGCTTTTTGCTGGATAATGACATAGGCCGGCATACCGGTTTCTTTTGCTTTAGTTCCACGCCATTCGGTGATTTTCCGATAAAGTTCTGGATGGAGTATGTCGTTGGGAACTTCAATTCTCTTCCGTTCTCTGGATACGCGTTCTCTGGGGGTGCGCTCTTTTCTGTCGTGTGCCGTTGTACCTGAGGAGTTTTTATTATCGGTTTCGCTTAAAAGGATATACGCTTTTTTACGTAGATAGTCACTGGCGTGAAAACCATTATCTTCTACATATTGTAGCAAGGAAAGTTTCTGTGTCAAAGTGTTTAAGAACTCTTCCAAGGTGTTGTTCGTTTTCTTTCTTAGTTCTTTATTGTCCGTGGGAAGATTGGTCGCTTCAGCCAGTTTATGGAAAGGGCGTAGTTTTTGTTCAAAATAGGCGGCTCCTTTTATGATGCGTATTTGTAGGTCGTTATTCGTATTATAATCAGTAGATTGTGTTACCAGACGTTCATATTGTTTGTGAAAACGATAGGATACATCCACTATCTCAGTAGTAAATATTTGTATCTGCTTTTTATATTCTGCCAGTAACTGAGGGAAGAGCTTGTAGAAATGTTCGTCAATCAGTCGGGCTTGCTCATTGAATGAACGGGCTATCGGTGAGAAATCGAATAGCTCGCTAACGAGATTGAGAAAATAAGTTTGTTGCATGGCATGGAGTAATTCTTCATTGGGGGTATGTGTTTCTATATACTGATTATAGTCATCGATTATTGTATCGTTGATAATGGCGTTGACGGAAAGTGGGGAACTGAGAACCATCCCTTCCAATGTTTTGCATCGGCTCAGGGCAACGTATGCCTGTCCGTGGGCGAAAGCGGAGCGGGCGTCAATAATGGCGTGTTCAAAAGTCAGTCCTTGGCTTTTATGAATAGTGATGCCCCATGCCAGTTTTACAGGGTATTGCTTGAAGACTCCTTCTTGTTCCTCGGTTATTTCCTTTGTTTCTTCATTTAGCACATATTTGCTGTTTGTCCATTCCTCGGGTTGGACAATGATTTTTTCATTCTTTTCTTTGGTGCGGACGGTAAATCCATCCTCATCTATAGAAGTGATTTCGCCAATCATACCATTGTAATAACGTTTTTCCGGGGAAGGGTCATTTTTGACGAACATGATTTGCGCTCCTTTTTTCAGCATCAATGTTTCATCTGTAGGATAAGAATATTCAGGAAAAATTCCGGTGACTTCTGCCTTGTAACTGAAAACCGGTTCTTTGATGAGTGAAAGCTCGTGATCATTAATCTGTTGTGCTTGGTAATTGTGAGTGGTGAGTTGGATATATCCTTTTTCTTTGACAGGATGGAAATTGGGAATATATCTTTGGTTCAATTCTGCGAGTGTCTGTTCGTCGGCTTTATTCTCCCGGACTTTGTTCAGCAAGGAAAGGAAATAGGGGTCGTTCTGGCGGTAGACTTGTTTCAGTTCGATGGTGGCGTAGGTGGTTTCTTTCAAGGCGCGGCTTCCGAAGAAATAGGAGGTATCATAATAGTGACTCAGCATATTCCATTCCGTTTCTTTCACTACGGGGGCAAGCTGTTGCAGGTCACCAATCATCAGCAATTGTACGCCTCCAAAGGGTTTGTATCGGTCCCGATACCGGCGGAGTACGGAGTCGATGGCATCCAGCAGATCTGCCCTCACCATACTTATTTCATCAATGATCAGCAGATCCATGCTTCGGATGATGTTAATTTTTTCTTTGCTGAACCGGAAATGTTTTTGTTCGGTATTGAACGTGGTATCGGGGATGAAAGGTGCAAATGGCAGTTGGAAAAAGGAGTGGATGGTAACGCCTCCCGCATTGATGGCAGCTATTCCGGTGGGGGCGACTATGACTGTGCGTTTGGGAGATTCTTTCTTCAGATTGTGTAGGAAGGTTGTTTTTCCGGTTCCTGCTTTTCCGGTGAGGAAGAGATGGGTGCCAGTATTCTCTATTATTTGCCAGGCACGCTGTAGTTCTGGGTTGTTCATTATTTCCTAATGTTAGTATATTATTGGATAAAGTTACTGCTTTTATTTAAGGCGGGGAAACTTTGGAGGAATATTTTCTTTGTTTGGTGGATTACTATCGTTGTTGGAGGCATAAAATTTGAGGTAGCTTTCATTTGCTTTTAAAAGTAAAAGTGTATATTTGTACCATTATTCTCCTTTTATTTAATACGGTTTGATAGGCAATGAGCATTGATTTGAATGCATTTAATAAATTCTTTATAGACTACCAGCAACGTTTTGTCCACTTTGCCTGTACTTATGTGCATGATGAAGCTGTTGCCGAAGATTTTGTTGTGGAATCAATGATGTACTATTGGGAGAACAAAGATCGTTTGTCTGCTGATACTAATATTCCGGCTTATGTCTTGACCACGATAAAGCATAAGTGTATTGACTATTTGCGCCATCAACAAGTTTATCAGGATGCTTCTGACGAAATAGCTCGAATCTATGCATGGGAATTGTCGGGCAGAATCATGACTTTGGAAGATTTCGAGCCCTATGAGGTTTTTACAAAGGAAATACAGGAGATTGTTGATAGGACACTGGATGCTTTGCCCGAACAGACTCGGAAAATCTTTGTGATGAGTCGTAATGAAAATAAATCCCATAAAGAAATAGCAGAACTATTGGATATTACAACTAAGGGAGTGGAATTTCATATATCGAAAGCTACCAGGACGTTACGTCTTGCATTGAAGGATTATCTGCCGGTATCCTTACTTTTTTTCTATTTGCATTAAAAAAAACAGTTTTTCACTAGGGAATGTTCTTTCCCATCCGCTATTACTATAAATACGTAAAACAAAAGTATTTATGGATAAGGATTTGTTATACCGTTTTTTTGAAGGTCATGCTTCTTTAGAAGATATGAAAGTGGTTAAAGAATGGGCTGATGCTTCTGAGGAGAATGCCGGGCTGTTGCGTAGGGAACGCAAACTGTTTAATGCCATGATTCTTGCAGGTCATTCCCGACGGACTGATATACAGAGAATGAGGAACAGGAGGAACTATTTTATTAGGGAATTCCTGAAAATAGCTTCTGTAATAGTGATAACGGTGAGTGTGACGGCTGTATTATTTTCAATAGGTAAAGATAATGAAGATATGTATTTAGCGATGCAGACCATTACCGTGCCGGCCGGTCAGCGTGTGAACCTCGATTTGCCTGATGGTTCAAACGTTTGGCTGAATGCCGGAACTAAAATGCAATATCCTGTTTCTTTTATGACAGGCAAACGGGAGGTGATATTAGATGGAGAGGCTTACTTTGAGGTGGTTCATAATGAAAAGAGTCCGTTTGTGGTACATACAAGTACATTGGATGTAGAAGTATTGGGAACAAAATTTAATGTGGAAGCTTATTCAGCACGAAAAATATTCGAAACGTCTTTGATGGAGGGCAAAGTAAAGGTAAAATTACCTCACGATGACAAAAATTCCGTCGTCTTGGTACCCAATCAGAAAACGACTTTGATAGACGGCCGATTGGTGGTGAGTAAAATTGATGATTATAATGTATATCGTTGGAAAGAGGGGTTATATTGTTTTAGAAATAAACCTTTTGCTGATATTATAAAAGATTTGGAGAAATATTATGATCTGAGCATACAGATGGATAAAAAGGAAATAGCAAAGGTTGCATTAACTGGAAAATTCAGGATTTCTGATGGATTGGACTATGCGCTGCGTGTTCTGCAAAACGATGTAGCCTTTACTTATCAAAGAAATCGGGATAATGACGTCATTCATATAAAGTAAGAAATGTATTAACCTTCTAAAATGGAAAATCAGCCTATGAAGCAATCCTAATGAAAAACAACTAAAGAGCCGATGGGTGTTTGCACCACCCACCGACCCGACTAACACAATTATTTTTAATAAATCGTATTAATAACCATTTGCAAAGATATGAAAAACATTCCTTTGCCGGATCTTTATTATCTTGAAAATCCGGATTTAAAACAATTATTTAGAATTATGCGAATATCAATATTCTTATTGTTCTTCTGCCTGTTCAGCCTGATGGCCGAAAATAGTCACTCACAGAATGCGAGGGTAACTATCAATAGAAGCGATGCCCCGTTGGAATCTATATTGAATGAGATAGAGTCTCAAACGGACTATCTTTTTATATATAAGGAAGATGTGAACGTGAAGATGCGTAAAACCATACAGGTGAATGGTAAACCTGTGTCCGAGGTGCTGCCTATATTGCTGACCGGCTCTTCCATCGGTTATAAAATGGAGGGAAATCATATCATCCTTACTCGTGATGTTGCATTGGCAGCGCAGCAACAGGGGGTAACGGGAGTAGTGACCGATGTTTTGGGCGAACCGCTGATTGGTGTTACTGTGATGCTGAAAGGAGATATGCAAGGCACGGTGACAGATATAAACGGAAGATTCTCGCTGTCCGCTGAGCAAGGAGATGTAATAGTAGTAAGCTATTTAGGCTATGCTTCACAGGAGATAAGATTGAAGGATACAAAGTTACTTCGTATTATGATGAAAGAAGATGTGGAGCTGTTGGATGAAGTGGTAGTAATAGGTTATGGTTCCATTTCAAAGAAGGAACTGACTAGTGCAGTTTCCCACATATCAGGTAAGGATATGTTGCAGATTGGGAGTGGTAATCCTGCCATGCAGATTCAGGGAAAGGTTTCAGGTCTTGCAGTAGAGAATTCTACTCCTTCTGATCCTAATTCTTCACCCAGTATTCAGGTACGTGGAGTATCCTCGCGTTCAGCCGGATTGGGTCCGCTGATTGTAATTGACGGTATACCAGGCGGTAGTCTTGATAATTTGAATGAAAATGATATTGGATCTATTGATGTCTTGAAAGATGGGGCAGCTTCGGCCATTTATGGAACCCGTGGATCGAATGGGGTGATTGTAGTTACTACCAAAAAAGGTACTATGGATGGAAAAATTCATACTTCGTATTCGGGATTTGTGAATATAACTACACCTGTCAGAGAGTTGAATGTATTGTCGGCTACAGATTTTAGAGAACAGAAACGGGGAGATGATTATGGCGCTGATACTGATTGGTTTGATGAACTGACTAAAGTGGCTGTATCTCATAGTCATACTTTGCAGGTTATGGGTGGTAATACTAAGACTAATTATAAAGCAACAGTGGATTATAAAAATACAGATGGTATAGACTTGCGTTCGGAAAGGCAGCAGGTAGGGGCCCGTTTGTCATTAAATCATACAGGAAAAAGTGACTTGTACAATGTCATTCTGAATGTGGCTCCGCGCACAGTGAAGTATCAGGATGCAGATTATGATACTTTTCGTTCTGCATTGTTGATAAATCCCACTATTCCAGTGATGGACCCGGAGCAACCGGGTAAATATACTCAGATAACTACTTATTCCACCAATAATCCGGTTGAAATCTTGAAGTTGGAGAAAAGTGGTGGTGAGCGTACTATCTTAAGTTGGGATGGTACGTTTAAGTTGAATTTGTTTCCGCTGTTGTGTAGAGATAAGAATCATTATTTAAGTACACAAATTACATTGGCTCAGCAGATTATAGAAACCGATTACAGTTGGTTTCGTCCTTCGATTTCTACCATAGAAGACAAAAGTGGATTTCAGGGAGAAGCTAGCCGTAAATATGACAAGAATAAACAAGAATCTTTGGAATGGTTGGTAAATTACGGTTATGACACTGGTAACCATCATGTAAAGTTTATGGGAGGATATTCTTATCAATACTTTGTAAATGACGGATTGAATGCTGAGAATAAGAACTTTGCTTCAGATTTGTTAGGACCTGACAACTTGGGTGCTGGAACTTACAATAGTGAAGTGGAGGGACGCCTAGGTATGGGGTCTTACAGGAATGATTCCAAATTAATTGCTTTCTTTGGTCGTCTGAGTTATAATTTTAGAGATAAATATTTTGCTACATTTTCTCTTCGTCATGAAGGCTCTTCCAAATTTGGTGTTAGTAACAAATGGGGATCGTTTCCAGCTGTTTCTGCTGGTTGGAGAATCAGTGAGGAGGATTTTATAAAAAATATCCAATGGATTAGTGATTTGAAATTGAGAGGTGATTTCGGAGTGACAGGTAATCAGGAATTTGATAGTTATAAGTCATTGGCCCTGATGCAGGCGTATGATTTGATTTATTATAATGGAACATATATTAAGGGTTGGGGATTCAGTTCCAATGCTAATCCTAATTTGAAATGGGAAAAAGGTAAAAATTGGAATGTAGGAATAGACTTCAGTCTGTTTAATTATCGTTTGAATGGTAGTGTAAATTATTATAGTCGGAAACAACAGGATCTATTGGGAGTTTATGATGTTGCATTGCCACCTAATGGTGCTTCGCAATCATTTGTTAATGTAGGTACAATGAAAAATACAGGTGTTGAAATCGAATTAGATTGGAATGCGGTAAAGAGCAAAAATTTTAATTATACAATTAGTTTTGTGGGCTCTACTTCAAATAATAAGTTTGTTTCATTCTCAAATCAGTTTTATGAAGGTCCTAAGTATTATTGGATGAGTAATTTTCCCTTGTACCCAGGAAATCCAGGGGTATTGCAACGTATTGAAGAAGGAGAACGCATTGGTAATTTTTACACATTCCAGTATGCGGGTTTGGATGATAACGGAGGTTGGTTGATTTACTCTAAAGATGGTGAAGTGATTCCTATAGATAAAGGTACGGATGAGGATAAACGGGTGGTAGGTAATGGATTGCCTAAGTTTACAATGTCTGTGACTCATACTTTCCGTTATAAAAATTTAGATTTGAATTTGTATTTCCGAGGTAATTTGGGTTATCAGATCTATGATGTCCATGATTTGTATTATGGCTTGCAGGATGCAGCTCCGAATACGAATGTGCTGGAGTCCGCTTACAAGGAAAATAGGAAAATTACTACAGGAAAAAATGTGCATAGCAGTTATTTTGTACATAATGGTGATTTTATGAAGTTGGATGTCGCTACATTGGGGTATACTTGGAATATAAATAATAAGTGGGTTGAAAAGGCACGTTTCTATATTACAGGACGTAATTTGTTCACTATTAGCGGATATCACAGAGGACTAGATAAGGATGCATATTGTGTAAATGGTATGGAACCCGGTCTACCTTACAGTAAGAATGGATATTATCCGTCTTCACGTCAATTCTTGTTTGGTATTCAACTTAACTTCTAAATTTATTACTTTATGAAAACGTTTAAATTAAAAAATATATTTCTGGGATTAGGAATGTTGGCATCAGTGGGATGTACGGATTTGTCGGAAACTACTTATGATATTGTACCTCAGGATGGATTCTATCAAACCAAGGAGAATGTTCTTCAGGCGTTTGTACGTCCTTTCGGACACGGATATTGGTTGTGTTGTAGGGCGATGTATTGGTTTGGCGAACTTTCTGCCGACCATTATATGACTGTGCAAAGAGAGGAACATTGGTATAATGGCGGTGAATATTTCCGTTATCATTATCATACTTGGACTGTTGATGATTGGTATGTTAATGCAATTTGGGAAGATACTTACAGAGGGATCATTCAGTGTAATGCCAGTATTTCTGATATAAGTAAGCTGAATCCTGCAAAGTTTGGCTTTTCACAGCAAGAGTTTGATGATTTTATTTCTCAAACACGTGTTTTACGTGCGTGGATGTATATGTCTATATTCGATTTAGTACATAATATACCAATTGTTACGGATTATCCAACTACAGAGTTGCCGGCACAATCAGAGCCAAAAGAAACTTTTGCTTTTATTGAACAAGAGCTGTTGGAATCATTGCCTGCGTTACAAAAAAAAGAAAGTAATAATGGAAATGGCTTAAAGCAGGGTCAATGGACCCAGGGAGCTTGTGCTGCCTTATTGGTAAGGTTGTATATGAACGCCAGTTGGTGGATTGATGAGGACAAGACGGTCGAAGCTGAAAAATACTGTGAAAAAATTATAGATGGTGAATACGGTTTCTATGATATAGATAATAGGTGGGATGCGCCGTTTGATTGGGATAACGATAAGTCTAATGAATTATTGTTTGGTTATCCATCCTCGTTTGGTGGTATGCATTGGCTTTATGATTATGAAATGTTTTGGCAGGTTGCTCCGTTCCTCTCTTCGAAATATTTCGGTTTTACAGATTGGGGGAATTGTAACCCCAAATATGCATTACAGCCAGGATTAGATTTAAATGGAAATGAATATTCCTTTGAAAATGGAAAACCGGTCCGTAAGTTTATGAAATATCCTGATGATGTGCGTCTGAAAAAGTATAAAAATTTAGGAAATAGCAAACGCGAAGGAATGTTTTTGTATGGCGACCTACCTTATGAAACGGCAAATGGAACGGAATATGTTACTTCGGACAATGGAGCTTACAAACTTTACATTCGTGATCAAGTAGGTATTTTCCGCGATACAGATCCTGCTAGTTTCTCTCCCAATCCTTCTAGTGGAACCCAAACTCCAAAATCGGCTATGGCTTACGGAGATCAGAATTCAGGTTGGTGTTTGATAAAATATCCTATTTATCGTTCGGATGATGCAGGTAAAATAGAATCGGATTATGCTTTGATCCGTTTAGCGGAAATTTATTATTATTTGGCAGAAATTCGTTTTTATCAGGGTAGAAAGGCAGAAGCGGAAAAATTACTGAATTATGTACGGAAGCGTTATTATCCAGCAGGTTCTTCTAGTTTGTATCCTGAGAATGGGAGTGCATTGACAGAACAGGAATTATTGGATGAATGGGGACGGGAATTTTTAGGAGAAGGTTTACGTAGACAGACTTTATGCAGGTTCGGGATTTTTAATTCGGGAACTTGGTGGGATAAAGAACCGGATCCAGATAATCATACGATGTGGATACCTCTTTCACGTACTACATTGAATACGAATCCAAACTTGAAGCAGAATCCAGGTTATCCATCTGTTAATTAAAAAATTGATAATCTCATTTTTATCCGATAACTTGTATGTATATCTACATCTTGTTGTCGGATTGTTGAATAATTTTTGTATTTAAATAATTAGAACATTAATAGTATGAAAAAAAATAAATTCTTATTTTGTATCGGTCTGTTACTGACTGTTGCGACGATTGTAAATGCACAGTCTGTGACTTGGATTAGTAGTACCGAAGGCAATGTATGGCAAAAATCAAAAGTGAAGTTGCAGTCAAAATCAGAACAAAATCCTGTTTTACAGGTAGATGGAACAGAGAACGGTGTTGCTTTCAAGAATTGGGGAACTACTTTCAATGAACTTTGTTGGGATGCTCTTGGGTTATTAACTCGTACTGAACAAGATGAAATATTGTATAATATATTTTCTCCGCAAGGTGATTTACGGATTACGCGTGGACGAATTTCGATGGGAGCCAATGATTACGCTCGTTCTTGGTATAGTTGTGACGAAGTGGAGGGTGACTTTGAATTGAGATATTTTAATATTAATCGTGATAAACAGACTATTATTCCTTTCATACGTGCTGCACAAAAATATAATCCGAATCTTACATTTTGGATATCACCTTGGTGTCCTCCAAGCTGGATGAAAATAAATGGAGATTATCCGGTTTTAAGTAGTCCGTTTAATAGTTTGTCAGAGAAACAGAATTATTTATTATATGGTGCTACAGGCGGTCAGGTTGATGAGAATGAAATGAAGTTGACCGGTGCCCGTGATGGAGTTTTTCCTCGCCAACTTGCGACAACTGACTTTATGATTCAAGATCCACGTTATTTGCAGACTTATGCAGATTATTTTTGTCGGTTTATAGATGCCTATAAAGAACAAGGAATTCCCATTGATATGGTAATGTATCAGAATGAAGCGTACAGTTACACTCCTTATCCTGGTTGTGCCTGGACTGCCACCGGTACGATTCGTTTCAATAAAGAATATTTAGCTCCTACTTTGAGGCAAATGCATCCTGAGGTGAAGCTTTATTTAGGTACTTTTAATACGAATCGCCAAGATCATGTAGAAACAATTCTTGCTGATACGGCTTTATGTAATTGTATTCGTGGTATGGGATTTCAATGGGAAGGACGTGAAATACTTCCTTCCATAAGAAAACAGCATCCCGAATGGGAATATATCTGTTCGGAAAGCGAATGCGGTTGGGGTAGTTTTGATTGGAAGGCAGCAGAACATACATTTGAGTTGATAAATCATTATTTAGGGAATGGATGTTGTGAATATAATTTTTGGAATTGTATTTTGACCGATAAAGGTGAAAGTCCGTGGGGATGGAAACAGAATGCGTTGATTCGTGTGGATTCGGAAAAGCGTACGTTTGTTTATACCCCGGAGTATTATGCAGTAAAGCATTATAGCAAAATGGTGGCTCCAGGATCAAAAATCTTACAATACAAGGCAAAGGGGGAGGATAACCAACCAGTCATTATATTCCTGACTCCTGAGAATCAGTATTTGGTAGTGGCGGGGAATTTTAATGGCAAACAACAGAATTTGAGTGTAAAACTGGCGGGAAAATATTTGGAGGTGACGTTGCAGCCCCATTCTCTAAATACATTTTATACAAAATGATCACAAGGAATAATCCTCGTTAAATTGATATCCATTGTAGGGATCGGTGGATTCTTACAATGGATAAAAAAGATGTAAAACTTCTATTTTCCCCCATTTGACCGAATAAAGTCCCTCTTTTGAAAGATTTATATACCCATCGTTAGGATTGTATTTTCTATCTTTGCATCAAACAATTTTTGAACTAATTATTATGAAACACAAAATCCTTACTTTCTTTTTGGCTTGTCTTGTGCCCTGGCTGGCAGGAGCACAGCAATCTGCCAATAGTCAAAACAATGTAGCCGAAAAAGATTACATAGCTTATCTCTTTACCTATTTTACAGGTAACCACATCAGCGAGGAAGCCGTATGCTATGCGGTAAGTACGGACGGATATACCTATTGGGCACTGAATGACAACAAACCTGTCATTGATTCCAAAATCATCAGTTCTACCGGTGGCGTGCGCGACCCGCATATCCTGCGTTGCGAAGACGGAAAGACATTCTATATGGTGGTTACCGATATGGTTTCTGACAATGGATGGGACTCCAATCGTGCCATGGTGTTGCTGAAATCTACAGACTTGGTGAACTGGAACCATTCTGTCATCAATATGCAGAAACGTTATGCCGGCCAGGAAAAACTGAAACGGGTATGGGCTCCTCAGACTATCTTCGATGCGGAAGCCGGAAAATACTTGGTTTATTGGTCAATGAAATATGGTGATGGGGCAGATGTGATTTATTATGCTTATGCCAATAAAGAATTTACCGACCTGGAAGGTGAACCGAAACCGCTTTTCATCCCTGAAAACAAGAAATCTTGCATAGACGGTGATATCGTATATAAAGATGGAATCTACCACCTGTTTTATAAAACCGAAGGACATGGAAACGGCATCCGGGTAGCAACTACCCGTTCACTGACTTCGGGACAATGGGAGGAAGAACCCGACTACAAGCAGCAGACCCCGGAAGCGGTGGAAGGTGCGGGAACTTTCAAACTGATAGGTCAGAATAAATACATCTTGATGTATGATGTCTATATGAAAGGTAAATACCAGTTTACTGAAACGACCGATTTGAAAAACTTTAAAGTGATAGACAGTGAGGTGAAGATGAATTTTCATCCGCGTCACGGAACTATCATCCCCATTACCCGTGCCGAGTTGAAGCGCATCACCGACAAATGGCCTTCAAAGGAAATGGGCAATATGACGATTCCCAACAATCCCGTGCTGCAAGGTTTCCATGCTGACCCCGAGATATTGTATTCTCATCAGACTAAAAAATATTATATCTATTCCACCACCGACGGACAGCCCGGATGGGGCGGATGGTATTTCAGTGTCTTCTCTTCGGATAATCTGAAGGACTGGAAAGATGAAGGGGTGATGCTTGATTTGAAATCCGATCAGGTGGCATGGGCAGATGGAAACGCATGGGCTCCGTGCATTGAAGAGAAAATGGTGGATGGAAAGTATAAATATTTCTTCTATTTCAGTGGTAATCCTGTAGCCGGAGGCGGCAAGCAGATTGGGGTGGCGGTAGCCGATTCACCCATTGGTCCGTTCAAAGACTTGGGACATCCCATTATTACTGAATCTCCCGTGGGCCACGGACAGCAGATTGATGTGGATGTGTTTACCGATCCGGTTTCGGGAAAATCCTATCTGTACTGGGGCAATGGTTATATGGCGGGCGCCGAACTGAATGAGGATATGGTTTCCATCAAAAAGAATACCTTGACCGTATTGACACCGAAAGGAGGAAGTCTGAAAGATTACGCTTTCCGTGAAGCGGCATATGTGTTCTATCGTAATGGTCTTTACTACTTTATGTGGTCGGTGGATGATACCGGTTCGCCCAACTATCATGTGGCATACGGTACGTCGAAATCTCCGCTAGGTCCTATAAAGGTTGCTAAGAAACCGGTGGTACTGATTCAGGATCCTGCAAAGGAAATCTATGGACCTGCGCACAATGCAGTCCTACAAATTCCGGGTACGGATGAGTGGTACATTGTATATCATCGTATTAATAAGAACTTTATAGATCGTGAGAAGGGTCCTGGCGTGCATCGTGAAGTATGTATAGACCGTATGGAATTTAATCCGGACGGAACCATCAGGAAGGTTGTTCCCACGTTATAAAAGAAACATGACAATAAAGCATATACCATGAAAAAGACCTTATTATCTCTGGCAATCGCCTCATTGGCAGCAGGCCAATCCGTCTGTGCTGCCGTGGAAAAAGTATATAATGAGCCCGATTCGGTCTACATCTTCTCTTACGCCCATCCGGAAGACGAGGGACGCAGCGGACTGAAATTCGCATGGAGCCCCGATGGCGACAAGTGGCTGAGTGTATCCGACGGCTTTGCCTATCTGAAATGTGATTTCGGGCGTTGGGGGGCGGAAAAGAGAATGATTAAACCTCTTCTGGAAAAAGCGGAAGATGGACGTTGGTATTGCCGGTGGCAGCTTACCCCCAGCGGAAAAGTATGGGGTACTTCCCATTCTTCCGACTTGTTGAAGTGGGCTCCCCAACAATATGTCAATGCGGAGAAGCCTGCCGTGCCCCGACTGGTCACTGCCCGGCAGATTGTCCTTGATAAAGATACCTTGAACGGTTATATGCAGAAAGTACCTTATGCGGATATAGAACAGTTGATTCGTTTTGCTGAGCATAAGAAATTCCGCGATATACAGAATAATGAGCGTACCGAACAGGATGCCGTCCGCTTTGCCGGACTAAAACCGGTCGCTGCCACCATCCGGGTGGATACCGGACGGGTGAAGCCCATTAGCGAGCATCTGATAGGTATTTTCTTTGAGGATATCAATTATGGAGCCGATGGTGGACTTTATGCGGAGCTGGTTCAGAACCGTGATTTTGAATATTCTGCCAAAGACGGTGCAAGAGATAAGAACTGGAACAGCACGTATGCGTGGAGTATACAGGGTACTGATGCGGAACTGTCTGTCAGTGAGGACAGTCCCATCCATGCTAACAATGCTCACTATGCAGTGTTAGAGGTACACCGCCCGGGTGCTGCCTTGGTGAATAACGGTTTTGACGGTATTGCCGTGAAAAAAGGTGAGAAGTATGACTTCTCTGTGTTTTCCAAAGTGCTGGATGATACGAAAGGTGGAAAAGTGCTTGTGAGGCTGACTACCAAAGATGGCAAGGAAATTGCGCAGGCTGCTATTCGGGTTTCATCTACAGAGTGGAAAAAACAAAAGGCTGTACTGACGGCAACGGCGGATGCTGCGGATGCCGTGTTGTCCGTTTGTCCGCAGATGGCTGGGAAGTATGCCTTGGATATGGTTTCTCTTTTCCCACAGAATACATTTAAAGGCAGGAAGAACGGGCTGCGCGCCGATTTGGCACAGACTTTGGCGGACCTTCATCCCCGTTTTGTCCGTTTCCCCGGCGGATGTGTGGCTCACGGAGATGGTGTGGACAATATTTATGATTGGAAAGGCTCTATAGGAGCGTTGGAGGAACGCAAGCCTCTGCGCAATTTGTGGGGGTATCATCAGACCCGCGGTCTGGGATATCATGAATATTTTTTGTTCTGCGAGGATATGGGGGCCGAACCTGTTCCTGTAGTGGCAGCCGGAGTGCCTTGTCAGAATTCGGGTACTTGCAGTCATCACTCGGTAGGCGAACTGGGTTGCGGCGGTCAGCAAGGCGGAATCCCGATGGAGGAAATGCCGCAGTACGTGCAGGATGTACTGGATTTGATAGAATATGCGAATGGAGATGCGAAGAAGACCGTGTGGGGAAAGAAGCGTGCGCAAGCCGGACATCCCAAACCTTTCAATCTGAAGTACATCGGTATTGGTAACGAGGATTTGATTACCGATATCTTTGAAGAACGTTTCACCATGATTTTCAATGCGGTGAAGGAGAAATATCCCGAAGTGACCGTTATCGGAACGGTAGGCCCGTTCTATGAGGGCAGTGATTATGAGGAAGGCTGGAAATTCGCCACTAAGATGGGTATTCCGATGGTGGATGAACATTATTATAACACCCCGGGATGGTTTATCAACAATCAGGATTTCTATGACCGTTATGACCGTAACAAGGCGAAAGTGTATTTGGGAGAGTATGCGGCTCATTTGCCGGGACGTCCCAACAATATAGAAACAGCTTTGGCCGAGGCCTTGTACCTGACTTCCGTGGAGCGTAATGCCGATGTGGTGACCATGACTTCTTACGCTCCGTTACTGGCTAAGGAGGGACATACCCAGTGGAATCCGGATTTGATTTATTTCAATAATACGGAGGTAAAACCCACCGTAGGTTACTATGCGCAGCAGATGTACGGACAAAATGCGGGCAGTGAATACATCGCTTCTTCCGTGACTTTGGATAATGCACAAGATGCGGTGAAGAAACGGATAGGTGTGTCGGTAGTCCGCGACGGAAAGACAGGAGATATGATCGTGAAACTGGTGAATCTGCTGCCGGTAGCGGTGAATGCGCAAGTGGAGCTCCCGTCTTTGGAAGGAATGAACACCACTGCCGTAAAGACGGTTTTGGCAGGAAAACCGACAGACCAACAGGTTCGTCCTGTATCCGGTACAATGGAGGTAAGCGAGAAATTCGGGTATGAATTGCCGGCTTATTCATTTACGGTAATCCGGATAAACAAGAATGAAAAATAACAATAGATAAATAAACATGAAGAAATTACTGACTTTGTTGCTGGCGGTCCTGCTGCTGGCAGGATGTGCCGGCAATAAGCCCGGGACATTCGAAGCGGGTAAGAATACCTTTCTGCTGAATGGGAAACCGTTCGTGGTCAAAGCGGCAGAGGTGCATTATCCGCGTATTCCCCGTGAATACTGGGAACATCGTATTGAAATGTGTAAAGCATTGGGCATGAATACGCTTTGTCTGTATGTCTTTTGGAATTTGCATGAGGAAACTCCCGGTAAGTATGATTTTACAGGTAATAAAGATATTGCAGCTTTCTGTAAATTGGCTCAGAAGCATGGTATGTACGTCATTGTGCGTCCCGGTCCGTATGTATGTGCGGAATGGGAAATGGGTGGGCTGCCTTGGTGGCTGCTGAAGAACGACAGCGTGCAGCTTCGTACTCTCGATCCTTTCTATATGCAGCACGTGGGAGCCTTTATGCATGAAGTGGGCAAGCAGTTGCAGGATTTACAGATTACCCGTGGTGGTAACATCATCATGGTGCAGGTGGAAAACGAATATGGTTCGTATGGCACGGACAAGCCCTATGTGTCTGCCATCCGTGATACGGTACGTGCCGCAGGCTTTACTGAAGTGCCTTTGTTCCAATGTGACTGGAGTTCTAATTTCCTGAATAATGGTTTGGATGATTTGCTTTGGACTATAAATTTTGGTACGGGAGCTGATATCGACAAGCAGTTTGCCAAACTGAAAGAAGTACGCCCCGACGCTCCGTTGATGTGCAGCGAGTTCTGGAGCGGATGGTTTGATCACTGGGGGCGCAAGCACGAAACCCGTGACGGACAAATCATGGTGGATGGCCTGAAAGAGATGATGGACAAAGGTATTTCTTTCAGTTTGTACATGACCCACGGAGGAACGACCTTTGGCTGGTGGGGCGGTGCCAATAATCCGGCTTACTCGGCTATGTGCAGCAGCTATGACTATGACGCTCCTATCAGCGAAGCAGGCTGGACCACCGACAAGTATTTTGCTTTACGTGATATGTTGAAGGACTACTTGGACGAAGGACAGACATTGCCTGAAGTTCCTGAAGCTTTACCGGTTATGGAAATCCCTGCCATTAAATTCACTCAAATAGCTCCGTTGGTTGACAATCTGTCCGAACCGAAGCAGACAGAGGAAATCCAGCCGATGGAGAAATTTGACCAAGGCTGGGGAAGTATCCTGTACCGTACCCATTTGCCGGAAGATGTGAAAGCGGGAACCGTTCTGAAAATCACCGAACAGCATGACTGGACACAGGTTTTTGCCGACGGGAAACTGTTGGGGCGTCTGGATCGCCGTGGTGGAGAACAGGAACTTACACTGCCTGCATTAAAAGCCGGTACACAGCTTGATTTATTGGTGGAAGCCATGGGGCGTGTGAACTTTGACAAGTCCATTCACGACCGCAAGGGAATTACCGAGAAAGTGGAACTGGTGAACGGTAAGAATGCCGAAACGTTGAAAGGCTGGACTGTTTATAATCTTCCCGTAGATTATGAATTTGTATCTTCCCGGAACTTTCAGGATATGAACTCGTCTGCCGCCTGTGGCATAGAGAAAAATGATGAAAGTGTTCCGGCCTACTATCGCGCTGCTTTTACCTTGGATAAGGTGGCTGATACGTTCCTGAACATGGAGTCTTGGGGAAAAGGTATGGTATGGGTGAACGGTCATGCCATGGGACGTTTCTGGGAAATCGGTCCTCAACAAACCCTGTTCATGCCGGGCTGCTGGCTGAAAAAAGGAGTGAATGAAATCATCGTTCTTGACTTGAAAGGCCCGAAAGAGGCAACCATCGTCGGATTGAACAAACCTATCCTGGATATGCTTCGTGTGGCTGTTCCTGAAACGCATCGTAAACAGGGGCAGACCATCAAACTGGAGAAGGAAACACCGGTATCTGCCGGTACTTTCAAACCAGGTAACGGTTGGCAAGAAGTGAAAGTTCCTGTTACGAAAGGACGTTACTTCTGTCTGGAAGGGCTGTCTTCTTTTGATAATACCAACATTGCCGCCATTGCGGAGTTTGATGTGCTGGATGAGAAAGGACAGAAAATCTCTCGTGAAAACTGGAAGATTGTTTATGCCGACAGCGAGGAACCCCGTAGCGGTAACCGCACAGCCGACAAGATTTATGACTTGCAAGAAAGTACTTTCTGGCAGACGGTGGATAATACGGCTTATCCTCATCAGGTGGTGATAGATCTCGGCAAAGAATATAACGTGACCGGTTTCCGTATTCTGCCACGTGCGGAACAGGGAGCTCCCGGCATGATTAAAGATTATAAGGTGTATGTAAAAGCAACCGGTTTCGGTTATTGATATACTTTTCCCGTAGGGGTGGAAACACAGACTGCTGAAGAAGCTACCAAAAAGAATTAAAGACACAGATGTAAGGAGGAAGCTTCAAAAGAAGGAAACCTGCGAGTGGAGCAATTATCGGATACTTTAGCAAATTTTAAAATTTGCTAGAGTATCCGGTTTCTTTTTTATAACTTTGTGGCAGTCTATGATTCTAACCGAAAGCACAATGAAATATATATTGACCTTTATACTATCTTTTCTCTCCTTCTTGGTGTGTTCTCAGAACATAACTATTACAGATATCCCTACCATTGACCAGCTGCCGGTAAATGCCATTCATCGCGTCTTCAGAGACAGCGAAGGATATATGTGGTATGGCACGGTGAACGGATTATGTCGTGATGACGGTTATCATGTGAAAGTGTTTCGTTCGGACATTGAAACTCCGGGATTATTAGAGGACAATTTGGTGGAGTGTATCGCTGAGGATAAGAAGGGGAATATATGGTTCGGTACAGACAAAGGGGTGTATATTCTTGATAAATCGGACTACAGTGTACATCCTATGGACCGGGAGCGTTTGAAGAATATTCCGGTGATGTATCTATATGCTACCAGTGACGGCTATATGTGGCTGAGCTATCGTTCTATATTGGCCAAATATGACATCAACGGACAGTTGGTCAAAGAGTATCCCCTCCGGAATAAGTACGGAAGAACTACTATTTCCGGATTTTGTGAGAGCCGCAACCATGAGATTATTATTTCTGTGTGGAATGGCCGGGTATATCATTTGGACAAAGAAAAAGACGAGTTCGTTCCTTATCCTGATAAGATGAGAAGACAAAATCCTACGGTGATGGTTCAGGATAATGAACAGGACTACTTCTGGTTGGCAACCTGGGGGGATGGTGTGGTGCGTTTTGACCCTTCGGCTCCTGAAGATTCTATGTTTGTATATTCTGAAATACCGGTCAATGCTGCCGGTGAGGAGGATGGGGTCATCCTTAGTCTGGTACAGGATGATAAACTGGGGTATATCTGGTTAACCACCGGGCACGATTTCATGTCCTTACAAATACAACCGGATAAGACGTTAAAACAATTGAAATTCCAGACAGGGCTTCTGCCTGTTAATCATATGTTGGTAGAAGTTCTGAAAGGGAGGGGATGTCTATGGGTGTCGGCCTTTGACCGTCCTAGTTTCATTGTACATCTGATGGATAATATGACCAAGGATTATGCCTTACCCGCTTTGGCGGACAGAGTAAACCGCAGTCCGGCTGTAATGGCTTTGTGTGATGACGGAGACGGTATGATGTGGATGATGCAAGAAAGAACCGGGTTGGTGTTATATGACTTGAAGCAGGATAAAGTGAAAATCTATTCGGATTTTCCCGAGCTTGTTTCGTTGTCTTTGGATAACGGACGAGAGATGACTCGAGCACGTATTAATAACGGTATTTGGGTGGCAAAAGATTTGAATAGATTGGTTTATGGTATGATCCGTAAGGGTATGGAGATGTATCTGGTGGATCTTATTGATTTGAACGGGCAGGTGGAATCGAACGCTACGGTGACCAAATTGTATGAAGACTCGCACGGAATCTTGTGGATAGGCTTGAACAAAGGACTTTGCAGTTATGATGTCCGTCAGAAAAGAATTAAACAGGTTTATCCCGATGTGGGGCATGTGATGGGAATCGTGGAGAATAAGGAAGGGTTGATATGGATTTGTACTCAAGACAACGGTTTGTTTCAGACAACGGCGGATGAAAAACTTCGTTCTTTCAAATTGGACAAGAATTTCTCTTGTCTGTCTATTGCTCCCGATTGGATTTTGTGGTTGGGAACTTGTGACGGAGGAGTCTATTCTTATGATCCTTCAGAGAATAAGTTGGTCAGTTATAATGAGGCTTGTGGTATGAACGGTAATCAGGTGAATCAAATAGTGGCTGATGCATATAATCATATTTGGATTGATACAAACCAGAAACTGATAGAATTTAATCCTCGTAACGGTTCGTTCCGCACCTATCTTACCACGGATGGTTCTATCTTGTTGCGTCGCTTTCTTCCCACTGCTGTTTGTCAAGCAAAAGATGGCAATATTTATTGGGGCGGCATTCCGGGTATTTGCATGGTTACTCCATCAAACGGGTTGGAAAGAAAGGCTAGTGCAGTGAAGACCAAGATAACTGATATAAAGTTGCAAGGAGAATCATTGATATTCGGAGATAGAAAGAGTAGCAATTCCATTAACCGGATAGAATTGCATCCCGATGATCAGAATTTGGAAATTAGTTTTTCTTCTCTTAACCACCGTTATGCTTCAAAAATACGCTATGCTTATCGGTTGATAGGAGTGGACAAAGCGTGGGTATATGTGGAAGGTGGAAAAAACTCGGCTTTTTATAATCATCTGAGTAAGGGCACTTATACTTTTCAGGTGAAAGCGACGGATGAAAATGGTCTTTGGAGTAAAGAGGTAACTGAACTGACTATCCGACGCCTTCCTGCTTTTTATGAAACTTGGTGGGCGTATTTGTTCTATGTATTGATAGTGATGGGTGTATCCGGTTATAGTCTGTATCTTTATCTGAAACGCGTGGACCGTAAGAATAATGAAATGTGGGCGGACAGCAAGGAGATGATTAAAATGCGTATTTATTTGGATAGTAAGGTGAATTTGCCTGAACCTGAGTTTGCACAACTGGACAAACTTCTATTGGAGAAAGCGGTAAAAGCCGTGGAAGATAACCTTACTGAGCCTGATTTTGATGTGACAGCTCTAGCTGATGCCATGAATATGTCCCGTTCTACTTTGACCCGTAAATTGAAAGCCATAACAGGCCGAACTCCATTGGATTTTATCCGGAACATCAAGATGAAGCATGCCAGACACATGTTGGAAGATAAAGACAAAAGTGTAACAGAGGTTGCCGCTACGTTGGGGTATTTTAATCGGAAGTATTTCACCACTTGCTTTAAGGAGGAATTTGGAATGACTCCCAGTGAGTTCCAGAAATCACAACACGAAGAATAAACATCTTCCTGTCCTTTAATTGTTGCAAATAGGGGGTACAAATGCGTCAAGTTATAGCTAGAGCTATTTGTATCCCCTGTTAGCATGGTTCTTCACCTGTATTTCTATTTCCTATTTCATTCTTTTGCCACAACCTTTTACGGGGAGAAAAACACATCTTCTTCATTCATTCCCGCAGTAAAGGTATGTATAACTTTAAATTTAATATAGAATGAAACATTTGTTTTTGTTGCTTACTCTGCTAAGCTTTTCATTAACGGCCTTAGCCCAGCAAAAAGTGACGGGTAAGGTGAAAGATTCTTCCGGCGAGCCTGTCATAGGAGCCAGTGTTGTTGTAAAAGGCAATAATACCATGGGAACCATTACCGATTTTGATGGAAACTTTATGTTGGATGTTCCGGCAAAGAGTGTGTTGGTTATTTCTTATATTGGCTATGTCACTCAGGAAGTCCCGACAGCAGGAAAGAATTCATTAGAGATTGTTTTAAAGGAGGATACCAAAACCTTGGATGAAGTGGTGGTGATTGGTTACGGTACACAGCGTAAAGGTGATGTGACCAGTTCTGTAGCTAGTGTGAAAGCCGACAACTTTGTAAAAGGAGCCGTGAAAGATGTGGGACAGCTGATTCAAGGAAAAGTAGCCGGTCTGGCCATTACCAATCCTAACGGTGACCCGACGGGAAGTACTCAGATACGTCTTCGTGGTACAAATACCATTGGTGGAGCTAATACAGCTCCTTTGGTATTGATTGACGGAATTCCGGGAGAACTCGGTACAGTGGCTCCCGAAGATGTGGAGAGCGTGGACGTGCTGAAGGATGGTTCTGCTGCCGCTATTTATGGTACGCGCGGTACGAATGGTGTGATTTTAATTACTACCAAACAGGCTAAAGGAGTGGATATTAACCAGGTGGAGTATAATGGCTACGTCAGTACTTCTCTTATAGCCAAAAAGTTGGATATGCTGAATGCAGATGAGTTCCGTACCCTTTATCCTGACCAGGACCATGGGGCTGATACGGATTGGATTGATGAGATTAGCCGTACACCGGTTAGCCATGTTCATAACTTGTCATTGATGGGTGGCAATTCAAAGACTAATTATATTGCCAACTTGAACTATGCCTCTCGTCAAGGGATCATGAAAAAATCGGATTTCGAAAGTTTTCAAGGACGTATTGAGGTAACCCACCGTATGTTTGATGATAAGTTGAAGTTGAAATTCGGTTTGTTTGGTAAGAAAAACCAGATGGAATCTACAACTAGTGGGGGTAGTTTCAGAGGTTGGGTATATGGCCAGGCAACTCGTAGAAACCCGACTGATCCGGTAAGAAATGAGGATGGTACATGGAATGAGAATGTGAGCAAATTCGAATACGAGAATCCGTTGGCTTTGTTGTATGAGGCTGAAGGAAATGTAAAAAAGACGCAGTTGCGTTACAATGGAAATATTGTTTATAATCCTATCAAAGATTTGACTCTTTCTGCCGTATTCTCTTATATTCGTGACAATATGAACCGTGGCTACGGTGAAACTTTGAACCATATTTCTGCTTTGCGTGATGGATTGGCTGGTTGGTCTTCGGTAGGTGCTTATACCAAGATGGAGAAGTTGATGGAACTTACTGCACAATATAACAAAGAAATCGGTGCGCATAAATTTAGTGTCTTGGGTGGTTATAGCTACAATGAAACAGACTTTGAAGAGCTTTGGATTGATAACTATGGTTTTCAGGATGATTATTTTGGCGGATGGCATAATATTGGCATTGGTTCTGCTTTGAAAGACGGTAAAGCGAATATCGGCTCAAAGAAAACTCCTACAAATTTGATCGGTTTTTTTGGGCGGGCTACCTATTCGTTCAAGAATCGTTATTTGTTGATGGGAGCTCTTCGTTATGAAGGAGCCAGCCAGTTATGGGGTACTGATAATGCATGGGGGCTTTTCCCATCTATATCTGTAGGATGGAGAATTACCGAAGAAGCATTTATGAAGAATCAGAAGATATTTGATGATTTGAAACTTCGTGTGGGATATGGTGTGACGGGTTCACAGCCTAAAGATCCTTTCCTGGGGGTGGCTATGTTGAAATACGGCTCGTATGCTTTTGTAAATGGGAATTGGGTACAGACCATTGTTCCGGCATCCAATCCGAATCCTGATTTGAAATGGGAGGAAAAGAAAGAAACCAATATTGGTTTGGACTTCGTTTCATGGGGTGGCCGTTTGTCCGGTTCTATTGATTATTATAACCGTGATGTGGATGGCTTGATATACGAATATGGAGTACCGACTCCTCCGAACTTGTATAATAAGACGATGGCCAATGGGGGTACAATGAGAAACCGTGGTGTGGAAGTGTTGGTAACTGTGGTTCCTGTTCAGAATAAAGATTTTGAATGGAGCACTACCGGAACATTCTCTTTGAACTCTAATAAGCTAATCAGTTTGTCTGGCAGCATCTTTAAGTCGGATTATGACTATTTTAATACGGGTACTGTGGAATACTCCGGTCAGGTAGCCGATTCTCACAGAGTACAGGTAGGTGAAAGCATCGGTAATTTTTATGGCTTTAAAGTAGTAGATGTGGACAGTGAAGGTCGTTGGATCTACGAAGACAGGAATGGTGAGTTGGTGAACTATAAAGATTTTACTCATGCTCCCGAAGATAAGCATGTTATTGGTAACGGTCTTCCTAAATGGTATGCGGGATGGAACAATACTCTTCGTTATAAAAACTTCGACTTGAATGTGACGATGCGTGGCGCGTTTGGTTTCCAGATAATCAATGGTGGACGTATGAATTATGAGAATGTAAAAAACAGCCGTTTTGAAAATCGTTTGAAGTCTGTGAATGACTTGGTATTTGGCAAGCATACGTTGAGTCCGGAAGTAGAACCGGAATTCAATAGCTATTATGTAGAAGATGGTGACTACTGGAAGATTGACAATATCACTTTGGGATATAGCTTCGGTCAGGTAGGTAAATATATAAAGTCACTCCGTATTTATGGTTCGGTATTGAATGCTTTGACTATAACCGGATATAAAGGTATTGATCCGGAAGTATCAACAGATGGTTTGACTCCGGGGTATGATACACGTGACAGATATCCGAGTGTGCGCTCATTTACTTTCGGCGTTAATGTGAAATTTTAATGAACTAAAAAGGAATTGAAGATGAAAACAAATATAAAATTATGGACAATGGGACTGATGACAGCCGCATTGTTGGGAAATACAGCTTGTACTGATTTACTGCATGAGAGCTATGGACAGGTAGTGTCTGAGGATTACGTACCGAAAACGGAGGAAGATGTCAGTTATCTGGTAAATGCCGCTTATATACCTTGGCGTGAAACGTTGCTGCAATGGAACGGAGTGGTTCGTGCACAGGAATTGTGTGCGGATCAAGATGTTCTTCCTGCCCGTGATGGTATTGGATGGGTAGACGGTTATATCTATAAAAGATGGCATCAGCATACTTGGACTACCGAGGATGACGGTGTGCTTCAAGGATGGGAACGTACGTACAATGGTGTGAATACCTGTAACCGTATTTTATCTCAGATAGAAGAAGGTGTGATCAGTGTGGATGGAGAAACGAAAGAAAAGTTGATTGCCGAATTGAAAGTACTGAGGGCTTCATATTATTATATTTTGATTGATTTGTATGGTAATGTGCCCATTGTGACAGATTTTAAAGATACTTCTTTGCCGCAACAGTCTACTCGTAAAGAGGTCTTTGACTTTATTGTGAAAGAAATAACGGAGAATATGGATTTGTTGTCCGAAACGCCGAGAGGTTATTATTATGGACGTTTCAATAAGTGGGCGGCTCATACATTGCTGGCCAAAATGTATTTGAATGCTGAAGTTTGGTCGGGTACTGCTCAATGGCAGAAATGTATTGACGAGTGTGATATCGTGATTAATTATGCCGAGAAGTCCGGAGAATATGCATTGGAGAATAATCAGAAGGATGTTTTTGTAACGCATAATGAGAATTCTAAAGAAATTATCTTTGCATTGCCGTTTGATGAAATTTATGTGACAGGATGGAATGATTTTGATTTTCATATGTACACTTTAGCACCTGAGAATCAAGATACTTACCAATTGACTGCACGTCCTTGGGGAGGCGTGTGCGCAGTGCCTCAGTTTATTAATTCTTTTGATGAGGATGATGCACGTTTAGAGGATAACTATATTCAAGGTCAGCAATATACCTATTCCGGTGAAATCTTGAAGCGTAGTATTGATGGAAAACCATTGATTTATACGGTAGATGTCCCCTCTATTGATCAGTCGGATGTGGATGATGGGTTCCGTTGGGGTAAATTTGAATATGCCACCGGTATAACCAACCGTTTGAGCAATGACTGGCCGTTGTTACGATATGCGGATGTATTGATGATGAAAGCGGAGTCATTGATGCGTTTGGGCAAATCGGGAGCAGGTGCTTTGGTGACTCAGGTACGTGAACGCGCCTTCAAGAATGAACCTGAAAAAGCGCAAGTTACAGACGCGGAACTGATGGGAGGAAGTGTATATGATTATGGTCGGAGAGATAGTTATAAGACAGAACATGATGGAGGAACGGATATTAAATATGGTCGTTTCCTTGATGAGCTTGGTTGGGAGTTTTGTCAGGAAGGACGCCGCCGTCAGGACATGATTCGTTTTGGCATCTTCACTACAAAAGCTTGGTTCTCTCATGATAAGAGTGATGAAACCAAAAATCTGTATCCTATTCCAAATAAAGTATTGTTGACCAATAGTAATCTGAAACAGAATCCGGGATATTCTAAATAGTATTTATTGGATGTTTTTTTAAGGATGAAAAGGTTGTTTTTTCTTTTCTACATTAAATTAGAAAGAATTATGAGTAAAAAGATTTCAATAAGTTTGTTGCTCCTCTGTCTGGGATTATTTTCCCAGGCACAGAGCTATCAGAAAATGCCGCAAGGAGTTAAGACTACTGTACAAGGTATAGATGTTGAAGTGGCATTTTATTCTCCATCCATTGTCCGGGTTTATAAGACACCGGAGGGAAGTTCGTATGACAAGAAGAGCCTTGTAGTAATGAAAGAGCCTGAGGAGACCTTTGTGGAGTTTGCAATGAATAAAGAGTATATTCGTTTAAAGTCGGATGCATTACAGGTGGAGGTCAATTCATCTACAGGTGGAATCAATTTCTATGATGCAACCGGAAGGGTGTTGTTAAAAGACAAGGATTATGGAACACAGTTCACCCCGTTTGATGATGCGGGTACTTTTTCTTACAATGTCCGGCAGGCTTTTTTATTAGATAAGGATGAAGTGATTTATGGATTGGGGCAACAACAGACTGGAAAAGTGAATCAGCGCAATCAAAAACTTTTTCTTCGTAACAAGAATATGAGTATCTGTATTCCTTTTATTCATTCAGTGAAAGGTTACGGACTTTATTGGGACAATTATTCCCCAACTATGTTTACGGATAATCCGCAAGAAATGTCATTCGATTCTGAAGTGGGCGATTGTGCCGACTATTATTTCATTTATGGTAGCAATGCGGACGGCGTGATAGCCGGAGTCCGTGATTTGACCGGGCAGGCTCCTCTTTATCCGCTGTGGACACTTGGATTCTGGCAGTGCCGCGAGCGTTATAAGAGTCCGGATGAACTGTGCGAAGTGGTTGATGAATACCGTGATCGGAAAGTTCCTTTGGATGGAATCATTCAGGATTGGCAGTATTGGGGATGTGATTCTAACTGGAACTCCATGAAGTTCCAGAATCCTCGCTATATTAATAAGATGGGCGACAAAGAATACATGAAATATCTTCCGAATGGTGAGAATCCGGATGCACGTTATGGTACTCCAAGAATAAAAAGCCCTCAAGAAATGATTGACTATATACACAAGCGGAATGCGCATATCATGATTTCTGTATGGGCCTCTTTTGGTCCGTGGACAGAGATGTATCATAAGATGGACAGTCTGAATGCTTTGCTTCATTTTGAGACTTGGCCGCCTAAAGCCGGAGTGAAACCTTACGATCCGTTCAATCCTGTAGCAAGAAGTATTTATTGGAATGAAATGAAAAAGAATATCTTTGATCTAGGTATGGACGGCTGGTGGTTGGATTCTACCGAACCCGATCATCTGGAGATTCAAGATAAAGATTTTGATACAAAAACTTATTTAGGTTCTTTCCGAAGAGTTCACAATGCTTTTCCTTTGATGTCCAATAAAGGTGTTTATGAGCACCAGCGTGCTACCACTTCCGACAAGCGGGTATTCTTACTTACCCGTTCTTCATTCTTGGGACAGCAGCGTTATGCTTCACATTCATGGAGTGGAGATGTCGTTTCTACTTGGGAAGTGATGCGCAAGCAACTGGCAGCTGGCCTGAATTATTCTTTGTGTGGTATTCCTTACTGGAACACTGACTTGGGAGGATTTTTTGCTTGGAAATATAATAATGATGTTAATAATATTGCTTATCATGAGTTACACGTCCGTTGGTATCAGTGGGGAGCTTTCCAACCTATCATGCGTTCTCATAATTCCAGTCCTGTTGCTGTAGAGATCTATCAGTTCGGCGATAAAGGTGATTGGGCTTATGATGCATTGGAGAAATATACCCATTTGCGTTATCGCTTATTACCTTATTTATATAGTACTACTTGGGAAGTAACAAATAAGGCAGGCAGCATTATTCGTCCTTTGGTGATGGATTTTCCGAAAGACAAGAAAGTACTTGATATGGATACGGAGTATATGTTCGGACGTAGTTTTTTAGTACGTCCGGTAACTGATTCTCTCTATACATGGCAGGATAAAAAACAGAATGGTTATCAGAAAAATATGCGGAAAATAGAGAAAACGGATGTATATTTGCCTGAGGGAAGTAACTGGTTTGATTTCTGGACTGGGGCAAAGTTGGCTGGTGGCCAAACCATACAGCGTGAAGTACCTATTGATATCATGCCTGTTTATATCCGTGCCGGTTCTATAATTCCTTGGGGGCCTGCGGTGCAGTATGCCACAGAAAAAAGTTGGGATGACCTGGAGATTCGTGTTTATCCGGGTGCTAATGCAACTTTTATTCTTTATGAGGATGAGAACGATAATTACAATTATGAAAAGGGAGTTTATTCTACTATCACTTTCCGTTGGGATGATAGTAACCGTACTTTGCACATCAGCGACCGTGAAGGAAGATATCCCGGAATGTTGGAAAAGAGGAAGTTCAAAGTAGTTCTCGTAAATCATAGATCAGGAGAAGGCGATAAACCATTGAAGGGAGGAAAGATGGTGAATTATACCGGTACGGCAATTGAGGTGAAACTTTAGAATGTTCATATTGAATATCCAGCAGAATAAATAAAGAAACGATAAAATACATTATGAATTTACTTAAAACCATTTTATCCACTTCCGTTTTTGCTATAGCTTCTGTAGCTTTGCATGCTCAGCTACCCGCAAAAGTAGAAAGTTTTCCAGTCAGGGATGTGCGGCTCACCGCCAGCCCTTTCAAACACGCAGAGGATATGGATATCCGTTATCTGCTGGGAATAGACCCCGACCGTCTGTTAGCTCCTTATTTGAAGGAAGCTGGTCTTTCTCCTAAAGCTGAAAATTATACCAATTGGGAAAATACAGGGCTGGACGGTCATATTGGCGGACATTATTTATCGGCCCTTTCCTATATGTATGCCGCTACGGGAAATAAGGAGATCAAGGCGCGTCTGGATTATATGATAAGTGAACTGAAACGCTGCCAGGATGCCGCCGGTGACGGTTATCTGTGTGGAGTTCCAAACGGGCGCAAAATGTGGAAAGAAATAGAGGAAGGAAACATTCGCGCGTCCGGTTTCGGATTGAACGACCGCTGGGTTCCTCTTTACAATATTCATAAAATATATGCCGGCCTTCGTGATGCAACTCTTCAGACCGATAGCCGGGAGGCAAAGGAAATGTTGGTGAAACTCACGGACTGGATGATTCGTCTGGTATCCAAGTTGAGCGATGAACAGATACAGGATATGCTGCGCAGCGAACATGGAGGGCTGAACGAAACATTTGCCGATGTGGCCGCTATCACCGGCGACAAACGCTACTTGAAACTGGCTCACCAATTTTCTCATCACACCGTGTTGCAGCTTTTGTTGAGACAGGAGGATAAACTGACTGGTATGCACGCCAATACCCAAATACCGAAAGTGATAGGTTTCAAACGTATTGCCGATTTGGAAGGCAACCGGGACTGGAGCGAGGCCGCCCGCTATTTCTGGGAAACAGTGGTAAACCATCGAAGCATCACCATCGGAGGTAACAGTGTGCGTGAGCATTTTCATCCGGCTGATGATTTCAGCAGTATGCTCACCAGCGAGCAGGGGCCTGAGACTTGTAACACCTACAATATGCTCCGCCTTACAAAAATGCTGTATGAAACGAGTGCGGACGTTCATTTTATGGATTATTACGAACGGGCGCTTTATAACCATATCCTTTCCACGCAAGATCCTGTGCAAGGCGGATTTGTTTATTTTACCCCGATGCGTGCCGGTCATTACAGGGTCTATTCGCAGCCTCAGACCAGTTTCTGGTGTTGTGTGGGATCGGGGATGGAAAATCATGCCCGTTATGGTGAAATGATTTATGGACACAAGGATAATAATCTGTATGTCAATCTTTTCATTCCGTCTACCTTGCGCTGGGGAGATACCCAAATTGAGCAACAGACGGCTTTTCCCGATGAGGAGGGGAGTACTCTTGTTATTTCTCCGGAAAAGGGAAAGAAAGAATTTACCCTTCTTTTCCGTATTCCCGAATGGACGAAGCCGGAAGCATTACGCTTGTCTGTTAATGGTAAACGGCAGAACGTAACGGTCAAAGAGGGATATGTTAGCCTGAACCGTACTTGGTCAAAAGGTGACAAAGTAAGGCTGGAACTGCCGATGCATTTGCGTGCCATTGCACTGCCGGATGGTTCTGCCAACTATTCCATCTTATACGGACCGATTGTGCTGGCCGCCCGGTTGGGCAAGCAAAATCAGGATGGCATGTTTGCCGATGACAGTCGTGGCGGACACATTGCTGCCGGACCGCGTCTGCCTTTACAAACGATGCCTGTCATTGTGGGGGATAAGAACAATCTTCTTTCTCATCTGAAAAAAGTGGAAGGTAAGCCGTTGACATTTACATTGTCCGGAGTTTATCTCGAACGCTATGAGGGTATGACTGTGGAACCGTTTTTCCGTTTATACGAGTGCCGGTATATGGTCTATTGGCCTGTGCTGTCCGTACAGGAGTTGCAGGCAAGGCAGGAACAGTTGGCAAAAGAGGAAAAGGAGCGTGCCGCATTGGATGGTATGACCGCCGATAAAGTGATTTGTGGGGAACAACAACCGGAAAGCGACCATTTCATCCGGATGGAGAATTCCCGTACGGGGGATGATGAAGGGGTTCACTGGCGTGAGGCGGCCGGTTGGTTCAGTTATCGTATGAAGACGAACGGAAAGCAGGTCAATAAAGTGCGTATCCGGTTCCGTTCTGAGATTCGTAAGGATGCAAAAGTATGGATAAACGGGCAGGAAGTAGGACGATTGGCTGGTAAACCGGCTTCGGATGTATCGGTGGGGATATTTGATGTACCTGCATCTATGCAATCCAATGAGCAACTGGAGATAAAGATCGGTAAAGGAAATGAGAAAGTGACTCCGCATATTTATGAGGTGCGGCTGGTGGCTGAATGATGATAGATATACAAACCGGTCATGCCTCAGTTGGCATGACCGGTTCGTCTTTTCAGATAATTCCGTTGTCTTTCAAGACCGCTTGTAACTCTTTATCAGTGATATTCTCACGCTCTGATTTATCATAAATGAAATGTAAGCCAATCTCTTTTTCTTCTTTGGATAGAGTGGCGATGAGAGTGATCACTCTTGCTCCGCCTCTTTTCCCTTTTCCTTTTGATGCTATACTCATGCGTACTTTGTGTAGGCCATTGCCTAAATCAGTACCCATGTCAGGGTTCTGCATGAGTTCTGCGGCTAAAATTGTCAAGTCTTGCTTCAATGATTTATATCGCTTGGAAAGTTTCTTAACTTCTTTTTCGAAGTGGCGATAAACTTTGATTTTATAATTCATTGAGCAATTCTTCTATGGGACGGCCTTTCAGCTTTCCTTCACGCATCAGTTTGATGTCTTTGCAAGTCTCGGACAGCCCGTCCATTATTTCACTTTTGGTCATGTAGGGTTCTTCATCCTCTGCCACCATGGTAGAAACAGATTCCATTTCCTTTTTAGCATGAACAAGAGTCTTCCTTACAGACTCCAACACCTTTACATTCTTGATGTCCAGGATTTCCCGAATCAGTTCGTTTTGTATTGATTCCAATGTGATTGTACTCATGACGTTCTCCTTTCTTCTTATTATTTATCTCGTATGGCAAAGATAGCGAAAAGGTGGCATGTCTGCTTGTTTTCTGCATGAAAAATAGTTTTCATTTAGAGGTTGTACCTAAAAGAAATACCTTTTTTCATTTAGTTTTCCTATTTTTGCAGGAAACAAACCGAACAGCTAATGAAAATTCTCCATACAGCAGACTGGCATCTGGGCCAGACTTTTTATGCATACGACCGGCGGGAAGAACATCTCCATTTTCTAGAATGGCTGAAACAGCAGATAAGACAGCATGAAATAGATGTATTGTTGATAGCAGGTGATGTATTCGACAGCCCGAACCCTTCGGCGGAATCACAACGAATGTATTATCGTTTTCTAAGAGAAGTTACGTCCGAAAACCCTTCTTTGCAAATTATCATCATTGCCGGAAATCATGACTCGGCAGCCCGTCTGGAGGCCCCCAATCCCCTGTTGGAGGATATGAATGTCACCGTTCGCGGTGTCGTGCGCCGCAATGCGGAAGGTGATATAGACTTGCAACACCTCATTGTCCCCCTTTACACAGAAGGGGAAGTGACCGCCTATTGCCTTGCCGTTCCCTATCTGCGTCAGGGCGATTATCCTTCGGCTGAAAATTACTCAAAGGGAGTCCAACTGCTTTATGAGCAGCTTTTCAATGAAGTGAAGGAGAAAGGACTTCCCGTTATCGCCATGGGACATCTGCAAGCCACCGGCTCGGAAATCTCGGAGGACGACCGTTCGGAACGTACCGTTATCGGAGGCTTGGAATGTGTATCCCCCGATGCTTTTGATGAGGCTATCGCCTATACTGCATTGGGGCATCTGCATCGCTCCCAGCGTGTGTCCCATCGGGAGAATGTGCGTTATTCCGGAACTCCTATGCCCATGTCTTTTGCTGAGAGGAACAATGCTTCGGGAGTGGTCATGATAACGATAAGTGCTGAGGGTACCGGCATAGAGAGATTGGCATTTGAACCGTTAGCCGGCGTGATGAGTATTCCCCGTCAGGCCCGTCCGCTGGAAGAAGTGCTGCAAGCCATCGGCGATTTGCCCGATGGGGATGTCACGTTGCGGTCGCCCTATCTGGAAATAAAGATTTTGATGACCGAGCCGGAACCTTCTTATAAGTATAAGATAGAGGAAGCGTTGAAAGGAAAAGCGGTCCGCCTGGCACGCATCGCCGCTATGCTTCCACAAAAAAAGGCAAGCGGCATTGTCGCCACTTCCTACGAGGAGTTGCAAACCATCCGTCCGCTGGATATGGCACTGGATGTCTTTAAACGGAAATATGGAGGGACGGAGATGCCCGATACCATGAAACAATTGCTGGAAAGTGTAATCAAGGAGGCAGGAGTATGAAAATAGTAGCGATAAGAGGAAAGAATCTGGCTTCATTGGAAGGTGAATTTATGATAGACTTTACCGTCGAACCTTTGTGCTCGGCAGGTATATTCGCCATTACAGGCAGTACCGGAGCCGGAAAATCAACCTTGCTGGATGCTTTGTGTCTGGCTTTGTTTGACTGTACGCCACGTATGAACAAGGCGAAAGAGAATAACGTCTCTGTCATGGATGTCGCCGACAGGGGAATTGCACAGAACGATAGCCGTTCCATCCTTCGCCGGGGTACTGCCGAGGGGTACTCGGAAGTGGATTTCGTCGCTTTGACAGGAGAGGTGTTCCGTTCACGCTGGACGGTGCGACGTTCGCGTGGGAAGGTTAGCGGTTCCTTGCAAAAAGTGGAAATGACGTTGACCAACCTTACTTCCGGAGTGGAACAGCAAGGAACAAAGACCGAATTATTATCCCGCATCAGTGAACTGATCGGACTCTCTTTCGAACAGTTCAACCGCTCTGTGTTGCTGGCTCAAGGAGATTTTGCTACCTTCCTGAAGGCTCGTCAGCCTGATAAAGCCGAAATCTTGGAAAAACTGACCGGAACGGAAATTTACTCGCGTATCTCTGCTTCTATTTATGAACGCACCAAGCGGGCGGAAAGTGAATATAAATTATTGCAGGAACGTATCAAAGGCATTGAGTTGCTGACAGATGAGCAATTACAGCAACTTTCGGCTGAAAAGGAAGAATTACAAGTCCGCTTGTCCGTTTCGAAGAAGAAAGAGGAGGCGTTGTCCGGCAAGTTGAAATGGCTGGAAGAAGAAGGACGCTTGCATACAGGATGCATACAGGCGGAAGAATCACTTTCCGGCATCAGAAAAGAAATAGAAGCCGCCCGTCCGCGTTATGAACTGTTGGCCCGTATAGAGCAGGCTCAGGATATCCGCGATGTGTATATGGAACAGCGTAACGCCCGGAAGCAGATAGATGCCGGTCGTTCCCGGTTAGGCGAAATAGAGGTTGCCATCCGGCAGAATGCGGCTTTACAGACTTCCGCGAACGTGCAGTGGGAAGCCGCTCAGAAAGAACTGGCGGAATTTAAGACCTATTTGTCGCAGCAAGAACCGCAATTGGATAAAGCCAGAGCATTGGATGTGCAGTTGGTGGAAAATAGAAAGCAATTAGCTGAAAGTCAGAAAGAAGCGGCTTTGGCATTGCAGGCTAAAGATAATCTGCGTCAATCCGTTTGTAAGACAGAGAAGGATATAAGTTTGTTGATGGAGAAGCAAACCGCCTTGCAAACCTGGTTTGAACGATATACCGCTTATTCCCAATTGATTCCTGCCGTTGAACTGATTACCAGCTTGCTGACCAATCTGGAAATGGCAAGGGCGCAAAGCGTATCGAACCGTCAACTGCTGGATAAAGTAAAGAAAGCGAGTGAAGCGGAGGAACAGCGGTTGAAATCGGTACAACAGGAAGCCGAGCGTCTGAACCGACTGTTGCCGGCAGAGGTGCTGTTGCTTCGTGAGCAGTTGGAGGAAGGAAAGCCATGCCCGGTCTGCGGGAGTTTCCATCATCCGATGAGGGAACAGACCAATGTCCAATCCTTGCAGGAAGAGGAACTGAACCGTGCGAAAGAACAGGTTGCTAAAGAAACGGAACAACTGAAAAACACGCTGAATGCCCGCCAACTGGAGATGGCCCGTCTTTCCGCATTGATTGAAAATTATGTGGCGCAAGTTGATGATACGCTGAAAAAAGTAGAAACATACGTATCCATTATCCCCAATTGGAAAGATTTGTTGGAGCAGGGCACATTGAAACATTATGTCCAGCAATTCGGCAGGCAATGGAATGCCCGTTTGCAAGAGCAGACCGAAATAAAAGAGGCTCTTACCTCAAAATCAGCCCAAAGAGATAGTTTGAAAAAAGAAGAAGCCAATGCCATTGGTTTGTACGAAGAAAAGAAACAAAAAGAAGAAAGACAGCAGGCAGAATTGAACGAACGTGCTCGTCTGCGGTCTTCCCTGCTGAATGGTGAATCCACCGAAACAGTGGTTGCAACCCATGCAAGACGGCAAAAGGAACTGGAACAACAACTGGAAAAAGCCATGAACTTGCATCATTCTTTAACTGTGCAGGCGGAATCTTACAAAGGACAGACCGCACAGTTGGAAAAGGAATTAGTCCGTCTGACTGCTGTCTTGCAACAAGACGAACTGAAAATAAACGAGTGGCTCACTCTTCAAAAGGAAACGTATGCCGAGTTGGAACAATTGCTTTCCAAAGACAAAAGCTGGATACTGGCTGAGAAACAAGCGTTGGGCACACTGAAAGAGAAGGAAACCACTCTTCAGGCGGTCCTTGCGGAGCGAAGGCAGAAAAGGGAGGAGCATCAGCAAGCTCCTCTGAAACCGGATACCACGGAAAACAAGGAGTCGCTGATTGAAACATTGACTGCCTGCACTGCTGCCAAAGAAATGGAAACCGGACGTTTGGCCCAAATAGAGGTGACGATACAGAACCATATAAAAGGTAAGGAACGCATAGCTGGCATCGAGAAAGAGTTGGAGGAAAAAAACTCTATCTACGAGAATTGGGCGAAACTGAACGAACTGTTCGGTTCCCAGACTGGCGCCAAGTTTAAGGAAATAGCCCAAGGTTATACGCTTGATGTCCTTTTGCTTTATGCCAACAGGCATTTGCAAGACCTTGCCCCCCGTTACGAACTGCAACGCATCCCTGATACGCTGGCCTTGCAGATTGTGGATCTTGATATGATGGGTGAGGTGCGTAGTGTCCATTCCCTTTCGGGCGGGGAATCTTTCTTGGTATCTCTCGCCTTGGCATTGGGTTTGTCTTCCTTGTCCTCCAACCGGATGAATGTGGAATCGTTGTTTATTGACGAAGGTTTCGGATCGCTGGATATGGACACTCTGCGCATTGCGATGGATGCTTTGGAGCGGTTGCAGATGCAAGGGCGTAAGATAGGGGTGATTTCCCATGTGGCGGAGATGATGGAACGTATCCCTGCGCAGGTGCAGGTGGTGAAGACCGGAAGCGGAAGGAGCAAGGTGCAGGTGATGGGACCAATATAAGGATTGTACTCCATTACAGATGACAATAAAATAAAAAAGTGACGGACTATGAAAAAAACATTAATTGGATTATTGGGCTCGACAGTTATATGTGTACTGTTTCTTGCAGGTTGTATTGATGAACATTACGGGGAGGATAGCAATACCATTGTTACCAATCTGACCGGTTATGCATGGGAGAGAACATTTCAGATACGTACTGAGGATGGCAGGGATGCGGAAGTCTGTGAACATTATGAGTTCGGGCTGAATGGTAAGGCTTCCTGTAAATCACGGACGACGTGTGATGGCGAGGAAGTGGAAGAGCATGTACATTATTTCCGATATGATTTTATCACTCCCAATAACAGATATCTTCTTCTGGATTACTGCTACTGGCAGATTGACAGGATCAGTTCTTCAGTATTGAGCATATATGAAACCTTTGAGAATCCTGTGGTTGTGATGGGGCAGACCAGGGAATATAAGAGTTTCTCGGCTGTCCCGTTGGGGAATGACTGATGCGCTATGTCTGATGTGTTTTAGGGACAGAGGCGTTACAGGCATAAGTGAGGGAAAAATATGATTTTTGTCTCCATATTGAATACTGTTTTTACTTATTGCTTATGAGAATCGGACCGGTGTTTTTGATGGGATTTTGTATTAATGTTATAACTGTACGATTACACCGGAAATTCCATATCAAAGACAAGGACGTTTTTTTAAAAGATCAAGAGCTTTTTAAAAAAGAACAGGAGCTTTTTCAAAAACAACAGGATGTTTTTGATGCTTTTCTACTCGTATTGCATAACATGGCAAAATACCTTGTTTTTCTTTCAGAAGTTTCAGCTTCTCCGCAAACGTCCTGTTCATCGGCTTTTCGGCTGAAGGATATACACGATAAAATCCTTCAGCCGAAAAAGATCTTTCAGCGTGACAGGGTAAGCGATGTCGTATTGGTTGGTTTTCTATCGGTATTCGGATTTACCTTTATACATTTATTGACTACGGCTGAAAGAAAGAACTACGCGGTTGAAGGATCTCGGTGCATCAATCTGTCAGCCGGAATGCCGATGAACAGGACGTTTGCGGAGAGGCTGAAACTTCTGAAGGATTTTTGGGGGCATTCTTCAAGAGAGGGGTATTTCTCTTCAAAAGATGGATACGCATATCAAAAAGAAGGTGGAAAGACTTTGAAAACTTGTCGCAAGATGTCGCAATTCTTGTAGCAAGTTTTTCGGAATCTTGTAGCAGGATTTGCAGATTCTTGGTATAGGAATATCTTGTTTGATTTTATAGCTGTCCGGTAAAAATGCCGAAGTTCCCCCAAAAAGGTCTAGCTTTGGGATAAACAGATTCGGTTTTAATGGTAAACAAATATGATTGTATCATTCATTCCACAAACATGTAACTTGTTTGCGATATATATTCCGATAATTTTAGTATATTTTGTAGAATGTGTCTGTGTAAATTAGACGTAGCATTTACCGTCTGTGAAAAGTAGGATACTTATTATTGAACCTGAATCCGAAGCCCAGCATCAGATAGTTGGGATCATGGAAATCCTGTAAATTATATCCGATATGAAGGAATGAGTTGCGCGTAACTTCTATCTTCAGTGCCAATATCTGGTAGAAAGATTTTAAATCTCCGCCTGCATGAATCACATTTGTACCCAATCCTATTCCTACTGTGAAGTAAGGCATCACGTACTCGGCACGTCCCGAAACTCCCAGTGCCAGTTGTTTGCCGGCAGACGGCTTGAGGAGCTCATCGCCGTATCCGTCCGGGCTATACACATTCGCACTGCCGTCATAAACCCCGTCTAATGAAATACCCGCACGGAATTTATACCCGAAATTATACATTGGCGCGAAATTAAATCCCAGTACCGGATAAGTTTCAGGAGAAGCAACCATTTGCCCCTCTCCAATCGTTACTCCTTTTCTGCGCCATGAACCGAACAATACCAGGTCATAACTGATATGACGGGGAAATTTAGGTACGGGTGATTGATACAAGGGCTTTGCAAAACATTCTTCTTTTCTATTGATATTGTAAACCAATCCTACCTTTAGTCCGATGGAATTGAGTCCCGCATTCGGGAATTTGGTATTACCGTTAGAGAAATGCGTTACTGCCACACCTGTTGTGAAATCAAATTTGGGAGAAAGCATCCAGTTGAAATAGAAGTTTGTATTCAGATAGGCGTTTACTTTCGAACCTATCACTTTATTATATGGATTCAAATCGCTGTGGTATGGTTTCCAGCCAAATGAAGCGCCGAAATTCCATTCATAGTTTAATGACAATCGTTGGTTGAAACGGGCGATACGCGCTCCTTGAAATAAATAGACAGTAAGCGGGTTGCCCAATTGCGGCTTCTCATACATATTGTAGTAGCCCACGCCAATACCTTGGTAGGCCCCTCTGTAAATACGGTCGTTATAGGTGTTCGGATGAAACTGGAATGAGTACTTCAAGTGAAGCGACAGGGAATTCTCTATGGGTTTCCAATTCAGATTTTCTCCTCTGAAAAAGGAACTGGTGGGGAAAATATATCCGGGACGTGCCTCAATGCCGATACGGTGGATAAAATGACGTTTCAATGACAGGGAATCTACATAAAGCCGGTCGGGGAAGTTGGTTTTGTCTGAAATGGAAACCGCTGTTGTGTCTATAGGGTTTCCCTCTGTATATTGATTGATTGTGTCTTTAGCAAAGGTCATGTTACTTAAGAACAGTAATGCATCCAGAAGTATCACGAGTTTCCATTTTTGTATTGTGCCTTTCATATGCCGTGTAATGTTTTTGTGCGTTTTACCGATCTATCGTATGGTCTGATTTTTTTATTTGTGGCACAAATATAATCATAGTATTTGAAAAAAGAAATTTGTTAGATATAAAAAGGTTTTGTATAACCTTGATAACCACTATTTAAACTATTTTGAGGATGGATTGTAATGTCATCCTCTACCATCGGCTCCCCACATCATTTTATTGCGGAGTGTGTTGAAAAAGATATGGCTGTTTCGTTTTACTACATTTATTTTATAGTCGGCTTTGCGGATAGTGAGCCGGCTTCCTTCACGGCAAGTTTCGCTACGTCCGTCGATGGCAATCAGGAAATTGTGGCTGCGGCTCTCTATATCCAATGTGATTTCCCAGTCGTCGTTGATGACAATGGGGCGTACATTCAGGCTATGCGGTGCTACCGGAGTGATGGCGATGGTGTTGCTGTGTGGCACGATGACAGGTCCCCCGATGCTCAGCGAATAGGCTGTAGAACCGGTAGGAGTGGCGATGACCAGCCCGTCCGCCTGGTAGGTGGTGAGATAGGCTCCATTGATGGCTGTGTGGATGGAAATCATGGAAGAACTGTCACGCTTCAGTACCGCTATCTCATTCAGACCGAAAGGGTAACCTTTCAGTTCCTGTTCTTTGCAGGATACTTGCAATACGCTGCGGTCTTCTATCCGGTAGTTTCCATTGTAGATGTCATTGAATGTGTCTTCCATCTCTTCAGGAGAGACATCAGCCAGAAAACCTAATCGTCCGGTGTTGATACCTAGTATGGGAATGTTGCGTGAACCCACACGGCTGGCGGCTTTCAGGAAAGTGCCGTCGCCTCCGATACTTAGTATCATGTCGGCTTCAAAATTATTTCCATCGAAAACACCGGCGTGACGGATGCTTATCTTGAGGTCGTCCGTCAGAAACTCGTAGAACTCCCGGCAGATGTGGACTTCAGCGTTATGTTGTGATAGAATGGATAGCAAACGTTCCACATGAGCCGATTTCTTGGCTTGATAAGTGTTTCCGAAAAGGGCGAATTTCATTGGGCGTATATTCATTAGTTAATTTTATAAATCTTTTGTTTGTCAAAATGGACCAGGTTTTAATAAAACCTGCTAACTTTGCACATCAGAACTGCAAAGATAATAATATATTGCCAAGATGACAAAGTTAAGTGTAAATATAAACAAGGTAGCCACCTTGCGTAATGCCCGGGGAGGCAACAATCCGGACGTGGTGAAAGTAGCCTTGGACTGTGAGGCGTTTGGTGCGGAAGGTATCACTGTACATCCCCGTCCCGATGAACGGCATATTCGCCGCAGCGATGTGTACGAACTTCGTCCGCTGCTTACCACAGAGTTTAACATTGAAGGGTATCCCTCACCGGAGTTCGTTGATCTGGTGCTGAAAGTGAAACCTCATCAAGTAACGTTGGTGCCCGATGCGCCCGATCAGATTACGTCTAATGCCGGATGGGATACCAAGACCAATCTTTCTTTCCTTACCGAACTGATGGATACGTTCGGCCAGGCAGGTATCCGCACCTCTATCTTTGTCGGTACGGACAAGGAGATGATAGAATATGCCGCCAAAGCGGGAGCCGACCGGGTGGAACTTTATACGGAACCATACGCTACGATGTACCCTCGGAATCCCGAAGCGGCCATTGCTCCTTTTATAGAAGCGGCGAAGGTGACACGTAGCCTGGGAATGGGGCTGAATGCAGGTCATGACCTTAGTCTGGTGAATCTGAAATATATGCATACGCATATTCCTTGGCTGGACGAGGTGTCTATCGGTCATGCATTGATAAGCGATGCGCTTTATATGGGATTAAAACAAACTATTGAAGAATATAAAAATTGTCTTCGTTCATGATGAATATCACTTTACTGGCTGCACAGGCGGCTTTGGCGGATACCCTTGCCGGGGGTAATCCCGTATTGACTCCCGTTTCAGAGGAGGCTCGGATGAATCTTTGGGATATGGCGATGAAAGGTGGATGGATCATGCTTGTGCTGGCATTGTTGTCTGTCGTCTGTTTTTATATTTTCTTTGAACGCATGGCGGTTATCCGCAAGGCGGGGAAGGATGATCCTTTGTTTATGGAACGTATTCGTGATTATATCCGCACGGGTGAGATAAAGTCGGCTATAAACTATTGCCGCATCACCAATACTCCTTCTGCCCGTATGATTGAGAAAGGTATTACCCGTATGGGACGTCCTGTTGCCGATGTGCAGGCTGCTATCGAAAATTCCGGCAATATAGAAGTGGCAAAACTGGAGAACGGACTGCCTGTTGTGGCGACTATTGCCGGCGGTGCTCCGATGATTGGTTTCCTTGGTACTGTAACCGGTATGGTGCAGGCTTTTTGGGAAATGTCCAATGCCGGGAACAACATTGATATCACGTTGCTTTCAGGAGGTATTTATGAAGCGATGATTACTACTGTGGGTGGTCTGGTTGTGGGTATTGCGGCTATGTTTGCCTATAATTATCTGGTAACCCGTGTGGACAAGGTGGTAAGTCAAATGGAAGCGCGTACCATGGACTTCATGGATTTACTGAACGAACCCGTTCAAAAGTAATAGCGTATGGCACTGAAAAGAAGACATAAAATATCACCTAACTTCAGTATGGCGTCTATGACAGACATCATATTCCTGTTGCTGATATTCTTCATGATTACCTCTACCATGGTGTCGCCCAATGCCATCAAGGTATTGCTTCCGCAAGGCAGGCAGCAGACTTCGGCAAAGCCGCTTACGAGGGTAATCATTGACAAGAACCTGAACTTCTATACTGCTTTCGGCAATGAGGATGAAATGCCGATAGACTTGGAAGAACTGCCCGCATTCCTGCAAAGGTGTGCCGAGAAGGAACCCGATATGTATGTGGCTCTTTATGCGGATGAGGCTGTGCCTTACCGCGAAATAGTAAGGGTACTGAATATTGCTAATGAAAATCACTTCAAGATGGTGTTGGCTACACGTCCGCCTGAGAAGAAACGTTAAGCTGTAAGCATGAAGAAAAATAAGATAACAGGACTGATTGGTACGGCTGTACTGCATATACTTCTCCTTATCCTGCTGCTGGTGATTGCTATCCGCCGTCCGCAGGTTCAGGAAGAGGGGGGTGTTCCTGTTATGCTGGGAAATACAGAGCTTTCTCAAGGGAATGCCGACCCTTATACGCTGACGGATATAGATATAATGAATGAGCCTGAGGCTCCGGCTCCCGATGTATCTGAACCGGAAACGGTTCCTCCCGTTGAAACGAAAGAGGAAATCATCACGCAGACAGAAGAGGAAACGGTGGCAGTCCCTAAAAAGGAACCTAAAAAAGAAACCCCTAAAAAAGAAAAACCCAAGAAGGAAACTCCTAAAAAGGACGTACCGAAAAAGGAGGCGGTGAAGCCGAAAGAGAAGACTGAGGCCGAGAAACGCGCTGAAGCAGAAAAAGCGGCGGCTGAGAAGAAAGCGGCAGCCGAAAGGGCGGCAGCGGAAGCGGCGGCGAAGAAGATAGCCGGTGCTTTTGGCAAGGGAACTCAAATGGGAAATAAAGGAACCGGTACCACAGGCTCCGGTCTGGAGGGTAGTCCGACGGGAAACTCTTCGGAAGGGAAGTCCGGCGGAGTGGGCGGTTACGGAACATTTGACCTCAACGGACGTTCTTTGGGTAGTGGCGGTTTGCCGATGCCTGTCTATAATGTGCAGGATGAGGGACGGGTGGTAGTGACTATTACCGTAAATCCCGCAGGACAGGTGATAAGTACCAGTATCAACAAACGTACCAATACAGTAAACGCTTCGTTGCGGAAGGCGGCGGAAGAGGCCGCCCGTAAAGCACGCTTTAACCAAGTGGACGGAGTGAATAACCAGACAGGTACTATTACATATTACTTTAAACTGAAGTAGCTTATGAAAACAATTTATGTATTTTTGGCAGAAGGCTTCGAGGAAGTGGAGGCGCTGACCCCGGTAGATGTGTTGAGACGTGCAGGTTTGCCTGTGAAGACTGTTTCCGTAACAGGTGTGCTGACCGTAAACGGTGCGCATGGTGTTCCGGTAGTAGCCGATATGGTGTTTGAAGAAGTAAAAGAAGGGGATGCGGAGATGATTGTATTGCCTGGTGGTCTGCCCGGAGCGACAAATCTGGATGCTCACGAAGGTTTGGGCAAGTTGATTATGACATTTGCTGAAGCCGGACGTCCGTTGTCTGCCATCTGTGCCGCTCCGTTGGTATATGGAAAGCGTGGTTTGTTGAAAGGTAAGAAAGTAACTTGCTATCCGGGATTCGAAAAGTATCTGGAAGGTGCTGAGTATACGGCCGCTTTGGTAGAGAAAGACGGTAATTTTATTACCGGTAAAGGCCCCGGTGCCGCTATGGCATTCTCATTTGCCATTGCCGAGAAATATGTCGGTGCGGAAAAGGTGACAGAATTGAAGCAAGGGATGATGATTGCAGAATGAACAGGCATGTCATTATAGTTGCAGGAGGCAAAGGGTTGCGTATGGGAGGGGATATTCCCAAACAGTTTTTGCCTGTAGGGGGTAAACCTGTGTTGATGCGTACCATAGAGGCTTTTTACGCTTTTGATTCTTCTATGCATATTATATTAGTTCTTCCGGTGAGCCAGCAGGCTTACTGGAAAGATCTTTGTGAAACGTATCATTTTGCTTTGCGTCATGATATTGCCGATGGGGGCGAAACTCGTTTCCATTCTGTAAAGAATGGGTTGGCATACGTGAAGGGAGAAGGCTTGGTAGGTGTTCATGATGGCGTGCGTCCTTTTGTTTCCCGGGAAGTGATAGCCGGATGTTATGAGGCAGCGCAGACTAAGCAAGCGGTTATTCCTGTAATTGATGTGGTGGAAACCGTGCGTCATCTTACGAAGCCGGGAAGTGAAACGGTTCCGCGTAATGACTATAAACTGGTTCAGACTCCTCAGGTCTTTGAAGTGCAGTTGTTGAAAGAGGCATATCAACAGGAATATACGGATGCCTTTACTGATGATGCTTCTGTAGTGGAGGCGATGGGCAGGGAGGTCTGTCTGGTGCAGGGAAATAGAGAAAATATTAAATTAACCACCCCTTTTGATTTGAAAATAGCGGAAGTCTTAATTTGAAATGTTCGATATCACTACGCGTGACATAAAATATTTGCAAGGAGTAGGCCCGCAGCGTGCAACCGTCTTGAACAAGGAATTGAATCTTTTTTCCTTGCATGATTTGTTGTACTATTTTCCATATAAATATGTAGACCGCAGCCGCCTTTATTATATCCATGAAATAGACGGAAATATGCCTTATATCCAGTTGAAAGGCGAAATCCTCAGTTTTGAGACTTTGGGTGAGGGAAGACAGCGCAGACTTGTCGGTCATTTTTCTGATGGTACGGGCATCATTGATTTAGTCTGGTTTCAAGGAATTAAATATCTGCTAGAGCATTATAAGACCAGGACAGAGTATATTGTCTTTGGTAAACCGACCGTATTCAATGGCCGTATCAATGTGGCTCATCCCGATATGGACCCTTCAGGCGAACTTACCTTATCTACGATGGGGTTGCAGCCTTATTATAACACAACGGAAAGGATGAAGCGCGGTTTCTTGAACTCTCATGGGCTGGAGAAGTTGATGAAGAATGCGCTTGCCCTGCTACAGGAACCTCTTGCTGAAACATTGCCCCCTCGGTTAGTGGAGGAGCATCATTTAATGTCTTTGGATGAGGCCATCCGTAATATTCATTTCCCCAAGAATCCCGAATTGCTGCGGAAGGCCCAATATCGTTTGAAGTTTGAAGAGCTGTTCTATGTGCAGCTCAATATTCTACGTTACAGTAAAGACAGGCAGCGTAAATATCGGGGCCTGCGTTTTGAACGGGTGGGTGAGATCTTTAATACTTTTTATTCACAGAATCTTCCTTTTGAACTGACCGGAGCGCAAAAACGGGTGATAAAGGAGATAAGAAAAGATATGGGAAGCGGACGGCAGATGAACCGTTTGCTGCAAGGTGACGTGGGAAGTGGGAAAACATTGGTGGCCTTGATGTCCATGCTTATCGCACTGGATAATGGCTATCAGGCATGTATGATGGCTCCTACAGAGATTCTTGCCGCCCAACATTATGAAACCATTCGGAAATTCCTGTTTGGCATGGATGTGCGCGTGGAACTTTTAATGGGATCTGTCAAAGGAAAGAAGCGTGAGAAGATATTGAAGGATTTGCTGACGGGGGATGTTCAGATTCTTATAGGCACGCATGCCGTTTTGGAAGATACTGTGGGCTTTTCTTCTTTAGGAATGGTGATTATAGACGAGCAACATCGTTTCGGAGTGGCTCAGCGTGCCAAGTTATGGAGCAAGAATGTTTGTCCGCCTCATGTGCTGGTCATGACGGCTACCCCTATTCCCCGTACCTTGGCTATGACACTGTATGGTGATCTTGATGTATCAGTTATTGACGAATTGCCGCCGGGCCGTAAACCCATCCAGACTATCCATCAGTTTGACAATCGCCGTGCCAGTCTTTATGCTTCCATTCGCAAACAGATAGAAGAAGGGCGGCAAATCTATATTGTTTATCCTTTGATAAAGGAGAGTGAGAAAATGGATATCAAGAATCTGGAAGAGGGGTATGAACTGATTTGTGCGGAATTTCCCGATTGCCAGGTCAGCAAGGTGCATGGTAAGATGAAACCGGCGGAGAAGGATGCTGAGATGCAGCGTTTTGTCAGTGGTGAAACCCAGATTATGGTGGCCACTACAGTGATTGAGGTCGGGGTGAATGTCCCGAATGCCTCGGTGATGGTCATTGAAAACGCCGAACGTTTCGGACTTTCACAATTGCATCAGTTGCGTGGGCGTGTGGGACGTGGCGCTGATCAGTCTTATTGTATTTTGGTCACCACTTACAAACTGACCGAAGAAACTCGCAAGCGGCTTGAAATAATGGTACAGACCAATGATGGTTTCGAGATAGCGGAAGCCGATTTGAAGTTGCGCGGTCCCGGTGACTTGGAGGGAACCCAGCAGAGTGGTGTCGCTTTTGACTTGAAGATAGCCGATATTGCCCGTGACGGTCAATTATTGCAATATGTCCGTGATGTGGCAAATCGTATTGTAGATGAAGACCCTGCAGGAACTCGTCCGGAAAATGCTATTCTTTGGCAGCAATTGCAAGCATTGCGTAAAACAAATATAAATTGGGCGGCTATCTCTTAGTTTATGTTACTGCATTGTTAAAAGCAAGGATATATGTTGCATAACATGTTTGTAGCGTTTCCCCTTTATTTATAGAGGTTTCTGAACATTTTATCGAAGCATTGTATATAACTTACATACAAAAAGAGTTAAAGAAGTTCCTTCTTTCTCAAGGAAAATCTTTATCTTTGGAAGAATTTTTGGAAAAAGCACAGTATAAACCTTAAATGAACCCAATATTATGATGGAAAAAACGCTGGTTATTTTGAAACCTTGCACTCTGCAGAGGGGCTTGGTGGGTGAGATTATTAATAGATTTGAAAGAAAAGGCCTGCGTTTAGCCGGAATGAAAATGGTTCAGTTGACGGATGAAGTGCTTAGCGAACATTACGCTCATTTGAGTTCAAAGCCGTTCTTTCAGCGAGTGAAAGATGCAATGATGGTTTGTCCTGTTATTGTATGCTGCTTTGAAGGTGTGGACGCTGTCCAAGTAGTGAGAACATTAACCGGTCCTACTAACGGACGTCTGGCGGCTCCCGGTACTATCCGTGGAGATTACAGCATGAGCTTTCAGGAGAATATAGTTCATGCTTCCGATTCGCCGGAAACCGCTGAAGTGGAACTTAAACGATTTTTTAAACCAGAAGAGATATTCGAGTATAAGCAAGCCGTGTTCGGTTCCCTTTATGCTAATGACGAATATTAAAAAGAAAAACCTAAAAAAACGGATGATTTTGAAATGTGTTAAAGTAGTCGCAGCGGCAGCCTTCGCCCTGGTTAGCCTGAATGTGTCAGGACAGGATCTATTGGCACGCCAGGCACCTATCGACCGAAAATTGAAAGCAGTAGATTCTGTTGCATTGATTCGTCAGATAAAGGCGGAAAAGTCAGCTTATCCTGCATATAGTCTCTACCCTAATTGGAGTAACGAGCGTGTACACGCTTATGGTAATACTGTTACTATTCCTGATACATTCCGTATTGATATGACCGGTTTCCGTATGCCGACAGAACACACAAAAATAACTTCTAAATTTGGTCCCCGTCGTCGTCGTATGCACAATGGATTGGATATAAAAGTATATATAGGTGATACGATCCGTGCAGCTTTCAGTGGAAAGGTGCGTATGGTGAAGTATGAACGCCGCGGATATGGAAAATATGTGGTGATTCGTCACGAGAATGGATTGGAAACAGTATATGGTCACTTGTCAAAGCAGATTGTGGATGAGAACCAGTACGTAGAAGCAGGAGAACCTATCGGATTGGGTGGAAACACCGGACGTTCCACCGGGTCACATCTTCATTTTGAAACGCGTTTCTTGGGACAGGCCATTAATCCGGCATTGTTATTTGATTTTGAGAAACAGGATATTGTAGCCGATTCTTATTTGTTCAGAAAAGGTAATAACAGATACCAGCGTAACAGGACTAATAGTAAGAATGTGAATTTGCTTGCTTCATCAGATGGTACTATCCGTTACCATAAGGTAAGAAGTGGGGATACATTGAGCCGCATTGCACAGAAAACAGGTACATCTATTGATGCTTTATGCAAGTTGAACCACATTACCCGCAGAACTATTCTTCGTCCGGGACAAGTGTTAAGATGTTCTTAAGCTTTAGTTAATTAAGAAATATAAAATAGGGCGGGAAAGAGTATTCTTTTCCGCCTTTTTGTTTACGCTTAAGCAGAAAAATGCGTAACTTTGCCGCCTAATCATAGAGTGTGATGAAAGATACGAAACAACAATTTGAACATGTGATAGCTATTTGCCGTGATTTGTTTGCGAAAAAACTGCACGATTACGGTGCAGCATGGCGTATCATGCGCCCTTCATCTGTTACCGATCAGATATTTATCAAGGCAAACCGTATTCGTAGCATTGAAACCAAAGGGGTGGCGATGGTGGATGAAGGTATCCGTTCGGAGTTTATCGCTATTGTAAATTATGGAATAATCGGCTTGGTTCAATTGGAACTGGGATATGCTGAAACGGATGACATGACTGAAGAGCGTGCTTTGGAATTGTATGACCGGTATGCCAAACAGGCTTTGGAACTGATGTTGGCCAAAAATCATGATTATGACGAAGCGTGGCGCAGCATGCGTGTCAGTTCGTATACTGATTTGATTTTGATGAAAATCTATCGTACCAAGCAGATTGAAGGTCACGATGGAGCTACATTGGTATCAGAGGGCATTGATGCCAACTATATGGATATGATTAATTATTCTGTATTCGGATTGATCAAGTTGGAATTTGGAGAGTAAACAGTTACATAGTATCATTGGAATCTGGACAAACGCCTGCCGTTTTTTGCTGGCGGCAGTATTTATATTTTCCGGTTTTGTCAAAGCGGTAGATCCGCTGGGTACTCAATATAAAATTCAGGATTATTTGGAGGTTTTCGGTTGGGCTGCTTCGGTGCCTGCCTTTCTTCCGTTTCTGGCGTCTGTATTGCAGGCAATGGTCGAGTTTTGTTTAGGAGTATATCTTTTGTTTGGTATCCGCAGGAGAATGACCACCTTGTTTGTTGTGCTTATCATGGGGGTGATGACTCCGCTCACCTTATGGTTGGCTCTTTCCAATCCGATATCGGATTGTGGATGTTTCGGTGATGCTGTGACTTTGACTAATTGGGAAACTTTTGGGAAGAATGTACTTTTGTTGATAGCGGCGGTGTCCGTTTTTAAATGGGGAAACCGTATAACTCCTTTGGTGACCAAGCGTTTCGATTGGTTGGTGGCTATGTATACGTTTCTCTATATTTCGGGGATGACTTTGTATTGTTACCGTGAGTTGCCTGTCTTTGATTTCCGCCCTTATCATATCGGGGCAGATATACGTAAAGGGATGGAAATTCCGGAAGGAGAGAAGCCTACTGTTTATGAGACCCGTTTTATTCTTCAAAAAGATGGAGTGGAGAAAGAGTTTACATTAGAAAATTATCCCGATAGCACATGGACTTTTGTGGATTCCAAAACGATGGTGAAGGAACAAGGATACGAACCGCCTGTTCATGACTTTTCCATTATTCGTCAAGAAGACGGGGAAGATATAACCGATGAAGTACTGGATGATGATAATTATACCTTTCTGTTGGTGGCGCATCAGCTGAGCCAGGCGGATGATAGTACCATTGACCTGATAAATGAACTGTATGATTATAGTGTGGAGCATGGATATCAATTCTATTGTCTTACCTCATCACCCGATAGTGATATTGAAGACTGGCAGGAGCGTACGGGAGCCGAGTATCCTTTCTGCCTGATGGATGACATTACACTGAAAACCATGATACGCTCTAATCCCGGACTGATGTTGCTGAAGAACGGAGTGGTTATAAACAAGTGGAGTGTGAATAGTCTGCCCGATGAATATGTGCTGACCGACAGGCTGGAAAAACTGCCTTTGGCACAAATCAATGAAAAGACTTTCAGTCATAAAGTGGTGCTGGTATTGGCATGGTTTGTCTTTCCGTTGTTGTTTTTCAGCATGGTGGATGTCATTTGGGAGCATTTTCATAGGAAAAAGAAATTGAAAGAGAATCGAACAAAATAATTTCATTAACCCTTTAATAAAACAAACAAAATGAGAAAAAACATTGTTGCAGGAAACTGGAAAATGAACAAGAACCTTCAGGAAGGTATTGCTCTGGCAAAAGAATTGAATGAAGCTTTGGCTGCTGACAAACCTAATTGTGATGTGGTAATCTGTACTCCGTTTATTCACTTGGCTTCTGTTACTCCTATTGTTGACAAGGCTGTAATTGGTGTAGGTGCAGAAAACTGTGCAGATAAAGTATCAGGTGCATATACCGGTGAGGTTTCTGCTGAAATGGTAGCTTCTACAGGTGCTGAATATGTAATTCTGGGTCACTCGGAACGTCGTGCTTACTATCACGAAACTGTGGAAATCCTGGAAGAAAAAGTTAAATTGGCTTTGGCTAATAACTTGAAGCCTATCTTCTGCATCGGTGAGGTATTGGAAGAGCGTGAAGCTAACAAACAAAATGAAGTGGTTGCTGCTCAGTTGGCATCGGTATTCTCTTTGTCTGCCGAAGATTTTAGTAAGATTATCTTGGCTTACGAACCGGTTTGGGCTATTGGTACAGGTAAGACTGCTACTGCTGAACAGGCTCAGGAAATCCACGCGTTTATCCGTTCTTTGATTGCCGACAAGTATGGTAAAGAAGTTGCTGATAATACTTCAATCCTTTATGGTGGAAGCTGCAAGCCTTCTAATGCTAAAGAATTGTTTGCTAACCCTGACGTAGACGGTGGCTTGATTGGTGGTGCTGCTTTGAAAGTTGTTGACTTCAAAGGCATTATCGATGCATTCAAATAATTAATTTCATCACAGATTACTCAAGCTTACACAGATAAAGAATCATAAAATCGTCTGTGGAAATCTGAGTAATCTGTGATGATTTACTTAAATTCATAAAACGACATGAGATACATTTTTATCCTACTCTTTTTGAGTCTCGGACTTTCCGCTTTGGCACAGCAGAACATAGTAGAAAGCTTGCAGCGTAACCGTGCCGGAGAAGGTACTGTAACCATCCGTCAAGATCCTAAAATAACAGGCTTGATTGGTAGTATCTATACAGGAAATGTTACGGGAGGTGAGCAGAAAATGTTGAAAGCCAGAGGGTATCGGGTTCAGGTCTATGCAGGAAATAATTCGCGGGTGGCTCGTAATGAAGCTAATAATGTGGCTGCCAAGGTGAAAGAGGAGTTTCCCGATATGCCTGTCTATGCCTATTTCCAGCCTCCTCGTTGGCTGTGTCGTGTAGGTGATTTCCGCAGTATTGAGGAAGCGGATGCCGCCATGCGCCGTCTGAAGGCTACCGGTGTTTTTAAAGAAGTATCTATTGTTCGTGAACAAATTAATATTCCCCTGGACTAATAACATGGAAGAACTATTGCATCCCGAATGGTCAGCAGAGAAAATTGAACAGTTGAAAGGCCATTATCAGAGTATTTTATCCCTATTGGGTGAAGATGTAGAAAGAGAAGGATTGCTGAAAACTCCTGAGCGCGTAGCCAAAGCTATGCTGACATTGACACGCGGTTATGAACAAGATCCGCATGCCATTTTGTTGGGAGCTAAATTCAAAGAAGAGTATAGTCAGATGGTTATCGTGAAAGATATTGATTTCTTCTCTTTGTGCGAACACCATATGCTTCCGTTTTATGGAAAGGCACATGTTGCTTATATTCCCAATGGTTATATCACCGGTTTGAGTAAGATTGCCCGGGTAGTGGATGTGTTTTCTCATCGGTTGCAGGTACAGGAACGTATGACACTGCAAATAAAAGAATGTATTCAGGAAACCTTGAATCCGCTGGGAGTGATGGTAGTGGTCGAAGCCAAGCACATGTGCATGCAGATGCGCGGGGTGGAGAAACAAAATGCCATTACTACTACTTCTGATTTCACTGGTGCGTTTAACCAGGCTAAAACACGTGAGGAATTTATGAATTTGATACGGCATAACCGATAAGGAGTTATGCCTTTATTTTAGTACTACCCGGTCGCCGGCACGCTTGGCCATAATTTTTTGTAATTCACTTAATTCTTTAAAGTGGGCCATAACTTCAAGGCATTTATCGGCATTGGCTACTACTTCAGGTTTGTTCAATGCTTGTAGCGTATATTTCATATCCTCTTCTAATATGGCAAGTTTGAAGTCGATAAGTTGGTGCGGTACCAATTCGTGTAAGCGTTCTTCATCTTTAACCATCGCTTGTGAATTGCTTTTACTCAGTTGGTAACGATCATTTATCATATCTGCCGCCAGTTTGCTGATTGTAGGATCGGGATGAGCCAGAAAATAACGCTCTGCCGTGAAGTTGGGGTCATGCAGATGAGCTTCTGCTTCTGCCAGTATTTTCCGGTGCAACGGATTATGGAACTGTAATTCATCCTGTTTCAAATCCATAGAAATATATTCTATCACAGTAAGAGGAGTTTCCGTATTTTCTTCCGTTTCTACATAGCACATGACTTTCTCTCCGTGGCGTATCAAAGTTTGAAGCAGTAACTGCTCTTTTACATAAAAAACGTACTTTTCCCGTCCTTCTTGGGGAATATACGATTGATATCCCGCTTCTGCTTCTGCAGGAGGAAACGGAGGGGGAACATTATCATCCACCCCTAGGGGGGGCATATCGGCAGGAGGTATGCTGCCGGCAGGAAAAGGAGTATCCGCTGGAGGCAGAGAGCCGGTAGTGGCGGATGCGTCTTTTTCTTTCTTGATTTGTTCCAGATAGTTATCATCCCGTTGAAGCAGATGCTTTTTGATCTCGTCTAAAATAATTTGCTCGTTTACGTTCAAGAGGGTAGCACATTCTGTCAAGCAGGTATATCGAATTACTTTATCCGGAATCAGTCCGATACTTCGTGCCATGTCCGATATCAATCCGGCCCGTTTGATGGGGTCCCTTTGTGCGTCTTTTAGTAAAAGGTTGGTCTTGAAACGGATAAAGTTCTCTTCGTGATCATCAATGTATTTTCTGAATTCCGTGGCATTGTGTTTTCTGGAAAAACTATCGGGATCATCTCCGTCAGGCAGAAGCAGCACTTTGATATTCATGCCTTCTGCAAGTAACATATCGATGCCTCGGATACTTGCTTTTATACCGGCTTCGTCACCATCATATAATAAGGTGATATTGGAGGTGAAGCGGTGTAGCAACCGGATTTGTTGTTCGCTCAATGCTGTACCCGAGTTGGCCACCACATTCTCCAGCCCGCACTGGTGCATGGCAATTACATCGGTGTATCCTTCTACCATGTAAACACAGTCGGCTTTTACAATGGCAGCTTTAGCCTGATAAATGCCATATAGTTCTTTTCGTTTACTGAAGATTTCGGATTCGGGCGAATTGACGTATTTTTGGTTTACTCCCTTGGTACGGCTGTCCAGTACACGTCCGCCGAAGCCAAGCACTTTTCCGCTGATGTTAAACCATGGAAATATCACACGTCCCCAAAAACGGTCGCGTAAACTGCCATCTTCTTTTTCGTAGCATAGTCCGGTCTTGAGCAAAAATTCTTTTTTATATCCTTTTCGCATGGCTTCTTGTGCCAATGCGTCAGGAGCGGTAGTGCTGTATCCCAATTGGAATTTCTTGACAATATCGTCACGGATGCCCCGTTGGCGGAAATAAGACATGGCAATGGCTTTTCCGTCAGCGTGATTGTAGAGGATATTTTGAAAATAATCGCGGGCAAACTCATTGACAACAAAGAGACTTTCCCGTATATTTTGTACTTGTTTCTCCTCATCGGTCAATTCGCGTTCCTTTATTTCTATATTGTATTTCTTTGCCAGCCAGCGTAGTGCTTCGGGATAGGTCATCTGCTCGTGTTCCATAACGAAATGGACAGCATTTCCACCTTTGCCACAGGCGAAGCATTTGCATAATCCTTTGGCCGGTGATACATAGAATGAAGGGGTTTTGTCATCATGGAATGGACAAAGTCCGACAAAATTCACACCGCGTTTCCGCAGAGTGACAAACTCGGATACCACATCTACAATTTGTGCGGCATCCAGTATCCGGTCTATGGTGGGTTGGTCTATCATTGCGAGTGCGAAGATACAAAAAAAACATCGCCAAGGGTGAACCCGGCGATGTTTTTAACGGAATATTGTAATCAGAATTATTTAATATAAGGATTCAGTTTGTTCCATTCGGAAACTGGAGGAAGTACTCCCATAGCAATCACTTCATCACGCAAAGCACAAAGGTGTGCATAACTTTTTTCTAATGCGGCTTCTTCTTCGGGCGTGCCTTTCACTTCTTTTAAGTGGCAGCCATCCTTGGTGATGGAAGTTTCCCAGGCCATCATGATATGGTCGAACTTACCATTGGATACGTAAGTTCCTGCAGGCCAGCGGAATGGTTTTCCTCCCATAGCGGCGGCAATCATTTCGATAGAAACATAGGACGGGCTTTGGAAAGAAGAGCGGCCGCGCAGGTTGATGATGTTTGCACCGCCTTTAGTTACTTTTTGTTGTATTTCGGTCCATTGTTCTTTTGTCAAAGCATCAGTGCCGATGATATCAAGTAATGCTTTTCCGTTTACTTTAGCGGTAGAAGCATAAACAGCCATCTGCTCACCATGACCGCCATACGTGCGGCAGTTTTCTACGTTATCCATAGCGATGCCGAAATGCTTGGACAATTCGCTGCGCAAGCGTGTAGAGTCAAGAGCGGCAAGGGTTGTAACTTGTGATGGTTTCAAACCTGAATATAATAAGGTGATCAGACCGGTGATATCAGCCGGATTGAAAATAACCACGATATGTTTTACGTCCGGACAGTAGGCCTTTACATTTTTTCCGAATTCTTCAGCGATGGCTGCGTTTCCTTTCAGCAAGTCTTCACGGGTCATGCCGGCTTTACGTGCCGCACCACCTGAGTTTACAATATATTTAGCATCGGTCAAAGCTTCCTTGATATCGGAAGTGAATGTGATGTTCATGCCTTCGAAACCGCAATGGTATAGTTCTTCTGCCACACCTTCCAGACCGGGAGCGTATGGGTCATACAAACAAATATTGGGAGTAAGACCCATCATGATAGCAGTTTGAGCCATGTTCGATCCAATCATTCCGGCAGCGCCTACGATTGTCAGCTTTTCATTCGTTACAAATTCCATAATTCTATTATTTAAAGTTTGTATAATATAAACACTTTTGTGGGAGAGGATGTTCTCTCTTCCGGGTACAAATTTACAAAACCTTTTATTATGGTGTTTATTCTAAAAAATTATATGGGATAATAGAAAGTTATCCCATATAATCATCTTGGGATGGTAAGTTCCAGAATACTTGTCAATCAAGATGTTAAACAGTATTTATTCAAACAGGTTTGTGGATGTGACAAATAATGATATGATTTGTTATGTATTGATGTTTATATAGCTTTTTAATGCGTCTACATATTCTTCAAAGGCTTCAAGCCCTTTTAGTGTAATCTTACAAATGGTACAAGGCATTTTTCCCTTGAAAGTCTTGATGACTTCTACATAGCCAGCCTTGTTCAGCTTGTCTATTTGCACACTCAGATTACCTGCCGTCGCTCCTGTCTGTTGTTTCAGATAGCTGAACTCGGCCTCTTCCACTGAAACCAGTATGGACATCACGGCAAGTCTCAGTTCGGAATGTAGTAATGGATTCAATTCTTTGAACATAGGCGCAAAGTTACGATTTTTTTTGTTTACGGGCAGCATGATTCAATACATGTCCCGGAATAACCATCATGAAAATAAAGACAGGAGCGAAGATTAATATCTGGTTTGGACCTGGATAAAAAAGGCATCCGATGGAGCTTAACGCTCCCAGTGTGCCGCAAATAGTGACAGTTTTATAACCTACCACCAGTCCTGTTAGTGTAGTCCCCATGCCCATCAGCAGAAGGATTATGAACAGGATGGGAAGTTGCCAGAAAAACATGGCGAGCATGGATATCAGAAAGCCGGTTATGCCGAATACCAACCAAATATAATTGATTACTTTGTCCAAATGAGTCTTGATACCCGGCTGCTGATTACGTGTAGAGAGGTAAGTTCCTGTTCCTGCGATGATAGGGAGTAAGAACCATAGGTATTGCCAATAATAATTTCCGGTAGTTACTACCAGAAACCAGATCAGCAGGCTGACAAAGAGGGTGGTATATCCCCAAAAGAGGAATGGCATGCCACAATTGGTTTCTAGCCTGTTTTTTGTATTCTGAATCATTTGAGCGATGAGTTCCAAACTCTCTTTCTCATTCAATTTTCTTTCTTCCATACTGTTTTTTCTTTTTAGTTTGTGATTGATTAATATTTGATGCTTTTTTCTATGGCTGTCATCAGCAAGCTGATTCCCCAGCCTGCTATCACCCATAGTACCCACCAGTAGTGTGGACTGGTAAACCAGTTTATAGCTATAAGAAACAGGTTTATTACCACATAATAGACTAATGACCAAGTGAGCCAATTCCAAAAATGACGGGCACTTTGCCGGCATGCTGCTTCGATTTGTTCCTGGGTTGGAACTGTCTTTTCGTTGTTTTGGTTTGTTTTCATAGGCTTTATTTCTTACTTATGGTGATATAAAGTTAGTGGTCTGTGCTATACTTTCAGTAGCAAATCTCGGAATAGCTAGTGTGGCACATGCTAGGATAGTGGCACGCTTCTTGTAAAATATTGTGTTTGTTTTCATTGTTATGATGCTTTATAGGTTGAATGACAAAAGTTTATTTTACTTAAATACTTTACAAATGTAATATAGTTTATAATATAAACCAAATTATTATAGAACTTTTTTCAAATAATAATTATCAAGTGTGTATGTGCGGTAGAGGGGGAGGTGCAAAATATGTAGTCTTCTTTATGAATTTTACATTCAGACTCTGGTTGGCACGTACTTGAATAAGGACATTCTTCTCTGCTTTTTCTTTCCTGGAGTTTTTCAGCAGTGGCAATAGCTTTTGAAAACTCACTTGTGTGTGTTGTGTATATCGTACTGCGTTTTTCGTAGCTGTTTTCCTGTCCATTCCTTGCCCTGCCCTAGCTTGCGGTGTCCGGTTGTCCTTCGGATTTGCTTCTTTTCCGTCTTTCCTTGTTTTCCGTCTGCTGTTTTCGTATGGGCCCCTTCCTTTTTTCCGTCCTTATA